>LXNJ01002267.1_pt1 | contig 10672 bp, 21 predicted proteins | sample 809081 | NCBI WGS metagenome assembly LXNJ01 (sample SAMN04870510, study PRJNA318959) | sponge metagenome | biome: sponge; feature: marine sponge reef; material: water | host: Petrosia ficiformis | place: Greece: Milos, Mediterranean Sea | collected 2013-05-29 | depth 5-7 m
ATGACGGCGAAGCTCATATCGCCGATCGCGATGGAGGAGGGGCTTCGGTTCGCGGTGCGCGAAGGCGGGCGCACCGTCGGCGCCGGCGTCGTCTCGAAGATCATCGAGTAGCAGGAAGCATCGAGCCGCAGAAACCGGAACCCAAGGGCCGCGTCCATGAACCAACGCATCCGCATCCGTCTCAAGGCGTTCGACTATCGTCTGATCGATCAGTCGGCGCAGGAGATCGTGGAGACCGCGCGGCGGACCGGCGCCCAGATCCGCGGCCCCATCCCCCTGCCCACCCGCAAGGAGCGGTTCACCGTCCTCATTTCCCCCCACGTCAACAAGGATGCCCGGGACCAGTACGAGCTCCGCACCCACAAGCGGCTGGTCGACATCCTCGACCCTACCGAGAAGACGGTCGACGCGTTGATGAAGCTCGACCTCGCGGCCGGGGTCGACGTTCAGATCAAGCTCAACTGACTCGACGGAACGGCCGGGCGGCAATCATGACGCAAGCATTCAATCCGGGTCTGGTGGGCCGCAAGGTGGGGATGACGCGGATCTTCACCGAGGAGGGAGCCTCCATCCCGGTCACCGTCATCGAGGTCCAGCCGAACCGGATCACCCAGGTCAAGCGCTCGGAGTCCGACGGCTACGACGCGATCCAGGTAACCACCGGCGCGCGCGCGGCGAACCGGATCAACCGCCCCGAGGCCGGGCACTTCGCCCGCGTGGGGGTCGAGGCGGGGCGCGGGCTGTGGGAGTTCCGCGTCGAGCCGTTCGCCCTCCCCGAGGAGGTCGAGCTCGGTGGCGAGCTCACCGTCGGCGGGTTCGAGGCCGGCGCGCGCGTGGACGCGACCGGGGTCTCCATCGGAAAGGGGTTCGCGGGCGTCATCAAGCGCCACCACTTCCGCAGCCAGGACGCCACGCACGGCAACTCGCTCGCCCACCGGGCCCCCGGGTCCATCGGCCAGAACCAGACCCCCGGACGCGTGTTCAAGGGCAAGAAGATGGCCGGGCACCTCGGGAGCGCCCGCCGCACCGTCCAGAATCTCGAGGTCGTGCGGGTCGACGCGGAGCGCGGCCTCCTGCTCCTCAAGGGCGCGGTCCCGGGGCCGAAGGGAGGGGACGTCGTGGTTCGCCCCTCCGTGAAGGCTCCCGCCACATCGGGGAACGGATCGTGAAGCTGAACGTGACCGGCGGCCAGACGGTCGAAGTCGCGGACCGGGCGTTCGCGGCTCCCTACAACGAGACCTTGGTCCACCAGGCGGTGACCGCGTTCCTCGCGGGCGCACGTGCGGGCACCAGGGCCCAGAAGTCGCGCTCGGACGTGCGCGGGGGCGGGCGCAAGCCGTGGCGCCAGAAGGGCACCGGACGGGCTCGCGCGGGCACGATTCGAAGCCCCATCTGGCGTGGCGGCGGGGTGACGTTCGCGGCCCGGCCGCGCAACTACGACCAGAAGCTCAACCGCAAGATGTACCGCGCGGCGCTCCGGTCGATCGTGTCCGAGCTCGTGCGTCAGGATCGCCTGGCGGTGGTCGAGTCCTTCTCCCTCGACGCCCCGAAGACGCGCGACCTGGTCGCGAAGCTCCGGGAGCTGGAGCTCGACGACGTGCTCATCGTCACCGAGGACGAGGACGAGAACCTCGCCCTCGCCTCGCGCAACATCGGCCGCGTGGGGACGGTTCCGGCGGCGGGGATCGACCCCGTGCGCCTCATCGCCCATTCCCGGGTCCTGGTCACCGAACCTGCCCTTCGGCTCATCGAGGCGCGGCTCGCATGAGCCAGGAGCGCCTCATGCAGATCCTGCTCGCTCCGGTCGTCTCGGAGAAGAGCACGCGTGTCGCGGACGCGAACCGGCAGGCCGTCTTCAAGGTGGTCAAGGGCGCGACCAAGTCGGAGATCCGGAGGGCCGTGGAGCTGATGTTCGGGGTCGAGGTGGAACGGGTGACCACCGCCACGGTGAACGGAAAACGCAAGGTGTTCCAGCGCCGCCCAGGGCGACGGCCGGACTGGAAGAAGGCCTACGTCACCCTCAAGCCCGGACAGGAAATCGACTTTCTCCAGGGGGGAGCCGAGTAATGCCGCTGGTCAAGGCCAAGCCGACTTCTCCCGGGCGGCGGTTCGCGGTGCGGGTCGTGACCCCCGGGCTGCACAAGGGCAAGCCGTGGGGTCCGCTCACGGAGAAGAAGAAGCGTACCGGAGGCCGCAACAACAAGGGTCGAATCACCGTCCGTCACCGCGGGGGAGGGCACAAGCGCACCTTGCGCATCGTCGACTTCCGCCGCGACAAGGACGGGGTCCCCGCAAAGGTGGAGCGTCTCGAGTATGACCCCAACCGCTCTGCCCACCTGCTGCTCCTCCTGTATGCGGACGGTGAGCGACGCTACATCGTCGCGCCGCGCGGGGTGGAGATCGGTGCGAGGCTTCAGTCCGGCCCCGATGCCCCCATCCGCGCCGGCAACTGCCTGCCCCTTCGCAACATCCCCGTCGGGTCCACCGTCCACTGCGTGGAGCTCAAGCCGGGCACTGGCGCGCGGCTCGCCCGCAGCGCCGGTGCCTCCGCCCAGGTGGTGGCCCGCGAGGGGCAGTTCGCGAGCCTGCGCCTGCGGTCCGGTGAGATCCGCCGCGTCCCCATCGCGTCCCGGGCGGTCATCGGGGAAGTCGGGAACTCGGAGCACGGGCTTCGGTCTCTGGGCAAGGCGGGGGCGAAGCGCTGGCGCGGGATCCGGCCCACCGTGCGGGGCGTGGCGATGAACCCGGTCGACCATCCCCACGGCGGCGGCGAAGGCCGCACGTCGGGCGGCCGTCACCCGGTCACCCCGTCCGGCCAGCCCACCAAGGGGCACAAGACGCGCCGCAACAAGCGCTCGGACAAGATGATCGTCCGCCGCCGCAAGCGCCGCTGATCGAGGAGAACTCCCTGGTGCCACGCTCAATTCGAAAGGGGCCGTTCGTCGACCACCACCTTGTCGCCAAGGTGGAGGCGGCCCGCGCCCAGAATTCCCGGCGCCCGATCCGGACCTGGTCGCGGCGCTCGATGATCGTGCCCGACATGGTCGGCCTCACGATCGCGGTGCACAACGGCCGCCAGCACGTTCCGGTGCTGATCACCGAGAACATGGTGGGGCACAAGCTCGGCGAGTTCGCTCCGACTCGCACGTTTCGGGGCCACGTCGCGAACCGGCGCACCAAGGGGTGACGAGGGGCTGAACGATGGATGTCACCGCGCGCCTGCGATATGCCCGGCTGTCCCCCCAGAAGGGGCGGCTGGTGGCGGACCAGATCCGCGGCCTGCCGGTGGAGGACGCGGTGGACCTCCTGCGCTTCAGTCCCCGCAAGGCGGCGCGGGTCCTCCACAAGGTCCTCGAGTCGGCCATTGCGAACGCCGAACACAACGAAGGAGCGGACATCGACGAGTTGGCGGTAAAGACCGTGCTCGTCGATCAGGGTCCGGTCCACAAGCGATGGAAGCCGCGGGCACGGGGCCGGGTGAACCGGATCACGAAGCCCACGAGCCATGTCACGGTCACCGTGTCCGATCAGCCATGAGCGGCGGACCGCGGATGCGCCCGCCCCGCGTGGCGGGCTGAGAGACGGGAGAGGCCCGAGATGGGACAGAAGGTACATCCGGTCGGCATGCGCCTCGGAATCGTCAAGGACTGGTCGTCGACCTGGTACGCGGGCCGGCGGGACTACGCGGACTACCTCAACACCGATCTCGAGGTCCGCGACTACATCCGCCGCCGGCTCGCCCACGCCTCGGTCAGCCATATCCAGATCCGCCGCCCGGCGCGCAACGCCCGCATCGTCGTCCACACCGCCCGCCCGGGCATTGTCATCGGCAAGAAGGGCGAGGACATCGAGCGGCTTCGCCGGGAGGTCTCCCGGATGATGAACTGCCCGGTGAACATCGGGGTAGAGGAGATCCGGAAGCCCGAGCTCGATGCCCGTCTCGTGGCCGAGAGTGTCGCCAATCAGCTCGAGCGCCGGATCATGTTCCGCCGCGCGATGCGGCGCGCGGTCACGAATGCGATGCGGCTCGGGGCGGAAGGGATCAAGGTGATGGTGGCGGGCCGACTGAACGGGGCGGAGATCGCGCGCTCGGAGTGGTACCGCGAGGGCCGGGTCCCGCTGCACACGTTGCGCGCGGACATCGACTACGGGCTGGCGGAGGCCCGCACCACCTACGGCGTCATCGGAGTGAAGGTCTGGATCTTCAAGGGCGAGGTCCAGGAAGAGGCGCCGGCGGCGGCGGATGCGCCGCCGCAGCCCGCGCGCGCCGAAGTGCCGGCCGGCGCCTGACAGGGATTGGGGGAGCACGGGAAATGCTGCAGCCGAAGCGCACGCGCTACCGCAAACAGCAGAAGGGCCGCAACCGGGGCCTCGCCCAGTCGGGGAACCGGGTCAGCTTCGGCGACTACGGGCTCAAGGCGACGGAGCGGGGGCGGATCACCGCCCGGCAGATTGAGGCCGCACGGCGGGCCATCACCCGTCACGTGAAGCGCGGCGCGCAGATCTGGATCCGGATCTTCCCGGACAAGCCGATCACGAAGAAGCCGCTCGAAGTGCGCCAGGGCAAGGGCAAGGGCAACGTGGAGTACTGGGTGTGCCAGATCCAGCCGGGGCGCATGCTGTACGAGATGGAGGGGGTCAGTGAGGAGGTCGCACGAGAGGCGCTCCGCCGCGCCGCGGCAAAGCTGCCGGTCGGTACCTCATTCGTGACCCGGACGGTGCTGTAGCCATGAAAATCGCCGAAATTCGCGGTCAGGACACCGCCGCTCTCGACGAGGAGATCCTGAAGCTGCGGCGGGAAGCGTTCCGGCTTCGCATGCAGAGTGCGACCGGGCAATCGGTGGCGAGCAGTCGGGTGCGGGAGGTCCGCCGCACCATCGCCCGCATCAAGACGGTGCTCGGGGAGCGGCGGCGGGCCGAGGTTCTGACGGACGGCGGAGCACGCGCATGAGCAGTACGCACGTCGCGGAAGGCCGGGTGCTGAGCGACAAGATGGACAAGACGATCACCGTGCTCGTGGAGCGGTCGGTGAAACATCCCCTGTACAAGAAGTACATTCGGCGTTCGACCCGACTTCACGTGCATGACGAGGACAACGAGGGTCGTGCCGGCGACTGGGTCGCGATCTCCCCGTGCCGGCCGCTGTCGAAGACGAAGAGCTGGAGGCTCGAGCGCATCGTCAACCGGGCCGAGGGCGGCGACTCATGATCCAGATGCAGTCGGTACTCCAGGCGGCGGACAACAGCGGGGCCCGCCGCGTCATGTGCATCAAGCTTCTCGGGGGTTCGCGCCGCCGCTACGCCGGTATCGGCGACATCATCAAGGTGACCGTGAAGGAAGCGATCCCGCGGGGCAAGGTGCGCAAGGGCGAGATCTACAATGCGGTGGTGGTACGGACCCGGACCGGGGTGCGCCGGGCCGACGGATCCCGGATCCGGTTCGACCGCAACGCGGTCGTGCTGCTCAACAACCAGCATCAGCCGATCGGGACCCGGGTCTTCGGCCCGGTGACCCGCGAGCTGCGCACCGAGCGGTTCATGCGTATCATCTCGCTCGCGCCGGAGGTGCTTTAACCCGTGGGCATGCGCAAGATTCGCCGCGGCGACGAGGTCGTGGTGACCGCGGGCAAGTACAAGGGCACCCGCGGCACCGTCCAGCGGGTGTACCCGGATTCCCGGGTGCTCGTGGACGGGGTCAACGTCGTCAAGCGGCACATGAAGCCGAACCCCCAGCGCAACGTGTCGGGCGGCATCGTGGAAGAGGAGCGGCCGATCCACCTCTCCAACGTGCTGCTCTACAACCCCGGGACCCAGAAGGGAGACCGGGTGGGTTTCCGCAGTCTCGCGGATGGCCGCAAGGTGCGGTACTTCAAGAGCAACGGCGAAGTGGTGGACATCTGACATGGCGCGGCTGCGGCAACACTACCGGGACACGGTGGTCGGCGAGCTCGTGGAGCGGTTCGGTTACGCCAGCGTGATGCAGGTGCCGAGGCTGCGCAAGATCACCCTCAACATGGGGGTCGGCGAGGGCGCGAGCGACCGCAAGGCGCTCGAGAGCGCGGTCGCCGATCTCACCCTCATCAGCGGGCAGAAGCCCGTCGTCACCCATGCGCGCAAGTCCGTGGCCGGGTTCAAGATCCGTGAAGGTTGGCCCATCGGGTGCAAGGTGACCCTGCGCGGCGAGCGGATGTACGAGTTCCTCGACCGGCTCATTTCGGTCGTGATCCCGCGGGTCCGCGACTTCCGCGGGTACAGCCCCCGCGCATTCGATGGCCGGGGCAACTACAGCCTGGGGATCCGCGAGCAGATTACGTTCCCGGAGATCGACTTCGATCGAGTCGACAAGATCCGGGGGCTGGACGTGACGTTGACGACCTCCGCCCGCACGGACGACGAAGGCCGGGCCCTCCTCGATGCCTTCAAGTTTCCGTTCCGGGCAAATTGACGGCTTGAGGACCATGGCGAAGAAATCAGTCATCAACCGGGAAGCGAAGCGAGTGCGGCTCAGCGCCAGGTACGCCGGGAAGCGGGCCGAGCTCAAGAAGACGATCCGCAGCGTGGAATCGAGCTACGAGGAGCGGTACGCCGCGCAGGAGGCGCTCAACCGGATTCCGCGCAACGCGAGTCCGACCCGGCTCCGCAACCGGTGCCGGGCCACCGGGCGGCCGCGCGGTTTCGTTCGGAAGTTCGGGTTGGCCCGGACGAAGGTACGGGAAGCCGCGATGCGCGGCGACATCCCGGGACTGGTCAAGGCGAGCTGGTAGGGGAGTCGGACGATGAGCCTCCAGGATCCGGTGGCGGACATGCTCACCCGCATTCGCAACGGCCAGTCAGCCGGCCGCCTGCGGGTGTCGATGCCCTCCTCGAAGCTGAAAGTGTCGATTGCCGCGGTGCTGCGCGACGAGGGATACATCCAGGATTTCGAGGTGGCCGAGGGCGACGGCGGCCACGCCGTTCTTTCGGTCCGGCTCAAGTACCACGAGGGCCGCCCCGTAATCTCGAGGATCGACCGGGTGAGCCGGCCGGGCCTGCGCATTTACCGGGGAAAGGGCGACCTGCCGGTCGTCATGGGCGGGCTCGGAATCGCCGTCGTCTCGACCTCCCGGGGTGTCATGGCCGATCGGGCCGCCCGGACCGAGGGGCTCGGGGGCGAAGTGCTCTGCACGGTGACCTGACATGTCGCGGATTGCGAAAGCACCCATAGCGGTACCTGGCGGCGTCGAAATTCGCGTCGACGGCCGGGAGGTGGAGGTCAAGGGGGCGCGGGGCTCGATCAGCCACTGCCTCCACGCGTCGGTGGCGCTGGAGCAGGTGTCCTCCGAGGACGGCGCCGAGCTCCGGGTCCGACCGCGCGAAGAGACCCGGGAGGCGGTGGCCCAGGCCGGCACCGCGCGGTCGCTCCTCAACAACATGGTGGTCGGAGTCACCACCGGTTTCGAACGGCGGCTGCAGCTCGTGGGGATCGGCTATCGCGCCCAGTCGAACGACGGCCGCCTCAACCTGGCCCTCGGCTATTCGCACCCCATCGAGTTCGACCCACCGGAAGGGGTGACGGTCGAGGCGACCAGCAATACCGAGGTGGTCGTGCGCGGCGTGGACAAGCAGAAGGTCGGCCAGGCGGCGGCGGTCATCCGCGGCTTCCGCCCCCCGGAACCCTACAAGGGCAAGGGGGTGCGATACGCCGACGAGATCGTGCGCCGCAAGGAAGCGAAGAAGAAGTAGGCGGCGAGGCGTGATGGACAAGAGGAAGGCGAGGCTGCGGCGCGCGCGCCGGACCCGGGCCACGATTGCCAGGCGGCGGGCGCACCGTTTGAGCGTGAACCGATCCCCGCGCCACATCTACGCGCAGGTGTTCGAGCCGGACGGCTCGCGGGTGCTCGCCGCGGCCTCCACGCTCGACAAGGAGGTACGGGGGCGGCTCGACGGCGGTGGCGGGAACGTCGCGGCGGCCTCCGCGGTGGGGCAGGCGATTGCGGAGCGGGCGCGCAAGGCCGGAATCGGTCGAGTCGCCTTCGACCGTTCGGGCTACAAGTACCATGGGCGGGTGAAGGCGCTGGCGGAAGCGGCGCGCGAGCACGGGCTGGAGTTCTAGCCGGTTCGGTTTCGAGCTTGGTTTCGATCGATCCGCGCCGGGGCGCGCGGACGATGGATGGGAAAGGAAGATGGCGCAGTATCAGAGGACGGGCCGAGGTGGCGATCGGGATGACGAACTCCTCGAGAAGCTCGTGAACGTGAACCGCGTGGCGAAGGTGGTCAAGGGCGGCCGGCAGTTCGGATTCTCCGCCCTGACGGTGGTGGGCGACGGCAAGGGCCGGGTGGGGCTCGGCCGCGGCAAGGCGCGTGAGGTGCCGGTCGCCATCCAGAAGGCGATGGAGTCCGCCCGCAAGTCGATGGTGCGGGTGCCGCTGAAGGGCGGGACCCTCCAGTACGCGGTCACCGCCCGCCACGGCTCGGCGAAGGTCTACATGAAGCCGGCGTCGGAGGGGACCGGGATCATCGCCGGGGGCGCGATGCGGGCAGTGTTCGAGGTCGTGGGCGTGCGCGACGTGCTCGCCAAGTGCATCGGCTCCAACAATCCCATCAACGTGGTGCGGGCGACGGTGCGCGGGCTGACCGAGATGGCCGACCCCTCGGGCATTGCCGCGAAGCGCGGCAAGGCGCTCGAAGAGATCACCGGCTGACGGGCGGGAGATCGGAAGATGGCGGCGAAGAAGACACCGGGACGGGTCCGGGTGACCCTCGTGCGAAGCATGCACGGGCGGCTGAAGCGGCACCAGGCGTGCGTGCGCGGACTTGGTTTGCGGCGAATGCACCATACCGTAGAGGTGGAGGACACCCCGTGCACGCGCGGGATGATCAGGAAGGCCTCCTACATGCTCAAGGTCGAGGAAGTGCAATGAGGCTCAACGATCTCAAGCCGGCGCCGGGGGCGCGGCGCGCGAGCCGGCGGGTCGGCCGGGGTCATGGATCGGGCTCCGGGAAGACCTGCGGACGGGGGCAGAAGGGACAGAAGTCGCGCTCCGGAGGCGGCGTGGCGGCCGGGTTCGAAGGCGGTCAGATGCCCTTGCAGCGGCGTCTTCCGAAGCTCGGGTTCACGTCGCGCAAGGCGCCGTTCAACGACGAGGTCAAGGTCGGATCGCTGGCTCGGCTGGACGGGGACGAGGTGAACCCGGAACGGCTCAAGGGGGCGGGGCTCGTCAAGCGGCGCGCGAAGCGGATCAAGATCATTGCGGGCGGTGAGGCCGGCCGGGCGTTCACGGTGAACGGCGTCGGCGTGACCGCCGGGGCCCGGGCCGTCATCGAGGCGGCCGGCGGAACGGTGAACGCCTGATGGCCCGGCGCGCGCTCGAATCGGCGCGTGGCCGCCCCTCCCTCGGGGGCGGGAAGATGTCGGAGCTGCGCCACCGGCTGCTGTTCGTTCTCGGTGCGATCCTCATCTTCCGGATCGGCTCGTTCATTCCCGTGCCCGGCATCGATCCGGTGGCCCTCGAAGCGCTCTTCGAGCAGCAGCGCGGGACGATCCTCGACATGTTCAACATGTTCTCGGGCGGGGCTCTCAGCCGGTTCTCGATCTTCGCGATCGGGATCATGCCGTACATCTCCGCCGCGATCATCATGCAGCTTCTGTCCGTGGTGCATCCGAAGCTCGAGCAGCTCAAGAAGGAAGGCGAGCAGGGGCGCCGCAAGATCACCCAGTACACGCGGTACGGCACGGTGATGCTGGCCACCTTCCAGGCCCTCGGGGTCGCCATCGCGCTGGAGACCCAGAGCGCGGGCGGGGCGCCGGTGGTCCTCGCGGCGGGCCTCGGGTTCCGCATCACGACCGTGGTGACCCTGGTGACCGGCACCATCTTTCTCATGTGGCTCGGCGAGCAGGTGAGCGAGCGCGGAATCGGCAACGGGATCTCCATCATCATCTTCGCCGGCATCGTGGCGGGACTTCCCTCGGCGGTCGGCGGCACCCTGGAGCTCGCGCGGATCGGGGAGCTGCACGTGCTTCTCGTCCTGCTCCTCCTCGCCCTCGCCCTCGCCGTGACCGGCTTCGTGGTGTTCGTGGAGCGCGGCCAGCGGCGGATCACCGTCAACTACGCAAAACGCCAGGTCGGCAGGCGGATGTACGCCGGCCAGACCAGCCACCTGCCGCTGAAGCTCAACATGGCCGGGGTGATCCCGCCGATCTTCGCGTCGAGCATCATCCTGTTCCCGGCAACCCTCGGGGGCTGGTTCGGGAGCTCCGAGGGGCTCGGCTGGCTCGGCGACATCGCCACCACGCTGTCCCCCGGCCAGCCGCTGTACGTGCTCTGCTACGCGGTCGCGATCATCTTCTTCTGCTTCTTCTATACCGCCCTCGTGTTCAATCCGCGCGACACGGCCGACAACCTCAAGCGCTCCGGCGCGTTCATCCCGGGGGTGCGTCCCGGCGAGCAGACCGCCCGACACATCGACACGGTGATGACCCGGCTCACGGTCGCCGGCGCCACCTACATCACGGCGGTGTGCCTGCTCCCGGAGTTCCTGATCGTCCAGTGGTCCGTCCCGTTCTACTTCGGCGGCACCTCGCTGCTCATCATCGTCGTCGTGGTGATGGACTTCATGGGTCAGGTGCAGGCACACATGATGTCGCACCAGCACGAGGGGTTGCTCCGCAAGGCGAACCTCCGGGGCTACGGCCG
>LXNJ01002268.1_pt1 | contig 10671 bp, 8 predicted proteins | sample 809081 | NCBI WGS metagenome assembly LXNJ01 (sample SAMN04870510, study PRJNA318959) | sponge metagenome | biome: sponge; feature: marine sponge reef; material: water | host: Petrosia ficiformis | place: Greece: Milos, Mediterranean Sea | collected 2013-05-29 | depth 5-7 m
CCGCTCCAGCGGAGCGGTATGTTTATAGCACGTGGAGTTTTCTGTCTTCCGCTCCAGCGGAGCGGTATGTAAAGACGATGAATCAAATGAATTTGGTATGAAACACCTACTGTTCGGTGAGCTTTTCAAGCGCGCCTACTTTCAAGAAGATAATGAAAAAATTAAAAGCAGTTGTCGTTGGGGCAGGCTGGTCCGCTGAAGGACACACAAAAGCGTTTCAACATTACGGTGTTGAAGTGCTTGCTATTTGCGCGCGCAAACCAGATATCGTTCAAAAAGTTGCTTCAGGTTTAGATGTGTCTGATGCCTCAATTGATTGGCGAAAAAGTTTGTTGGAACATAAGCCAGATATTGTTGCACTTACGACTCCAGCGATTCTACGGACAGAGGTTATTGAATTAGCCGTAGAACTCGGCTGCCACATCATCTGTGAAAAACCCATGGCGCTTACCGCTGAAGCAGCAGGTCATATCTATAGTCTCATCAAAGACACAGGATTAAAACACGCCTTCGCCGCAACACATCTATACGATCCGAGTGTTGCTTATGTGCGTCAACTGTTGACGCAGCAAAAAGTCATCGGAGATTTAACAGCCGTTGATATCGGATACACCCGCCGAATTCCAGGCGGTCCACCTTCAGATATGATTAAGCCGTGGAATTGGATGAGTTCATTGGCACACGGGGGAGGTGCGTTGAACAATGGACTTACACACCGACTCGGCATGCTCGAACGAATGACGGGTATGGAAGTTGTGTCTGCAGTCGGAGAGGCAAAAATCTATCCGAGGAAAGCCCCAGTCGTGCCAGAGATTCGCGACTTTCGGGTATGGCGAAGTAAGATGATAACCCCCGAAGAAGCATCAAAACTTGAGTGGCGAGCGTGTGATGCAGAATGGGATTATTCCGCGTTTTTCAAGTTAGGACATCCGAATCCAGATACCGGCAATTCTATCCTTGTGACAATGCGTACACATCCGGGTGTACCTTCACATAAACCCACTGGCGGTTGGTTTTTCTACGGCACACACGGAACATTGGTTGGAAGGGGTGGACACATTCTATCACCTATCACGAAACATGTCGGTGAGGAAGTTGAAGAGCTATCTATTCCACAGAATTTAACGGACGACCTGCCACAAATCTCGGACGAAATCCAAAACAAGTGGACTGCACTTGTCCGCGATTTCCTTGCGGATATTAAGGGAGACCCGCACGAACCGTATTTGACGTTCCATGATGGGTGGCGATACCAAATTGCTATTGATGCAATACGGGGAAGCAAAGGATGGGCTCAGATGCTTGATTAAGCACGAGAGACGCGCGTTTCATATCATAAGGGAAAATATCAATGTATGAAAAACACGGAGAAACGATTGAAGCGCGCGAATTTCTTGAGGCGTTGGCAGGCGATGCCTCACACATCTCCCTAAATAATTGTACGATTGAAGGTGTTGTTGACCTCTTTTCTGCTGAACTTGAGCGCGACGAAAACGGTAGAATATGCATCAATAAAACACTCTCTTGTATCGGATGCACTTTCAAAAACATTGTCAATTTCCGAACAGCAGTTTTCCAACAAGAAATTTCCTTTCGCCGTTCTGTCTTTGAGGTAGACCTCGACTTTGACGAAGCTACGATGCAACACCATTGTGAATTTCGAGAGGTTTCGTTCCACAACCGTGCCAACTTTCATAGTGTCACCTTCCATAAAAGCGTAAGTTTTTGGCGTGCGAAATTTCACAACGTCGCCGATTTCCATCAAGCACAATTCCACGATAACGCTGTTTTCCATGAGGCACAATTCCAAAAGGAAGCGAATTTTAGCCGTGTCCGTTTCCAACAAACACTCGACTGTACAGGCACGGACTTCGCAGGGGTAGCAGTCTTTAATCGAGCAATATTCCTCGGTGCCACCCGTTTTACAGCTGCAAAATTTGCTGCTGTCGCCTCCTTTCGCAATGTTCAGTACACCCCCAACACAATCCGTCAATCTATTATCAATAGGTTTACCAAGAATCGCAAAAATCCGACTGAATTCTATTTAGACAGCCAACATGTGGACGAGGTGGCAAACCCGTTCTTCAAACGGTATGTCGCAGACCAGCAGTTTATCCGTGCGTTCAACAAAGCGAATCCCATGTTGGCACACTTATGGCGATGGAGTTCCGATTATGGACGGAATTTAGGGCTTTGGGCATTCTGGTCACTTTTCTTTGCTTTGCTGTTTGCGATAGCATACCTGCCGTACCCATCGTGGTTGCCAGAGTGGATGCAGGATTGGTCACCCCAATTTCATCAAGCAACTGGTAAATATAGCGGTGAACCCCTAACATTTTGGAATTCCTTCTATTTTAGCGTTGTCACCTTTACTACGCTCGGGTTTGGTGATGTCGTTGCAGACAATGCCACAGCACGTCTGCTCGTAACACTGGAAGTTATTTTTGGGTATCTGATGTTAGGTGGATTAATCAGTATTTTTGCGAATAAATTGGCAAGTCGGAGTTAGTTTATTTTCGCTATACCCTTAAACCTCTACATACCATCCTTAAATACCGATAACAAAGTGCAGTCTGAATCGGCAGCTTGCACTACAAGATCTCCTGAATCATATCCATTTTATCTCAGGTTATCAAGTTTTTGTTAGATTATTTTTCATGTTTGGCACTTAATTGTAAATCGTGTTTTAACATATTTGATTATATGTATCAATTCATTTCCATTGACATTCCCTCTCTGTTAGTGTATCATAAGAATAAAATACTTTCCAAAGCCAAAATAATTTCACAAAAAATATACAAAACAATAGAGAATAAAAATGCCAACAATTTTGGAGCGGTATCAAAAAACATTCTCAAAAGATAGAGAATTGGCACAAGCAGCAAACCAGCTTTTCCCGGACGGTGTAACGCACGATAGCCGTTATATGTTGCCATTCCCGATCTATATTACGCGTGCTGATGGCGCAAAAAAATGGGGACTTGAAGATAGGGCGTTTATTGACTATTGGGCAGGACACGGCGCATTACTGCTGGGGCATAATCCACCTGAAGTTGTAGAAGCAGTAACAGCACAAATGCATCGCGGCACACATTACGGTGCCTGCCATCCACTTGAATTGGAATGGGGTAATCTCGTAACCCAACTGATACCTTCAGCAGAACGCGTTAGGTTTGTGAGTTCTGGCACAGAGGCAACGCTTATGGCGATTCGTCTGGCACGCACCTACACACGGAAGAATAAGGTGCTGAAGTTTGCTGGACATTTTCACGGTTGGCACGACAGCCTTGTCTTTGGTGCATATCCACCCTTTGATATGTCCGTCCCGGGCATACCGCAAGAGGTGCGTGATACCACCCTTCTCTGTCCACCGAACGATATTGATGCTGTTGAAAAACACTTAAAAACAGACAAAGATATAGCATGTGTTATACTTGAACCGACAGGCGCCTCCTTTGGAATTGTCCCTACCGATGGCGTATTCTTACAGCAACTTCGTGAACTTACACAGAAGCACGGTGTCCTCCTCATTTTCGACGAGGTGATTACGGGATTTAGAGTTGCACCCGGTGGCGCACAAGCGCACTACAAGGTTACGCCAGATCTGACGACACTCGCGAAGATTTTGGCTGGCGGACTTCCCGGCGGAGCACTTGCAGGCAAAAAAGAGATTCTTGAGTTAATTTCAATACAGGCAGAGGAAGAAGGATTGAAAATGCCACATCCCGGCACATTTAATGCTAATCCGCTCTCTGCATCTGCAGGCATAGCGATGCTCAACATTGTCAAGACCGGTAAACCGCACAAACAGGCAAATCGCATCGCACAACAACTCCGTGATGAACTCAATAACGTTATTGATTCGTACGGATTAGACTGGGTAATTTACGGAGAATTTTCTGGTATCAGACTTCTTATTGGACACGGTGAGAAGGATATGCGCGCCGCCGATTTTGACCCTTACGCTTGGGATTATCGGAAACTCAAAGGTGGCAACGATGAAGAATTGCTTACACATCTCCGATGCGGTTTGTTGCTTAATGATGTTGATCTCGCTACCAACGGTGGTATGACAACCGCTGCACATACAGAAGCAGACATCACACAAACGGTGCATGCCTTTGAACAGACAATTGAATGGATGAAGGCAGATGGATTAATCTTGAAGTCAAATAGGTAACCGAAGGTGTATGGATTATTACATCAGTCCATTCGGAGACGATTCAAACGCGGGCATTTCCACAAAGCAACCTTGGCAGAGCATTGAAAGGGTGAATGTGACCCGATTACAGTGGGGTGATTCGGTATGGTTTCATGCTAATCAGACCTTCAAAGGAAATCTCACACTTTCCGAGTCGGATGTGCATACGTTAGATAAACCGATAACATTCGGTTCGTACGGGGACGGTAAAGCAACGATTAATGCTGGCACCGGTGCCGGTTTGTTTGCAAAAAACCGTGGTGGCGTTGAAATAATAAACCTCAACTTTGTAGGAGCAGCGCAGAATACGAGTTCTGGAATCTGGTTTGCTAATACGCTACCGGAACACAAAAAGTTGAAACATATCCGTATTGAAAGGGTTGATGTCAGCGGTTTTAAGCATGCGGGGATTCGCATCGCCGCGCAGCCGATTGATGGTGGTTGGTGCGGGTTCAGTGATGTAAAAATAACGCACACTAACGTCCATGACAATGGAGATGCGGGGATAAGTTCCATAGGCGCATGGAATCCGGAAGAAACGGAATATTCTCACACAAACATCTATGTCGGGAAGTGCCGTGCCTATAGAAACTTGGGCATTCCCGGCAAAGGGAGTCATTCAGGGAACGGTATTGTCCTTGCACAAGTAGATGGTGCCACGATTGAACATTGTGAAGCTTATGAAAACGGCAAGCTAAACGATTGTGAAGTTGGCGGTCCTGTCGGTATCTGGACGTGGGATTCAAATCGTGTTCTCATTCAGTTCAATAAATCGCATCACAACCGAACTGGAAGCAGTAAAGATGGTGGAGGGTTTGATCTGGACGGAGGTGTGCGGAATTCAATTGTGCAGTATAACTATTCACACGATAACGATGGTGCGGGGTATCTGTTAGCACAGTTTGAAGGTGCAAAAGTGTTTCACAACAATGTTATCCGCTACAATATGAGCAAAAATGATGGACGAAAAAATAGTTACGGCGGTATTCATTTCTGGTCTACCGGTGCAAACGGCGGTATCAGAAACACGACTATCTATCGGAATACAATCATAATGTCCAAATCTGATGTCGGGAATCCCGCTGCAGTTGACTGCATGAGCGAGGAAATTCATAGCATCCACTTCTACAACAACACCTTCAAAACCGATGGTGAAGCGGTTCTGATTCGTGGAGAAGATAACCCAAAGGTAATTTTTGAAGGCAATACCTGCATAGCTGTTTAGTTAACATATATTACGATTCGATGACGAAGGATTTTCACGATAAGGAGAAAGAATGAGGTGTTTTGGAACTCAAGGGCGCGTGTATCCGGACCGGCACTATGTTGTCCCACGCACCGAAGAAATTGCTGACTTCATCACCCGTGTGAAAGATGGGCGATATATCGTTCTCTTTGCACCACGCCAGACCGGGAAGACCACCTTTTTCCGAATGGCGCTTGATGCCCTTACCACAGAAGATCCAACCTATTTCCCTATTCAGTTAGATTTCCAAGTGATGCGCAATGGTTCACCTCCTATTTTTTATGACAGACTCTCTCAAATGCTTCGTAGGCATATTGAGTTTGTTTTACAAAAAAATAAAATGAAACAGAGCGAGGACTTAACGCAATTTTTGGAGGATGCACAGTTAAGCGATCATTTTTCGATGTTAACGTACTTTGAAGAATTAGAAATACTGCTTGATAATAAGAAGGTTGTGCTTCTGATTGATGAGTTTGATGGCATACCGCAAGATGTTGTGAGTGATTTTTTGTATACCCTTCGAACCATCTATCTCTCTGATGAACTTCAATGCCCACACAGCGTTGGCATAGTAGGTGTTAAAAGTATCAGTCAACTTAATTATGACCGATCTGTTTCACCGTTTAATATCCAAGACGAATTTCGCTTGCCAAACTTTACGCTTCAACAAGTTCAAGAACTACTTTCGCAGTATACGGACGAAGTAGGTCAAGAATTTGCACCCGAAGTGATTGCGTCTATTCATAAGCAGACCGCGGGGCAACCTGTGCTTGTGAACCGTTTCGCACAAATTCTCACTGAGGAGATGGATATTCCCAAAACCGAAACCATTACCTTTATACACTTCTCAGAGGCACACATGCAGCTTCTTCGTGGACGAAACACGAATATACAGCATCTAACAACGAATATCCGTAGAGATCGTCGATTTGAAAGTATGCTGATGAAAATCATGGCGCGTGAGGAAGGCGTGGACTTCAACCTTGATGATGACATCATCAGTGAACTCGCTACCTATGGTGTTATCCAAGAAGGTTCCGACGGTATGTGTGAAATAGCTAATCCGATTTATCTCTACCGTATCATGAGGACTTTTAAGCCGACAATCAATGGGTTAGAGGATGCGTATTTCTCTGAAGAGAAAGATGAATGTTTTTTGGATTACCTTACGCCTACAGGACAGATTGATATGGTAACCCTACTTGATAACTTCCGAGACTTTATCGCTCGTGTCGGTTTCCGAATTTTGCAAGTACCGGATAAACCGCAGGAATATGTTGGACAACATCTGCTTTATGCCTACCTTGAACAGTTTATCCGCAGCGTAGGTGGAAATATGTACCTTGAAGTACAAACAGGGCGTGGCAGGATGGACCTTCTCCTCATCCACAACCAGCAAAAATACATTGTTGAAACTAAGATTTGGGAAGGAAATAACCGCTATGCTGCAGGCAAAAAGCAACTTGCAGCATATATGGAATTGGAAGGAACTATGGAAGGTTATTATGTTGTATTTGATCATCGCGAGAATCCAGTCCCGTTGGTAGAGACAGAAACAGTAGATGGTGTGGCAATTCGGAGTTACGTCATTCCTGTAATGCAGGCACGTCCTTCATCAATTTAGACAGAATATTGAAGTAACAAAAAGCATTGCAGCCTTAAGAAAGTCGAAACGAAATATGAAAGGAACAGACGAAAATGAAAACAATTACCTATCGTGATGCTCTAAAAGAAGCACTGATAGAGGAGATGGAACGCGACGAGGCAGTCTTTCTGATGGGGGAAGATATTGCTGAGTATGGAGGCGCATACAAGGTCACCGATGGTCTTTTTAAACAATTTGGAAAGGATCGTATCCGAAACACCCCGATTTCTGAAGCCGCTATCATCGGCACAGCACTGGGCGCTGCTGTTACAGGCATGCGTCCTGTCGCGGAACTCATGTATATTGACTTTACAGCGGTCGGTATGGATCAAATCGTCAACCAAGTTGCTAAGATTCGCTACATGGTGGGTGGACAGTTAGATGTGCCGCTCGTTATCCGCACGCAAGGTGGTGCGGGACGTTCCTCTGCTGCACAGCATGCCCAAAGCCTTGAGGCATGGTTTGTGCATATCCCAGGACTCCTTGTTGTGATGCCCGCTACCCCTTATGATGCAAAAGGATTGCTAAAAACCGCTATCCGAAATGACAATCCGATTATGTTTATTGAACACAAACTTCTCTATACTGAAGAGGGCGAGATTCCCGATGAGGAGTATACGATTCCTTTGGGGGAAGCGGATGTTAAACGTGAAGGTGAAGATATAACAATTTTAGCGACATCGCGTATGGTCCTGAAAGCACTTGATGCTGCAGACGAACTGGCTGAAGATAACATTTCAGCGGAGGTTGTTGATCCAAGAACGTTGATGCCGCTTGACAAAGAAACCATTTTTGAGTCTGTAAAGAAAACCAATCGTCTCTTAATTGCACACGAGGCAGTCGGCAGAGCTGGGTTCGGTGCTGAGATCGCTGCGCTCGTTGTTCGCGAAGCGTTTGACTATCTCGATGCGCCAATTGAACGTGTTGCTGCTGCACCAGTGCCTGTCCCTTTCGCACCTGTGATGGAAAACTTTGTTATTCCGGATACAGAACAGATTGTTGAAGCTGCTCAAAAGTTGGTCAGATACGAAATTTGAAAATTTATAGTCTAATCTAAATATGGGCACACACCTTGGTAGGCGCGCTTTGTAAGCGCACCAATCACGATGTCCCATTAATTGTAGAACCTACCATAATTGAACTATTTTCTAAAAAACGTTAGAAATCAGAAGGAGAAATAATATGGAACTTTCCCAATACTTGCATCTTATCACCGCAAAGCGAATTTTGTTTGTGGTTATCGGCGTAGCAGTTTTGGTGAGTTTAACAACAAGCTTTTATACTGTTGAAGCAGACGAAATCGCTGTCGTTCTAATGTTCGGGAAAGTTGTCCGACAAGCAGAACCCGGACTGCATTTCAAGTTACCATTCGGTATTGAGGAAGCCGTTGGTGTTCCGGTCCGAAAGGTCTTCAAAGAAGAATTCGGATTTCGGACTCTCAAAGCAGGCGTTCGCACCCAGTATGACACGCGAGATTACGCAGAAGAATCCTTACTGCTGACAGGTGATTTAAGCATCGCTGATGTTGAATGGGTAGTCCAGTATAAAATTAAGGACCTCCAAAAGTTTTTATTTTTTGTGAGGAACCCTCAACGTGCTTTGCGTGACCTATCAGAATCAGTCATGAGCCAGGTAATTGGTGACCACACTGTTACCGAAGTTTTGACCATCGGACGTATAGAAATTGCAGGAAAGGTTGAACAACATCTGCAGACACTGCTGGATTTATATGAAACGGGTTTGGATGTAACGACTGTGACCTTGCAGGATGTAAATCCACCAGAAAAGGTAAAATCCGCTTTTAACGCTGTTAACGAGGCGAAGCAGGAAAAAGAACGTCTCATTAACGAAGCGTGGCGGGATTATAACCAATCTGTCCCGAAATCCAAGGGGTTGGCACAGCAACAAATTTCAGAAGCACAAGGCTACGCACTGAAACGAGTCAACCAAGCACAAGGCGACGCAGATAAATTCAACGCAATACGGACAGAATATGAAAAAGCAAAAGAGGTAACACGCCAACGGCTCTATCTGGAAGCGATGCAGGAAGTTTTGCCAAAAGTTAAAGAGATTTATATCATTGACGATAAAGCAAACACACCAATCCCAATTCTGCAGCTGAAAGAGTAATTTGCAACAGATTACCATATCAACACAAAAGGAGATTACTAATGAAATTCAAGATACTGATACCTTTGATTATCGTTGGCATTATAGTGATTATATTTGCCTCAGGTGCGTTCTATATTGTAAAAGAAGGTGAACAGGTTGTTATCACTGAATTTGGTCGCCCGGTGGGTGAACCCATTGTCGATGCGGGTTTAAAGATAAAGACACCATTCATTCAACAGGTACATCGCTTTGAGAAACGCATCATGGAGTGGGACGGATCCCCAAACCAAATACCAACGAAAGATAAGAGATTCATCTGGCTTGATACCACAGCACGCTGGCGGATAAAAGACGCTCTCATCTTCTATCAAGCACTCGGAACAGAAGTACTTGCACAATCACGACTTGATGATATTATCGATTCCGCCGCGCGGGATTTAGTAACAGCACATATGTTAATTGAAGTTGTGCGAAATTCAAACAGAGTGTTAGAACTTGATGCGGAAATGCTTGGAGAAGAGGAAGGTCAAACCAAGGAACAGTTAGAAGAGATTGAGATTGGCAGAGAGGAAATTACACAAAAAATCCTTGAAAAAGCACGCGAGGCAGTACCACGATTCGGCATAGAACTTGTTGATGTACGCATAAAACGGATCAACTATGTAGATGAAGTCCGACAGAAAGTCTTTGACCAAATGATTTCTGAACGTCAACGTATCTCTGAGAAATACAAATCGGAGGGTGAAGGCGAAGCGGCGAATATCATGGGGCAGAAACAGAAGGAGTTGGAGCGTATACAATCAGAGGCATACAAGGAAGCGGAACAGCTTAAAGGAGCTGCTGATGCGCAAGCCATCCAGATTTATGCGGAAGCGCACGGCAAAGACCCAGAATTTTTCGCCTTTCTTCAAACTTTAGAAACCTATCGCAAATCTACTAACGCAAGTACGAAACTCATCTTGACAACAGATAGTGAGCTTTATAAATATCTCAAGGATAGCCAAGCACAAAAGCGTTAACTGGTGCTGAACAGGATTTCTAATAGGAGTTCGTAGGTTGGGTAGAGCGTAAGCGAAACCTAATGCTATGAATGCCTTTATGGCATTTCGCGGATTTTTGGAACTTGGTGTTGATTCGCGGAGTAAATATTTACACACTTTTGCGAACATATTAACTTGAGGTTTAGTCTTTTTTGTGGTATAGTATACGTGAGTGAAAAATATGAGATCCACCACGGTTGCAACCGTTATAAAGTGAACACTTAAGGAAATGGCTAAAGAAGAGAGGGTGTGTAAATATTTGGTTACATAGGTTCAATTTGCAATGATTACGCGGCGTTTTCCACTGTAGGGCGGGGTCCCTGTGCCCCATAGCCGTCAATTTAAGGATATACCCTCTTGTGGGAGTGAATCAACGCAGCATGCGCGTCCGGCATGCTGCCAAATCAACGCCAAATGCGCTTTTTGG
>LXNJ01002269.1_pt1 | contig 10667 bp, 12 predicted proteins | sample 809081 | NCBI WGS metagenome assembly LXNJ01 (sample SAMN04870510, study PRJNA318959) | sponge metagenome | biome: sponge; feature: marine sponge reef; material: water | host: Petrosia ficiformis | place: Greece: Milos, Mediterranean Sea | collected 2013-05-29 | depth 5-7 m
CCCGACCACGCCGAGGCCGTTGCCGCCTTCCTCGAGAAACGGGATCCGCGGTTCAACCGCGGATAGCGAGGAACCGATGGCCGGAAAATACATCCTCATCGACTACGAGAACGTCAAGGGCATCGATCTCGCGCCGGTAGTGGACAAGCCCTATCACCTGATGGTGTTCGTGGGGGCGAGCCAGAACAAGCTATCCACCGACTTCGTCGTGCGGATGCAGAATCTCAAGTCGGCGGAATACGTGCGCATCTCCGGCAACGGCCCCAACGCCCTCGACTTCCACATCGCCTACATGATCGGCCGCCTGGCCGAGCGGGAGCCGGATGCGACGTTCCACATCGTCTCGAGGGATCGCGGCTTCGATCCGCTGATCACCTATCTCAATGCCAACAGAGTCAAGACCAACCGCGTGGGCGACCTGTTCGAGATCCGCGCCTTGCGCCTACCCAAGACGGTCGGCGGTGAAGGCATCGTCGACGATGTCGTGCGGAATCTGGCTGGCCGGGGTTCGTCCAAGCCGCGCAAGTTGCGCACCCTCGCCAGCACGATCGGATCCCTGTTCAAGGACGGCCTGACCGACGACGAGGTGCAATCCGTCATCGCGCAACTTCAGGCCAAGGGCCATATCGTCGTCGATCAGGAGAAGGTCTCGTACAACCTACGCAGACGACGGTAGCGCCGGCTACGAAACGCCGTCGTCCTTCTCTAGCCGCCTCCGCCACCAAGCGGTCACCTCGAACGGTGCGAGCAGCAGGCTGAAGAACAGCAGCGCGATCCCCGCGAGAACAGGGATGTAGTACGGCCACGGCGCGAAGAAGAATGGCGAGGCGGAGACCGGCGGCTCCTGCAGGAACATGTAGTTGGCATTGATGAGCGGGTTGACCACGAGCAACACGCAAGTCATTAGGAAAAGCCATCCGAAGGCTCGACCGAGCGATGCGATCGTCGGTCGCATTCCCAATCCCCAAACCAAGAACAGCGCCCCGGCGACGATTCCGCCGTGCGATATGAAGAACTGAAAGAACCGGTAATGCGGAAAGGCCACCTCCAGTTGGGGCGTGACCAAGGCGTTCAAGGTTCCCGCGAGCCCCCAGAAGTAGACGATCTCGAACGTGTAGCGGTTGCGGAGGATCAACGTGACCACGAGGGCAAGCGTGGCCATGCCGCAGATGTGCAACGGAAGGTGCTGTTGCAGGAACTCCTCGATCCCCACCTCGTCGAGTCGATAGACCCAGTAGACGGCCATGTTGACGAACATCACCGTTGCGGAGGTGTTGCAGATGATCGTCGTGGTCCGCTCGCCGCCCCGTCGCGCCACGATACTCAGTACGACTGGCACGATGACCACGAGACACAGTACCGCGATATGCGGCGCGCTCAACGGTTGAAACTGGCTCTCCATGGACACGGTGACTCGACGAACGCGGTGGCGACTAGCCGAAGTTGTCCAGGTAGATCCCGTAGATGTAGAACGCGCAAAGCGTCGCCATCGCAAGGAACACGCCGACGATGCACCACGTGACCCACTTCTTCGGCTGCACCCGGGGGTCCATCCGTTTGCGCTGCATGTAGAGCGTCACGATGGCCTGGATCGGCAGCATGAACGCCCCGAACGTCGCACCCACGATCACCATGGCGATCGGCCGTTCGATGAACATGTAGAGCAGAAAGCTCAGGATGGGCATGCCGATGATGTAGCCCCGGGTCCATTTCAGGCGGGTCGCGAGGTTCTGTCGCGGGAAGAATCCGAACGTGACCAGGAGGTCGGGGAACGAACGCGACCCGGCACCCAGGCCCGAGAGTACCGTCGAAAACAGGATGAAGAACGCGCCGAATATGAACAGCATCGTCGACCAATCCCCGAGGGTCAGGGTGAACATGTTCGCGAGAATCGCGACGGTCTCGCCGCGCGCCGGTTCGAGACCCTGGCTGTGTAGGACGCCGGCCCCGAGGAAGTAGAACGAGAGCGTCGCGAACGTCAGGATTACCAAGGTGACCAGGACATCCACCTGCACGACGCGTATCCATCCCTTGGCCCGGGCCACCCAACGCGGATCCTCGCGGTCGCCGCCGATGAAACTGGGATAGCCCTTCTCGACGCACCAGTAGGTGTAGCCGGCGATTTCTCCGGACGCGACACCGGTCGCGCCGTACATCCCGACCGCCAGGAACAGGAACTCCAGGGGAAAGTCGAACTGGAACCCGGCCACGATGTCGTCGGCGCTCACCTGGAACTCCGTGGTCTGCATCAGGGCTGCGCAGACGATGGTGGTGAAGGTGAAGCTCATCACCATCACCACCAGGATTCGCTCGATGCGACCGTAGCGACCGGTCCAGAGCAGCAACATAACGAGGATCGCCGCAATACCGGTGGCCGCCTTGCCGTCCACCTCGGGAACGAAAGGCACCCCGTCGAGCAGCAGGCCGAGTGCCTGCCCTGCCCCACCGATGATTCCCCCGGACGTGACCAGTCCCGGGACGAATCCGAGCAACCCGAACCAGATCGGCCAGGCTACTTCCACCTTCGGCCGCCACCACCGCCACGGTTGCGACCAGCGCAGGGGCTCGACCCGCGCTGCCGTACGTCCGGGCATCCGGTTCAGGGTTCGAAGATAGGTGTCCCCCGTCGTGACGACGTAGCGGGCGAGTTCCGCCTGGACCAGCGACTTGATCCAGCAAGAGAAGAGCACGAACCAGAGCAAGGTGAAGCCCGCCACCGCGCCGAGACCGGCGGTCAGCAGGATCTCGCCCGAGCCGACGATGGAGCCTGAGACGATGATGCCCGGACCCAGGTAGCGGAGCCTGCCGAACAACGTCGTGGGCGGCTCGCGAGTCCGTCCCGGCTGAATCGTGTAGGGATCGTCGCTCACGTTCGACGCTCGCCGCGTGCTAGCCGGGCAACAAAGGCAACGAAGGCAACAAGCGCTTCAAACAAGACGTCAATTCGGCGTCGGCGCCACCATCCCGATGTCCGCCGGCACGAGGGCGAATTCCTCGAGGACCTCGGTCGAGTACCGGATACCACCGGTAACGACCTTGGGATCGCCGCTCACCAACGCCAACGCCGCTTCGGCCATGGCCTCGACGGGCTCCGCGGCATCGAGCATCGCCTGGGTGTAGCGGCGGCCGAACATCTGCCCCGGCGTCGCCACCACCTTGTCGGGGGACAACGCATTGACGGAGATGCCGTGCTCGAACATCTCTGCGGCGAGGCCGGTGGTGAAGCGTTCGATGGCCGCCTTGGTCATCCCGTAGACGGCGCCGTCGTAGGACCGCTGGCCGGGCTTGGGATGAATCGCGGCCCTTGAGGAGATGTTGAGAACCGAACCACCGCCGCGCTCGATCATTCCCGGCAGCGTGAGCTGGCTGAGGTGATGCGGCGCCTTCACCAGGATCTCGAACATGCGGTCGTAGTAGCGCTCGGGGAAGTCCAAGGTGGCACCCGGGACCAGGATCGCCGCGTTGTTGACCAGGATGTCGACCTGCCCGTAGGCATCGACCGCCGCCTGCACGAGTTGTTCGCGGTCGGGCTTTTTCTGAAGGTTCGCCGCCACCGCCGTGGCATGGCCGCCGGCGGCCCGAATCGCTTCCGCGACCGTGTGCACCGTCCCCTGCAGACGTTCGTCACGCACCTCGACCGTCCGCGCGGTAACGACCACCTTTGCGCCCGCGATGGCCAAACGCCTCGCGATCGACTCCCCGATGCCGCGCGACGACCCGGTCACGATGGCCACGCGGCCGCTTAGATCAGCCATTTCACCTTCCCCTTGTTCATGCTCACTCGTCAGCGGCGCTCAGACAGCAGGATCTGTCGCTCAGATCTCCACCATCTCGAAGTCCGACTTGGGCGTCGCGCATTCGGGGCAGACCCAGTCCTCCGGAACATCCTCCCAACGCGTTCCCGGATTGATGCCGTCGTCCGGCCACCCTTCCGCCTCGTCGTAGATGAACCCGCAGGTCATGCACTGCCACTTTTTCATGTTCGTCTCCTCGTAACGCCTGCGGGTATGCCTCGCCCGCCGCCAAAGCGGCGAAGATTAACACCCTCTGCGGCAAACCGACTCCCGGCGATGTCGCCCGCCGCCGCAGCCAGCCGTCGCCAATTGCTATCATGGCGCGCTTAGCAGTGGAGGGATGGGCATGTCGGACGTCAACCACCGTACAGTTGACACCAACGGCATCAAGATGCACTTCGTCGAGGCCGGCGAAGGTCCGCTCGTGGTGCTCTGCCACGGGTTTCCGGAGTCATGGTACTCCTGGCGCCACCAGATCCTGGCTCTCGCCGCCGCCGGCTACCACGCCGTCGCACCCGACCAGCGCGGCTACGGACGCACGGACGCACCGAAGGACATCGGCGCCTACACCCAGTTCCACCTCGTCGGCGACATCGTGGGGTTGGTCCACGCCCTTGGCGAAGAGACCGCGGTCATCGTCGGCCACGATTGGGGAGCCCCCGTCGCCTGGAACGCCGCCCTGTGGCGCCCGGACATCTTCCGGGGCGTCGTTGCGATGAGCGTGCCGCTTTCGGATCGGGCGACCCGCCCGCCAACCGCCGGCATGAAGGCAGGGTTCGGCGACAACTTCTACTACATTCTCCATTTCCAGACGCCGGGCGTGGCCGAGCACGAGTTGCACAAGGACGTCAAACGGAGCCTCAGGATGCTCTTGTATTCCGCCTCCGGCGATAGGACGGCGCGTGGCGGCGGACCCTTGCCAAAGACCGCCGGGTTCCTCGATTCGATGACCGACCCGGATGAACTGCCCGACTGGTTGACCGAAGATGATCTCGAGTTCTTTACCAAGGAGTTTGTGCGGGCCGGGTTCCGGGGCGGACTGAACTGGTACCGCAACCTCGACCGCAACTGGGAGTTGTCGGCACCCTTCCAAGGCATGAAGGTTCAGCAACCCGCGCTCTACATCATCGGCGAGCGGGACGTCACGCGCGGTTTCCTGTCCGCGGAGCAACTGCGCGAGATGGTCCCGAACCTCACCAAGGTCGTCACCTTCCCCGGCGTCGGCCATTGGACACAGCAGGAAAACCCCCGGGGCACCAACGAGGCGCTCGTCAAGTTCCTCGATTCCCTCGATTGATCACGTTATTCACGGAGACACCATGAGCTACAACAACATCATCTACGAGACCGACGACCGGTTGGCGTTCGTCACCATGAACCGCCCGGAGAAGCTCAACGCCTTGAGCCACGCGCTCCGCGCCGAGGTCTACGACGCCTTGAAGGAGGCGGAGGCCGATCCCGCCATCGGCGTCATCATCCTGAAAGGGGCCGGCCGCGCATTCTCCGCCGGATACGACCTGGCCCCCAACCCGGACGAGCAGAGCGACTTCGTCAGCCACCGTTCGAAGATGCCCGACGTCGGCTCCACCCACCCGCAGCACTACGACTGGTCGCGGCATGCGCTGATGGGCCATTGGCAGATCTGGGAACTCGCCAAGCCGGTCATCGCGCAGATCCACGGCTGGTGCCTTGCCGGGGCGACGGAACTGTCGTCGATGTGCGATATGCGCATGGTCGCCGACGATGCGCGCATCGGCTATCCGCCGGTACGGGCCATGGGCACCATGGACATGATGTGGGCGCCCTGGTTCATGAAACCCGGTAAAGCACGCGCCTTCGCCTACACCGGCGACTGGTTCAGCGGCGAGGAGATGGAGGACTTCGGTTGGGCGACCTTCGCGAAGCCCAAGGATGAACTCGAGGACTTCACCGTCCGGTTCGCCCGTCGTCTCGGCCACATCGACAACGATCAGTTGAACTACAACAAGCGCGCGGTAAACCGTCAGTACGAGATCATGGGCATCCGCACCGGTCTCATGTCCGGCACCGACGTGGAAGCCATGTCCAAGCACCGGCCGGCGGCGTCGGAGTTCGGTCGTCGGGTCCGCGAATTCGGCTTGAAAGCGGCACTCGAATGGCGGGACGGCCCGTTCGGCGACTTCCGCGGCGAATACGAGTCGGCACCGAAGGACCGACCGCTTGCCGGATCCACGCCCCAGGACTCGAAACCGGGGGATGCGGACTACAGCCGATCCTGACAACCGCTTGGCCGACGTGGAGGTTGTGCCGACACACGCACGCGTCGGGGACGCCCTTGTGGCGTCCCGGTGCGCCCTACGAGTGCAATCGAGAATGCTGGCGCATTCTCGTGCGTTGGGATCGACGACGTGAGAATTCCCACGGGCGACCGCGCGCCCTTGCGGGCGCGTCAGAGTCGCCCCTACAGGCCGTGTTTGGCCGGCTTTTGGGGATCCACCTTCGCGGTCTCCAGCTTGCTGGCGGGCTGCAACCAGCCAGACCCTGTCACCGAGCAACCGAACGGCATGGAAACGGCTCGCATCGTCGCGGCGGTTCGGGGCGGCTTGCTAGAACCCGTCGAGCAAGACGAGTACTTCACGATCTACGACCTCGGCGTGAAGGAGTACCCGCCAGCTACGTTTCTCGTGCAGTCCAGCGTCCAACCGATCAACCTCGGGCGCGACATGCAACCGTTCATGGATACCACCAAGTTGTGGGATTTCGTCCAAACCAACGGCGTCAAGCTGAAGGACGACACGCCCAGCGAGGTGTACCTTTACAACTGGATCGAGGGTGCCCAGGGACCGATGGTCTTCGACGTCGGGGTGGTGGTACAGGAAGACGCCGCAGTCGACCCGGGGAGCGGCTTCGAGATCAAGCGCTACCCGGCCATGAAGTTCGCGAGCCTGATCTACGAGGGCCCCTTCCCGCACGAGCCCGACAGCGGCTGGCAACAGCTTCGCTGGGAGGAACGCGCCAAGGAAAAGGGCCTCGTCTACACCGAGCGCCTCTACCGCGAGCTTTACCATGCCTTCGATCACGAGACCCGTCGGCACATCACCGAGGTGCAGATCGAAATCCGGTGATTGACCACCGGCGGATACGCCCGCAATGCCGATAGTCGACATCGAACTCGTAACCGGCGACCCCGAACAAGGAAGGGGCCAACTGCAGACCCTTGTCGACGAACTCGGGGACCTGTTCGGCAGCGAACCCGGCGGAACCTGGGTAAGAATGCGCTCAACAGACCCGGCTGCATACGCCGAGAACAAGGTCGCCGCCGAAGGGCGGCATCTACCCACTTTCGTCAACGTCTTGCGCCACCAACTACCCGACTTGGAAGAACGCCGTCGGGAGATGGCTGCCGTCGCCGAGATAGTCGCCCGAACGCTCCGCCGACGACTGGAGAACGTGCACGTGCTATACGCTCCGTCGGCCAAGGGCCGGATCGGTTTTCGCGGGAAGTTGGCGTGACCGAGGTGGCGCTCGCGACCCGGATCGAGCTTGTCGATCCACCCGAGGGCTACGCTTTCTGCCTGCAGCGCGGCAAGGGTTCGAGAGGCGAGCGCCTCGACTACGTCGAAGTGCTTGAAGGAGACGACGATCCCATCGCCTTCGATCTGGTGGTTACGGTCCGCAAGGCCAGGAACGGCCCGGCGCCCGACTTCTTCGGGCCGTTCGTCCAAGGTCCGCCAGGTGCGCGGTTCTTCTACGTCTGCGTTGGGCAGTGCGTCGAAGGTGCGGCGCCGTCCTGGTCCGGACGCGTCAAGGTGCCGTTGCTGGGGATTGACTGGGCACATGTCGAATCCGCGGCGAGAAGCCACGCCTGCCTCTTCGCCCGCTATTTGGCTTCCCGCCCAGCCGGGGGCCCGGTTTTCGCGTCCGTTCCGTTGCTGGGCGACGGCTGGGTGGTGCAACATCGTCGGGGACCATCGCGGGGGACAGGGAAATGAGGCGTATCTGCAAGACCAACCCCGCGGTCGCGGGAACCGTTAGCTGGGAAGTGGCGACGAACGGCCCGCCGCCGGACTACGAGCACTTCCCGGAGGTCCGCGCCGGAATCAATCCGAGCCCGTTGCCGCAGCGTACCGGTCCCAGGCTCGAAATCACCGAGGACCAGAAGACCCGGTTCTACCGAGACGGGTTCCTGGTCATCAAGCACGCGGTCCCTCGCAAGCTGACCCGCGACGCCCGCGAGCGGGTGCGGGGTTTGCGCGCAAGCGGCGGCACCACCGACTTCCAGCGGGGGTTTCAGTTCTTCGCGACCACGCCGGCGTGCCAGCAGGGCTTCGTGAACATGTTCGAGGGTAGCGCCCTGGGCAGTGCCTTGAGAGAACTCATCGGGCCCTTCTCACCCATCATCGCCTGCGATGCCCACAACACGCCCGGTGCCGACGACAGCGGTTTTATCGGCGGCGACCAAGGTGAGATGGGCCACATCGACGGCATGATGGCCCCGCCACCCCGGTACTACCCCCAGAGCGTCGAGGACATCGTCGCGCTCGGCAAGGATCCGAGCGACCCCGAGGCGATGCACCGCTACATGAGTCACCTCGACCATACCGTCCAGAACCCGATGGGAACCCCGTTCTATATCGACCCGGAGCGAACGCTCACGCTGGGAACCTTCACGGCGTTCGTCGGCATCGCCTTCAGCGATCAGACGCAGATGGGCTGCGGGCAAACAGGTGTCCGACGCGGCTTCCATCACGACATGGAGCAGTTCTTTCGGATGCAGCGCGACGCCGGCGGCCCCATCGGCTACGAGGGTCCGGGCTGGCCGCGGGTGGACCCCGCGTCCGTGGCAAGTGGCAACCCCCGGATGGGAATGCCCGCCCCGTTGCTGCAACCGCCGCAGGCTCGCCACGGCGGCTTAGTAGACATCAAGGGCTGGCGCGACAGTCGGGGCAAACCCTATACCTGGATCACGCCGGTCGTACTCGAGGAAGGCGACGCGGTGGTCGTCCTCCACGGCTTGCCGCACGCCGGCACCGCGAACCATTCCCGCCACACGCGGTACGGCGCCTTCTACCGCGTGCGCCGTTTTCGCCCCAACAATCCCTACGAGGGCGATCCGCGTTGGCTGCACGGGACCCGCGACCAGAACGACCGGCTCGCGGACGCTTCGGCGGTCACGTTCGACTACGAGACCTACAACCCCTACCGGATGACCATCGATCACCTATGCGACATGTGGTCGGAGTGGGACGGAATGCAGGAGACCGTTCGGCGCGAGCGCACGCGGCAAGGGGGTCGATACCCGGTGCGGCTCACGTTTCCGGTCAGCCCGAGGTATGCCTCGGGCCGACTGCCGCCGGTGGAGGCGCCATGCAATCCTCCCACGGACATTGGACAATCCCCGTCACGCCACGAGGAACGACGCGCATGACCCTCGAAGTCGCCACCGAGTCACCCGAATTCGACGACGCGCTTGTCGAGACCGCAAACTGGGCGGACGAGGATTGGGTACACGCTCAGTTCGCCTGGCTGCGCGAAAACGAGCCCGTTCGGTGGATGGCCCCCAACGGCTACGATCCGTTCTTCTCGGTAACCCGCCACGCGGACATCAAGGCCATCGAGGCCGACAAGCAACTGTTCATCAACGATCCGAGACCGATCCTCGGCCCCCAACTGCTCGAACACATCACCCGCCACCTGGCGGGACGGCGCCACCTGGTGCGCTCGCTGGTCACCATGGACGACCCGGACCACACTCGGTACCGGGCGCTTACCCAGCGCTGGTTCATGGGATCCAACCTGCGCAAGCTGGATGGCCGCATCGCACAACTCGCAACGGAATACGTGGATCGCCTCGGCGATCTCGGCGGCGAATGCGACTTCGTCAAGGACGTGGCCATCTGGTATCCGCTGCGCGTCATCATGACGATCCTCGGAGTCCCCGACGAGGACGAGCCGCTGATGCTGAAGCTGACCCAGGAGATGTTCGGAAGTGCCGATCCGGACGTGCGGCGCTCGTTCGAGCCCGAGTCGCTCATGGAAGTCATCGCGGATTTCGAGGCCTATTTCCAAGCGCTTAGCGAAGATCGTCGGGCCAACCCGACCGACGACGTCGCGAGCCTGATCGCCAACGCCCGCATCGAGGGCGAACCGGTTCCGGAACACGAGACCAACGGCTACTACATCATCATCGCCGCGGCCGGGCACGACACCACGAGTTCCTCCACCGCCGGGGGGTTGCTGGCGCTGATCGAAAACCCGGGCGAGTTGGCCAAACTGCGCGAGGATCCCGATCACCACATGGCGCGGGCCATCGACGAGGTCATTCGCTGGGTGACACCGGTGCGGCAGTTCATGCGCACCGCCACCGCCGATTGCCGCATTGGCGACGTGCCGGTCGCCAAGGGCCAGGCCTGCACGCTGTGGTACGTCTCCGCCAACCGCGACGAGGCCGTGTTCGAAGACCCGTTCTCGTTCCGCGTGGATCGACGTTCCAACCATCTGGCATTCGGCTATGGCCCGCACGTCTGTCTTGGCCAGCACCTGGCACGAATGGAGATGGCCGCGCTGTATCGGGAAATGCTCGCCCGGGTCGATCATGTCGAACTGAACGGCGTACCCGCCTATACGCAGTCGGCGTTCGTCGGCGGTCTCAAGAGCCTGCCCATCCGCTACCGGATGAAGTAGCCGCCGGAACGACGATGGTCGACCAACCGCCCGCACCACGGCCGAAAGACCCGGAGATGGCGCTCTCGACCAAGGTGCCACCCGCCCGGCGGCCGTTGCCCATTACCCCGGACCTCGATCCACCGGGCGCCAGCCAACTCGGGTTAAGTCCCGCCGAGATCGAGCAGTTCAGGACCCAGGGGTTCGTCGTCAAGCGCGGGCTGATTCCAA
>LXNJ01002270.1_pt1 | contig 10666 bp, 10 predicted proteins | sample 809081 | NCBI WGS metagenome assembly LXNJ01 (sample SAMN04870510, study PRJNA318959) | sponge metagenome | biome: sponge; feature: marine sponge reef; material: water | host: Petrosia ficiformis | place: Greece: Milos, Mediterranean Sea | collected 2013-05-29 | depth 5-7 m
TCGCTGCGGGTCGCCAACTATTACAACCTCCACACCGACCGCCATCTCATTACCAATGTCGATATCGTCGGTGTGGCGGACGAGGTCTACGACGCCAGGGCCAACTACGCCGTGATTCAGACCGACGCCGAGGGACACTCGGACCTGTTCTCCGCCGGCGAATATGTCGACCGGATCGAATTCCGGGACGGGGCGCCGAAATTCCGGGAAAGGCTGGTCCTGCTCGATACGTCGAATATCGTCGGCCTATTGGCGGTTCCGCTCTAATCCGTTGTCCGCAGACCGGCGCTGGGCTATGACAGGGCTTTGCTGGCTGGCGGGCTGAGATTCGTCCGAAGCGCCGGCCGGTCGTAAGTCAGGGAGGAAATGTCCATGAAGTTACACAAATTCGTCGTTCCGGCCGTCGCGGCAGTAGCGCTTGCCGCCGGTGCGGTTCCGACCGCTGTAAGCGCCGCAGAAGTCACGCTGCGCGGCGCCAGCTGTTTCCCGATCGGCAGTCCGCCCGGCCGGCCCTTCGAGGCGCTGGTCAAGGAGATGAATGCCAAGGGCAAGGGCGTCGTCCAGGTCAAGATGCTGGGCGGCGCGCCGGCGATCGGCAGCCCGTTCACGCTGACCCAGCGCATGGCCAAGGGCGCCTACGACATTGTCGGCTGCACGGAGGCCTATTTCGGCAACGTGCTTCCGGAGGCGCCGGTGCTGCGCCTGCAGGAATACGATTTCGCTGCGCTGCGCAAGCGCGGCGCGATCGCCTATGTCAGCAAATTGCTCGCCGCGAAGAACATCCACTATGTCGGCCGTTACTGGGACTACGGTACATTCCACCTGTTCCTGAGCAAGCCGATCACGGGTCCTGACCTGAAAGGCCTGCACCTGCGCGTCGCGCCGGTCTACACGGCCTTCTTCAAGGCGCTGGGCGCCTCGGTCCAGCTGGCAGCGATGCCGAAGATCTACACGCTCATGGAGAGCAACACGGTGCAGGGCTTCGGCTGGCCGGCGGTCGGCTGGAATCCGGCCTGGGCCAAGGTCACGAAATATCGGGTCGATCCCGGCTTCTACAACGCGGCGTTGCACTTGCTGGTCAACCTGAAAAAGTGGAAGGGGTTGACCGACACGCAGCGGAAATTCATCACCGATCTGACGTTGGAGCATGAAGCCGCCGCCGAGACGACCAAGCCGCGTTTCCAGGCATTGCGGAAGAAAACGATGGCCTGGTATGAGAGCAAGGGCATCAAGGCCATCGAGATGAAGGGCGCCGATCGCGAAAAATGGCTCGGCACCGCGAAAAAGGCGGCCTGGGACGAAGTGCTCGAGCGCAGCCCTGAACACGGCAAGAAGCTGATGGGCCTGTTCACGAAATAGAACTGAACTTTGCAGCCTGAAGGGGTGGCCGGCCGCGCGCGGCCGGCCGCCCTTTTTCTGTTTCGAGCTTCGATATGCCGGCGACCTCTTTAATCCTCGATCGCTTCGAGGCGCGCTTCCAGCAGGTAAACCGCTTTCTCGCGGGCCTGGTGGCGCTGTCCATCGGCGTTTTTGCGCTTTTGATTCCCCTCGACCTGTTCCTGCGCAAGGTCGGCTGGGGCAACCTGCCCTGGCTCCACGAAGGCGCCGAATACGGCCTTTATGTCGGCGTCTTCCTGTCGGCGGCCTGGGTGCTCAACAAGGGCTCCCATGTCCGGGTCGACATCGTCATCGCCGCCCTGCCGGGTCCGGTGGCCCTGCGGCTGGAGAAGCTGCTGGATATGGGCGGCGCGCTGCTCTGCCTCATGCTGTGCTATTTCGGCGCCGCCGGCATGATCAGCGAGTACGAATTCGGCACCTTGCCGGACAAGGACCTGCGCATTCCCAACTGGTACATGCTGCTGGTCTTCGCGGTGTCCTTCGCCCTGCTCGCCATCGAATTCCTGCTGCGCTACCGCCGGGCAAGCAAGGAGGGCGTCGTGGAAGGTTCCGAGGCGGGGTTCTGAGCGATGGAATGGTATTTCGCCATGATCCTGATGCTGGGGATCGTGTGCGCGTTCCTGTTCCTCGGCATGCCGGTCGCGTTCGCCTTCATGGCGGCGAACCTGTTCGGCACAGCTCTGTTCATCGGCGACCTGGCGCAAACCGGCGACTGGACGGTTGCGGCGATCGCGCTCGAAAGCATGCCGATGGAATTCCATCTGGCGGTGAACTATGCGCTGACGCCGATCGCCCTGTTCCTGCTTATGGGCGAGATCCTGTTGCAGACCGGCGTCGCCTTCAAGGCGATCGGCGCGATCGACCGGCTCATCGCGCGCGTGCCCGGCCGGCTTTCCGTCGTCTCGATCGTCGGCGGCACCATCTTTTCCTCGCTTTCCGGTTCGACGATCGCCAACACCGCGATCCTGGGCAACGTCCTGCTGCCGGACATGGTGAACCGCGGCTACAAGCCGTCGATCTCCATGGGGCCGATCATGGCGGTCGGCGGCATCGCCATGCTGATCCCGCCCTCGGCGCTGGCGGTGCTGCTGGCCAGCATCGCCGAGCAGTCCGTCGCGCTGCTGCTGGTCGCCGGCATCGTGCCGGGTATCCTGATGGCGGCGCTGTTCTTCGCCTATGTGATCGGGCGCTGCGTGATGGATCCGAGCCTGGCGCCGGGCTACGATCCGGACCAGAGCCACCTCGACGCTCCACTCACTGTTACGATCAACAGCCGCGGCGGACCGCTCTGGTCGGGGACCTATGACGGTCCGGCCCTCCGGACGGTCAACCGCCTCCTGCCATTTGCGTTCTACATTTTCCCGCTGTTCTCCATTTTTGTGGTGGTGGTCGGCAGCATCTTTCTGGATATCGCGTCGCCGACCGAGGCGGCTGCGCTGGGCTGCATCGCCGCGCTGGCCGCCTGCTACTTCTTCCGGCTGTTCAAGAACCGGATCACTGTCACCGGCGTGGAAGGCGCAGATTTCGACTGGCGCGCAATCGCCAAGGCGCTGGTCGAAACCGCCAAGATCAACACGATGATCCTGTTCATCATCGCGGGCTCGCTGGTCTTCGCCCAGTCGCTCGCGGTTTCCGGCGCTACCGAAGGCCTGCTCGAAAGCCTGACGGCGCTTCAGCTCTCGCCGCTCGCCGTCGTCGTCATGATGATGGTCGTGCTGCTGTTCCTCGGCGCGTTCATGGACCAGGTGAGCATGCTTTTGCTCACGCTGCCGTTCTTCCTGCTCGGCGCGACTTCGCTGCAGGCGACCTACGATATCGATCCGATCTGGCTGATGGTGCTGATCCTGATCACCATGGAGATCAGCCTGCTGACGCCGCCCTTCGGACTGTTGCTCTATGTGATGAAGGGCGTGGCGCCGTTCGACGTGTCCATCGGGGCGGTTATCCGCTCCGCAATGCCCTTTATCCTGATCGAGCTTCTCGTCCTGATCCTGCTGATCTTCGTCCCGGAGGTGGCGACCTGGCTGCCCAGACAGATCGGTTGAGGTTCGCCCGTCCGGCCCGTCGGCGGCCTTACGATTCAGGGCTGGTCCGGTTGTTGATTCGCCGCCGGAAAATCGTCGGCATCACCAGCACGACCAGGGTTATCCGGACGATATGATGGGCGGCGACGAACGCCGCCTCGATGCCGAGCGCCAGGGCGATCAGGCTCATCTCGGCCAACCCGCCCGGCGCCAGCGCCAGCACCAGCGCCGGGATAGACGCGTCGACGAAGCCGGTGGCAATAACGGCGAGCAGGATCGTCAGCGAGATCATCAGGGCCGTCGAACCCAGCGAATGCAGGACGAGGCGCAGAATGCGCCGGATCGGCACGCCGGCGAAGCGGGCGCCGAGGGTCGACCCGACGACGACCTGCGCCGCGGCGACCAGCGGGCCGGGCGGGGCGACCGTGCTCACGCCGACCAGATGGAGCAGGGCACTGACGATCATCGGCCCGGTCAGGGCGGCAGCCGGGATCTTCAGAGCCTTGGCGCCGAAAAACCCGGCGATGCCGCCGGCTGTCAGGATCGCGGCCTCGTCCAGCGGTATATCGCCGAAGTCGACACCGAGCGGCACCCGGCTGCCCTGGTCGTACATCCCCAGGGCAATGAAGCCGAATGGGACGATCAGCACCGTCATCAGCACGCGCGAAGCGTGGACGAGGGCAACCGTGAGATAGTCGCCGCGCATCTCCTGGGCGACCAGAACCATTTCATTGAGACCGCCCGGCGTGGCGGCGCAATAAGACGTCACCGGGCCGTGCCCCAGACGCCGGAAATAGACGTAGAGCATGCTCGTGCTGGCGCCGACATAGACGAGCAGCGCCAGGACGGACGCCCACCATTCGGGGATTCGCGCCGCCATCTCCGGCGTAAACTGGGCGCCCAGCATGACTCCGATGATGGCGATCAGCGGCTGACGCACCTTCTGGGACGCGATCATCGGCAGGCCGGCGACCGAAGCGATGGTACTGAACACCAGGGCGCCGATCATCCAGGCGAGCGGCAGGTTGGCGAGATCGAACAGCCAGCCGCCGATGGCGCCGACAAGGAATGTGACCGCGAGGCGGAATGCCCAGATGCGGCGGGGCAGGGCGGCGGCCGCCACGGCATCCGCCGCATTGCGGCCGGTCACGGCAGGAACTGCTCGCGCAGGATGCGCTCTTCCAGATTGTGCTCGGGATCGAACAGCAGGGAGAGCGTCATGTCGGCGGCCTGCCGGACGATCACCTTCGCCACGTCCCGCACCTCGGTCGAGTCGGCCGCCGCGCTGACCGGGCGCTTCGCCGGATCGAGAATTTCGATGGACACAGTCGCCGTGTCCGGCAGCAGGGCGCCGCGCCAGCGCCGCGGCCGGAAGGCGCTGATCGGCGTTAGGGCCAGCAATTTCGCACCGATCGGAACGATCGGGCCCTGCGCCGACAGGTTGTAGGCGGTGCTGCCGGCCGGCGTCGCGACCAGGGCGCCGTCGCAGACCAGTTCCGCCAGCCGTTCGACGCCGTCGATCAGGATGCGCAGCTTGGCGGTCTGATGCGTCTCGCGGAGCAGCGACACGTCGTTGATCGCGACCGCCTCCACCGTTCGCCCGTCGACGGTTCGGGCCTGCATCATCAGCGGATGGATATCGACCCGCTGGGCCGCTTCCAGCCGGTCGGTCAGGTCCTCCGGGTCGTATTCGTTCATCAGAAAGCCGACGCTGCCGAGATTCATGCCGTAGACGGCGATATCGCGGCGCAATGTCGAGCGCAGGGTCTCCAGCATGAAACCGTCGCCCCCGAGGGCGACGACGCAGCCGGCCTGCGCCGCCGGCACGGTGGTATAGCGGGCGCTCAGTTCGGCGAGCGCCGCCTGCGCCTTTGAAGTATCGTCGGCAGCGATCGAGAAGCGTGGAGCGGGCATCGGCAGCGCCTGTCGGGGTGCGTCGGAGCCGGTTGGCCACTGGGCGACCGGCTTTCGGTTCAAGACATGGCCAAAATGCCGGCTGCCGTCAAACGGGGCGTCCCTTGCCCTGCAGCCGGCGCGTGATCCGCCGCCGCCTCAACCCTCCCCGGCCGCGATTTTTTCGCGCTGCCGGCGCTGCCGGTTGGTGAGCGCGATGGCGATCATTGCGACAGCCATGATTGCGATGAGACCGGCGGAATAAGGGCGCTCGACGAAGATCGCCATGTCGCCGCCGGCGGTGCCGAGCGCCTGGCGCAGGCGCGCCTCGAAGATCGGGCCGAGCACGAGGCCGAGCACGATGGGCACGATCGGAATGTTGTGGCGCTTCAGGATATAGCCGATCAGGCCGAAGACCAGCGCCATCAGCGGATGGGTGATGTTGTAGCTCGCCGTGTAGGTGCCGACCAGGGTCAGCGCCAGGATGATGACGCCGATAAACTTTGTGTTGACGCGCGACAGCGCCACGATCAGCCGGGTCGCGAACAACAGGAAAACCAGAATCACGACGTTCATCGCCAGCAGGGAGAGATAGAGGCCGGAGATGAACTCGGGGCGTGTCGCGAACAGCTCCGGCCCCGGGATCACATTGTGCACCATGAAGACCGACAGCATCATCGCGGTCAGCGCCTCGCCGGGAATGCCGAGCGCCAATAGCGGCACCAGGGCGGCAGCCGGCACGGCGTTGTTGGCCGATTCCGAGGCGATCAGCCCTTCCGGCGCCCCCTTGCCGAACAGGTCCGGCGTCTTCGATGTCTTCTGGGCCAGCGTGTAACTGAAAAACTGGGCGAGAAACTCGCCGACGCCGGGCAGGATGCCCATGAACACGCCGAAGCCGGAGGAGGAGAACAGGGTCCTGGGATAGCGGAAGGCTTCGGCAAGGCCCTGGAAGAAGCGGCCGGTGAGGCGCGGCGGCTCGCCGGACTGGTCGTCTTCCGTCAGCAGGACGAAGGCCTGGGACATGGCGAACAGGCCGAGCACCACCGGGATCAGCGGCACGCCGCCCTGGAGCCAGACCTGGCCGAAGGTGAAGCGCTGGGTGTTGAACGCGGTTTCCAGCCCGACGGTGGCGAGGAACAGGCCGAAGGCCAGCGTGATCGCCGCCGCCAGCACCCGGCCGCGGTGCGCGACCACGACCAGCACCATCGCCATCAGCGCGGCCATGGCGAATTCCGCCGAGCCGAAGTTCGACGCGATATCGGCCAGCGGCTGGGCCATCGCGATCAGCACGACCACGCTGACGATGCCGCCGACGAAGCTGGAACTGTAGGCAAGCGACAGGGCGCGGCGCGCCTGGCCGGCCAGCGTCATCGGGTAGCCGTCATAGGTCGTCAGCACGTTGACCGGCGTACCCGGCGTGTTGATCAGGATCGCCGGGATCGCGCCGCCGTACCAGGCGCCGGAATAGATGCCGAGCAGCAGGGTGAGCGCCGTCAGCGGATCCATCGCGTAGGTCGCCGGCAGCAGGACGGCGATGGCGACCGCCGGCCCCAGGCCCGGGATCGCGCCGATGATGACGCCGCTGATCGCCCCGGCGAAGAGCGCGATCAGGACATGCCACTGGCCGAGCTGGACCAGTCCGGCGAGGATCGCATCCATCGGCCCGCCCGCTTCCGGCTAGAAATACCGCTGGAGGAACACGGCGACGGTCTTGGGCAACAGGTCGTACAGGTCAGCCGGCGGCACCCAGATTTCAAGGCCGAGACGAAACAGCAACACCATCGCCAGGGTCGCGCCCAGCGCCGCCAGCAGCCATTTCGGCTGCCGCAGGCCGACGCGCAATCCGAGGCACGCGACGAACAGGAAAGTCGAGAGCCCGTAGCCGATCACCCCGAGCAGCACGATATAGGCGACATACCAGGCGAAAAATTCAGCCGATTTCAGCCAGATCCACACTTCGCCTGCCAGGGCGGTGCCGGTCATCTTCGACCTTGCGAATTCCCCGCTTCGCCAAAGGATTACGACATAGATCAGGGAAACCGCGCTGAGCAGACCGAGAGTCAGGAGCGGCATCAGCCAGGGCTGGGTAAACCAGCCCTCGGCACCCGGCGACGTGCCGGTCTGGAACGGCATCAACGCAAGCCCGCCAGCGCCGAATACAAGGAAAAGCAGGGCTACGACCGCCCGGCCGGGCACGCCTTCCTGTGCGGATTCTTCGTCAAACGCGGACATCGTTCGATCGGGTAATTCGCCGGCCCTCCGGCGTCGACGTGCCGGAGGTGCAGGTTGCCGCCCCTACTGCCGAGGCAACGCCGGAAACGGATATTTCCGGGTTCATGGACGGTATGGAATACGCCGGCCGGCGCCCGCCGGTCGAGCGGCGGGGCGCCGGTCCGGCAACAGGCGTTACTTCTTCAGATCGCCCATTTCCTTGAGCATACCGCGCACGATGTCGAAGTCGCGGTCGATCTGCTTCTTCGATTCGGCCGGGCCCGTCCAGTAGATGATCGCGCCGGTCGTTTTCGCGACCTGCTTCGCCGCCTCGCTGGTGAGCGCCTTCTTTGCGGAGGCTTCGATCTTGTCCTTGACGTCCTGCGGTGTGCCCTTGGGCACGAACAGGCCGTTCCACAGCAGCGGCAGCTCGCGGCCCTTCACCTGCTCGGCCAGCGTCGGCACGTTGGGCAGGATCGAGATGCGGTTGTCCGCGAACGCCGCGAGGACCTTGATATCCTTGAGGCATGGGAGCACGAGCTGGGCCGTCGTGTTGATCACGTCGGCGTCCTTGGCCTTGAGCGTCGCGCAGGTCAGCTCGTCGAAGGCGGCGTTGGACCCGAAGGAGAAACCCATCTGCTTTGCGGCCAGGATGGTCGCCCGCGTCGGGATCAGGCCGTAGCCGAAGTGGCCGAGCCGCACCTTGTTCTTCTTCGCATGGGCGGCCAGTTCCGCGATGTTGCTGTAGGGCGCGTCGCCCCGGGCCGCGAGCAGGAAGGGATAGGTCACGAAAATGCCGACCGGATCGAATGTGTCGCGCTTCCACGGCGCGTTGCCCATCAGGACATGGACCGTCGGAATGCCGATCACGAAGCTGCCGACGGTGTAGCCGTCGGGCTTGGCGCGCGCGACCGTCGAGGCGCCGACAACGCCGCCGCCGCCGGGCCGGTTCACCACCGCGGCCGGGACGCCGTAATCCTTGGTCATCTGCTTGGCGATCAGGCGGGTCAGCACGTCCTCGAGGTCGCCGGGCGGCCAGGGCACGACGAACTGAATCGGACGTTCCGGATAGGCGGCCTGGACCGGGGCTGCCGCAATACCGAGGGCGGCCAGCGCCGTAACGGCGGCTGCAATCACTCTTTTCATGGGTCTCCTCCCGTTCTGATAAGGCGCGCAACATCGGGCGAAAATTGAGACGGCGCAAGGAAAAATCCGCGCTGCGGCCGGCGGTGAGCCGCGCCTCAGGGCCTGAAACGCAGGAAGGAGAAGCGCGCCTTGCCGTAGCTGCGGCTGTCCAGCGTCTCGAAGCCGCCCGGCGGCTCGGGAGCCGGCGATCTGGCGGCGCTTTCCGCTACGCAGAGCGCGCCGGGCGCCAGCCAGCCTGCCGCTGCCAGGGCCGGCAGGGCGGAGGCGATCGCATTTCCGGCATAGGGCGGGTCGACAAAGGCCAGCGTGCAGGGGGCGGCGGCGCGCGGCGGGTTCGTCGCGTCGGCCTGGAGGACCGTCGCGCGGTTGTCGACGCCGAGGGCGGCGATATTGGTGCGGACGCAGGCAATGGCGGCGGCGTCGTTGTCGATGAAGACGGCCTGCGCCGCACCGCGCGACAGGGCTTCGAGGCCCAGCGCGCCGGTGCCGCAAAACGCGTCGAGGACAAGGGCGCCGGCGACGATGGAGGTCCCGTCGCGGGAAAAGGCGCCGTGGGCCAGACGGTTGAACAGGGCCTCGCGCGCCCGGTCGGAGGTCGGGCGGATTGCGCCGCCGGGCGGTGCGGCGAGGCGCCGGCCCTTAAGGCTTCCGCCGACGATGCGCATGCCCGGGCGTTTTCTTCTTCTGCTGCCGCTCGGGCGGCGAACGACGGGGCGGTTGCGATGCTTCGGCCCTGCCGCCGAAGCCGGGCCAGCGGCCCAGCTGCTCGTGCAGCACGCGCTCCGGCACCCGCTCGACCGCGCCGGCCTCCAGCTTGCCCAGTTGGAACGGCCCGTAGGCCGTGCGGATCAGCCGGTTCGCCGTCAGCCCCAGATGGGTGCACAGCTTGCGGATTTCCCGGTTCTTGCCTTCCCGGATGCTCATGGTGAGCCAGGCGTTGGTACCCTGCTGCCGGTCGAGCCTGGCCTGGACCGGCCCGTAGCGGACGCCGTCGACGGTGACGCCGTCGGCCAGCCGGGCCAGCGCGGCCTCGTTGGGCCGGCCGTTGACCCGGACCCGGTAGCGCCGGGTCCAGCCGGTCGACGGCAATTCGAGGAAACGGGCAAGGTCGCCGTCATTGGTGAGCAGCAGCAAGCCTTCGGTTGTCAGGTCGAGCCGGCCGATGGTGATGACCCGCGGCAGGCCGGCTGGCAGCCGTTCGAAGACGGTCGGCCGGCCCTGCGGATCGCGGTTCGTCGTCACCAGGCCCGCCGGCTTGTGATAACGCCACAGGGCCGGCGGCTCGATCGCTTTCAACGGCTGGCCGTCCACGACGATCTTTTGATGCGGCAGCACGGCGAAGGCGGGCGAGTCGAGCACGCGGCCGTCTACCGAAACGCGCCCGGCGGCGATCCAGCGCTCGGCCTCGCGGCGCGAACACAGGCCGGCCCGCGCGATACGCTTCGCGATGCGCTCGCCCTTGCCGGCGCTTTCGTCATTGTCTTCGGTCATAAACGAGGGCTCGCACACGCCGGGCCCATGGACAAGCCCTGCATTCTGCCTGAGGGAACCCCGGATAGGGCAATCCCCGCCCTCGAGGAATTTCTCTGTGAAAAGCCGCACGCGTCCGCAGCGCTATTCCTCACCCTCTTCAGAGGGGGGGTCAGGTGGGGGTGGCGTGCCGCGCGACGCACGTCGCCCCAAGGCGATTCCGCAGGCGGTCCGAAACACCCCATCCCCTCCGCTTCGCTCCGGGACTTCCCCCTCTGAAGCGGATTCCTCTGCGAAAGGCCGGGGCATCCGCGGCACTATACCTCCCCCTCTTCAGAGGGGGAGGTCAGGTGGGGGTGGCGTGCCGCAAGACGCACGTCGCCCCAAGGCGATTCCGCAGGCGCCCCTATACACCCCCATCCCCTCCGCTTCGCTCCGGGACTTCCCCCGCTGAAGCGGGGGAAGGATAACTTTTGCGGCGTGAAGGCGTTTTGCAGAGGCATCCTCTGAAGCGCGGGAAGGAT
>LXNJ01002271.1_pt1 | contig 10666 bp, 11 predicted proteins | sample 809081 | NCBI WGS metagenome assembly LXNJ01 (sample SAMN04870510, study PRJNA318959) | sponge metagenome | biome: sponge; feature: marine sponge reef; material: water | host: Petrosia ficiformis | place: Greece: Milos, Mediterranean Sea | collected 2013-05-29 | depth 5-7 m
CCGGGGAATGCCATAAGGCATTCATACCCGGTGAATAACTAAATGTTATTCATACCGTTGATTTCTTGATTTGGTGCCCCGCCACTGTGCAGGACGTGCTATGCAACGGGCAGGCACAGGGACCCCGCCCTACAAATGATTTATGAGATACGCTCTAGTAAAGTTTCAGCGATTCGCAAATCCTCTGGCGTTGTTAGTTTCATATTTTTGTAACTACCCATGACTAATTTTACAGGGAGACCGAGATTTTCAATCAATGCAGCGTCATCAGTCGCGTCAATTCCGTTCTGGATTGCCTTTTTGTGTGCTTCTACCAGCAGCGATTTACGAAAGACTTGTGGCGTCTGCACTCGCCATAACCGATCCCGTTCAGGTGTATCAGTGATGAAAAGTTCTGCGTTTGCCACTTTAATAGTCTCTTTCACTGGCACAGCAGAGACAGCAGCACCGCATTCCGCTGCTGCTTCAAGACATCCGAAAATAATATCGTCATTTATAAACGGACGCACACCATCATGAATAATGACAAAATCAACATCATCTGAAAGTGCGCGAAGTCCGTTGAATACAGAAATCTGCCGAGTTTTACCACCAGAGACCAATTCGCGAACCTTCCGATAGCGAAAAGGTGCGAGAACGTTTTCGCGGCACGCTATGAAATCTGATTCGTCCACAACCACAAAAATTTCGTCAACAACACTGTTTTGTTCAAAGTGGTCTATCGTATGCGATAAAATCGGTTTATCCGCTAACATTAAATATGGCTTTTTAACCGATGATCCCATCCTTTTACCTTGCCCAGCAGCAGGGATAAGAACAGATATCTTGCTGTTCATCTGCCACCCGACGAATGCCACACGCGCATCCGGCGTTAATTCACTCATCGGAACCCTTTCTCTGATGGAGATTCATCTGCATTTCGTGCAAAAATCATCTGACCAGTGCTGGTTCGCAACATTTGTGTAACCACAACGTCAAGTGTCTGTCCGATATACGGTTTGCCATCTTCAACGATAACCATCGTTCCGTCATCAAGATAACCTACGCCTTGATTCGGTTCTTTACCGACTTTCTGGAGATGCACCTGAATTATTTCTCCAGCGACCACGATGGGACGGATGGCGTTTGCTAATTCGTTGATATTTAGGACCGTGACACCCTGTAATTCTGCGACTTTGTTAAGGTTTAAATCATTGGTAATTATTTTAGCGAAATATTTTCGCGCGAGGTGGACAAGTTTGGCGTCTACCTCAGTCAGGTGGGTCACATCCTCCTCTATAATTTCAACTGCGATAGATGGACTATTTTGGAGTGAACGCAGAATATCAAAACCGCGCCTCCCCTTATTTCTACGGAGCAAGTCCGTTGAATCTGCAATATGTTGCAATTCGTTTAAAACAAACCGTGGAATTAACAACGTTCCATCAATAAATTGTGTCTCACAGATTTCAAGGATACGTCCATCAATAATAACACTTGTATCTAAAATTTTAAATCCGTTAGAATCGTTTGTTGCAAATGGTGTTCCCGTTTGGATATAACGATGCGAATTCAGTAATCTCACGACGGGTAAACTTTCGGATATGTGATAGCCACACACCATTCCAATATAACCACATCCGAGAAGAATGACAACCCCTAAAGTGGGACTTTGCTTAAGAATTGAATCGGGTTGACCAAGGAATTGAAGCAGCCCTTGAGAAATCAACAAACCGAACCCAAGTCCTACACAGCTTGCAACAATTCTACGCGTGTGAGACACGTGAAGAGATATCTCACCTGCAACGAGGATACATGCAACAGCAAAACCAACAAAACCGTTGGAAAGATTAGTATTTGGTAAATAGCAAGCAACAGCACTTGCAAGTATAAAAAAAAGACGAATTCCCCAAATTTGCATAGTTCTTTCTCCGCACCAAGCGAAAGTGATGAAACTTGTTTGATTAATAGTTTGAACCATGTGTCACAGATCGACGGTCATTAGACATTGTCTTGCGGAGACAATATCTATAAACTATATGCTTGTTAATTCACGGGAAACTTTATATATTGGGTTTTTATCGTCTGTCTACAGAACCTCACAGCGCCTGGTGAAACAGATTTTCACTATAAAAGCACTTGTAAGATTACTGAAACAGCATAAAAACTGAATTATTCTGTTGTTAGTTCTGGTTACATTAATATACTTAGACTATCATAGATATTTTTTACGCCAATGAGTTCAATTACGTCATTGATCTCTAAACCTTTCTGATGGTAAGCGGGGAAAATTGCCCGAGTGAATCCAAGTTTTGCGGCTTCTCGGATTCGTTTTTCAACATGGGGGACAGGTCGAATTTCGCCGCCTAATCCGACTTCACCAATTACAACTGTTCGTGGGTCAATTGGGATATTCTTGTGATTAGAAATAATCGCCATCAACACACCAAGGTCAATTCCTGGTTCATCAACACGTAACCCGCCAGTAATGTTTACAAATATATCTGAATCACCTATATCCAGTCCAATGCGTTTATTCAAAACGGCAGTGAGTAAAGCGACGCGGTTTCGGTCAATTCCAGTGGCAGTGTTGCGTGGTGTTCCGTAGTGAGTCGAAACGACTAACGCTTGTACCTCCAATAACAGTGGACGTGTGCCTTCTATACTGGACACGATAACGGAACCAGATATTTCCTCCTCTCTGTCGCTCAAAAAGAGTTGGGATGGATTTTTGACATCTACAAGACCTTTGTTCTGCATCTCAAAGATGCCAAGTTCATTTGTTGACCCGAACCGATTCTTAACCGCACGCAAGACCCGATATATGTGATGCCGTTCTCCTTCAAAATAGAGTACTGTATCTACTATGTGTTCTAAAACTCTGGGCCCTGCTAATGTTCCTTCCTTTGTTACATGTCCAACAAGAAACATTGGTATATTCAGATTCTTGGCAGAAATTAAAAGATGCGCTGCACATTCACGGATCTGTGTGATACTGCCCGGTGCAGATTCAATATCAGATAGATAGACCGCTTGAATAGAGTCAACAACAACTGCCTGCGGTTGCAGTTTTTCAATATGTCTTTCAATCTCACCTAAGTTATTTTCGCACAATACATAGAGGGTTTCGGAATTCAGACCAAGTCGATTTGAACGAATTTTTGTCTGGTTTACTGATTCTTCACCGGTGACATAGAGCACACTGCCATACTTACGGCTTAACGCATCACTTGCTTGTAACAGAAGCGTAGACTTGCCTATTCCTGGGTCTCCACCGATTAAAATCACGGAGCCTGGAACGATTCCGCCACCGAGTACCCTGTCAAATTCAGGCATTCCCGTGAATTGTCGTTCTACATCCTCCGCTGTAACCTCAGAAATTAACTCCGGTTTGTTTGCATGTTGATTGATACCCCGATGTAATGGGGATGTCGTCACGATTTCGGTCTCTTCAGCAAAACTATTCCAAGCTTGACATCCGGGACATTTCCCGAGTCCTCTCGGTGTTGTATATCCACATTCTTGACAGACAAATTTACGCTTTGCTTGAGCCATAACAATCCGTTTTATGTTCCCGATTTAATAGTAAAATTCAAAAATATGTGAATACTCTGGTAGGTTCGGTTTTCTAACCGAACCTACCAGAGAAATGATGCGGTTAGGAAACCGAACCTACCGCAAAATGTATTAAAATTAAGCCTTTTTACCAGTCGCTTGAGATTAACTTAACTCCAGTTATCCAACGCCTATCGGGACTCCACCAATTTTCAACACCGACGAGGAAATGTCCGCCACGGTAGAAACGAAAACTCATTTCCGCGTTCAGTTCGGGTCTGTCTTGTGTTAGACCAATACTTTCAATGCCAATACCCAACCGTCGTGATAACAACCATAGGTCAAACCCAGCACCAACTTTGGAACGCATGAAACCGAATCTGCCTCGGAGATAGTCTGTGAAATTATAGCCATATTGAAAATCAACACCAATTTTCTCCTCCCGAATGCTAAGTCCAAAATGGTAGAGACTATTTGAAGGTGGCAAAAGTGAAAAACCAAATTCGGTATGTAGATTCTCCTCAAGACTTAAATATTGAAGTTCAGTATCCCATGAATATTTAGGAAGTTTAAAGCCTTTTAATTGTCTGTCAGTCTGCTGATAAAAATCTTTCAACCCAGTAAACATTTCATTCATACTATTTAGGGTTTGTTTTGCCTCTGTAAATGGTCCTGGATTGTTTAAAAGTTGTGCGACGGTGCCATCTCCATGTTGTATGGCATTTAACAGTTCACTGATATTCTTCTCTAAATTAGTAAATGCGGTTGTTACTGTCTCAAGGCTTTCTATAATTGGAGCAATATCTTCGCTTCCTTTTTCAATGAACGTGCTTCCTTGTGTGAGGAGATCAGAAATTTCGGTTTTTAAAGAACTTGAATCTTGACGGAATTGTGTTGCTAAACGTCGGAAATCAGATGTACTCCGCTGCAAATCCGTAATCATAGCATTTACTTTTGGCGAATTTTGGTCAATCATTCTCAACACGGAGCGACTAACATCACTAATTTGGCTACTGAGCAATAAGGAATCATCACCTAACCGATCTAACAACTTGTCGACCTGTGAAAGCGTTGATTCGAAACGTGCGTCGTATTTCGAAGTTAGGTTCTGCAAAGTCTCTACTGTTGTATCTATGTGGTCACTGAACTTTGTAAGTGTCTTACTTGTCAATTCAACCAATTTTCGTGTTTCTTTGATGCCTTGTTGAATTTCTTCCTGACTCGCTTGTAGTACCTCGTTTGCTGCCGAAGTTAATTCTATAGCTTTACTCAATCCGGAGCTGGTTTGTTCAAGTAATTCAAGCGGATTTACAGGGTCAATCCCGATAATTGGGAGGTCAGATGGTTGAAGCGGTGGATTTCCAATATCTCCGTTGTTTAGTGTGATGTATGTTTCCCCGACAAAACCACTCATGGAGATACCTGCGTCACAACCTTGTCTTAGCCACTGAAATGCATTTTTGACGCGAGCTCGGATTTCCACAGTATTAGTGTTCGGTTTGAGTTCTATATGCGTCACTTTACCAATAGAAACACCGGATAGAAGGACACTGGAGCCTACATAGAGTCCGTTGACAGCACGGAATTGGAAGTATAAATCATCCCCACGGGTTGCCCACGGCCAGTTTCCAGCATTGGTAAGGAGAATCGCAAGAAGAACAATGGCTATAACGACCATGAGTCCCACTTTCACAGATGGTGTCCAAAATTTCATTGCGTTTTTCTTCCTGTAAATTTCTTCAACGTAGGATTGTCAATGTTAAGAATTTGGTCTGGTGCGCCAAAAAGGATGAACTGTTGTAAAACCGGGTTTTCTTCATTAATTAGTGTCTCTGGTGTTCCGTAGGCAAGCGGCATTCCTTCATGGAGCATCACCATAAGTGTTCCGACACTGAACGCACTGTGCATATCATGTGTAACAACGACAGAGGTGACTTGTAATTTCTGGGTTAGGTCGCGAATCAGTTCGTTAATTTCGGTGCATGTAACTGGGTCAAGCCCTGTTGTAGGTTCATCGTATAAAATGATTTCTGGGTTGAAAGCGAGGGCGCGTGCGAGTCCAACCCGTTTCCGCATGCCGCCGCTAAGCTGTGCTGGTCGTAGGTCCTGAACACCGTGTAAATCAACTAATTTAAGCTTTTCATCTACGATCTTACGCATCTCTTGCTGGCTTAAATCGGTATGTTGGTCAAGCATAAAGGCGATGTTTTCAGCAACTGTCATTGAATCGAATAACGCTGCAGACTGAAAAAGCATGCCGATTTTTCGGCGAATCTCGTTCAACGGTTTCTTTTTGAGTTTGGTGATTTCTGTTCCATCAATCCAAACCTCACCTGTATCTACGGTCAGAAGTCCTGCAATAATCTTGAGCAGAACGCTTTTTCCACAACCGCTTCGTCCCATAATTACCAAAGTTTCCCCGCGTGGAATTTCAAGGTCTAATCCGTTTAAAACTTTTTTCTCGCCAAATGCTTTTCTGACATTTTTAACTAAAATCATAAGAATAGTTCTATATTCGCCGCAGTTAATCCGCATGCGCAAAAAGATATTGCCGTTAAATCAATCCCAAAATATTAAACAAGATATGATTTAGCACAAAGTCTAATACAAGAATAGTAATTAAAGATATAACCGCTGAACCAGTTGTTGCTGTTCCGACACCTTCTGCCCCGCCAGCAGTTGAAATGCTAAACCCCTTGTAGCAACCAACCGCTGCTATAGCCATGCCAAAAGAAGTTGCTTTTATTAAACTAATCAGCACACTTCCAACATACAAATTATTCTGGACCTGCAAGATGTAAAAATCGCCGTTGAAGCCGAACAGGGAAACGACTGCAACATAGCCGCCGAAGATACCAGCAAACGTTGAAAAAATCGTGAGAATTGGGAGCATAATTGAACAGGCGAGAAAACGAGGAACCACCAGATATTTAACAGGATTTGTTCCCATCACTTCCAGCGCGTCAATTTGCTCGGTTACCTTCATCGTTGAAAGTTCTGCTGTAATAGACGCACCTATACGTCCAGATAGGACAAAAGCCGTTATCATGGGACCCAGTTCTTTAACAACAGATACACTGACGAATTGAGCAACCGAACCTTCAACGGCGTACGGTTTCAACTGCACATAACCCTGAACGCCTAATACCATCCCGGTGAAGAACCCAGATACTAAAACAACTGACAACGAGTTAAAACCGATAAATAGCAGCTGCTTCAGTAACAGGTCAAATTGCAACGGAGGCCTGAAAATTTGTAAAATGGTTTCGCCAAGCAGACGGAATGCATCCCCTATTTCTGAAAGCGCATGATAAATCCGATTTTTCATTAAGAACGCCAACCCATTCGAAGGCGCTGACTCAGAAGGAGGTGTGCGCATAGAAAATATTCCAGCGGAGAGTTCTTATTAACTTGGATTTTCAAAACGCATCTGCGTCTTGTAGAAATGCAGAATAGGTGCTCCAGTAGGACCGTTGCGTTGCTTTTTAATTAATAAATGCGCTTCAACCCTGTCATCCGTGAATTCATCTGGGTCGTCGTAATAATCCTCTCGGTATAGAAATGCGACTAAGTCTGCATCTTGCTCAATCGCTCCAGATTCTCGTAAATCTGAAAGCTGCGGCTGTTTGTTAGGACGCCGTTCAACTTCTCTACTCAGTTGTGCGCATGCAATAACAGGCACGTTCAATTCCCATGCAAGAATTTTTAAAGAACGTGAAACCTCAGAAATCTCTTGTTCACGAGAGCTGTAGCGTCCTGTGCCTCGCACCAGTTGGAGGTAGTCAACGATAATCAATGCAAGGTCTTCGTGTTCACCTTTCAAACGTCTCGCTTCGGCCCGGAGTCCTTGTACAGTCATGCCTCGGTTATCATTAATCAGGATAGGGGCTTCGCTGAGACTGCCTATGCTTTGCCCTAAAGGTGCCCAATATTCTTCGCTAAATTTTCCTGTACGTAAACGTTGAAAATCAATTTTCGCTTCGGCAGAGAGCATACGCAGTGCGAGATCTTGTGCAGGTTGCTCAAAATTAAAGATCGCCACGGGTCGCTTTTGTTCAACCGCAATATTTTGCGCTATATTCAGTACTAAAGTTGTCTTCCCCATACCCGGCCGCGCTGCGATAATAATGAAGTTTCCCGGCTGTAATCCGGAGGTCAGGTTATCAAAATCTATGAAGCCTGTAGGAATGCCTAAAAATCGGTCTTTTTTATGAAAAAGTTTTTCTATTATCTCAATACCCTGTTTAAGCAACGAGCGAATATGTTCAAACCCTCGTTTGCTATCAGATTGCCCGATTTCAAAAACTGCCTCCTGCGATTGATCAAGGACTTCACTAATTTCTACGCTTTCATCTTGGGCAAGCTCTCGAATTTGAGTGGCTGTTCGAATTAACCGTCGCCGTGTTGCCTTCTCCAGTAAAATTTCAGCATAGTGCTCAGTACTTTCAGTTTCAACAATAGGTGCTTGCAGTTCATAAAGGTAGTCTGACCCACCAACCCGGTTCAACTGTTCTATCCGATTCAGCTCGTTCGCAACAAGAATCGGGTCTACGTCGTTGACACGATTATAAACAGAAAGAATCGCTGTATAGATAAGTTGATGATCAGTAGTAAAGAACGCATCGGAGGAAGCCCCGAGTAATGCTTCTACTTGTGGAATAACCGACTTTTCGGTCATCATTGACCCAAGCACCGCTCTTTCAGCTTCTTTATCCATGAGGGAGTCAACTGCTTGCGTTTGCATTGTCATTCCTTGCATGGGAGACAATGTAACATTGTCCCTACATCTATAGAAAATCTTCCTATTTTTCCCTCTCAACAACGACGCGTAGTTCTGCTGTTACATCTACGTGTAGTTTTACAGAGACTGTAAATGCACCGAGTTCACGTATCGGTTCGGAGAGATCTATGACGCGTCGATCTAATTCAAGGTTAGTAGATGCACGCAGTGATTCTACAATATCTGCCGGGGTTACAGAACCAAAAAGACGGTCGTTTTCGCCTGCTCTTCTGGTAAGATGACATGTAACATCAACAATTTGCGCTGCAATTTCTTGTGCGTGTTCTCTGTCTTTAGATTCTTGTTGATCAATAACCCGTTTCTGATGTTCAAAGTGCCGCTGATTTCGCTCTGTTGCATGCACTGCAAATTGCATAGGCAGAAGATAATTGCGTGCATAACCATCTGCAACTTTCAGAACATCACCCGCGGATCCTAATCCTTCAATACTTTTTTTGAGTATGACTTCCATTTTTTTATCCTTACAGCACAGGAATCAATAAGACAACTCAAGGTTGCCTCAATACAGAAATCTGACGAATATCTTAAACTCATTCGGTGTTGATTCCGTGCTACCGTGTAAATAATAACTCCAAAGTTACCGCGTAAAAGGCAATAACGCCATATTCCGCGCCCGTTTAATCGCACGGGTTACCATTCGCTGTTGTTTTGCCGAAAGTCCAGAGACTCGGCGGCTAACAATCTTTCCGCGTTCGTTCACAAACTTCCTTAACGTATCTACATCTTTGTAATCTACAGATTCCAACTTACTATAACGGGATCTCCGACGATACGCCATATTATTTTAACTCCTTTCAGTCTCGACATCAGTGTGTCAGCGCTATATCAAATTGCTGGCACAAGTAGATGCAAAAGGTTAGGATACCATATTACGTCCCTATCTATAATGTAAGAGTAAAATTTCGTCGTATGGTATAAAGGTGAAATTTAGCCGTGTATAGGCTAAATTTCGGTTGAATTTGGTCTGTTAACTTATTTAGAACGGGATATCATCCTCCGTGGATGATGTGTTGCTTTCACCTGCTGATGGTGCGGACGTCTGACCAGACGGTTCTGACATTGAACCACCTGAAGGTGTAGCATCCGCATAACCACCACCTGCGTCATCTTCATCCCGCCTACCACCGATAAATTGCAACCTGAAAAGTCGGACTTTTAGTTTGCTACGCTTGGTTCCATCCTCGGTTTCCCAAGATTCAAATTTGAGTGCACCTTCAATAAAGATAGGGCTCCCCTTACTCAAATATTCGTTCACAAGTTCGGCTTGTCTGTCCCATGCCTCAATATCAACAAAGCAAACATTTTCCTTCTGTTCACCTGTTTGTCGGTCTGTGTAGCGTTCACTCACAGCGATTCCAAAATTCGCAACTGCGGTTCCGCTCGGTAGGTACTTCACTTCAGGATCACGGGTGAGGTTGCCCATCAAAATAACCTTATTATAACTTGCCATGATATGCTCCTTTCTTTTTAGCGCGTAACGGAATAGACATATCCGCCAAATGCTATACGCGCATTTGGTGTTAGTTTGGTTCGCAGTTCAAAATAATGTTTTTTAAACAGATTCGGCAGGTTCTACAGCATCTTCACTTGATTCTGCTGGCTCTTCTGCAGAATCAGGTGTCTCTTCGGCAGTATCATCAGCCGGAACTTCAGATGCTGCCGCGTCTGTTTGTGCTGTTTTCAACTTCTCAACGTCATCTTCGTAGAGCACAATCATGTGTCGTAAAATTGCTTCAAGAACACGGAGTGCTTGGTTCAACTGCGCGACGAAACTCGGCTCGCTCTCAAAAACATAAACTACGTAATAACCTTCGCTGCGCTTCCGTATTGGATAGGCGAGTCGTCTCTTCCCCCAAACATCTATATTAATGATATTTCCGCCATTTTCAATTATACCCTTGACGTTTTCAATGAATGCTTCCGCTTCATTTTCCTCATGGTCAGGGGTAATGATAAGCATAAGTTCGTACGGTTTCAATTTGTATACCTCTCTATGGACTCACGGCTCCACTGTGTAAATCAGGGAGCAGAGATTAAATATATAGTTCTATCTGTTGAATAGGCCCTTTCTAAATTGTTCTAAGGTGACATAATTATAACACATTTCAATCGGTATATCAACTTTAAATCAAGTTTAGAGAATTATTTCAGGCACACGAGAATCAATCAATTGTAAATTATATTTTAACATATATAACAATTTGTGTCAATTGGGTGTAGAAAGTTTTTGACATTATAGTAAATTATGTAAATAAGTTCACATATATTCTGTAGGAGCGATCTCCGAATCGCGACGAAACCACTAATAGTCGGGAATCGGAGTTCCCTCGG
>LXNJ01002272.1_pt1 | contig 10666 bp, 8 predicted proteins | sample 809081 | NCBI WGS metagenome assembly LXNJ01 (sample SAMN04870510, study PRJNA318959) | sponge metagenome | biome: sponge; feature: marine sponge reef; material: water | host: Petrosia ficiformis | place: Greece: Milos, Mediterranean Sea | collected 2013-05-29 | depth 5-7 m
TCACCGCGTTCCCAACGCAGCGGGAGTGCCGATTACCGGCCCTCCGCTTCTCAAGTCTCCACTGCCCCTTCTTGGGCCTTGACAAAAGGTAGAAGGTCCAGCGCTCCGAGGCGGGTGGGCTGTGACGCTCAACGGCGGGTGCGGTTCCGCTGCGCTCTCGCGCAGCGGGTGCCGGCTGAAGCCGGCGTTCCAAGCCATTTGGGCTGCACTGGAAGCTGGCCGCTCCTGGGCGTTTGCTCGGTCTGCTGTTCTGGGGGCTGGTGGCGGTCTCGGGGTGTGCGGGGAGGCCGGGGCCGGCGCCACCCCCGCCGATCGTCGAGCCGCCCCCGCCTCCCGCGCCCCCGCCGGTCTCCGACTGCATCGCCACCCACGGCGGGGAGTGCCCGACCGCCCCGGAGTTCGAGGCGGCCGCCGGGGAACGCGCCCCGGGGCGCCGCGAGGATCCGGGATTCGGGAACCAGTGGGGCCTCGAGGCCATCGGGGCGCACCGGGCCTACGCGCACGTCGGCCTGCTCGCGGGCCCCGATGCCGCGCCGGGGGCCGGCGTGACCGTCGGGGTGATCGACAGCGGCATCGATATCGAACCCCCGGCCTTCGCGGGCCGGACGATCCACCCGGGCTTCCTCTTCGGCGCGGCCGAGGAGACGGGCGTCCTCTACTCCCACGGGACCGCGGTGGCGAGCATCGCCGCGGGCAGCCGGACCGGGGATCGGGAAGCTCCGCACGGGGTCGCCTGGGGCGCGGGCCTCGCGGTCTGGGCGATCCCGCTCGGCACCGCCAACAACGTCTACGAGCCGATCACGCTCGAGGCGCTCGCCGCGGGGGGCGAAGTCCTCCCGCTCTCCGACGTCTGACGAGCGCGCCGGCCCGGCGGCCCGTGCGGTGCTGGCCGTTCGGTGGCGGCCCCGGGGCGTGCGAGACTGCGGGCGTCGTGTTCCGCCGTACCGGCGTCCTGGCCGCCGTTTTCGCACTCCCGGCCGCCCTCGCCGCGCCGGCAGCGGCGCAACCTCCCGCCGGCGACCCCGCGGAGGAGATCGCCGCGCTGGAAGGGGCGGGCGCCCAATTCCTCTTCGACTACGACTTCGGGGAGGCCCTCCGGACGTACGAAGAGCTGAGCCGGCGCTTCCCCGAGCACCCGAGCGGTCCCTACAACCTGGCCACCACCATCTGGACCCGGCTCGCCCAGCGCAGCAACGCGGTCCGGGGGCCCAGCCTGCGGAACGACCGTTTCTTCTTGCAGGACGGCCGCCCGGAGCCGACCCCCGGGGAGGAGGCGGCCTTCCGCGAGCAACTGGAGGAGGTGTTCGGGCGGGCCGAGGCGCTGCTGGAACGCGACCCGGACCACCGGGAGGCGCTCTACCACCTCGGCGCCGGCGAGGCCCTCGAAGCCGGGTGGGCGGTGATCGTGGACCGGGCCTGGTTCCGCGCCACCCGCCTGATCCGGCGCGCGGTGGGCCGCCACCGGCGGCTCCAGGAACTCGATCCGGGTTTCCGGGACGCCTACTTGATCCCCGGGACCTATGTCTATTCGATCGCCCGGCTGCCGCGCGCGCTGCGGATGATCGCCTTCCTGTTCGGGATGCGCGGCGACCTCGAAGGCGGGCTGGGCGACATCGCGACCACCGCGAACGAGGGACGCCGGGCGCGCTGGGGAAGCCTCTGGACCTATGAATTACTGATGCAGCGCGAAGGCCGCGAGGACGAGGCGCTCGCCGCGATCCGGCGGCTGCGGCGGCAGTTCCCGAAGAACCCGGACTTCGCGCTCGACGAGGTCACCGTCCTCACGGCGCTGGGCGACCTCGAGGCCGCCCGCGAACTCGGGGAACGGGCCCTGGAGCAGCGCGACGCCGGGTTCGGGAACTACCACCTCATGCTCCCGGGGCTCGCCGAGGCGGGGCTCGGGGAGGCCCTCCTGTTCGCGGAGCGCTGGCCGGAGGCCGAGGCGGTCCTGAGCCGAGGACTGGCCGCCGGTCCGAGCCCCGAGGTCCGGGCGAGCTTGCTCCTCCGCCGGGCGAACGCCCGCGACGGGGCCGGCCACCGGCCGGCCGCGCTTAGGGACTACGGGGAGGTCATCCGGATCGACGCCGACGACGTCATGAAGGACTGGGCGAACGCGCTCCGGCAGGCGCCGTGGCCGGAGGCGGCGCCGTCGGGTTCGCACCCGGGCCGGTAGGGCGACCGTCGAGAGGCGGTCGAAACCGCACCACCTGACTTGCCTCCACGGTGGAATGGCTTGGAGCCCCCGCCGCGAGAACCGGCCGCCGACCTCCAGGCCGGCTCCAGGCGAGTCCCCCCACACGGCCCCCGCGTGCGAAACTGCCGCAGCCGTGGTCCCCGGAGCCGTTCACCTGCTGGCGACCGCGCTGATTGCGCAGCCCGCGCCCGAGGGTCCGGCGGCGGAGCTCGCCGCGGCGGAGACGGCCGGCTCGCAACTCCTCTTCGACTACGACTTCGACGAGGCCATCGAGCACTACGCGCGGGTCAGTGAGCGTTTCCCGGAACACCCCACCGGCCCCTACAACATCGCCACCACGATCTGGACCCGGCTCGCCCAGCGCAGCAACGGGATGCGGGGGTCGAGCCTCCGTAACGACCGCTTCTTCTCGCAGCAGGGCCGGCCGGAGGCCGCCCCGGAAGAGGAGGCGGCCTTCCGCGAGCACGTCGAGGAGGCGTACCGCCGGGGCGAGCGCCTGCTGGAACGCGATCCGGACGACGTGGAGGCGCTCTACTACCTCGGCGCCACCGAGGCGCTCGAGTCGGGCTGGGCGGTGATCGTGGACCGCGCCTGGTTCCGCGCCGCCCGGCAGATCCGCCGCGGCGTGAGCCGCCACCGGCGGGTGCAGGAGCTCGATCCCGGCTTCCGGGACGCCTACGCGGTCCCGGGCGCCTACGACTACGGGATCGCAACGCTGCCGCGGCCGCTGCGGATGCTCGCCTTCGTGTTCGGGATGCGCGGGAACCGGGAGGCCGGCCTCGAGGCGGTGCGGATCACCGCGGACGAGGGCCGGCGGGCGCGCTGGGGCGGGCTGTGGACCCACGCGCTGCTGATGCAGCGCGAAGCGCGCGAGGACGACGCGCTCGCGGCGATCCGGCGCCTGAACCGGCAGTTCCCGAAGAACCCCGACTTCGTGCTCGAGGAGGTCAGCATCCTGACCGCGCTGGGCGACTTCGAGGCGGCCCGCGAACTCGCCGAACTCGTCCTCGAACGCCGCGAGGCCGGCTTCGGGAACTACCGGCTGGCGCTGCCCGGGCTCGCCGAAGCGCGGCTCGGGGAGCCCCTCCTGTTCCAGGAGCGCTGGGAGGAGGCCGAAGCGGTGTTCAGCCGGGGCCTCGCGGCCGACCCGAACCCCGAGGTGCGGGCGATCCTGCACTTCCGGCGCGGGAACGCCCGGGACGGCGCGGGGAAGCGCGGCACGGCGCTCACCGACTACGGGCGCGTCGTCCGCGGTGACGCGGACAAGGTGCTCGGCGAGTGGGCGGAGGACCTGCGCCGGGCGCCGTGGCCCGAGGCCGCGCCCGAGGGATCGCTCCCGGGCCGGCGGGCCGAGTAGGGGTCGGGGTATTTGCCTCCGCAGTAGCATTGAGGGACGCCGTTGGCGCCGAGTCCATACTGATCGAGCAAGAGCCCCTCATCGAGGAGGACGCCGCAGTTTCCGGGCCGGCTCGTTCGGACATCCGCGTCCAGTTGGACTCGATGCGAGACATGGAGGATGGCTGGCTGGAAGGCATCGGGGTCGCCCCGAGTGCCGGCGGACTCGACTGGCTGAGCGAGACCTTTCGGCTCCATTACCCGGACAGAGCGCCTCGGCCCCATCTCTACCCGACCGAAGAGGGCGGGGTGCAGGCGGAATGGTCCCTGGCGCACTGGCGCGTGTCGTTGGAGATCAACCTCCAGTCGCGCTGTGGCAACTGGTTTGCCCTGAACCTTGAGACAGACGACGCTGACGAGCGGCAGCTCCGATGCGATGAAGCGTCAGACTGGCAATGGCTGGTCCGGCGCATTCACGAGTTGTCTCGGGGTCTCGAGTGACGGGCGAAACACCGCTCTGGCGACAAGTCAATCCGCGCTGGATTCGCGACGGCCGAGTGACATCACAGCTCTTCAGACCCACCAGGAAGGACGAACGCAGGGTGTCCGTGGACAACGGAGACATGGTTTCGGCAGAGGAGTCCTTTCGCAGCTTCACCGAGCGATTCGAGTCCGCCGGCGTCCTCGCGGTGACGGTCGCGGAGTGTCAAGCTCAAGAACTGCAAGTCGTGCCTGATTCTCAGGTGGATCGCTCGGCCCACACGGTGATCGACTTCAGCGGGTTGTCCGGTGGCAAGACCAAGAAGGCGGCAGAACGCCTGCGGGACGATGCCGTCCGGCGCGGCTGGCAGTATCAACCGTCAGCGATTTCCTGACTTCGTCGCTTGGCAGTGGCGGTCCGCCGCGGGGATGCCCGGGACGGGGCGCGGCGCTCACCGACTACGGGCGCGTCGTCCGCGGCGACGCCGACAAGGTGCTCGGCGACTGGGCGGAGGACCTGTGCCGGCCGCCGTGGCCGGAGGCCGCCCCCGAGGGATCGCTCCCCGGCCGGCGGGCCGAGTAGGGGGACGCGTTCGCACGAACGGCACGTGCGGTAAGCACCTGGGCTCGGGGGCGAGCCGGTGCGGCGGACGGGATGTTCCGGTAGTCCCTTCGCTCCTGAGATAGGTGTTCCGCTTCCTCGGCGCTTTGCTCCCGAGGAGATGGGGCCGTTCCGAAGGCCGGCCGCGCAGAGCGCTGTCCGGTATCCAACCAAACTGTTGTCAACATGTTTGTTGACAACCATGGGGTTGGTGCGGCCGTGCGCCCCTTTGGGCAGCGCAACGAAAGCTCTCTGCTTGAGGACCGGAGAGCAAATGTGAATCCCGTGTTCCTTTCCTTCATCTCCCAGCCGGGGAGAAGCTCATCCATCCACTTCATCAGGATATTCCGCGAGTCCAAGCCATAGGGTTCAAATGCAAGTGCTCGCCTGGGCGCACCCGTTCCTATAATCGCCCGGATGTCGCTCCGCCGCACCCCGCTTCACGCCCTCCACCGAGAACTCGGCGGCCGGCTCGTGCCGTTCGCCGGCTGGGAGATGCCGGTGCAGTTCGGCGGGGTGGTCTCGGAGCACCTGGCGGTGCGGCAGCAGGCCGGGCTCTTCGACGTGAGCCACATGGGCGAGCTCCGGGTCACCGGGCCGGACGCGCTGCCGCTCCTCCAGTCGCTCACCCCGAACGACGTGTCCCGGCTCGTGCCGGGCCGGGCGCACTACTCGGCGCTCACCACCGACTCGGGCGGCTTCGTGGACGACATCATCGTCTACCGGCGCGGGGAGCAGTCCTTCCTGGTGGTCACGAACGCCGCGAACACGGCCCGGGACCTCGCCTGGATCCGGGAGCGGGGCGGGGCCGCCGCGGAGTGCGTGGAGGACCTCAGCGACGAGACGGCGCTGCTCGCGCTCCAGGGGCCGCGGGCGCAGGCCATCCTCCAGACGCTGACCGACCTGGACCTCGCGACCATCCGTTATTACCGGTTTGCGGAAGGAGAGGTCGCGGGCGTCCCGGGGACCGTCGCCCGGATGGGATACACCGGCGAGGACGGCTTCGAGATCATGGTCCCGGCGGACGGGGCCGAGGGGCTCGCGCGGCGCCTGCTGCAAGCCGGGGCGCCGGAGGGGCTCGTTTCCACCGGGCTCGGCGCCCGGGACACCCTGCGCCTCGAGGCCAAGATGGCGCTCCACGGGAACGACATCGACGAGGACCACTCGGTCGAGGAGGCGGATCTCGGCTGGATCGTGAAGCCCGACAAGGGCGGGTTCATCGGCCGCGACGTCCTCGTCTCCCAGCGGGAGAACGGCGTCTCGCGCAAGCTCGTCGGCTTCGAACTGCGCGGGCGGGGGGTGCCCCGGCATGGCTACCCCATCGTCGTGAACGGCGAGCCCTTCGGCGAGGTGACGAGCGGCGGCTACGCTCCCTTCCTGAAGAAGAGCCTCGGCCTCGCCTACCTGCCGGGAGACGCCTCAGAACCCGGGCAGGCCTTCGAGGTCGTCATCCGGGGACGCCCGGTCCCGGCCGAAGTGGTACCGACGCCGTTCTACGTGCGGCCCGGCAAGAAAAAGAAGAAGAAAAAACGCGCTGCGGCGGCTGCCGTCTGACCCCACCCGAACCAGGGAAAGAACCTCCGGAGACACGATGATCCCCGACGATCTCTACTACAGCAAAGAGCACGAATGGCTGCGTCTCGAAGGGGACGGCTCCGCGACGGTCGGCATCACCGATCATGCCCAGCAGGAACTCGGGGACATCGTGTACGTCGAACTCCCCGACCCCGACTCCGCCCTCGAGGCCGACGAGGTCATGGGGAGCGTGGAATCCGTGAAGGCGGTCTCGGAGATCTTCTGCCCTGTGGCCGGGACCGTGACCGCGGTGAACGAGTCGCTGGAGGACGCCCCCGAGGTGGTCAACTCGGATCCCTACGGCGAAGGCTGGCTGATCCGGCTGACCCTCGACAATGCGGACTCGGTGGCGGCGACGATGCTCTCCGCGGCGCAGTACGAAACCCACGTCGCCACCGAGGAGTAAGGGGCCTCGGAGCGCCGGGTTCCCGAGCTACGAGGAATGGATGCCGGCTGGCGCCGTCTTCCATCCCTCGTGCTCAAGGGGTCTCTCGAGAGCTATCGCTCTGCTCCGGAAACCAGCCGGCATCGACCGCCGAGAGGCGGTCGAAATTGGACCACGCCCCCTGCCTTGACAGCGGAAGCCCAAGGGGCCCCTAACGGGAGGACTGGCCGCCGGCCGTCAGGCCGGTAACCGCGGCGCTTCGCGCCGCAAATCGAAACTCCCTCGCGTGCTGGCGCCCGCTTCGGCGAGTTCCGATTTGTCGTTACTTTCTTGTGAAAGGGGGTTACCCGGTTTCACACTTCCCCCGAAATCGCCGGCAGCGAACCGTTGGTTCGCTGCCACTTTGTTGTTCGCTCGTTCAGATAGCGCCACGCCAGGGACCGCCGGCCTCCTGTACAGCCCATACGGCTTGGAACGCCGGCTTCAGCCGGCACCCGCGGCGCGAGAGCGCCGCGGAACGGCACCACGCTCCCTGCGTTGATGGCGGAAACCGAAGGGACCACCAGCCTCCTTGACAGCGCACCCGACTTGGAACGCCCGCCTCCAGGCCGGCACCCGCGGCGCGAGAGCGCCGCGGAACCGGACAACCTTTCCTCCCTGACAGCCGCGGCGAAGGAGCCCCATTCCACGGCCGAAATTCCCGGCCGCCGCGCCCCGATCGCGCTGCTAAAATCTCCGGTCCGGCTGGATGGGCGATGGGCGGGACGAGAGCCGGCAGTCAGCCCGGCGGGTCGGAATTTCCCGGCGCCGTTTCGGCACCGTGCTGACCCAGATCCCCCCTTGGTTCCCTTGACTTCTTCCCCAGCCACCCTGAAATCGGACACCGATACCGCTACCCCCGGCCTCCCGCGGGGCGCCGCGCCCTTCGTGCGGCGGCACGTCGGGCCCAGCCTCACCCAGCAGGTGGAGATGCTGCACGATCTCGGCCTCGCTTCGCGGGATGAGCTGATCGCCGAGACGATTCCCGAAGACATCCGGGTGCGGGAAGAACTCGACCTGCCGGCGCCGCTCGGCGAGGGCGAACTCCTCGAGGAACTGCGGGGCATCGCGCAGCGGAACCGGACGCTCAGGAACTTCATCGGCCGCGGCTACTACGGGACCATCACCCCGCCCGTCATCCTCCGGAACATTCTCGAGGATCCGGGCTGGTACACCCAGTACACCCCCTACCAGTCGGAAATCTCGCAGGGCCGGCTGGAGATCCTGCTCAACTTCCAGACCATGGTCGGGGACCTGACCGGCCTCCCGGTCGCGGGCGCCTCGCTCCTCGACGAGGCGACGGCGGCGGCCGAGGCGATGGCGATGTGCCACCGCTCCGGAAAGCGGCGGACGACCTTCCTCGCGGACCGCTGGCTCCATCCGCAGTCCCTCGCGGTGATGGAGACCCGGGCCCGGGCCGCCGGAATCCGCCTCGAAGTCCGGGATCTGAGCGATCCCCAGATACGGATCGCGCCGGAGGTCTCGGGGGTCATCGTCCAGTATCCGGACACGCGCGGCCGCATCCGCGAGTGGCGTCCCCTCGTCGAGAAGGCCCAGGCGGCCGGGGCCCGGACAGTGGTCGCCACCGACCTGCTGGCGCTGACCATGCTGGAGCCGCCGGGCGCGTTCGGCGCGGACATCGCCGTCGGCTCCACCCAACGCTTCGGGATGCCCATGGGCGGCGGCGGGCCGCACGCCGCGTTCCTCGCGACCACCGCGTCGCACGCCCGCCGGACCCCCGGCCGCGTGGTGGGCGTCTCCCACGACGATTTTGGGAGGGTCGGCTTCCGCCTCGCCCTCCAGACCCGCGAGCAGCACATCCGGCGGGACCGCGCCACCAGCAACATCTGCACGGCGCAGGTGCTCCCCGCGCTGGTCGCTTCGGCGTACGCCGCCTGGCACGGGCCGGAGGGACTCCTCCGCATCGCCCGGCGGGTGCGCGCGCTCACCCTGGCGCTCCGCGACGGGCTTTCCCGCCTCCGCTACTCCACGGGCGGAGCGCCGGTCTTCGACACCCTCACGGTGGAGACCGAAGACGAAGAGACGTCGCGGATCCTGGCCGCCGCCGAGGCCCGGTGCGTCAACCTGGGCCGGCAGGAGGGCGGGGGCGTCGGCATCTCGCTCGACGAGACCACGACGCTCGACGACGTGGAAGGCGTCCTCGCCGCCTTCGCCGGCGACCGGGAGGCTCCCGCCGTGGCGGACCTGCTGCCCGAAGAGGGCGCCGAGACGCGCCTGCCGCCGACACTCCAGCGGCGGAGCATCTTCCTCGATCACGAGGTCTTCCACGTCCACCGCTCGGAACACGAGATGCTCCGCTACCTCCACAAGCTGAAGGAACGCGACCTCTCGCTCACCACCTCGATGATCCCGCTCGGCTCCTGCACGATGAAGCTGAACGCCACCGCCGAGATGCTCCCGGTGACCTGGCCGGAGTTCGCGGACGTCCACCCCTTCGCACCGCTGGAACAGCAACAGGGCTTCGCCCGGATCGCCGGGGACCTCGAGACGCAGCTCGCCGAGATGACCGGCTTCCACGCGGTCAGCCTGCAGCCGAACGCCGGCTCGCAGGGCGAGTTCACGGGATTGCTGATGATCCGGGCGTACCACGAGAGCCGGGGCGAGGGGAGGCGGAACGTCTGTCTCATCCCGCTCTCGGCGCACGGGACGAACCCGGCGAGCGCCGCGATGGCGGGGCTCCAGGTGGTGCCGGTGACGACGACCGAGGCCGGGGACATCGACGTGGAGGACCTCGGCTGGAAGATCGAGGCCCATCCGGACCAGATCGCGGCGCTGATGATCACCTACCCCTCGACGCACGGGGTGTTCGAGGAGCGGGTCCGCGAGGTCTGCTCGATGGTCCGGGAGGCCGGCGGCCTCGTGTATCTCGACGGCGCCAACCTGAACGCCCAGGTGGGGCTCACGACCCCCGCCGGGATCGGGGCCGACGTCTGCCACATCAATCTCCACAAGACCTTCTGCATTCCGCACGGGGGAGGCGGCCCGGGGATGGGGCCGGTGGCGGCGACCGCGGAACTGGCCCCGTTCCTGCCGGGGCACCCCTACGGCCCGCAGGATCCCCAGCGGGTCGGCGCCATCTCTGCGGCGCCGTGGGGCAGCCCCGCGATCCTGCCCATCTCCTGGGCCTACATCCGGATGATGGGGGCGGCGGGTCTCAAGGAGGCCAGCGAGGTCGCCATCCTGTCGGCGAACTACATGGCGCACCGGCTGAAGGCCCACTACCCGCTGCTCTACGTCGGCAAGGGGGGGCGGGTGGCCCACGAGTTCATCCTCGACTGCCGGCCGTTCAAGAAGACCGCGGGAGTGGAGGCGAACGACATCGCGAAGCGGCTCATGGACTACGGATTCCACGCGCCGACGATGTCGTTCCCGGTGGCGGGCACGCTGATGATCGAGCCCACCGAAAGCGAGTCGCGGGAGGAGCTGGACCGCTTCTGCGAGGCGATGATCCGGATCCGCGCCGAGATCCGCGAGATCGAGGAAGGACGGGCCGATCCGGAGCGGAACCCGCTGCGGCTTGCCCCGCACACCGCGCAGGACGTGGTTTCGGATTCGTGGGACCGTCCCTACAGCCGTCAGCGGGCGGCTTTCCCGGCGCCATGGCTCGCCGCGCACAAGTACTGGCCGCCGGTGGGGCGGGTGGACAACACGCGGGGCGACCGGAACCTGATCTGCAGTTGCCCCGACGACTGGCGGTCCGGGGAAGGCCACCCGCACCATCATCATTGATCCCGTGGAGCAAGCACCCCGCGCCCGGTCCAGGAGGGTGCTCGCGCTGAACTTTGGAAATGGTTCGCGCGGGGCACGTTCTCCACGGGATGACGGTGCGCCCGCTGCGCGGCCGCCCCGTCGTTTTCCGTGGGGAGGGGGAAACCCCCTCCCGTTCGACCCCGTGGGAAACGCATCCCGCGTCACGCCGGAGGGGAGAGCGGCGCTGCCTCCGCGGATCGGTTTCTTGCGCGGGATGCATTCCCCACGGGGTGACGGTGCGTCCGCTGCGCGGCCGCCCCGTCGTTTCCGATGGGGAGGGGGAAAC
>LXNJ01002273.1_pt1 | contig 10656 bp, 11 predicted proteins | sample 809081 | NCBI WGS metagenome assembly LXNJ01 (sample SAMN04870510, study PRJNA318959) | sponge metagenome | biome: sponge; feature: marine sponge reef; material: water | host: Petrosia ficiformis | place: Greece: Milos, Mediterranean Sea | collected 2013-05-29 | depth 5-7 m
CAATGCCCATAGAGTCGATTCAATCTTGCAGTCTGAAGAGATGAGGTCGTTGTTGGACAAGGCGTCGTCGAGCCTGCGGTACGCACAGCCGGAAGCAGGAGCCGAGGCATTGGTTGAAGAGGAGTCTCCCGTCGCCCGGTTGGTCCAAACGATTCTCGATCGCGCCGCCGGCACGGGTGTGAGCGACGTGCATTTGGAACCCGATGAGAGCGCGGTGCGCGTGCGGTTTCGGCTGGATGGCGTGTTGCATACGGCGATGACCTATTCCTTGGGGTTGCGGAATGCCGTGATCTCTCGACTCAAGATCCTTTCACATTTGGATATTGCCGAACGCCGCCTTCCGCAAGATGGGCGCATGACCTTGGAGTGGGGACCACAGCGGACCGTCGACGTTCGTCTTTCGGTGTTGCCTTCCCTACATGGAGAGAAAGCCGTGCTTCGATTGCTGAACCGGGCGGGGCAACTGATTGACCTCCCGGCCTTGGGGTTGGATGCGACCGCCACCGAAACCTTTCTCACGGCCTTGGATTGTCCGCACGGGATGCTCCTGGTGACCGGTCCGACGGGGAGTGGCAAGACCACGACGCTGTATGCTGCGCTGCAAGTCTTGAATACGCCTGACGTGAATATCGTCACGGTCGAAGATCCGGTGGAATACCATTTTACCGGCATCACGCAAGTCCAGATCAAGGAAGAGATCGGTCTGGGCTTTGCCCAGATCTTGCGGGCCTTTCTGAGGCAGGATCCGGATATCATGATGGTCGGCGAAATCCGGGATTTGGAAACCGCGCAAATTGCGATCAGAGCGGCCCTGACCGGGCATCGGGTGCTGTCCACCTTGCACACGCACGATGCGGTTCGGGCGGTGACGCGGTTGCTTGAGATGGGCGTCGATCCCTTTATGGTGGCTTCGTCGGTCAGCGTCATCGTAGCGCAACGGCTCGTGCGTCGCATCTGCCCCGGTTGTCGACAACCTGATGACCGTTATTCGAGGGAACAGCTTCGCGGGTTGGGCTTCACCGAGGGGGAGACGCTGACCGTAGGCCCGGTGCGCGGGCAGGGCTGTGCCTCATGCCATGGGACGGGCTATAAAGGACGCATCGGTCTCTTTGAGGTCTTGCCGGTTTCCGAGCATTTTCGAGCCCGTATCCTTGAACGGCAAACCGCCGATCAACTCAAGCAACAAGCCCTGGCCGACGGCTTGAAAACCATGCGCCGAAGCGGATTGGATAAAATCCAGCAGGGACTCACCACCGTTGAAGAGGTGATCGGTGTGTCCACTGAGGATTGACCTCGTTTGCGGGAGGAGCAATCACGTTCTTTGAGCAGCGTGTGATCATGCCGACGTTCGTCTATCGTGTGAAAACCCGGCAGGGGGTGGTCCGGCGGGGAGAAATGGAGGCGGCCGACCAAAGCGCCGCCCTGCGGGTCCTACGCCAACGTGACCTGTTTGTGACCCGCATCCGGGAAAAATCCACCCCCTCTGTCGAATGGTGGCCCTTCCCGGGAACGGCCCGCGTCTCCCCAAAAGATTTGCTGGTGTTTACCTATGAACTCGAAGCCTTGCTCAAAGCTGGAGTATCCCTTTCGCAGAGTCTCGAGATGCTGGCGACGCAAGCGGCGTCTTCGGCCTTTCAAGGGGTGATTCGTGCCGTAAAACAGAGGGTGGAGTCGGGGACGTCCCTGGCCGAAGCGCTTCAGGGCCACCCCACGGTGTTCACGCCCTGGTACGTCAGCATGTTGGAAGCCGGGGAAGAAAGCGGAACCTTGAATGAGACGTTCGGTCGGCTGGCCGAGCATTTGGACAAAGTGATACGCCTCAGGCAACAGGTGAAGCTGGCGTTGGCCTATCCCCTGCTCGTAGTGAGCGTGGCCACGCTCGTGCTCTGGGTGTTGCTCCTGTGGGTGATTCCCATGTTCGCCACCATGTTTGCCGATCGGGGTGACGTGCTGCCTTGGCCCACGGCCGTGGTGTTGGCGGTGAGTCGCTGGCTCCAGGATCAGTGGATGTGGGTGTTTCTCGGTGTTGTCGCCCTGGGCACCGGGGGACGCCTGTGGGCCAAGACCCGGTCCGGGCGACGGATGATCGAAGACGTTATGCTTCGCGTGCCGCTGGTGGGGAACCTGTGGCGGAACGTGGCCGTCGTTCACGTCGCGCGGACGGTGAGTGTGCTGCTGGGGAGCGGCGTGCCGATTTTACGCAGCCTGGAAATCGCCCAAAAGGTGTCCGGGTTGCGGCGTATGGCACGGGCGCTGGAGGAAGCAAAATCCAGTATTCGGGAGGGACATACCCTGGCCGACCCACTGGAGCGGTCCGGGATGTTTCCCCGCTTGGTCTCGAACCTGGTCGGGGTGGGTGAGGCCACGGGAAGTCTCGATACGGCCCTGGGAAAAATCGCGGACCTCTACGAACGTGAAGTGGACCGCGACATCGCCGCGTTCACCGCCGTCCTGGAGCCCCTGATCATCGTCGTGTTGGGCATCGGCATCGGGTTCATCGTCGTGGCCATGTATCTTCCGATTTTCTCGATGCCCTCCGTATTTGACTGACCGCTGAGGGATGAGGGCCCTGCCGCGTTGTTGCGAACGAGTCAGGCGGGTTGGTAAGAGTGCCTCATGGGTAACGTGGAGCGATCCCTGCTGCTGCATCCCCCGGCCAAGGTCAACCTCGTTCTCAAAATTTTCAATCAACTGCCCAATGGGTATCATGCGTTGTGGTCGTTCATGCAAACGATCGGGGTGGCTGATGAATTGACGGTGCGGGTCACGGATGCGTTTGCAGGGATTCGCCTTGACTGTTCGGAAAAATCCCTGTCGGCGCCGGCCGATAACCTGGCGTATCGAGCCGCTGAATTGGTGTTACAGCGGGCGGGTGTCTCCATGGGGGTCGACTTGAAATTGAGCAAGCGCATTCCGGTCGAGGCGGGTCTTGGCGGTGGGAGCAGTGACGCCGCGGCGACGATTCTGGGCCTCAATCGTTTGTTGGGTCTCGGTTGGACCAACGGCGAGATGGTTGCCCTGGGCCAAACCCTGGGGAGCGACGTGCCCTTTTTCATTGAGGCGCCGACCGCCGTGATTCATGGATGGGGGCAGCGGATTCTTCCCAAAACCCTTGAAGGTATCCGGTGGATCGTGCTGGTGAATCCGGGGTTCCCGATCAACACGGGTCGGGCGTTCGGGCGCCTGGATGAAGTGAGGCGGGTGGTTCCGCCCCTGCCCGAAGCCCTGAAAGCGGTTGAACACGCGCCAACGGTTTCCTGGAGCCGGATCCTGGCCCGGATGGAAAATGATTTCGAGGCCGTCCTGTTCGGCGACTATCCCGTCTTGGCCGACATCAAGAAGACGTTATTGGCAGTGGGAGCCGAGGGAGCGCTCCTGTCCGGGAGCGGGGCGACCGTGTTCGGGGTGTTTCGAGAGCAGGCCGAGGCCATCCGTGCCACAGAGGCGTTCGCCGGGTATCAGGTTGTCCTCGGGCCTTCTCTTCGCCGGGGCGTGTTGGAGCAGGCCCCGGAGGCCCGTACGTCGGCTTCGGACGGGCAGCGTTGTTGACAACCTGACGTGGATGGCCTAAATAGTGATGCAGAATTTTCCCCAGTCTTCTCCTGAATAGAGCCCCGCTAAAAACTGCGGGGACAAGCTTTGCACACTGTGGAATCGTGTTCATGACCGATGACCTGAAGTTGTTTGCCGGAAACTCCCACCCGCTTCTCGCCAACGAGATCAGCACCTATTTGGGCGTGCCGTTGTCCCAGGCGGTGGTCTCGACCTTCAGCGACGGCGAAATCCGAGTCAAAATCGAAGAAAACGTGCGGGGAGGAGACGTGTTCGTCATTCAGTCCTGTTGCCATCCGGTCAACACCTCCATCATGGAACTGTTGATCATGTTGGATGCGCTGAAACGGTCATCCGCTTATCGGATCACGGCCGTGATTCCTTACTTCGGCTATGCGCGCCAGGAACGAAAAGACCAACCCCGGGTGCCGATCAGCGCCAAGCTGATGGCTGATCTGATTACCACGGCCGGGGCACATCGGGTACTCACCATGGATTTGCATGCCGGCCCGATACAGGGATTTTTTAATATTCCCGTGGATCATCTCTATGCCAGGCCGGTGTTGTTGGATTACGTCAAGAAAAGTCAATTGAAAGAGGTCGTCGTGGTCTCACCCGATGCCGGCGGGGTCGAACGCGCCCGGGCGTTTGCCAAGAGGTTGGAAGCGAATCTGGCGATCGTCGATAAACGCCGGGAGGGTCCCAACCAGGCCCAGGTGATGAATATTATCGGAGACGTGAGGGATCGCCACGTCTTGTTGCTGGACGATATGATTGACACGGCCGGGACGATTGTGGAAACCGCCAAAGCCTGTGTGGAGAATGGGGCCTCCCTGGTCTGGGGCGTGTGCACTCATCCCGTGCTCTCCGGTCCCGCGATCGAACGGATTGAACAATCCACCCTGGCTCAAGTGGTGGCCACGAATTCGATTGCCCTTCAGGGCAAAGATCAGTTATGCTCCAAAATTCGTATCCTGTCGGTGGCCCCCCTCCTCGGGGAAGCCATTCGGCGAATCCACGAGGAACGATCAGTCACCTCGTTGTTCGACTGATCCCTTTTTGTTTGATGAGAATAGAATAGAAGCCTGAAACCATCGGGGAGCCCCGGCTGTTTTCGTTGGTCGGCGTAGAGAGGAACGTCGCGCCGATTATCGCGATGGAAGACATGAGGGAGTATTATGGAGTTTGCCGCTGAAGCAACAATCAGAACGCAATCAGGAAAAGGAGCGGCCCGGGAGATCCGGCGGAGAGGACAGATCCCCGCCGTGCTGTATGGGCAAGGGACTTCGCATTTGATCCAACTGGACCCCAAGGCGATTCAGAACATCCTGGTGGCCCAGGCCGGGAGCACGGGGCTTCTCTCCTTGTCGATTCAAGGTGACGAGCAAGCGCAACAACGGACTGCCGTGATTCAAGACGTGCAGCGGGACCCGCTTGAAGGATCGATTTTGCACGTCGATTTATTGGAAGTGTCAATGGATAAGCCGGTTCGCGTGAAAGTGCCGGTCCATATCACGGGGGGCGTGCCCATTGGGGTCAAGCGTGATAAGGGTGTGGTGAATCAACCGATGAGAGAATTGCATATCGAATGCCTGCCCAGCGTCATTCCCGACCAAATCGACGTGGATGCGTCGGCCTTGGAAATCAATCAGGGCGTTCACGTCCGGGATCTTGAGGTCGGCGAGGGTATCAAGATTCTTGAAGACCCCGATGGCATGGTCGTGAACGTGACCGTACCGATTTCCGAGGAGAAATTGTCCGCAATGCTGACGTCGGAAGCGGTACCGGCCGCCGAGGCTCCGGAACCCGAGCGCGCTGCCGAAGCACCTGCGGCGGATACTCCTGCCAACCCCAGCGACCCCCCCAAATAACTCTTGAGTGTTATTGTCGGACTCGGGAATCCGGGCGTTGAATATGCGGCGACGCGTCATAACGTCGGACAGCGGGTTGTGGCGCAAGCGGCGGCCGAGTGGTCTATTCCGTTACACCCCAACGGCTTGACGCAAGAGGGAACCGGTCGAGTCCACGGGCACCTTGTGTCCCTCGCGTTGCCTATGACGTTCATGAACGTATCCGGTGAGGCCGTGGAAGCACTCGTGGCAGTGCATGACGTCACGGCGCGGGACGTGATTGTGGTCCATGATGATCTGGACCTGCCCATCGGATGCCTTCGCATCCGGCCGGAAGGAGGAACGGGGGGGCATAAAGGCTTGCGGTCCATCGTGATGGCCTTGGGGACCGAAGCCTTCACTCGTCTGAAAATAGGGATAGGCCGTCCTGCCCCGGATGTGGACCCCGCCGATTTTGTGTTGGCCCCGTTTGCCCCGGCGGAGTTGGACGAACTGCAACCCGTTTTGACCAGGGCGGTTGAAGGGCTGGCCTGTATTGTGCTGCATGGCGTGCAAGAAGCGATGAATCGCTTTAATCGCCGCATGCCCGGTGTAAGCCACGAGGACGGAAGAGAGAAGAAGCCCTTCGGCGACGCGGTTTGACAGTATATTTTACCCTGTGATACCGTCGCTTCCCTTGTAAGGACGCCGGTGTACGGGAACAAATCAGGATTTTTCAGAAAGAGGACGGCATGGCATGTTATGAATCAATTTTTATCCTTCGATCATCGTTGGCTGATGAAGAAGCCGAGGCGGTAATCGAAAAGATGAAGAACGCGTTAACGAAACACGGGGCGACGATTGTCAAAGCCGATAATTGGGGGAAAAAGAAGCTCGCGTATGAAATTAAACATGACCGGCGTGGCACGTATATTCTGCTTCAGTTCGAATCGGCGAACGAGAACGTGGTGAGTGAACTCGAACGGCTCTACCGATTGGAAGACTCGGTCATCAAGTTCTTGACCGTGCGCGTGGAAGAAGAAGCGTTCCAAGAAGTTGCGGCCGAACAGGGAGAGTCCGAAGGTGGTGGGGTTCAATAAGATCATTCTCATCGGGAACCTGACGCGAAACCCCGAACTTCGGTACACCCCCAGCGGGACTCCCGTCGCCAATTTCGGGTTGGCGGTGAATCGACGCTTTCGACAAGCCGATGATCAAAAAGAGGAAGTGTGTTACGTTGATATCGTGGTCTTTGGCAAGCAAGCCGAGCATTGCGGTCAATACCTGAGTAAAGGTGACGGGGCCATTATCGACGGACGACTCCAACAGCGGCGGTGGGAAACGGAAGATGGACAACGCCGCAGCAAACACGAAGTGGTGGCGCAATCGGTTACGTTTCTCCCGAAAAGACAAAGTCACGCTGGTGAGCCCGGAGGGGGAGAAGAAGAATACCCGCACGACCATCCGTACGAATCTGAAGAGTACGCATAATTTTCGCACACGAGGAGAAGAGACACGTGGAACGAGGGAGGCTTTTTCAGCGGCGGCGCGTTTGCCGGTTTTGTCACGAGACCACGCCCCTGGATTATAAGGATCTGAACCTGTTGCGTAATTTTTTGACGGAACGAGGACGCATTATTCCGAGACGGATATCCGGAAACTGTATGCGGCACCAACGGAAGCTCACGATTGCGATCAAACGTGCCCGCAGTATAGCCCTGTTAGCCTTTGCCGAAGAGCGGTAGGACCGGGCATTGTCCGTCGTGACGGTGCGGTTCCAGTCTGAATCCCCGGGTCAAGGGAGGTCCAGGAAACGTGGCCTCGCTCAGCTTCAGCGCGAAAGACCTTCCTCCTGAAGGCACCCGAATCGACTGCGTCGTCGGGAAGGAAGACTTGCAGTTAGAAGAGAACGATCCCGGAATGCAGGATGTGCTTGCTTTGACGGCAACGATTCGTGCCGAAGAAACCGACTTCCGGGTGGAAGGCGAGTTGAACGGCCTGCTGCTCCATGAATGTGTCCGTTGTCTGGAATCGTTTACCAGGCCCGCGGACCTTTCGTTTCGGGTAGTGTACAAGGAACTGAGTCGGCGGCGCTCGAAAGAACCGAAGGCCGCCGGGGATTCGGAGCCTGAAGAGACGGACTGCCATCCCGTGGTCGAACAGCGGATTGAATTGCAGGAGATGCTTCGAGAACAACTCATTTTGTCCGTCCCGATGCAACCCCTCTGTTCAGAGGCGTGTCAAGGATTGTGTCAGGTGTGCGGGCAAAATCTGAACGTGCAGAGGTGTGGGTGCGGGGAGGTGAAAGTGGAGTCTCCCTTTGCAATCTTGCAAGAAGCATTCAAACCTTCACAAAAACCGTTGGCGTAAGTCACGTGTGAGGCAGACGAGCGCAGGTCGTTTCCGTGACGTGAGGAGAACACAATGGCAAACCCCAAACATCGACATTCCAAGTCCCGGCGGGATAAACGGCGTACGCACAAAAAACTCGGCATGCCGAGTTTTTCCATTTGTCCCCAATGTCACGAACGAATGTTACCTCATCGGACCTGCCTGTCGTGCGGTTACTACAAACGTGTCGCGATTATCGCAATTCAAGAAAGTTAAAACTTCTCGACTCTCTCCTCCCGATTGGAGACTCGCACACGATCCATGAAAATTGCTCTCGATGCCATGGGCGGGGATCACGGTGTGCCCCCCGTCGTCGAAGGCGCAGTGCAAGCCCTCAAAGAGCTTGACGTCGAATTAATTCTCGTGGGTCACGAAGATCAACTCCGAGCCGAGTTGGAGCGTGTACAGTGCACGGATCCCCGTGTCACGGTCCACCATGCCTCCCAAACGGTTGACATGCATGAATCCCCCGCGCAAGTGGCCAGGAAGAAACGTGACTCGTCGATTTGGGTGGCGACCGAGTTGGTCAAGACCGGTGAGGCCCAGGCGGTGGTGAGTGCCGGCAACACGGGCGCGGCCATGGTGTCGGCCTTTTTTCTGCTTGGCACCATCAAGGGGGTGGAGCGACCGGCCATTGCGGCCACCTTGCCGACCATACGGGGAACGGCGATCATGCTGGACGTCGGGGCGACAGTCGATTGTGCCGCCCAACAGTTACATCAGTTCGCCATTATGGGCCATGAGTATGCCAAACACCTCATGGGCATCGCGCATCCTCGTGTGGGGCTTCTCAGTATCGGAGAGGAAGCGACCAAAGGCAATGAAGTGACGAAAGAGGCCTTCCGTCTGCTCAAGGAAAGTTCCTTAAACTTTATCGGAAACCTCGAAGGCCGGGACGTGTACAGCGGGACGGCCGACGTCATCGTGTGTGACGGATTTCTGGGCAACGTGTCGTTGAAAATCTCTGAAGGGTTGGCGGAGGCCATGAAGAAAATCCTGATGAGTGAGGTGATGAATTCAACCCTGGGGCGCTTGTCGTTGGCCTTCATGACGGGTCCGCTCATGCGGTTGAAACGACGAACGGATTACGCCGAATTTGGCGGCGCGCCGCTCCTGGGTGTAAATGGAGTGTGCATGATTTGTCATGGCCGGTCCTCGGCCAAGGCCATTAAAAACGCCATCAGGCGGGCAGATGCCTTAGCCCAAGGTCGGCTGATTGAGCTGATCCAACGTGATATTGCTGAAAGTCTGACCGCACCGATGGCGTCCAGCCCTCAAATGGCCTGTGAATGAGAAGTCGGATATTCGGGACGGGGTCCTATACTCCCAAACAGGTGTTGACCAATGCCGACCTCGAAAACATGGTGGACACGTCGGATTCCTGGATCGTGGAACGCACCGGCATTCGCGAGCGTCGCTTGGCTGCCCCCGGCGAAGCCTGTTCGGACCTGGGGGTGCTGGCGGCGCAGCAGGCGTTGGCCGACGCAAACGTTCAGGCGGCCCAACTCGATCTGATCCTCGTGGCCACCTGTACCGGGGATGCTCCTCTGCCTTCGACCGCGTCCCTGATTCAACATCGTCTTGGTGCCGTGAAGGCCGCTGCCTGCGATATTTCGGCGGCGTGTTGCGGGTTCGTGTATGGCCTGTCGGTGGCGGACGCCTTTGTACAAACGGGGCATCGCTACGTGTTGGTCATCGGGTCGGAAGTGATGTCTTCCATCACGGATTGGACGGATCGGAACACCTGTGTCCTCTTTGGAGATGGCGCGGGCGCCGTTGTGCTGGGCCCGACGGAAGACGACCGGGGGATCCTTTCCCTCCATTTACACGCGGATGGGCAGTTCTCCGATTTGATTTGCGTGCCTGGTGGTGGGTCGAGTCTCCCTCCGTCGGAACGCGTGGTGGCCGAACGCCTGCATTGTGTCAAAATGCGCGGCAATGAAACCTTCAAGATTGCCGTCAAAACCATGGAAGAGGCCATACGAGAGGCCGTCGCAGCGCATGGGCTCGGCATTGACGATATTGATTGCCTGATTCCCCACCAGGCCAACATTCGAATTTTACGGGCCGTCGGGCAACGCATCGGGTTACCCCTGGACCGGGTCGTGATCAACGTCGACCGGTATGGCAATACCTCTGCGGCGTCAATCCCGTTGGCATTGGATGAAGCCGCCAAAAACGGTACGATCCAGGAAGGGCATCTGGTAGTCATGGCGGCGTTCGGGGCAGGGCTCACGTGGGCCTCCGGGGTGCTGCGGTGGTAGAAAGGATGAAACATGGCTGCGGATGAAAGACCAGGAGAATGGGCGTTGATCTTAGGCGCCTCGAGCGGATTCGGCAGGGCCGTGGCTCTGGAATTGGCGTCCCTCGGTATGAATATCATCGGGGTACACTTGGACCGGAAATCCACGCTCCCCAACGTGGACCGTCTCGTGGCAGACATCCGGGCCCATGGCCGGGAAGCCCTCTTTTTTAACGTCAATGCGGCGGATGCGGAGAAGCGCCGGGAAGTCGTGGACGCCGTTGAAGCCAGATTCCGGGCGCATGGTGACCCGGCGACGATTCGCGTTTTCCTCCATTCCCTGGCTTTTGGAACGCTGAGACGGTTCGTCACCGACACGCGTGCCGATGCCGTGAGTAAAGCCCAGGTCGATATGACGTTGGACGTCATGGCAAACAGTTTGGTGTATTGGGTGCAAGAGTTACTGGCGCGGGGACTCATGGGTCACGGCGGAAGAATTTTTGCGATGACCAGTGCGGGCGGCGCACGGGTGTGGTCCACCTATGGAGCGGTGTCCGCTGCGAAGGCGGCTCTGGAATCCCACGTTCGCCAGCTTGCGCTTGAATTGGCTCCCCTGGGGATTACGGCGAACGCGATCATGGC
>LXNJ01002274.1_pt1 | contig 10653 bp, 8 predicted proteins | sample 809081 | NCBI WGS metagenome assembly LXNJ01 (sample SAMN04870510, study PRJNA318959) | sponge metagenome | biome: sponge; feature: marine sponge reef; material: water | host: Petrosia ficiformis | place: Greece: Milos, Mediterranean Sea | collected 2013-05-29 | depth 5-7 m
AAAAGGCCCCTGGTGAAACAGGTGAGTGCTTCGCCCGCGAACTGAGCGAGCCCTCTCCCAGGAGCCTTTTCATTTACAAAGTATCTTCAACAACTGTGGCGACGAGGGAGAATCCTCGTGCCGTCGACATCAATCTCAGTCCGCTAGCTCGCCCTGACCGCCAGCTTGCGGCGATCCCGTTCTCCGTACCTCGCGTTGGGAGCCTCGAGTATTTGTCGCTGCCGATCCGTCAGGTCGCCATACCAGTCCGCGTCGTAGTAATGGGCGTACCAGGACACCGAGTTGGGTGAATACTTGTAGAAGAGGGTTCGGCGTTCGTCACCGTGCCAGGGCATGGTCCCGTGGGTCAGCGCTTCGGTGAAGATGATGGCGGTCCCCGCCTTACCCGTGACGGCGCGGATAAACGGTTGATCGGTCTTCAGGTTGCGCCATTCGTCGGGAAACCTGAAGTTGCTCTTATGACTGCCCGGTACACAGCCAAAGCCGCCGTCGCCGGGATTCACGTCCTTCAGGTTGTAGGCGACCACGGTCAGGCCGCACCGGATCTCCTGGTTGACGCAGGTGTAGGAATAGAGGGGATCGAAGGGGATGGCGCCGCCGTGGAGCGTCGTGCCGATGGGGCCATCGTCCCGGCGAATGATATCGGCGTAGTCGTGGTCCAGCCGGAACTTGGGATTGACCAGTTGCTCCAGGTACGGCAGGATTCGCGGATTGTCGATCAGTTCCCGATATGCGGGTCCCCAGTCGAGCAACGTGAAGGAAAACCGGTGTGTGGTCGCGTCGGAATCCATCTCCTGAGCGATCTTCTCATCGAGGAGCCGGTTCAGTTCGGCGAGTTGCCCGGCGTCCAACGCATCCGGGACCGTGATATAGCCCTGCAGGTCGAACAGGTATCGTTCCTGGGGTGTCATGGGCTGTCCTTTTCCAGTTCAGGGCCTCGATCGTCAGCTCAATGGCCATCCGTTACAGTCTTCTTAGTCATCATCCACCGCGTAGTCATCCCCGTAGTACTTGCTCGTGGTCCGGGTGTGGAACTGAACCGCCGAGATGGGCTCGTATTTCGGCGCGCCGGTGTTGGGAAGCACCTCGAGCAGTTCCTCCTCCCAGACGTAGACGGCCATGGGAATGCTGATGCGGGCAGACTCGAAGAGACTGGCGTCCTGCGGCTTGCTGACCCGGTGCGTCGTGGAGGGGAGGCGGTCGTTGGTAATCCGCTGCATGTAGTCGCCCGTGTTGATGATGATGCTTCCTTCCGGGGGATTCAGGCGGATCCACTTCATGTTCTCCCGGTTCAGCACCTGCAGACCGTCCACCCCGTGGGAGGGGAGGATGGTGAACAGGTCGACGTCCTCGTGTCCCAGCATGCGGCCGGCCCCGGAGGCGTCGTCCTCCGCCGTGATGGGCGGGTAGTAGTTGAGCCGGAACCCGAAGTTCGTCCGGGTGAGCTTTTCGTCGTACAGCGTCGAATCGCAGCCGAGGTAGGCCAGGATGCTCTGCATGAGGGGCAGGATCAGTCTTTCGTGGCTCAGGATGACTTCCCGAAAGAACGCTTCGTATCCGGCGGCGGGCCAGTAGTCCGTTTCGCGGTAATCCGCCTTCTCGCCCAGGTTGAAGGCCCGCCGGCAGAAGACCCAGCCCTCCACGAGATCGGGATGCATGCGGCTGGTCTGCTTGATGGGGAAGTAGCCCTGGTTGACCGAACCATGCCGCTGCGCCTCGTACCGCATCTTGTCCGCCAGGGGCGTGCTCGTGAAGAACTCGGCCACCTTGCGCTCAGCCTCCACGTAGAGGCTGGCCGGTATCTCGTGGTTCTCCAGGATGACGAAGCCAATGCCCTCCATGGCCTCGCCGATATCCCGGGCGAATTGCGCCTTGCCCTCCGGGCCGCCGTGGTAGAACAGGCTCATGTCGCAGGTCCTGATCTGCGTTTCCTCGTCGAACTCCTCTACGGCGGCGCCTTCGGCCAGGTTGTACGTCTGTTCCTTTTTCACTTGGTCGTACTGCGTGAATTCCTGGTTGACCGCCTTGATGCCTTGCTCCTGGTCAGCATGATCGGTGCTCATGACCGTACTCCCGGCCCGTGGGCCGCTGTTTCTGTCCGCCCGAGAGCCTTGCTGTTATGGATCGTTTGTCTGACTCGATTGATATCTCCAATATCTCATATCTCCGCGGGGTCTGGCAAGGGTAAAATGGCGTGGAGGTGGCCTGGTATCCGTGTGTTGAGACACGGCCGCGAAGCCGATTCCGCGTAGTCGAGGGCCATGTCGTTCAGGACGATTGCCGACAATGCTCGCAACGGGTCCCACAGCCTCTCGGAAGGCCTACAAAACAGTTGACACGGCGGCCTCTTGCCGGATACATATGGGGCATGGCCAACGCACGCTTCAACCCGCCCCAGCCCTACAACGAGCCCGTCCTGGACTACGCGCCCGGATCGGCCGAACGAGCCGCCGTCAAGGCGAGACTCCGCGAGTTGAAATCCGCGCCGGTCGAGGTCCCGCTGATCATCGGCGGACGGGAGGTGAAGACAGGCAATACGGCACCTTTGCGGGCGCCTCACGACCACACGCTCGATCTCGGCGTCTATCATAAAGCAGGCGATGCCGAGGTCCGCATGGCCATCGACGCGGCCATGGAAGCCCGCGCCGCGTGGGCGGACATGCCCTGGGAGCACCGGGCGTCGGTGCTGATGAAGGCGGCCGACCTGCTGGCCGGTCCATGGCGCCAGACGGTCAACGCCGCCACCATGCTGGGCCAGTCCAAGACGGTATTCCAGGCCGAGATCGACGCGGCCTGCGAACTGATCGATTTCTGGCGGTTCAACGTCTTCTACCTGGCGCAGCTGATGAGCGACCAGCCGGCCTCCTCCGTCGGGGTGTGGAACCGCCTCGAGTACCGTGCCCTCGAGGGGTTCGTCTTCGCCGTAACCCCCTTCAATTTCACCGCCATCGGCGGCAACCTGCCCACGGCGCCGGCCCTGACCGGTTGCACGGTCCTCTGGAAACCGGCATCCTCGGCCGTCTACTCGGCCTGGTACGTCATGCGACTGCTCCAGGAAGCCGGCCTGCCCCCCGGCGTGATCAACTTCATCCCGGGATCCGGGGCCGAAGTGGGCGATCCGGTACTGAACAGCCCGGATCTGGCGGGGATCCATTTCACCGGCTCGACGGACACGTTTCAGCGGATGTACCGCACCGTGGCGGGCAACCTGGACCGCATGAAGCACTACCCCCGCATCGTGGGCGAGACGGGCGGCAAGGACTTCATCTTCGTCCACGCATCGGCGGACGTCGACGCCCTCGTCGCGTCAGCGATCCGCGGCGCCTTCGAATACCAGGGCCAGAAGTGTTCAGCGGCCTCCCGGATGTACGTGCCCCGCTCCCTGTGGCCGGCCTTCAGGGTCAGGTTCACGGCGGAAGTCGCGCAAATCAGGATGGGCGGTCCGGAAGATTTCACCAATTTCATGGCGGCCGTGATCGACGAGGCGTCCTTCGACAACATCGCCGGGTACATCGACTACGCCCGGTCGGCGGACGACGCCGAGATCATCACCGGAGGCGGCTGCGACCGGGAGCGCGGCTGGTTCGTCGAACCCACGACGATCGTGACGACGAACCCGCGTTTTAAATCCATGGAAGAAGAGATCTTCGGCCCCGTGCTCACGATCTACGTGTACGAAGACGACCGGCTGGACGAGACCCTGGCGTTGTGCGACGAGACTTCGCCCTACGCGCTGACGGGTTCCGTATTCGCCCGGGACCGGGAGGCCATTGTTCACATTTCGACCGCGCTGCGCAACGCGGCCGGTAACTTCTACATCAACGACAAGCCCACCGGCGCCGTCGTGGGACAGCAGCCCTTCGGCGGGGCGCGGGCGTCGGGGACGAACGACAAGGCGGGCAGTCCGCTGAACCTGCTGCGGTGGATGAGCGCCCGGACGATCAAGGAAACCATGGTCCCGCCGGCGAACTGGCGTTATCCTTTCATGGACGAGGCGTGAGCAAGATCAGGGATCGATCTCTAGCATCCCGACCGAATTCCAGATACTGCATGCGATAAGTCTCAAGCACGCAAGACCATATGATCAATTCACGGAAGTTCAACTGGAGGAAGCAATGAGCGAGGGAAGACCCCTGAAGGTGCACGTAACGGGCGCGTATGGTCTGATCGGCAACCTGACGTACCGGTACCTGAGCGGAAAGGATGAATACGAGACCTATGGCAGTGGCAGGCGAACCGCCTCGTCGGATCGCATCGACGACGAAGCGCTGCTGCGGATCCCCGATGACCGTTTCTCACTGGCCGATCTGACCGACCGGGACGCGGTATCCCGTGCTCTCTCTGGCATGGACGCGGTGGTCCATCTCGGCGCGGTACCCGATCCCGGCGCGTCTTTCGAGACCATTCTGGACGCCAACATCCGGGGTACCTACAACGTGCTGGAGGTCTGCAGGGAGGCGGGCATCAGGCGGCTGATCTACGCGAGTTCCGTCATGGCGAGCTGGGGATACGGACAGTTTTCCGAACCCTACGTTTCCCTGAAAGACGGACGCCTCGACGGGCTGCCCGATCCCATGCCCATCGTCAGGGTCACCGATCCGCCGCGGCCCACGGAACCCTATTCCGCCAGCAAGGTCTGGGGCGAGGGCATCTGCCGCACCTATCACGACGCCCACGGGTTCTCCGTCGTATGCCTGCGCATCGGCTGGGTCAACAAGGACAACGAGGCAACTGAGCCCTTCCTGCGGTCGGTCTGGTGCAGCCAGGAGGACATCACCCGGATCATCGAACTGGCCCTGAAGGCCACGGAGAATCCGGTCTACGAGGTCTGCTACGCCGTGACCGACGGACCGCATCGCTGGGTGGACCTGGAACATACGCGGGACCGGCTTGGTCACGTCATATAACCGTTGCAAACGGAGATACTTGAACTGAATTCGATTGAGATGGAGTCACAACCCACTTGAAATTGGTTTAACCACACGCGAAAGGAGTTTGAATCATGCCGAAACTCACCGTCAACGGAGTGGAAAACGAGGTCGAATCGGGGCAGCGACTCGTGCTTGCCATCGAGGGAACCGGCGTGAACATCGGCCACCGCTGCGGCGGGAACGCCAAGTGCACGACCTGCCGGGTGACCTTTGTTTCGGGCGAGCCGGATACGATGACCGAGGCCGAGCGCGACGTCCTGACCGAGAAGGGCGCCCTCGGCGATGTGCGGCTTTCCTGCCAGATCATTTGTGATCACGACATGTCCGTCGAGCCGGGTTTCCTGCTGGAGAACGAGGAAGAGTGGACCGACACGGGCCCGCCGCCGGAGACGAGCATCACGCCGGATCCGGTCTGGATCGACAAGCCTTAGGCACCGAAACCCCGTTCGGGTTCGATCTGATTTTCTCTTGAATGCGCCGGGGTGACGGGACGTCACCCCTTCAGCGCCCCCACCGTGATTCCCCGGGTCACCTGGCGCTGGAGCAGGGCGTAGACGGCCATCGTGGGCAGCATCATGAGCACCAGGCCGGCAAAGGCCATGCCCCAGTCGCTGCGGTACTGGCTGACGATGGTGATGTTGGCCAGGCCGAGGGGTAGGGTGCGGAGGCTGTCGGCGTTTTCGCCCGACAGGAACATGAAGGCCATGAAGAACTCGTTCCAGGTGCCCAGGAAGGCGAAGATGCCGACGGTGACCAGGGCGGGTTTGGCCAGGGGCAGCATAATGTGCCAGAAGGCCCGCAGTTCCCCGGCCCCGTCCATGAGCGCCGATTCGTGGAGTCCCGACGGCAGCGACTTGAAGAAGCCCGCCAGGATGAAGATGGCGAAGGGCATGCCGAAGGCGATGTAGACAATCAGCAGCCCCAGCCTGGAGTTGAGCAGCATCAGGTCCTTCATCTGGAAGAACAGCGGCACGATGGCCAGCTGCAGCGGCACCATCAAACCCGCCAGGAAGAAGAAAAAGAGGGGCCGCGCGCCGAAGAACCGGAATCGCGACAGGGCATAGGCCGCCATGGCCGCGAAGAGCAGCGACAGGATCACCGTCAGCACCGTCAACACCACGCTGTTCATGAAGTAGTCCCCGAAATGTCCCACCGTCCACGCCCGTGAAAAGTTGATCCACTGCAGGTCCGCCCAGTCCGGCAGCGTGAAAGGCGCCAGGAAGATCTCCCGGTCCGTCTTGAGCGACGTGTACAGCAGCCAGGCCATCGGGTAGACCACGATGACCAGGTAGCCGAGCAGCACGGGATAGATCAGGAGATTCCAGGCCGTCGTCCGGCGCTTCGCTCCGGTCTGTTTTCTATCTTTCCGGTCACTCATCACAGAAAATCCTTACCGTTGCATCCAAATCAATCATCAGAATTCCACCGTTTCCCTCCGCATGAGCCTCAGCGTGGCGGCCGTGCCGAAGAAGACCATGATGAACAGCAGCACCGCGATTGCCGTGGCCTCGCCGATCTTGAACTCGGTGAACATGTCCTGCACCATGAGCGTGCCGATGACGTGCACCTGCGTCGTCGGCGACTGGTTGGTCAAAAGCCAGATGGACTCGAAGACCTTCATTCCGCCGATGACCATGAATACGATGGAGATGGACAGCACCTCCCAGATGAGCGGAAGGGTGATGGTCCAGAACTGCCGCCAGGAAGAGGCGCCATCGATGTCCGCCGCCTCGTAGAGACTCTGGGGGATACTCTCCATGGCGGCCAGGAAGAGGATCATATTGAAGCCGCAGGCGCCCCAGATGGACATGGGGATCAGCGCCCAGTACAGGTTGGACTGCGACAGCCAGGCGAACCCTTCCATGGCCAGCAGCCAGCTTCCCGCGCTTTCAAGGCCCGCCGCGGACAGGACCACGCCCAGTGCCACCAGCGCGGCGTTGATTGGTCCGCCCTGGGGGTTGTACAGGTGCATCCAGAGCAGCGTCGCCGCCACGGCCCCGAGGATGTTGGGGAAGAAGAAGGCGATGCGGAAGAACTTCGCCCCGCGGATCTCCCGGCTGATGCAGACGGCCAGGAAGAGGGAGAGGGGGATGACGAACAGCGGGATGACGAACATGATGAAGAGGTTGTTGTTCAGGGCGATCCAGAACCCGTCGCTTTCGAAGAGGAGGCGTCCGAAATTCAGCAGTCCCGTGAACCGCATCTCGGTCAGCCCGTCCCATTCGTTCAGGCTCCAGAGAAAGGACTTCGCGCTCGGGATGATCACGAAAACCGTGTACAGCACCAGGGCCGGCGCGATGAGGATGATCCGGTCGGCCCGGCGCAGGAAGGGCCGTCCCTCCGTGGTAATGATTCCCGCGCGACGCCGGGCCCGGTAGCGACTGAACGTCGTGGCCGACCAGTAGACCACGGCCAGGGCCATGAGTCCGATCAGCAGGGAAGGTTTCCAGACGTGCCGGATGTTGATCTCGTCGGGCGCGATAGACTGCCGCCTCACCACGGCCGCGTTGGCTTCCAGTTCCCTGGCGGCGTCCTCCGGGGTCGTCTGCCCCGTGATGACCCGGAAACGGGCGTCGGTCCAGTACTGCGTCATGGCGGGATAGCCTTCCCCGGGCGGCGTGCCATAGGTTACGGCCGCGTTCCTGAGCATGTCCGCAAGTTCCGACATGTCATCGGAAAGGTTCGCTTCAGACACGCCGGCCACGGACACGGGGATGTCCCGCATCCGGCAGAACCGGCCCGCCATGCGCCGGGAGGTCATGAAACGCAGGAACTCGACCCCGGCCAGGGGGTTGTCGCTGTCCTTCATGACGAAATAGTACCCGGACCCGCCGTAGACGGCCGAGGGGTCCGCCTTGCCGGTGGGCGCCACCGGCAGGTTGAAGGACCCCAGGCGGAAACCCTCCGGTATCTTGCCCAGCATCTCGCTCTTGAGCCACGAACCGCAGAAGATCATGGCCGTGTGTCCCAGGAAGAACTCGAGCTGGGATTCCGTGTGGCTCATGCCCATGGCGCCGGGCTGGAAGTAGTTGAGGGCGATCCGCTGCGCGAAGGACAGGGACTCCACGAATTCCGGATTGTCGAAACTGCCCGGGAGCAGGTTCTTCTGGTCGTCGTACCGTTGTGGACCGGCGAGGTGATAGTAGGCGTGGTCGATCACGGCCTGCACATAGCCCGGATACCGGCCCTGGAAGGCGAGCGGCCACATGCCGGCGGCCCTGATCTCTTCGCAAAGGGCGAAGAACTCCTCCCAGGTCGTGGCCGGCTGCCAGCCATGGGCTTCGAAGAGGTTCTTGTTGTACCACACGGCGTAGGCCGAGGCCATCAGGGGGACGCCGTAGGTCTTGCCCTCGTGGGTGTAGCGGGACAGGGTGCCGGGCAGGAACGACTCGCGCCAGGTGCGGTCGCCCTCCCAACTGGGCTGGTCGAGGAACTCGTCCAGGGGCAGGAGGTCGCCGTTGCGAATGAGCGCCCAGTAGTTGAGGCGTGCGTTGGTGACCTCGGGGAAGGACCGCTCCAGAATGCGCACGCGCACCTTGTCGTGGATGCGGGGATCGCCGTAGAGGTCGATCATCACGCCTTCATGTTCCTGTTCGTAGGTCCGGGCGCATTCGAGGAAGAACTCGAGTCCCTGGCCGCCTTCGAACAGTGGAATCTCCACGCGGACGGGTGGCTGGTCCAGCGCCCGGGTTGAACGTTCCGCCTGGACCTGGTTCGGCGGCTGGTCCTGCGCCCGGGCGACCGGCGCGACGATCGCCACGGCCAGGAAGGACGCGCAGGTCACGATAGTAGCGAGCAAGGGGATGATTCGGTGTGAGATCATGGCCGGCATGGTGGGAAGAATTGACTACAGGAACCGGACGGCTTAGACGGATCAGACGGATCAGACGTCCGGGACGCCCAGTCTGACCAGACCGACCGGATGGACTGGCGGACCGGTAGGACCAATGTAGGATGGGCCATGCATCCTGTCAACGCCGCCCACGTTATCCAGCTGAATGCGCCCCGAATACGGTTGAATGCGCCCGAGTCCGCGCATAAGCGGTTGACAGGCGCGGGAAGACCGCTCTACATTCCTTGGTTGACTTCCTGGAACACCTTGCCGAGCAATACCAATACAGGACGAAACTCGCCGCCTACAGGAGCAAATCGATGCGTGAGATCAATCTAGGCGCTGGAAGGCCCGATCCCCTGTCATTCCCGTCAGATGCGTTGGCCCAGGCTGCGGCAAAGGTCATTTCCGCCCGCGGCGCGGAACTCGTGAATTACCCGGACGGCCGCGGGTACGAACCCTTGAGGGCCATCGCTTCAGAGCGATTCAAGCGCGGGGCAGGACAGGCAGTTCCCCTGGAGGAGATCGTCCTGACCTCCGGATCCATGCAGGCGCTGCAGTTGATCACGGACGCCTTCGCGTCTCCGGGCGATACGATCGTTACGGAAACCTTCTCCTACGGGGGTTCGTTGAGCGTGTTTCGAAGCCGGCAGGTGCGCATCGTGCCCACTCCGCTAGACGACCAGGGGCTCGTCACGGACGAACTGGAGACGGTGTTGAAGCGGCTCGTCGACGCGGACACGCCGCCGAAGTTCATCTATACCATCCCCACGCATCATAACCCCACGGGCTCCATCCTGCCGCTGGACCGGCGGGAACGCCTGCTCGAACTGGCCCGTAAATACGATACGCTGGTCGTGGACGACCACTGCTACGGCGACATCGTCTTCCAGTCCGATCCGGTGCCACCCAACCTGTATCATCTGGACGAAGACGGCCGGGTCGTCTACGTCGGCTCGTTCTCCAAGATCCTTGGACCGGGCGTGCGGCAGGGCTACTTCATGGCGCCGGAGGCGCTGCAGCAGCGGATCATGTCGAACAAGATGGACGGGGGAACAAACGCCCTGGCGAGCATGATCGTGGCCGAATACTTCGGCGAACATCTCTGGGACCACATTGCAGAAGTGAACCGTGTCATGAAGGCGCGCAAGGACGCGGTCGTCGAATCGCTGGAGGCCCACTTCGGCGCGTTGGGCGAGGAGGTGTGGTGGACGGATCCGCCCGGCGGCATGTTCGTGTGGATACGGATCCCGGCTGCGACGGACACGCGCAAGGCCCACCAACTGGCGGCAAGCCGCGGAGTCTACTACACGCCGGGACAGGGATTCAGCGCCGCAGGCGAGGACGTTCCCTACCTGCGCATCGCCTACGGTTTTCCCACGATCGAGGATATTCGAGAAGGCGTTCCCATCCTCGCTGAGTGTATCCGCGAAGCCCAGGGCAAGGAACTGGCGGCGTAGAAACCCGATAAGTTAGACAAACCGGTTTGTAAGGCCTTCAGAACAAGCGTTCTGGCTTCTTCGGATAACTTAACTGCCACTGTCCTTCATCCCGCCGGTTGTCGGGTTCAAACCTAGTTGACCCTCAACTCTTCCCAACCTGCCCTCAACTCTTCCCAACCTGCCATTGATTTCAAACAGTACACTTTTTATTTCATCAATGGATTCACGAAGTGCTTTCATCTCGCCTTGATTCCGATCAGAAAATCCCCATGACAGTGTGATCAATGCCACGACAACGAGACATGCAGTTGATACTGAGCCTATGACCAGAACAATGATGTCCATACTTGATTGGTCGAAACAGTGGCCGATTTCTCGTACTGGAATTGAGATTCAGGGAATTTGAATACCCAATCCCCCCTTACACCATCTTCCGTATACCCTTCTC
>LXNJ01002275.1_pt1 | contig 10652 bp, 8 predicted proteins | sample 809081 | NCBI WGS metagenome assembly LXNJ01 (sample SAMN04870510, study PRJNA318959) | sponge metagenome | biome: sponge; feature: marine sponge reef; material: water | host: Petrosia ficiformis | place: Greece: Milos, Mediterranean Sea | collected 2013-05-29 | depth 5-7 m
GTTCAATGGCGTCCTTGCGCTTGTAGAGCCAATCCATGGCCTGGTAGATCGCGTTCTCGTGCACGTGCTCCAGTGCGAGCTCCCCTCCCAGGCTGCGGGTCTGGTCTTCCGCCCGAAGCGCGCTGGCGGGGGCATACTTGCTGCCGGGGTTGAGGATGCGACGGACAAGGAGGGCCAGCACGATGGTACGCACCCGTGGGGTGCGCGCACTGATGAGCTGATCGCGTTTCAGCTTGCTCAGGGTCCCCAGCGTAGCGGCCACAGGTCCGTGTGGCGCGCTTTGCGCGCTCTGGTACACTTTCCTGAAATACCCCCGCACATCGCGCACAACAATGCCCCCCTGCACAGCGCTCGGATTTGCATTCTGAACTCGTGCGGCACCTTGGTCAGGTTGCTGAGGGTGATTTTCACGCTCTTGCCGTTCTTCCAGGTGGACTGCCGCAGCAGCCACGTGGGGTTTGAATTCCGATTCGGGATGCGTTCTACATACATGGGCAGATATGCTATGGTGTCGTATGCCCACAAGGAAGGGGGCGATATATGCAAGAAAAGGCGAAAATAATGACATTATTCTCACATATTGTGCCGTTTCGTCGTTCACCGTGATCTGGCGACACACGGGCAGCCCGAAAACGGACCATCAGGTTGACAATCGCCTCAAATCACGGCGAAAATCCCACTTTAAGGGCCATTTGTGCCCAAATCGGCCCAAAAACGACTGAAAAAGGTGTCAAAATGGGCCTCCCGACTGCGCCGCGAGGGTGAGGCTGCGCCCGACTACTATGAAGTTCAGTTGTAGACAAGAGGTCCGCACAGAATATCCCAAATAGGTCCTATGTGGCCGGCACTCGGCTTTTGTGAGCGCAGTTTCCTTTGGAATCCGCTGTTTGCCTTTCCAACGTCATGCAAGCCTATGAAGAACGCGAGGCGGGCCCTGTCAACAGCGGTGATCTCGGATTCCGCAAGCCTCGAAAGCCGATCAGCAACGGTCGGCAGCCGCAGTAATGCCTCGGCGACCGCAGCGACATCAATTGAGTGGTCAACAAGGGTCAGTGTAGGCACGCCATCTTGTGCTTTTGCCCATGCTGTTTGCGCGCCGTGCTTCTGATCCATTTGGATTCTCCGCCAGTCAGGCTTGGGAATCTTCAGCAAATTGAGTAGAAGATAGTATTGTGGCAGGTCACGCCGGTATTGGCGGTCAGTTCAAACTAACTATCGTCGTCCGCCCACGCACTTATCCGCGAGTATTTGGAAATGCCCTCTGCGAAAAGCTGCCGCCACCAGCAGCCATAACCTGGTAGGAGTCCCGGCTCAGGGCATCTAAGAAGCCGACGTAATTGCTGGCGTGCATGCTTGCCCCTTTGCGGTTCACTGGTGTCCTGACGTACATTGGTGATAGACTACTGAGCCATTGCTGATGTCCTATATGCGCTTCGGAATCGCAACCCTGCTGCTCATGAGCTGCGCTGCACCGCAGCCGGCGGACCCGCCTACGCATATCGTCTTTGTCACAGGAGATGAAGAGTACCGCTCCGAAGAGTCCATGCCGATGCTCGCCAAAATCCTTAAACGAGACTACGGCTTTGACGTAACGGTGCTCTATGCACTCAATGAGGAAGGCTACATCGACCCCAACGTGCTGGACAACATCGCAGGACTGAACGCCTTGGAAGAGGCCGACATGATGGTCATGTTCACGCGGTTTCGGGCGCTGCCGGACAGCCAGGCCAAGTACATCCTGGACTTTGCGGAATCCGGCAAGCCGATGGCGGGATTCAGAACTGCGACGCACGCATTCCTGTACAGAGACGATGCGGCGCGTGCCCACCTTAACGACGACTGGCCGATCAAAGTCTTTGGACAGAAATGGATTACGCACCACGGGCATTTTGATGATGGAGCCAACCCGCTCACGGATGTGACACTCATCGAGGATATGGCCGATCATCCGGTCCTTAGCGGCGTGGAGCCGTTTCAGGCATACTCCTGGCTGTACCATGTCCATGGCGGCGATTACGCACTGTATGGCGATAGCGAACCGCTCCTCATGGGCAAGGCGCTCAAATCCGGCCATGCCAATAACAACCGCCTGGACCGGTTTCCGCTGACCAATCCGGTGGCCTGGACCAAGACCTATACCGGCGCTTCGGGTACGGCGGCGCGCGTCTTCTTCACCACGCTCGGACACCCGTACGACTTCAAGGATGCATCGATGCGACGGCTTGCACTTAACGGAATCCTCTGGGCCCTAGGGCACGACGTACCCGAAGGTGGAGCCAACGCGGCGCTGGCAGCGCCGTTCGATCCGAACAACTCCGGCTTCGGCGACAAATTCAAGGCTGGGATGCGGCCAGAAGATCTGTAGCCATCAGGGCTAGGTTCCTTGACCGATCCTGACATGATCACCAGGCGCGCACGCTGGCCTGGTCTGCGGTAGGAAAGTCGTCCGGTACCGGGATGGTGACCGCGTTCGTGGCAAGCCACTCGACGCTTCGCTGCAAAAGCGTCTGAAACCCCGCGCACCGCATGGCGCGATCGTCGTCTTGGTCGCGCCACAAATGGCCCGGCAAGAGTGTCAACACCTTACCGCTGCCGTACGGAATCCACCACACCATAAGCTCGTGCGCTCCCGTGCCGCCGTACTTGGGATCGGACCAAGCGGAAGCCAGGACATGCATATCCTCCGCAGGCCCCCGCTGGCTGTGGTATAGCTCGTCGTGCGGATGCATCCACACCGCAGGCAGCCCCACCATGATGGGATGCTCCGCGTCACGGGTCATGATCTGCCAGTCATGCAGCCGGCCATGACCCGCGCCGCGGCCTTCGCCCGGCGGTATGCGCACCAGAGCACCCGTGCTGTCAAGGTGGGCGCCGTAGCCCGCGTCCGGACCCCGCCACAACAGTCCCACCATCGATTCGTAGGCCTCCCAGCCCCGGAAGGAGTTGTTGGATGCATGCTGCACCAAAACCGCGCCGCCGCCCGCGACATACGCTTCAAAGTCTGCCTGAACAGCCAATGGCCACGCCTCTCCATTGTAATTGAGCAGCACCACATCGTATGCGCCGAAGTCCGGGCGCCACGCGTCCCATGCCGCGGACGCTGCACCCCTGGGCGGCGTCTGCGATAGCGTGACCTCAAATTGGGACTGCAGTATGGATTCGAGCATGGGCGTGGTGCGCTCCCAGTCGTGATTGTTCTGACCGGTGATCAAAAGCACCGACGGGTTTGCGGTGAGCACCGCAATAGCAGCAAAGAGCAAGGACATGGCACTGCACGGTTTACGAATGCCTGATGGAATACCGTATTATACTGCTAATGGCATCACTTTCGCAGAAAGGCGGAGACCGATGGTAGGCTTGCAGGCCGAAATGATTCGCAGCGAACTGGAGGAAGTCGTCGGCACGCCGAACCTCTCGACGGACGACACCGCCCGGCTGGTCTATGCTACAGACTGGTTCTGGCTGCCGCAGATGTGGCTGGATCGGGGCGAAAAGCCGCGCAAGCCCGACTATATCGTGCGGCCAGGTAATGCCGAAGAGGTATCGGCCATCCTTCAGATCGCGAACACCTACCGCATCCCGGTGATCCCATGGGGCGGCGGATCTGGTTCGCAAGGTGGCGCACTGAGCATCTATGGCGGCATCATCCTGGATACCAAACGGATGAACCGCATCATTGAGATCGATGAGAAGTCGCTGACCGTGACGGCCCAAGCGGGCATCAACGGCGCACAGCTGGAATGGGCGCTCAACGACAAGGGTCTGATGCTGCCGCACTACCCCGCTTCTGCCAACTGCGCTACGCTGGGCGGCTACCTTTCGCCGCGCGGCACGGGCACCATCAGCACGAAGTACGGCAAAGCGGAAGACCTGGTACTGAGCATGCAGGTCGTCCTGCCCGATGGCCATATCATGCGCACGCCCGTCGTGCCACAGCATGCAGCGGGACCAGACTTCTATCGCCTCTTTCTGGGCGCGGAAGGAACCCTTGGCGTCATCACGGAGGCCACCATGCAGCTGGACTATCTGCCGGAGGCGCGCCTGTTAAGGGCTGTGCTCTTCGAAAACCTGGCGGACGCTATCGAGGCGGGTCGGCAGATCATGACGCGGCGCTTGGACCCCTTCGTGATCCGGCTCTACGACCCGCGCTCCACGGCTTCGCGTGTGAAGAAGATTCTGGGGTACGAACTGGAGGGTGCCTACATGGTGATAGGATTCGACGGCGATAAAGACCTGGCCGCACTACAGGAGCAGAAGGCGATGGAGATCATCTTACGCTTCGGCGCGAAAGACCTGGGACGGGAGCCTGGAGAATCGTGGTGGAATCATCGCTACGACTTCTACTATCCGCCCCAAAGCCTCAAGCTGCCCTGGATGTACGGAACCACTGAAACGGTAACGACCTACGACAAGATTGAAAAACTCTACTACGCCGAAAAGCGCGCAGTAGAGGAAGGCTTCAAGGATCGAGATATTGACTTCATCGGCCACTTTTCGCATTGGTTCCACTGGGGTGTCATGGTGTACACGCGCTTTATCATCAAGAACCCGCCGGAGGATGCGCAAGAAGCCGTGCGATTGCATAACCGCGTCTGGAATACAGCGATGACTGCCGTGCTGGAGAACGGCGGCATGGTCAACGAGCACCACGGCGTGGGGCTTAAGCTGTCGCGCTATATGCGACGCCAGTACGGGGATGCGTGGCCGCTCCTGGAGCGCATAAAGAAGGCATTGGACCCCAATAGGATCATGAATCCGGGTAAAGTAGGCTTTTGATGTCCGCTACTGCCATTGAGAACTGCCGCTACTGCCTGATGTGCCGCCACGCAGCACCGGTTGGGCATGTGATGCACGACGAGACGGTCACGCCGCATGGCATCGCGCTAGTCGCTGCCTCGGTGAACCGCGGATTGCTGGATTGGAACCCGTCGTCAGTGGACGTGCTGTATGCAGAGCCCGACACGGGCAACTGCCGCGCCCACTGCGTTACGGATCAGCGCCTGCCGGCAGCCATCGCGGCAATCCGCGCAGCCGTGTGCGCTGAAGGCCTGGCACCACCTTCCGTATATCAGATCCATGAACGCCTTGCGCGGACGGGCTCTGCCTTTGGCGAGCGCCTTGCGTCTTCCGGGGCGGCGGATGTGGCGCTATTCGTAGGGGATGAAGCCCACAACCTGCGGCCTGCGTGCGTAACGAGCGTATATGCGCTGCTGCGGGCGATCAGGGTTGAAGTCGCACCCATCGGCATCGGTGCCAGCACGGGCTATATGGCATGTTCACTGGGGTTTCCTGAGACTGCCCGCACACAAGCGCTGGCTTGCCTCGAAGAGATTCGCGCCGCCGGCGCGCGCAAGGTCCTGGTCCTGGCTCCAGTGGATCTGTTTGCATTTCGGAAGCTCTATCCAGAGCGCCTGGACATTACCTGGCCGCCCGACATCGAACTTGTGGACCTGGCCACCTTCCTAGCCGCCCAACTGGCCAAAGGCACGCTGCGACTGCGCCCTGGCAGCGGCGACGCCACCTACATCGACCCGACGCACGCCGTGCGCACACCGGAACGCTTTGGGCCGGTTCGAGAACTCTGTGATGCTGCCCTCGGACAGCCGCCGCGGGAACTGTTCTGGCGAAGGGACCGAGCACACCCTGTAGGAAGCACCGCATTGCAATTCTCCCGCCCGGACATCGCGGAGGCGCTCACCAGAGCGCGCCTGGAAGATGCCAGGCGCACGGGAGCATCGACGTTGCTCTGCGAAGATCCAGGCACTCTACACCATTTGGAGCGGTATGCGTCAGAGTATGGACTAACGATCCATGGCCTGTTCAACACGCTCGCAACCCTGACCCGCGCCTAGAGACCATGGCGGTAGTAATCGTTGGCACTCTAGACACCAAAGGGCCGGAGATCGCATATCTCCGGGATCGCCTGCAGTCGCTCGGACTGCAAACCATCGTCGTGGACTCAGGCATCCTGGGCGAACCGTTAGATATCGTACCGGACATAGACCATGCGACCGTCGCCGAAGCAGGCGGCACCTCGCTAGAAGCCATGCAAACGGCAGGAAGCCGGGGACGTGCCGTGGCGATGATGCGCGACGCCCTACAGGTTTTGACACGCACGCTCTATGCGGAAGGCAGGCTGGACGCCATGGTGAGCATGGGAGGCGCGGAAGGTGCGGTGATGGGTGCTGCTGCAATGATGGTGCTTCCGGTAGGCGTGCCAAAAGTGCTGGTGTCGCCCATCGCGTCGGGCTACCACTACTTTGCTCCGCTCGTTGGTACGCGAGATATGATGGTAGTCCATTCTGTTGTGGACATCCTTGGCCTGAACAGCGTGGCTTGCACCGTCTTTAACAATGTGGCTGCGGCCCTTAAGGGCATGGTGGAGCACGGGAGCCGTTTGCAGCAGCCCGGAGCCAGGTATGTTGCGGTGACGATGCTGGGCAACACGACCACCGCCGTGATGGCCGCCAAAGAACGCCTCGCGGACGCTGGATACGAGGCGGTGATCTTTCACTCCAACGGCGTTGGCGGGCCCGCCATGGAGGAGCTCGCTGAGGCTGGACAGTTTGTCGGCATCATCGACTATACCACCAATGAGGTTTATGACCCGATGGTGGGCGGGATACACGATGGTGGTCCGAATCGGCTGGAAATTGCGGGCCGTTTGGGATTGCCCCAGGTGGTAGTGCCTGGATGTATTGACTTCAGCGTCTGGAATCGCGGCACGGTGCCCGAGGCGCTGCAGGCCCGCCCCAAGTACGACCACAACCCTGAATACGTACTAGTGCGCGCTACGCATGAGGAGATGGGACAGCTAGGCGACCTCTTTGCCCGAAAGCTCTCCGCGGCCCGCGGCCCTGTGCACGTGATGGTGCCTACTAAAGGGCTTTCCATCCCCAACGTACCAGGCGGCGTGTTCTGGGATCCGTCCGCCGATCAGTGCTTCCTGGACCGGCTGAAGGCGGGCATCAGAGACGACATTGCGGTGCATACCTGTGCGTACCACGTAAACGACCCGGAATTCGGACGCATGGTAGCCGAAGCATTCATCAACATGTCAAAAGGCGCATGATTGCAACAACCACGTACGACTACAGTCACCTGCCGCGCCTCACTGAAGGCGACGAGAAATTCAGAGCCAGGTTCCTCTCCTGGGACTTGGGCGACCTCACTATGACGGATGTCAAGGAGTACCTGACCTGCAAGGACACGGTGCTGGTCCCGGTCGCCAGCCTGGAACAGCACGGGCCGCATCTCCCGCTCTATACGGACACGGTGACGGCCGTGCACATGTCCAAGCGGGTTGCCCACATGATCGGCGTCATCCACACGCCCGTCATCTGGATGGGATACTCCCCCCAGCATATGCATGCGCCAGGAGAAGGGCGCGGCACCATCACCGTGCGGAGCACCACGCTCTTGGCTGTTATGTATGATGTGGGGCGCAGCTTGATCCATCACGGATTCAACCGCATCATCTTTGTCAATGGGCACGGCTCCAACGTGAAAGTCGTGGATCCGGTGCTGCGCAAGCTTCGCTACGAAACGGGGGCGCTGATCGGCTTCGTCAAGCCGTACATGGAGCGCTACACCGGGATCCTCAAGGGACTGATGGAAAACCCGGAGGACGAGACGCCGGGCTGGCACGCCAGTGAGCTGGAGACTTCGCAGGACTTGGCCTGGGATGAGCGACTGGTCCGCATGGAGCGCGCAGCGTTTACCCGGGCGCACATTCCGGCGTTTTTGCCCAAGTCGTTTCAGAAGAAGGACGGAATGCCCGATGTCGAGTTTGAGGGCTACAACTACTTCACCTTTCCTATGGATCATCATGAGTTCGTAGAAAGCGGCGTCATCGGCAACCCGCTGCGCGCCACCAAGGAGAAGGGGGAGGAAGCATTTCGGCGCCTTTCGGAGCATGTGGCCCGCGGCGTGCTTGAACTCATGAAGGTCCCGGTTGCGGTGCATACGCGCGAATTCGTGGATCGCGTGATGTAGTTTTTTTTTTTGCGCCAGGACGCATTGGCTTGAAACTTGTATTCCGTGATGTGTATAATGGATTTGGGCTTGTTATAATGCATAAGCCTGCTCAACAGCGCGAAACAAGAGGCGGTGCGATTTAAGCACATACAAGTGACCCGGCGATACGCAGTCGCCCTTCTGGTGACGTTCTTGGTGGGCGGCACGGTGATGCCGTCCGTCCACCGCGTCCTTCATGGGCTGCGTATTGCTGCCCACTATGGTCTGGACTGTGATCACACGCATAGCGGGTGGCACCCTGACTTTGAGTTTCTGGAGGAAGATGACTGCCTACTCTGCCAGCGGGATTTTGAAGCGCTGCGGCAGTATCTACTCCCTGCGGAAGCCTCGCCGACTATTCAGCGCACAGCGGCCATCGCAGAGTTAAAGCCGCCGAACCGCCCCTTAAGACAGCCATCCATTCGTGGTCCCCCGGCGCCACGGACAGAATCACATCCATCATCCATATATATGGCTGCTGCTGGGGATAACTGCGCTTGGCTTAAGGCATAGAGCTGGTTTTTCCTGGCTGCAGCACAGCCGGAGAAAACCATATGTCAGCTTTATACCAGCGTAGCTGGGCGATTTGCTTTTTTGCACTCGTCGCGCTAATCGCCACACCGTGCATCACCCTTGCTCAGGATAGCAGGCAAGAGAAAGTTGAAGAGCAAGAAACCGCCGCGAAGCAGACGGCCGCATTGGCTGCTCTAGCCGGACAGATTGAAGGCGTTATTCACAATGCAAGCGGCGAGCCTGCCCTAGACGCGGAGGTTCGCCTCATCGGCATGGGTCTGTTGACATCGGTGGATGAGAACGGCCGCTTTGTCTTCGAGAACGTACCACCTGGGCGCAGCATCATCGAGGCGGTGAGTCCGCGCTGGGGCCGCGGTATCAGCGAGGCCACCGTAGTAAGCGGGCAGACGATTAAGCTCACCATGGAAGTTCTGGTCCAGTACACATTGGACGAGGTTATTATTTCTGCAGGACCGGTCGAGCTTACGCGGTCGAGCACGATACAGGCGGCCGACGCCCTTTCGCATCAGGCTCTTTTAGAGGCCAGTGAGGGCAGTCTTGGAGAAACGCTCAATAGACAGGTGGGCATCACCTCCACGTATTTCGGGCCTGGTTCCAGCCGGCCGATCATTCGCGGCGTGGGCGGCAACCGCGTAAGCGTGTTGAATCAGGGTTTGCGCGCGGCAGATGTCTCGGACATCAGCCCCGATCATGCGCCCACGGTCGAAGCGCTCCTTGCTGACCGCATTGAGATCCTCCGCGGCTCGTCTACGCTGCTGTTCGGCAGCAGCGCAATTGGCGGCGTGGTTAATGTGCATGAAGGGGCGATCCCAAATGAAAAACCCACCGCCGCCATTGAAGGCACGTTTACCGGGCGGTTTTCCTCGATTTCGCAGGGGCGCGTGGGCGCCGCCAAGCTGCGCGGCTCCAGAGGCAATGTCGCGTGGGCGCTGAACGGACTTACCCGGGCCACTGAAGAGTTTGGAGTGCCGCCCGGGAGCATCATTGAGGAACATCACGAGGAAGAAGAGGAGGGTGAGCAACACGAAGAGGAGGAAGAGGAGGAAGAGATTACGTCAATAGAGCACAGCGACGTTTCGCTAAACCGAGGCTCTGCAGGGCTGTCCTACATTGGTTCCTCGGGCTTTATCGGTGGTGCTGTGACCTTCCACGGCACGCAGTACGGGATACCTGGCCATGTGCATCACGAGGAGGAGCATGAAGAAGAACACGAGGAGGAAGAAGAACACGAAGAGGAAGAAGAACACGAAGAGGAGGAGGAGGATGCCGGCGTCCGCGTCGACATGAACAAGATCAGCGTGGATGTTGAAGGCCAGTGGCGTGCCAACGGTGAGCTGTTGCGCGGCATAAACTTCCGTTTGGGCTTGACAGATTACGCACACGATGAGCTGGAACATGAAGTGGTCAGCACAACGTTCACCAACGATGTGCTTGAAGGCCGGGTAGAGGTGGACCACGAACTGGCCGAGGGTTTTCACGGCGTTGCAGGCATCCATCTGGAACAGCGCGATTTGGGCCTTGTGGGCGAAGAGGCTTTCATGCCTGGATCGGAGACGAGTCGCTTCGCACTGTTCCTCCTGGAGCGTCTGGAAACCGGCCCCTTTGGCCTGGAAAGCGGCTTGCGGTATGAGCACGCCAACATCACACCCGCAGCAGGCGAGGCGCGTTCGCTTGGTGGCGTTTCCGCCACCGCGGGGATCAACTATCAGTATTCGCGTGCGATGTCGCTCTCTCTTGGCTTGGCAAGAAGTGTCAAGATTCCCACTGCACCAGAGCTCTATGCTGACGGCCACCATGTGGCGACACAGGCCTACGAAATCGGTGACGATGCCTTGGAGGTGGAATCCGCCATAAGCCTGGATGGCGCCATCCATCTCACGAGAGCGCGCTTTCAGGCTACCGCCGCAGTGTTTGCAAACAGGTACTCAAACTTCATCTTCCTGGACCCTACGGAGGAAACGGAAGAGGGTGTGCCCGTATTTCGCGTCAAGCAGGAGCCGGCGGTATTCCGCGGATTTGAGCTGGAAACCAATGGATCCCTGATGCAAAGAGGTCAGCATACGATAAATCTGCGCCTTTGGAGCGACTATACGTTCGCGGAA
>LXNJ01002276.1_pt1 | contig 10650 bp, 8 predicted proteins | sample 809081 | NCBI WGS metagenome assembly LXNJ01 (sample SAMN04870510, study PRJNA318959) | sponge metagenome | biome: sponge; feature: marine sponge reef; material: water | host: Petrosia ficiformis | place: Greece: Milos, Mediterranean Sea | collected 2013-05-29 | depth 5-7 m
GCGGCCCAGTCCCCGGCCCGAAGGGACTCCACGGAACGCCGATAATGCTGCAGCGCCCGCCCGGCCGGATCTCCCGTGTCTTCCCCGGCGGCCGCGGCCTGAACCGCCGGCGACGCCGCCGCCGTGTCCTCCACGGTGTCGCCGAACAGCTCATGCAGCGCGTCCTCGAGATTCTCTCTCATGGCAATGCGGTTGCCGAACACGGCCACGACCCGCTTGAGCTCCGGCAGGGAGCCCTGCTCCGCCGCCAGGTAGAGCGACTGCACGTAAAGCAGCGAGTCCTGGATGGGAATCGCCAGCAGGCTGCCGCGGATCACCTGGGAACCGCGCTGGCCCCAGAGGCTCAACTGCTGCGAGATGAACGCGTCCTGGTCGATACGGGCGTCCACCTGCTTGGGGCCGTAGACGAGCCTGGCCTTGGGGAAGTTGAGCGCCAGCAGCTTGCCGTAGTGGGTCCCGTCGCTCCGGGCGGCGAGCCATGCCCGCATGTTGTCGCGATTGTTGGGGGTGAAGGGCAGGAGCAGGACGAACTCCTCCTTGTCCTCTCCGGGCAGGCGCATGATGGTGTAGTAGGGCTCTATCTCCTGCTCTACCTCGTCCACCTTACGCATGGGAATGCTCAGCAGGTCCTCCTTGTTGTAGAAGACCTGCGGATCCTGCATGTGGTAGGTGGCGTACATCCGCGCCTGCACCTTGAACAGGTCCTGGGGATAACGGACGTGGGAGCGCAACGCCTCCGGCATCGCCTCCATCGACTTGAACAGGCCCGGGAACCCCTTGGAATAGGCCTGCACCACCGGGTCGCCGGCGTCGGCGATGTAGAAATCCACGGTGCCGTTGTAGGCGTCCACCACCGTCTTCACCGAGTTTCGGATGTAGTTGCCGACTCCCTCCCTGGGCTCGGAATACGGATAGCGGTCCGAGGTGGTGTAGCCGTCGATGATCCAGAACAGCCGACCCTCCGGGGTGACCACCAGGTACGGATCCTCGTCGAAGGTCAGGAACGGCGCCAGCTTCTGCACCCGGTCCTGTATCTTGCGGTAGTAGAGAATGCGGCTTTCCGGCGTGATGTCGTTGGACAGGGAGATCCGCAGGGTCGCGAAACGGGCCGAATACAAGAGCTTGCGCCAGAACGAGCGCAACAGCACGCCGCCCTCGCCCTCGTAGGTGGTGTAGATGTTCTGGTCGCCGGACGGATAGTCCAGCTCCTGCGCCAGCGTCTTCACGAACACGTAGTCGTTGGCCACCTCGCCGAAGTAGATCTCCGGCCGGGTCACCTTGACGAAACCCTCGGACACCGGCGGGATGTCCTTGACGAAAAACTCGGGCAGCCCCTCCTTGCTGATCTGGTTCACGGGGCTGTACACCACCCCGTAGCCGTGGGTGTACACCAGGTGCTCGTTGATCCAGATGCGGCTCGGCAATTGCTCGTGGGACAGCTCACGGGCCGAGAGCATCACCTGGCGGTAGTTGCCGTCGATCTCGTAGCGGTCGTTGTCCACGTCAACGAACTCGTAGTAGGTGCGGATCTGCTGGAGCTGGGCGTAGGTGGACAACAGCGGCATGTAGTTCCACAGCCGGATGTTCTTCACCGTGGCGTCATTCTTCTGAAGGTCCTCCGCCGTCAACACCTCGTTGACCGGAAACACCTGGGCCTCCACCCGGTCCAGGCCGTAGGCGTGGCGCGTGGAGCGGATGTTGCGCTGGATGTAGGGCGTCTCGGCCACCAGCTCGTTGGGGACCACGTGGAACTGCTGCAGGAAGGACGGATAGGCGAACATGCCGACGGCGTGGACCACCGCCAGCGCCCCGAGGCCGATGAAGAGGTACCTGAGGCCCGGCCGGCGCATCTGAAAAAGACACACCGCGGCCGCCACCACCGCCAGCACGGCCAGCACCCGGAGCGCCGGAAGCCTGGCGTGGATGTCCGTGTAGCCGGCGCCGAACACCACCCCGTTATGCGAATACATCAGCTTGTACGCGTCCAGAAGGTAACCCCCGCTCTGGACCAGCAACAGCAACGCCACCAGTATCGACAGGTGGACCTTGGCGGCGCCGTGGACGGAAAGTCCCTCCTCCCCGTACTGGATGCCGCCGTACAGCAGATAGATGAAAGCCGTGGCCACGAGCACGAGCCCGAGGGACACCAGAAACCACCGGTAGATCGCGTCGAGACCCGGAAGCCGGAAGAGATAGAAGCCGATGTCCTTGCCCAGAAGCGGGTCCTGGATGCCGAAGGGGGTGCCGTTGAAGTACAGCAGCGCCGACTCCCAGTGCATCGCCGCCTGCGGCGCGGCCAGGAATCCCAGCACCAGGGCCACCGGCAGCAGCAGCCGCCGGATCAGGGGATCCAGATCCTCGGGTCCGGGCACCTCCGGGTTCGTGCTCTTGAGCGGTAGCACGCCTTCGCGGATGCGCGCCGCGAGCTTGATGTTGACGTAGACGAGCGCAAAGAACAGCACGCCCGAGATCACTCCCAGCAGGACCTTGATCCAGAGGGTCTTGGTGAACACGCCCGAATAGCCGATCTCACCGAACCAGAGATAGTCCGTGTAGAGATAGATGGCCTCGCCGAAGAGCGAGAACAGGAGAAACGCGCCGAGCAGGATCAGGCCGATGGATTTTCGCATGGAATCCTCTTCACGTCCGGGCGGACCATGCATCCGCGCATGACCCGCCGGCTTTGATGCAAACCGTTAAAACGCACCCTTGTGGGAGTACTCGATCTCCGGACCGGTGATGAACTCCAGCAAGGCCGCCTTGCCCTCCTCCGTCGCCCGCCGTGCCCGGACGATGGCGGGGCCCACGGCCGCGGGGTCCTCCACCCGCTCCGCCCAGCCGCCCATGGCCCGGGCCATATCGGCGTAGTTGCCGCCGAGATCCCTGGTGCCGTAACGCTCGTGGGACAGCGCCATGTGGCGGGTCTCCACCGCCATGGTGGAGTTGTTGAGCACGATGGTCAATATGGGAAGGTTCGAACGCACCGCGGTCTCGAAGTCCAGGCCCGTCATGCCGAAGGCGGCGTCCCCCATGAAGTTGACCACGAATTTCCCGGGCGCCGCCAGCTTGGCCCCCAGGTTCAAACCCAGTCCGGTGCCCAGACCGTGGGACTTGCCCCATCCCAGGTAGGACCGCGGCCCGGCCGACCGGTAGAACGGCATGAGCTGGTCCCTCGGGCTTCCGGAATCGTGGGTGACGATGGCTTCCGCCGGGTCCACCGCGTCCATGAACTCGCGAATCACCCGGTAGGGGTTGATGGGCACCTCGTCGGAAGTCAGTTTCGGGTTCCATTCCCGAAGCCATTCCTCCCTCATGTCGGCGATCTTCGCCGCGGGAGACCGCCCGGCGCGCGAGCCGCCGTTCAGCAACTCCGCGACGGCTTCCACGAACTGCCGCAGCACGAGCCTGGCGTCGCCGACGATAGGATGGTCGACGTGGTAGTTCTTGCCGATGTCGATGGGATCATCCGTGGCCTGTATGAACGTCTTCCCCGGCGGCATGGGGGTGGTCATGGGGTGGCGGGTCAGACTCGTGCCTACTCCGAAGACCAGATCGGCCTGCTTGAGGAAGTGGTACACCGGCCGGTTCATGACGCCCGAGGCGCTGCCCAGTGACAGCGGATGTGTTTCCGGAAAAGCGCTCTTGCCGCCCATGGTGGTCATGACGGGGATGCCCGTGAGCTCGGCCAGCTCCAGCAGCTCGGGCGCCGCCTCGGCGTACAGCACGCCCTGGCCGGCATGAATCACCGGATCCCGCGCCTCGAGCAACGCCCTGGCCGCGGCCATGACGTCCCGTGGATCGGCCTCCGAGACCGTGGCCTTGACCGGCCGGTAGTCGTCGAGCACGGCGGGGTCGAGCTGCTCGCCGGCCACGTCGGCCGGGATCTCCACCATTACCGGCCCCGGGCGCCCCATCTTGAGCCTGGCGAAGGCGCGCCTCATGGTGTCGACGACCCGGTCGGCCGTGGTGACCTGCTCCACGAACTTGGTGATGGGAGCGTAGTTCTTCAACGAGCTGAACTGGGGGAACACGCCTTCACGCTCCCGCGTATGTCCCAGGGGAAGGAGCAGCACCGGCACCGCGTCGGAGTATGCCGTGGCCACGCCGGCATAGGCGTTCTCCGCGCCGGGCCCGAACTGCATGGCGAAAACGCCCGGGGGCCGGCCGTTGTTGACCCTGCTGTAACCGTCGGCGATGCCCACGCCCACCCGCTCCTGGCGGCAGATGACGGGGCGGATGCCGCTCTCCGCCGCCGCCTCGATCAGGGTCGAGGTGGGGAACGAGCTCAAGTAGTCAACTCCCTCACGCCTAAGGATATGGGCGATCACGTCCACCGTTCTCATGGTCTCGACTGCTCCCTCCCCCCGTGTCCGGGAACCGGCCCCGGCGGTTTCATGCTCTTGCTCAAACGAAAATCCGGACGGCGCGCACGGGCGCACTAGTGGCCTGTAACATGCAATTGTGTACCAAGATGCGCAGGATTTTTTGTTGTCGGCAAGGCGCGACGACGAGCAGTGGCGGGCACCACGCGAGGAGGAGCAACGCAGCCGACAGAAAAAAGGACAAGCAGATTGGTACGCAATTGCATGTTACAGGCCACTAGAGTGTGCGCAGGGCGAACTCACGGCACAGGGCTTCCCACGTACCGAGCTCGCCCAAGGTCCGCAGGGTCGCCAAGGTCGGCGGAATCACGGCCATACGCCCCCGCTCGGCGCGCAGGAGCGCCTCCTCCGGGGTGATCCAGAGGCTTTCCGTCACCTCCTCGGACACGTCCAACGGCACCTGGCCTTCCGGGATGGGGGCCAGGAAGAACCGCGTATCGAACCGCATGGCATACCGCTCCGGGGTGGTCCGGTGGTAGAAGTAGACCGGGCTGCCGACGTCGCAGCAAAGCCCCTCCGACGCCAGCAGTTCGGCAAAGCCCACGTCGCCGCTCAGCAGGGCGGTGCGCCTGGCCGCCACCCTTTCCTGCGTGTCCGCTCCCACCGCCACGCCGCCGTCCTGGCCCACGCACAGCAGCACTCCCACCTCCTCGTACAGCTCCCGGATGGCCGCCACCCAATGCGCCATCGCATCCTCGGCGCTCATCTCATCCCCCAGCCGGCTCCTGGCCTCGTCGGGAGAGAGGCCCTGGCAGCGCTCCAGCATGGCGGGAGAGGCATCGGCGCGCTTGACGCTGCCGCCGGGAAAGACGAAGAACCCCCCCAGGAAACGCATCTCCCGGGGCCGGCGCGTCATGAAGATCTCGAATGCGTCGCTCGCCGGCCGTGCCAGGACGATGGTGGACGCCTTTCTGGGAACGACCTTATCCGGCATGGACCCTCAGCATGATTCTCGGGGACGGAACCCGCGCGCGGACCGCGTCAGCCTGCTTGCCCCCGCAGCCTTTCCAGCAGGTCTTCGAAGGATCTCCGGTTGATGACCCGGTTGAACTGGGCGCGATAGTTGTTGACCAGGCTGATGTCCTCGATGACGACGTCGTAGATGCGCCATTTGGCGGGTTCCCCAACGCGGTGCATGCGGTAGTCCACCTTGAACCGGCGTCCGTCCCGGTCCGCGATCTCGGTTTCGACCCGGGCGAAACGGTCATCGATCTCCTCCCCCACCACCTTCGTCCGCTGCCCGTTGTAGGCGGAAATACGGTTCGTGTAGGTCCGTTCCAGCAGTCCGGTGAAGAGGCGCGTGAACTCCTCCCGGTGCTCGGGAGTACGGCGGCGCCAGTGGGAGCCCAGTGAACGGCGGGCCATCTCGGCGAAGTCGAAGACCGGCAGGACGACGGCCCGAAGGCGTTCCACCTTCGCCTCCTCTCCCAGATTCGCGTCGCCGAGAATCGCAACGCTTTGCCGCAACACCGCGTCGACTTCCCGTCCGGGGCCCTCCGCGGCCGAAACCGTCCCCGCCAGCCAGCCGATGACCACCACGATCACACCGAGCCACGCGCGGCCGGAGCGGAGGGACGGGTTCTTCCTCTTCCTGGATGTCTGGTTCATGGCAGCTGGTTTCCTGTCTCACTAACCCAATCAATCTAGCCTAATCATCCTCAGGAATCCAAACCGCCGGCGCGGATCACGCAAGACGCACGGCCTTGGAGAAATCGTAGTCCGCGGGGACATCGCCCTCGAACTCCCACGCCACGCGCGTGCCGGCCCGATCCGGGCCCATGTGCCGCTCCAGGAACCGGAACAACAGCGTCCACGCCGCTTCAGCCGATTCCGGGCGGTAGCGTCCGGGCATGGTGTCGTTGAGCCAGCCGTGCGGCGCGTCCCTGAAAATACGGATGGAATAGCTCTTCCAGGAGTCCTCCAGCGCCCGCCGGAACCGCAGCACGTCATCCACCGAGATGATGTGGTCGCTGTCGCCGAACACCCCCAGCACCGGGCACGACAACCGCTGGATGAACTCGCCCACCGGCGTCGGGCGCTCCTCGTGAGGCTCCCAATCACGCTGGTAGATGCCGCCGTAGAACACCAACGCGCACCGGAGGTCGTCCCGGTGGGCCGCGGCCAGCAGCGGCTGCCTCCCGGTCTGGCACACCCCCATCACCGCGATGCGGTCGCCGTCCACATAGTCCAGGCTCCGCAGATAGGCGATGCACTCGTCCAGGTCCACCAACGCCTCGTCGTCGCGGATGCCCACGCCCACGTCTCCGCGGGCCAGCGCCTCCCTATCCCCGGTGAACCGTGAAAACATGTCGGGAGCCAGGGCCACGTACCCGTTGGCGGCCAGGCGCTCGGCGATGTCCGTCGTGTGCTCCACGACGCCGTAACGCTCGTGAAGCTGAACCACCGCCGGGTAGCGGCCGTCTTCGGGGGCTCTCGCCAGATAGCCCTTCTTCCCCGGAGCGAACTCCACTTCCGAAATCATGTCCGACCCTCCTTCAGGACCCTGCGACAAGCAGCTCAAGCACTTTGCCGGAAACGTAACAGATCGAGCCGGATGAAGCGACGACAGCGCCACTGGTCCGCCCCCGGAATTTGCGGTAGTTTCCTGTGAGGCCCGCAACGCCGGCGCACATTTCAGGAGGCACCCTTGACGCATATCACCCGCATCGAAGCGCGCGTCCTGAACGCGTCACTCAAGGCTCCGTTCACCATCGCCGGGGCGCGGCTGGACACGGTGCGCAACATCGCCGTCCGGCTCGATCTCGCCGGGGGCGCAAGCGGCTGGGGGGAGATTCCCATCCTGCCCACGGTAACCCCGGAAGACCAGACAACGGCGCTGGAAGCCTCCCGGCGGGCGGCACGGGAATGGACCGGCCGGGACGCCCTGCGCTGGCGTCCGCTGGTGGACGCCCTTTCCGGCGCCCTCCCGGGAGCGCCGACGGTACGAGCCGGCCTGGAGATGGCGCTCTTCGACGCCCTGGCGCGCCACTGGGACATCCCGCTGTTCGCATTCTTCGGGGGCGCCGCCGACCGCATCGTCACCGACATCACGATCCCCATCTGCGGGCCGGAGGACGCCCGCCGGCTTGCGGCCGAGTACCGCGGCCTCGGATTCACGACCCTCAAGACCAAGGTCGGCGCCGACGTTGACGCCGATGTCGAGCGCGTCAGGGCCATCCGCGAGGGCCATCCCACGAGCGACCTCATCCTCGACGGCAACGAGGGTTATGACGTGGCGCAGACCCTCGCGTTCCTGAAGACCCTCCGCCGCAAGGGTCTCGAACCGGCCCTCCTGGAGCAGCCCGTGCCGCGGGAGGACCGGGACGGCCAGGCCCGCCTGGTGCGCGAAGCGGGCGTTCCCGTGGCCGCGGACGAATCCTGCCGCTCGTCCGAGGACGCCGCCCGCATCGCCCGGGACCGTCTCGCCCACGTCATCAACATCAAGCTGGCCAAGTGCGGCGTGGCCCAGGCCCTGGAGATCATCGCCATCGCCCGCGCCTCCGGCCTCGGACTCATGATCGGCGGCATGGTGGAAACCCGGCTGGCCATGGGGTTCAGCGCGCATCTGGCGGCGGGCACGGGCGCCTTCCAGTGGATCGACCTCGACACCCCCATGCTGCTGGCCGACGACCCGGTGCTCCACGGGTACACGGTCGACGGACCCCGCTACCACCTCGGGCACATCACCGCCGGCCACGGCGGCGAGCTCGCGGCATGGTAGCACCCCGGCCAGCCATCATCGTTCACGGCGGCGCCGGCCGCGGCTCCGGCGAGTGGCGCGAGGCGCGGCTCGCCGGATGCCTGAAGGCCGCCACCATCGGCTGGACGGCCCTCGAATCCGGACGGACGGCGCTGGACGCGGTCGGAGAGGCGGTGGCGGCGCTGGAGGATGATCCTCTGTTCAACGCCGGCACCGGGTCTTCGCTGAACCGGGCCGGCGAGGTGGAGATGGATGCGGCACTGATGTCGGACACCCTGGAGGCCGGAGCGGTGGCCTCGGTCGCGGGCATCAGGAATCCCATACGGCTGGCGCGGAAGATTCTGGAGGACGGGCGTCACGTGCTGCTGACGGGCCGGGGAGCATGCGACTTCGCACGGCAGGCCGGTATACCGTTGGTACCGCCCGAAACCCTGGTGACCCAGGCCCAGCACGAACGCTGGAAGCAAGACCATGGCACGGTGGGCTGCGTGGCGGTGGACCGCGAGGGCCACCTGGCCGCCGGCACCTCCACCGGGGGCACGCCGCGGAAGCTCCCCGGCCGTGTCGGCGACACGCCGCTGATCGGCTGCGGCACCTACGGCAACGGCGACGGGGCGGCTTCGTGCACCGGCCAGGGAGAGGCGATCATCAAGGTGGTGCTGGCCAAGACCTCGGTGGACCAGTTGACCTCGGGACTGGCCCCCATGGAGGCGGCCCGACAGGCCGTTGCACTGCTGGCGCGGCGGACCGGCGGACAGGCCGGGGTCATTCTGGTGGACCGCCTGGGCGTCGTCGGCTACGCCCACAACACGGAAGAGATGCCCCTCTGCCACATCATCGGGGGAGAAGAGCCAGTCACGGTGTTCTAGGTTTCCGGTAAGGTTCAACGACGGGAACGCGTCAGCCCCAGACTTCGAAGCCGGGCCAGGAGGAACTCGGGCGTGATCGGCTTGCTCAACACTTCACGCACCGCCGCTCCGGCCTCGCCGGGTTCCGCGGCCCGGGCCAGGAGGGACTCCAACTCCACCTCGGTTTCCGCCCACTGCCTGATGGGATAGAGCACGTCCATGGCCGCCGCCCGCAGCTCATACCGGTCCCGGAACGCGCCCGTGGCGGCGACGAAGTTCCGCGCCACCTCGGGAAGCGCGTCCTCCCAGGATGATTCGCTTCCGACGCCGCTCCGCACGGCGCTGGACGACTGGTCCTTGAGATGGGCGGGAAGCACCAGCGGGCGGACCCGGTCCCGGTAGGGACGATTCTCGGGCTGTTCCAGCAAGGCCGCCAGGTCCTCGCCGCCCCAGTCCTCCCGATTGGCGCCGATGAGCCGCGCGCGGGCGAACAGTGCGTCCAGCGCGCGGTCACGGTCCTGGTAGTACCTGGGGTCGAAGATCTGGAGCACCTTGTCCATGCCGACGATGAACCAGAGCTCCACGCCGCGGCCGCAACAGGCCTGGAACGCCGGCGCCTGCTCGGCGTAAAGGCCGCGGTTGACGACCGCGACGGCCGACCAGGGGCGATCCCGCCCCATCAGAGACAGCAGCAGCAACCGATCCTCGCGGATCAGGCCTTCCAGCCGTTCCTTGTCGACGATGACGCTACTGAGGGAGAATACGACGTGGTCCAGGTCGAACCGCCGCCGGGCCTCGACGGCCAGTTCCAGATGGGCAATGGTGGGCGGATTGAAGGAGCCCGGCAGTATGCCTACCCGGCCGCCGTCGATGCGCTCCGGCCCGCCCACCAGGACGGCCTCGGGCGCATCGGCGGCCTCGATGCTCTCAAGCGCCTGCCGGAACCGGAACAGACGCGTCAGATCGAAAAAGTCCTGCTGCGACAGGCTCTCCTATTTCCAGATATTGGGGCTCTCTTCCTCGGGAAAATACACGTCGCAAAAAGGACAGTGAAACTCCATTCCGGACCCCAGCATGTGCGGGTTCACGACGAACTTTTCACTGCATTTCGGACACGTCACTTCAACAGCCTGACCCATGAAGCTTTCCTTTCACCAGTGGCCTGTAACTTGCGACTCGACAACAACCTTACAGTCCACTAGGACCAATAAGTGGTGCGGTCTATGGGAATGTGGGAGAGGATCTCTCCCGGTATGAAATCCTCGATCTTGATCCTTTGCATGGCCTCGTCCGGCACCTTCGACACCGGGGAGAACGGCCGGTCCAGCGGCCGCGTGGCATCCACGATCATGCCGGACGTCTTGATCTCGTCCACCAGCGACGGGTCCAGGAAGTTGCCGCGGAAGAGCGGCTTCAGGATCGACACCTGACGGTGCGGCTGCACCCGTGTCGCCAGGGCCCACAGGATATCCGTGGAGTCATAGACGTTGATGTCGTCGTCGAAGACGAAGACGTTCTTGGTATGGTCGAAGGTCAGTGCCGCGGCCGCCGCCCGGCCGGGATCGCCTTCGGACATCTTCTTCATGGAGATGAACACGTTGTAGTGGGCGTGCCGGCCCATCTTGCACACCGCCGTCACCCCCGGCACCGCCTCGCGGCAACGCCGCAGGTACGCGCCCTCCCGCGGCAGGTCCATCCAGGGCTTGTCGCCTTCCGGCGT
>LXNJ01002277.1_pt1 | contig 10650 bp, 11 predicted proteins | sample 809081 | NCBI WGS metagenome assembly LXNJ01 (sample SAMN04870510, study PRJNA318959) | sponge metagenome | biome: sponge; feature: marine sponge reef; material: water | host: Petrosia ficiformis | place: Greece: Milos, Mediterranean Sea | collected 2013-05-29 | depth 5-7 m
TTCCCACTCGAGACCGCCGACTACCTGGTCGGGATGCACGCGGACCTGGGCAACGACCGGCTCACCGGCCGGTTCGAATACGCCCACGTGAGCGCCCACCTGGCCGACGGGTACGACGGTCCGGATCAGGCCTTCACCTACAGTCGGGAGTACTTTACGCTGTACGGGTCCTACGAGCGACATGCGCGCCGGGAAACCATGATCGGAAGCGTGCGGGTCTACGGAAGTCTTCGTTGGTCCAACCACGCCATCCCCGACGTGCGGCGATGGCGGATTCAAGGCGGTACTGAACTGGTCTCCCGCCCCCTCATGGACGGGGCCGCCCGCGCCTACCTGGCCTGCGACGTGCGGCTGTTCCGGGACGGAGTTATGTCGGTGAACCGCACAGCGCACGCGGGACTGCTGTTTCACAACGAAGGTTCGCGCGGCCTTCGCCTGGCCCTGGTCTACCACGGCGGACGCAGCGAACACGGCCAGTTTCACCACCTTGAGGACAGCTACGGTGGCGTCGGACTATTCTTCGACTTGTAAAAGCTGCGCGGGAGAGGATTCGCACGGCAGAAGCCGCAAGCCGCCAGGGAGAATACTCGCAAGGCATTAGCCGCGTGCTGCGCGGGAGAGGATTCGCACGGCAGAAGCCGTGTGCTGCGTGGGAAACCTGGGCGGGAGAGCGGAACGTCCTCCGCGCTACGGAAACCCAAGCGAAGGTAACGATCATGAGCTTTCTCATCGACCTGGAATGCAGCGACTGCGGCCGGCGGATGCCGGCGGACCAGTTGCGGAACCTGTGTCCCGACTGCGGGCGGCCGCTCCTCGCCCGGTACGACACGGAAGGGGCGGGCAAGGCGCTGACCCCGGCAGCCCTGGCGATGCGCGAGCCCACGCTCTGGCGCTACCGCGAGATGCTCCCGGTGCGCGATGCATCGGCCATCGTTACGCTGAGCGAAGGCGGCACGCCCCTGATCCACGCCCGGCGCCTGGGCGAGCGCCTGGGCATGGACGGTCTGTACATCAAGGATGAATCCGTCAATCCCACCGGGTCGTTCAAGGCCCGGGGACTGGCCATGGCCGTATCCCGCGCCCTGGAGCTGGGCGCCGAATCCCTGGCCATCCCTTCCGCCGGAAACGCGGCGGGCGCCCTCGCGGCATACGGCGCCAAGGCGGGTATCCCCGTGCACGTGTTCATGCCCCGGGACACCCCCCTTCCCTTCATCGTCGAGTGCCGGGCCCACGGTGCCTCGGTGGAACTGGTGGACGGACTGATCACGGACTGCGGAAAGCTCGTGGCCGCGCGGAAGGACGCGGAAGGCTGGTTCGACGTGTCCACCCTGAAGGAACCCTATAGGGTCGAGGGCAAGAAGACCATGGGGTACGAACTGGCGGAACAGTGCGGGTGGGTCCTGCCTGACGCCATTCTGTATCCCGCGGGCGGCGGCACGGGCCTGATCGGCATGTGGAAGGCTTTCGCCGAAATGGAAGCCCTCGGGTGGATCGGAGCGGAGCGGCCACGCATGGTCGCGGTGCAGGCCGCCGGGTGCCAGCCCATCGTCCGGGCCTGGGAACAGCACTGGCCCGACGCGCCCGAGTGGGAGAACGCCCGCACGCTCGCCAGCGGACTGCGCGTGCCCTTCGCCGTGGGAGACAAGCTGATGCTGGCCGCCATCCGGGAAAGCGACGGTGAGGCGGTGGCGGTGCCCGACGGCGACATGGTCCGGGGCGTCCGGGAAATCGGGACCGTCGAGGGTATTTTCGCCGCCCCCGAAGGCGGCGCCGTGCTGGCGGGTCTGAGAAAGCTGCTCGCCCGGGGTCGCATCGAGCGCTCTGACCGCGTGGTACTCTTCAACACCGGGAGCGGGCACAAGTACGTGGACAACCTGGCGGAGCTGCACAATGAGCCGACCTGATCGGCCGCCAGATTACCAGGCTGTCGTCTGCGAAGAAGCGTCGAATCCAGGCAACGCGGCAGGTGCCGGCGAGTCGCGCCGTACCTCGTTCCACATTGCTTTGTGGCTGAAATTGCGGTATATTTTCATCGGTTAATCGGAGTTGCCTGCGGCATGAACAGCCTCGGCCGCGACCGGTTCGAACGCGCGATCCGGCATTTTGAAAATGCGAAAACCGGGGTCGAAACCGGCCCGGCGACGAACTGCCCAACGTCATCTTACGCATGATCTCCGATTCAAAAGAAAAACGCATGTATCGACTCATCCTGCCCATCGCCACGCTTCTGCTTCTCCTTTCCGCGCCTGCCGCCAGCGCCCAGAAGATGCTGATCCACATGGACCTGGAACAGCAGGATCATCTCAAGGCCTACGGCATCGCCTTCCAGGCCCTCGAGCAGGGACACACGGTCGAATGGCTGCTGAACTACCGGGGCGGGTCCTTCATCATGGATCCCACGGCGGACCTGGTTCGGGCCTGCTACCTGCGGGGCGTGAGCTTCAAGGTGATCGACGGCGCGGAACTGGTCCGGATCTACGCCCACATCGACGAGAACAACATGGACCGGGTGTTGCTGGAGAAAGCCCCCGAAATCGCCGTGTACACCCGGCCCGACAAGCGGCCCTGGGACGATGCCGTGACCATGGCGCTGGAGTACGCCGAAGTGCCCTACGAGACCATCTTCGACCGAGAGGTGCTGACCGGAGCATTGAAGGAATACGACTGGCTGCACCTGCACCACGAGGATTTCACCGGGCAGTACAGCAAGTTCTACAGCTATCACCGCACGCCCTGGTACCAGCAGCAGCAGGCCACCGATGAAACGCTGGCAAGAACACTGGGGTATCGGACGGTCGCGGAGGCCAAGAAGGCCGTGGCGCAGGGCATCAGGGCCTACGTGGGAAACGGCGGCTTCCTCTTCGCCATGTGCGCGGCGACTGAGACCCTGGAGATCGCCCTGGCCTCGGCCCGCACCGACATCGTGGCGCCGGAGTACGACCACACCCCCGTCGATCCCGATGCCCAGTCCAAGCTGGACTTCGGCCAGACTTTCGCCTTCGAGAACTTCACGCTGCAGCTGAACCCGCTCATCGGTTCCTTTTCCAACATCGACGTGAACCAGGTCAATGCCGGCAAGGTGATGACCGGACCCTTCACCCTCTTTGATTTCTCCGCCAAGTACGACCCGGTCCCCACCATGCTCACGCAAAGCCACGTGAACTACATCGCCGGGTTCTACGGCCTGTCCACGTCCTTCCACCGCGACGTGCTCAAGCGTACCGTGGTCGTCCTTGCCGAGGAAGCCGGGACAGACCACGTCAAGTACATCCACGGCAACTTCGGGAGGGGGACTTACACCTTCTACGGAGGGCACGATCCGGAGGACGAAGAGCACCTGGTGGGCGATCCGCCGACCAATCTCGCCCTTCACAAGAACTCCCCGGGATACCGGCTGATCCTGAACAACGTCCTCTTCCCCGCGGCCAAGAAGAAGAAGCGCAAAACCTGACCGGATTCGAAAATCACTTGCCGGTTCGTGCCGCATCAGGTATAATGGTTGTTACCTCACACAGGTTTCCAGCAAAGTCATTTTAAAAGAACCTTTGCTATACCATAGGGAATCCTGCTCCGGGTATCGATGGCATGCCTCACCAGATTGGAGGACGTCAGAACTGCCCGGGGGGACAACCACTGTTCCGAACAGGTTCTCCTAAAAATACTTATGCTCGCCTGTGTGGGGTATTTTATTGCCTGGACGCGAATGCGCGGCATGACATGCCTGTCCACGTCATTGCCTCCTTCCAGCTAGCCGTGACTCAGTGACTCCCATGCTCCAGAACCTGACGCTGGGGCAGTTCTACCCCGGCGAATCGATCATACACCGCCTGGATCCCCGCACCAAGCTTTGCGGCGCGCTGGCGCTGATGGCGGTGCTGATCTGGGTAAAGACCCTGCCGCTTTTCTTCTTGATGCTGACCACGGTCGCCGTCCTGTCCCGGATCTCCCGTGTCCCGCCCCACCTGCTGTTGAGCAACCTGAAGGCCTTCCGGCTGATTCTCATCATCACTTTTGTCGCGCACGCCTGCTTCACGCCGGGCGAAGCGGTGATCGCAGCGGGATACACCATACCGGGCCCCACCTGGGAGGGTATGTTCCAGGGTACGATCTTCTGCCTGCGCCTGGTGGTCATCATGCTGGTCGCGGCCCTGCTGATGCTGACCACGGCGCCGCTCGACGTCTCGGACGGCATCGAGCGGCTGCTCAGGCCGCTGGAACGGTTCGGGCTGCCCGCCCACGAACTGGCCATGATGATGGTCATTGCCCTGCGGTTCATCCCGACGCTGGTGGAGGAGGCGGACCGCCTGCAAAAGGCCCAGGCCGCCCGGGGCGCCGACTTCACCGGCAATCCCATCCGGCGCGTCCGCAAAATGACCGCCCTGCTCGTCCCCCTCATGCTCTCGGCCTTTCGGCGGGCCGAGGAACTGGCCGTCGCCATGGAATCCCGCTGCTACCGGGGCGGTACCGGCCGCACGCAGTTTCGCATGCTGGCCCTGGGCCGAAATGACTACGTGGCCATCGGTGCCGTGGCGACCCTGTTCGTCCTGTGCACGGCCGCCAGCCGCATAGACACGCTACACGTCCTGTTCTGATCCGCTTCCACTCCTAACACGCCTCACCGTCATGCGCACCCTGGTCCTGAAGATCGAATACGACGGCACCGGTTTCCTCGGCTGGCAGCTCCAGTCCGAAGGACGCACCGTGCAGGGCGTTCTGGAGGAGGCGATACGCACCATTCTGCAGGCCGGCCTTCGCGTGACCGCGGCCGGGCGTACGGACGCCGGCGTGCACGCCACCGGTCAGGTCGTCCACTTAAGGACGGATTCGGACATGGTGGTGGACCGGCTCAAAAAAGGGTTGAACGGCGTCCTGCCGCCGGACGTGCGCGTGCTGGAGGCTGCGCAGGCGACCGATGACTTCCACGCCCGGTTCAGCGCGGTGGGACGCCGGTACGTCTACCGGATCACCCGGCGCCCGAGCGCCTTGCGCCGGCACCATGCCTGGCACGTAGCCTACCCGCTGGACGTCGGCGCCATGCGTCGCGCCAGCGCCGCCCTGGTGGGCCGTCATGATTTCACGTCTTTCTGCCAGGTTGCGTCATCGGCCGACGGCACGATGTGCGAGGTGCGGGAACTGGACTGGATCGAGGAGGGCGACGAACTCCGGCTGCGGATCGAGGCGAACCGCTTCCTCCACCACATGGTTCGGACCATCGTGGGTACGGCCGTGGATATCGGGCGGGGCAGATGGCCCGAACAGGTCATGGCCGAGATGCTGGAGGCGAAAGACCGGCGGGCGGCGGGCGCCAACGCCCCGGCCCACGGGCTCTGTCTGGAGGCGGTGCGCTATCCGTCCGAATTCGGGATCTGAGGGTCAGGCACACCGGGCAATCCGCAGGACCGGGCGGCTCAACTCACCACAGCGGTACGCATTCGATGATCACGGACCGCCGCGGCGGCGGTCCACGTACGCGTCGATCTCGTCGCATACCTTGTGCAACGTGGCGACGTCGCGCTGTTCCAGCCTCAGGCTCCGTCGCAGTACGCGGCGGATGGACCGCAGGAACGTCTCCTCGCTCGGCAGGGACGTGAAACCGAGCCGGAGCAGCGCCTCGTGGACTCGTTGGGTAACGCGCTCCACGTCACTGTTCCCGGCCAGATTCACCTCGGAAGCCGGTGGCGCCTCTCCTCCGGAACGAAATAGTTCGTACGCGCAGACCATGACGGACTGGGACAGGTTCAGGGACGGATAGGTTGTCGCCGCGGGGATCCGGGCGATGACGTTGCATCGTTGCAGTTCGTCGTTCAGCAGGCCGCGGTCCTCCCGCCCGAAGAGCATCCCGGCGGGCTGGTTCCGCGCGACGGCGGCCAATTCGGCGCAGGCCTGGTCGATGGGCTGGATGGGATTCAGCCAGGTGCCGCGCGTGCGGTTGGTCGTGCCGACGACAAGGGCGAGATCCTCCACCGCCTCCTCCAGCGTCGGGACAACGCGGGCGGCATCGAGAATCTCCCCGGCGCCGTGGGCCATCCAGCGGGCCTCGGCTTCATGGCGGAATTCGACGGGATTGACCAGGAGGAGCCGGGAAAGCCCCATGGTCGACATGGCCCTTGCGACGGCGCCGATGTTCCCGGGCACTTTCGGTTCTACGAGTACGATATGGATGCGGGAGAAGAAGTCCGGTGCGATGCTTTCCGATCGATCAGCCATGGGTCTTCCGGGTCTAACCTGGACAAGGCTGCCGCCTCATGAGCATGGAATTGCTGGTGCATGGCTGGAGCGAACCGGTTGCGGGCTGTGAGACGAGGCCGTGGAGCGCGGGTCAGGCCCGCCCGTCATCTTTCGACTCCAACTCCTTCACGGCGGCCTTCAATTCGGCAATCTCCGCCTCCAGCTTCCTTTCGCGGCCGGCCAGCGTGAAGAGGTACAGGAACAACCCGACCCATATCAACGTGTAGGCGGAAAACAAATACCAGAAGTTCTGATCCACGATTTAATCGCTCCTTCGGCTTGTTACATTATCCTGTGCCGGCGCGTCGCCCCGGCCAGGCTCGAGCGTAGCATAGGCTCGGGCCATGGACTCAGGCCCCGACACTGCCGGGATGTCGATGCTCCACGCGTTCCCGCAGGTCTTCGGTCTCGTCGCGCAGCCGCTCCAGCGCCATCCGCCGTCCCATGAGGTAGAAGAAGAGCAGGGTGAAGACGACCGCCGACACCCCCAGCGCGATGCGCATGTCGACTTCCATCCCCGCGCCGAGGCCCTCTTCCGTCATGACCAGGGAGTCGGGGTGCAGTCCCCGCCACCACAGGGTGGCGAAATGGATGAAGGGGATATCGATCGTGCCGAGGATGCCCAGCACGGCGAGGAAGGTCTTGACCTGCGGCATGTCGTCGCCGTACACGCGCAACATCAGGTAAGCCACGTAGATGAGCCAGAGTATCATGGAAAAGGTGAGCCGGGGATCCCAGGTCCACCACGTGCCCCATACCGGCTTGCCCCAGATCGGTCCGGTGATCATCACGAAACAGCAGAAGACGAACCCGACCTCCGCGGCGCTGTAGGCCACGATATCCCACCGGCGCTCCCGCAGCCACAGGTAGACGACGCTCGAAACGCCCACCAGCACGAAGGCGAACTCCGCGATCCAGGCGGAGGCTACGTGGAAATACATGATCCGCTGCACGTCGCCCATGACCCGCTCCCGGGGCGCCCAGATCAGCGACAGGTACAGCGAAGCGATCAGGCCCACGAGGCAGATGAGGCCGAAGGGCGTGATGCGCATACGGGCTGCTATTCCAGCCATTTTCATTCCTCCACGATATACTCGAACAGCATGACGGACGCGACCAGGAAGACGACCGTGAACGCCGAAAGCAACCTGATCCAGTTCGCCATGTCCTGCCAGTCCCCGCCACCGACGGTGGCCCGCGTCGTCTCCACCAGCGCGATCAGGACGGGCGAAGCGACGGGCAGCAGCAGGACCGGCAGCATGACGTCCCGCATGCGCGTGTTGACGGCCACGGCGGCGAACAGGGTTGCGACGGACGAGAATCCCACCGTTCCCAGAAAGAATATCACCAACAGTTTAGACAGATAAGGCAGGATTGTCATGTTGAAAAACAGGACGAACAGGGGAAGCACCGCCAGCTGGACCAGGCCGATGAGTGTGATATTGCCCAGCAACTTGCCCAGGAATATGGATCCGCGGTCGATGGGCGCGAGGAGCAGCCCGTCGAAGGTTCCCCGGTCTTTTTCCGGTGAGAAGGACCGGCTCGCGCTCAGCATGCCCGCGAAGGCGAAGGCCACCCAGATCATGCCGGGTATCACGTGCCGCAACACCTCCGCGCCGGCGTTGAAAGCGAAGTTGAAGATGACTACGACGATCAGCGAGAAGACGAACATGGTCACGACCCGTTCCCGCGTGCGAAACTCCACGAGCATATCTTTGCGGTAGATCTGCCAGGACTGTGCGAGAATGGATCTCATGGATTTTGGCTTCTCCCGGTGTCGCGTTCCGGCCGATCCTACGCCGCGTGTTCCCGGTAAGTCCGTTCGAAATCGACCGGGGACAGGCCGCCTGCCTCGGCCTGGAATACGAGGCGGCCGCGGTTCAGGATGGCGACGCGGTCGGCGGACTCCAGGCCGCGGGCCAGGTCGTGGGTCACGAGCAGAATCGTCTTGTTGCGCGCGGCCAGGATCGTCTTCAGCATGACCAGCGCGTCCTGGTCCAGCCCGGCATAGGGTTCGTCGAGCAACAGGATATCCGGGTCGTGCAACAGGGCGCGGGCCAGCGCCACCCGCTGGCGCATGCCGCGCGAAAGCGTTCGGACCGGGCTGCCCGACCTGGCATCCATGCCCACCGTGTGCAGCAGTTCTTCGATCCGTTCCTTGCGGTTTTCGATCCTGTACAGGTTCCCGTAAAACCGCAGGTTCTCGAGCACGGTCAATTCGTCGTAGAGATAGGTCTGATAGGAAAGCGCGCCGATCCGTTTTCCCAGGGATTCGTCGCGGTCCTTTGTGATTTCGTCGCCGTCCAGGAACACCTGGCCGCGGGATGGGCGCACGAGTCCGGCGATGATGCCGAGCAGGGTCGACTTGCCCGCGCCGTTGGGACCGAACAGGGAGAGGAAGGATCCCGGCGCCAGGTCCATGTCCACCCGGTGCAGGGCACGGAATCGGCCGTAGGTCTTGGTTAACTGGCGGATGCTGATGCCCGGGGCGGCTCGATCACCCATCTCCGCTCCCGGGTTGGCGCAGCCTGAGCGCCCGGGCCTTGAGGCCGTCACGCCGCGCGCGGTAGGCGTCCTCGCCCAGTCCCCCCGCCTCGAACTGGTCGTCCAGCGTGGCCAGGGCCTGGACGATCGCGGCGTATTTGCGTTCGTCCTCGGGCGAGAGATCGGCCAGGGCCGGAGATTCGTCCGGCTGTTCGGGTTTGACGCGGATGCCCACCACCAGCCCGGCGGCCACGATGAGCACCACGAATCCGAGCATGCCCCACTTCATGACGTCCTGCCATACCAGGATGCTGGGAAAGGCGACTTCCACCGACATGCCCCGCCCCACGCCCACGCGGTTCGACAGCAAGAGATACTCGTCTTCGCCGATCAACTGCACGCCGTCGTTGGTCAGATTGGTGGCGGTCACCGTCTCGCTGCTGGGTGAAACCAGAACCTGGACGCGTTCCACGTCATAGTCCATCCGCCGCGTGAACCGGTGATCGATGGACGCCCTGTCCACGTTATAGGCGTACACGATCCGGGCGACTCCGGGCGATACGGGCGCCGAGAACACCAGGCCGCGGTCGGAGTGCTGAAGCCCGTCCACCATCGGCTGCAGTCCGAAGGCTTCGACGGGGAGGGCGTAGACCAGGCCCACGCCTAAGCCCGGCGGCGGGGCGAAAGTAAGGTTGCCCCGGTTTTCCACGACAATGATTTCCGTGATGGTCAGGACTTCGGGATTGGCTTCGATGACCAGGTGGACCGCGCTGTGGACCAGGGCCGCTTCCTCGGTCGTGATATCGAATACCTGAAGCTGGATTTCCCGGTGGCCGGCGCCCGGACCGAGGGGGATGTGCTCGGTCAGGTAGGGCATCTCAAGGTATCGGGTGGCCACCACGTAATGCGACCCGTCGGCTGTCAATCCGGTGAATTCGTACCGGCCTTCGCGGTCGGTGACCACCCTTGCAAGGGTTTCCTCCGGTCCCTCTTCGCTGCTGTGATTCAGCAGGGTTATCTCGTGCCCCGCCAGCGGCATGCCGGTGGTTCCGTTCACGACGGTGAGACTTATGCTTCCCGTTTCCTGGGGCTGTGCCGGCCAGGCCAGACAGGCCACGCAGACTGTAATGGATACTCGGGCCACCAGGACCGTATAATAAACAAAAAGCCCCGAAGGGCTGGCATGAAGTTGATGTTTCATGGGATCAGTTCGAGTTCAGTTTAGTTCCGCACTGCGCACAGAACCTGGCTGCGGCGGGGTTTTCCGTTCCGCAGTCTTCGCACGCAATGCGCGTCAGTGAAGTACCGCACTCGATGCAGAATTTTGCGGTTTCCTCGTTGACTGTGCCGCAGCCCCCGCAAGACCGGCCGCTCACGGGCGGCGCGGGATGCACGGGCGGCGGGAGGGGCGCGGACCGCTCCTCGTCGGTTTTTATTTCTTCAACGGGCGCATCCGCGACGGCCGCCCCGGGGTCCCGTCGCTGCCGGACCTCCAGCACCGCCTCTTCAATCTGTTCCTCCGCGGACAGGTCGGTGCCGGCGGTCCGATCCAGTTCGTCGAGCACGTCGGAGGCTTCCTTCATGTACTCCTGCCGGAGCGCCTCGTGGTCCTCGGCGGCCAGCTTGCCCATGCTGTAGTCGATGTTCAACTCGCGGATGGACGAATAGATGAAGTCCTTCTTCTTCTGCAGATCGTCCCGGCGGGACCAGGCGGACCAGGCAGACTGTGTGATCCAGGGCCGGCGGCCCGACCCTTCCAGCATCGGACTGATCATGAAGGCCAGCACGCCCAGCGCGAGCAGTCCGCACGCGACCAGTGTCATAGCGCGATCCGGCTCCTCACGTACGCGCCGCGGCCGAACCGGGGCGCCGTCCGGCTAGGACCGGGGAAGCGGTTCCGGCGATTTCGGCTCGGTCTGCTCATACTGTCCGTATCCC
>LXNJ01002278.1_pt1 | contig 10648 bp, 6 predicted proteins | sample 809081 | NCBI WGS metagenome assembly LXNJ01 (sample SAMN04870510, study PRJNA318959) | sponge metagenome | biome: sponge; feature: marine sponge reef; material: water | host: Petrosia ficiformis | place: Greece: Milos, Mediterranean Sea | collected 2013-05-29 | depth 5-7 m
CGGCCGGCCTGTTCATCGTCGGGGCAGACTGAAGGCCAGGCGGGGTTCGGTTCGCGGGGCGAGATCTGCGCGAAGCCGATGCCGCTGTCGACCAGCATGGATGTGATGTCTTCGCGGTCGGCGATGGGAGCCGTGAGCAACAGGCCGTCGACACGTGTCTGACGGGCGAACTGACGGACCAACAACGGGGTGACGCCTTCTGTGCATGGACGCAGCAGGAGCACATGCCCGGTCGTCTGGCATGCCGAATGGGCACCCTCGAGCAACCGCTGGATGTAACTGAACTCGTGCGGATTCTCGTACAGGAGGCCGATGGAGAACGTTCGCCGGCCCGCCAGGCCCCGCGCTGCGGGGTGCGGTTCGTAGTCCAGCTCGGCCACCGCCGCGAGGACCTTCTCGCGGGTCTGTGGACGGACATTGGGTTCGTTGTTGACGACTCGCGAGACGGTCTTGATGGATACGCCCGCGCGCTCCGCGACTTCCCGGATGGTCGCGCCGCGCGAGTCGCGGTCCGCCGGGCTGCCGGGGTGGGTGGCGCTTGCGCCGGGCCGCGCACCATCTGACAGCCGACGAGCCATGTTCTGAAGCCAGGTCCAGGGTCCGTCCTGTCCTACAGGTCGCCGAACCGGTAGCTCGCCCGGACGCCTGCCAGACGTGGACGGGTGAAGAACCGGGTATTGTCGAACTGGGTTATGATCTGCGCCGCCTCGTGCACGTCGCCGGTGACGTTGCTGACGAACCCCTCGACGCGCATGCGCCCGTTGTTGTGCGAGAAGCCGACGCCCGCGTCGACCGACACGAAGCCTTCCACCTTGTCGTTCAGCCTGAGCCGCGGATTGTCCGGGTACATGAAGTCCATGCTGTTGAAGATGGTCCGGAACTGGTCGTCCCGCCAGCCGACGGACACCACGTAGTCGACGATACCCCAGGGTATGGCGATCGCCTGGGAGATCGAGGCGTTCAGTTGGTACTTCGGCGTGTGCGGCAGGCGGCGGCCGTCGATGGAGCGGAACACCGCCTCGTCCGGGGCCACGTCCGCCTGGAAGCGGAAGTCCTGGATGGGCAGGGCCTTCTGAATGCTCGCCTCCAGCCACAGCGCGGTCCAGTTGACGTTGAATCCCATGGGCAGTTGGAAGCCGCCGTCGAGCTGGACCCCGTAGATCTCGGAGTCGGCGGCGTTGTAGCTGAACGACACCACCAACGATCCTGCACCGGTGTCCGTTGGATCGATCAGGGAAACGCCCCCCGCGCTGAAATCGAGCGCCTGCTCGACCGACAGCAACGAGGTGAAGACCTGGTCGGTGTAGTCGTAGTAGAACGCCGAGGCGTTGAAGCGGGCCGGGACGGTGCCGATGTCGAAGTCGCTCTTCCAGCCGGCCTCGTAGACGACGACCTGCTCTTCGTCGTAGGTCGGCGCGACCGGCAGGCCGGTCTCGCCGGTGAACGTGTCGTTGAAGCCGCCGGACTTGTGGCCGGTGGAGATCATGAAGTAGCCCAACGCTCCGCCTATGTCGCGCTCGACGCGCACCCGCCAGTCGAGGAAGTCGTTCTCCATCTCGCCGAACTGCGGCGTGATGGACGAGTTCGGATTGATGATGGCGACGAAGCTGAAGAGGCCATCGGGGGGGCAGTAGAAGTCGTCCTGGTTGAGGGTGTCCACGCAGGGGACCTTGTCCTCCTGGGCCGCGCCGCCGCCGTAGGTGCCGTTCGCGAAGACCGCCTCGACGTTGTCCCGGGCACCGAACTGGGCGATGCCGTCGTAGTAGAAGGCGAGGTACTCCTCGTCGGAGACGGTGCCGTCGCCGTTGGCATCGGGTTCGAAGATCGTCCGGTCGCGGGCCGCGAAGCGGAAGCCCTCGGTGCCGAGGCGGACACCGCCGCAGCAGGAGAAGCCGCGGCCGCCCAGGGCGAAGGCGTAGCGCGCGTTGATGCCCACGCGGCTCTTCTCTTCCGCGGTGAAGCGCAGGCCGAAGGTCAGGCGCGTCACGTCGTCTAGGTGGTAGGTGAAGTCGCCGTACACGGACGTCGAGTTGGAATCGGTGTCCGGCTGGTTGAACTCCGTCCCTTGGAAGAACAGGCCACGGTCGCCCGCCGAGGCGAGGAAGGTGTACTGGTTCTCGTCGAACCAGAATAGTCCGCCCGTCCAGCTCCACGGCCCGGTGTCGCCGAAGAACCGCAACTCCTGGACCCAGGAAACGCTGTCGGTGATGAATTGGAACCGCGACCAGTTGTCGAACACCTCGTCCACCGGCTGCAATTCGTCGGCGACGCCCAGCCAATCCGGGGACAGCGGGGTGGCGGCGTCGTAGTTGTAGAGCAGGTCGCGGCGGCTCGCGGTGTATTCCAGCGTTGCCAGGTCGAAGTCGTAGGTGACCTCGATCTTCGCACCCCAGTGCGTCGTGTCGAGTCTCGGGGTGAACGCCCGGGCGTAGACGTCCCGGGGATCGTCGATGTCTTCGGGCCTGACGTCGTTGCCGAGTGGGTTCGCGTAGTTGGTGCCGGTCCAGCCCGTGCCCTGTTCGTGTACCGAGTCGCCGGAGATGAGGATGCTCAGCCGCTCGGTGGCGTCAATCAAGAACTGCATCCGGTAGCCGTTGTTGTCTGCGGCCTCTGCGGTTTCGAGGCCGAGCGGACCGACGTCGTTGTAGTACGAGTCGTGCTCCAGCGAATAGCCGGCCACTCGGAAGGCGGCGTTGTCGGCCACGGGAATGTTGACCACGCCCCGGTAGACCCGCTGGTTGTAGTCACCGCCCTCGATCTCGAGAGCCAGCTCCCGGCGGCCGAGGCCGGGACGCCAGGGAATGATGTTGACGGAGCCGGCGGTGGCGTTGCGGCCGCGCAGCGTGCCCTGGGGACCGACGTTGACTTCGACGCGGCCGATATCGAAGAACGCGGAGCCAATGCCCGCAGTACGCGGCAGGTAGACGCCGTCCAGGTGGGTGGCTGCGGCCGGGTCGCCCAACTCGGTGTTGTTGGAGGAACCGACCCCCCGGATCCACACCTCGACGTTGCCGCCCTTGTTGCCGATCTCGAGGCCGGGCGCCAGTTCGCTCAGGTCGGTGACGTCCTGCACGCCCTGCATCTTCAGATCTTCGCCTTCGAAGTTGTACGCCGTGACGCCGAGATCCTGGAGGTTCTGCTCGCGCCGTTCGACGGTGACGATGACTTCCTCGATGCCGCCGGAAGCCGTGGCGGGTTCCTGCTCGTCGAGCTCTTCAGCCGGTTCCTGGCCAGCGCCGGGCAAAGCGGCCGTGGCCAGGAGGCACAGGGCCAGCGGGTTGACGATCTTCGCTTTTCGGATTGCCTTCATGGTTTCATTCCTTCCTTCCGCGGCCACTAGGGAACCAGACGCACGTTGTCGATGCGGCCCACGGCTCCGTTGGCGTTCTCCCAATCGGGGAAGAACAGCACCAGTTTGAGATCGGAGAGATCGAGACCGGCGAACTCGGTGTCGAGGGCGTAGCTGTAGGCCTGCCAGCCGTCGTTCGGGGCGGGATTGCCGCCGGCTGTCATCAGGATGTCCACCGCCGTGGCGGCGCCGCTGCTCTCCAGCTTGACGTGCCACTGCGATCCCTCAGGCGGCGGTGAGACCTCCTTGAAGTCGAACTCCAAGGTGCCCCCGGCGGTGCCGCTGGCGTCGACGCCCGCCGTCGCCTGCAGACCCGTCACCGTCCCGCCGGTGCCGAACGACAACTCGATCACGTTGCCGTGTTCCTCGTCGTCGGCGACCTCGCCGAAGGTCGCGGCGCCGCAGCAGTCCCACAGGAACCAACCCTCGGCGGGGGCATCCGCGTACAGTTCGACCGGACCGGAACCCGGCACGAAGCGCATGTTGTCGATGCGGCCGACGGCGCCGTCGGCGTTGGCCCAGTCCGGGAAGATCATGACGAGCTTGACATCGCTCAGGTCGAGTCCGGCCAGGTCGCCGCTCAACGTGAAGCTGTAGGACTGCCAGTCCGCCCCCGGCGTGGGGTTGCCGGCATCGGTCAGCAGCACCTCCACCGCCGTCGCGGCATTGCTGCTTTCCAGCTTCAGCCGCCAGACCGAACCCGCTGGCGGTGGACTCACCTCCTTGAATTCGAACTCCAGCGTCCCCGAGGCGAGGCCGCTGACATCGACCCCCTCGACGGCCTGGAAGCCGGTGACCGTGCCGGTGGCGCCGAACGACAACTCCACGACATTGCCGTGTTCGTCGTCGTCGGCGACTTCGGCGAACGTGGCACCGCCGCAGCAGTCCCAGAGGAACCACCCGTCCGCGACGTTGTCGGCGTAGAGCTCGATCGTGGATGCGCCTGGCGCGTCGCCGGGTAGCCACTGCACGTTGTCGAGCTGGTAGGTGAGGGCGGTGGTCTGGGTCGTCGGGAACAGGACGATGCCGGTGTTCACCGTGGCAAGGTTGAGGCCGCCGCCGAGCAGCTGCGCGATCGGTATCTCGACCGTCTCCCAGTTGCCGTCGCCCACCTTGCCGATGCGCTGGTCGCCGCTGGTGCACGGGAAGACGCAGTCGATCTTCATCGTCATGCCCTCGGTGTTGCCGCCGTAGTCATCGACCTTGATGTCGAAGCTCACGGCGCCGGGCGCGTAGGCGCTGAGATCCACGCCCATGCTCGACTGGATGAACCAGACCCCGAACGCGTCGCTGTCGGAGAAACTCACCTCGAGAATCTGCCCGCGGGCGGGATCGGCGGCGGCGATCTCGCGCCATTGCACCTTGTTGGCGGGGTTCGTGCCGTCCGCGTAGTTGGCCCAGCCCGAACCCGAGTCCGCGCCGTTGATGCCGACGTCCCAGATCGGATCGACCGCATCGATGTAGACCAATTGCGGGTCGGCGGCGCTGGGCGGGGGGGGTACCGGCGGCGCGATGCCGCAGTCGCCTTCGCCGAGATGTCCGCAGACGATCCGGATGTTGTCCACCTGCACATGGGCGGAACTCGTCGGTTCGAGCACGAAAAGGCTCAATACCTGGGACAGATCGACCGGGCCGCCGCCGAAGTTGCCGGGGTTGTGGGCGATATCGCTGATCTGCACGGTGACGGTCGCCCATTCATCCTTGGTCAGATCCGCGATCGGCAACTCGACGAAGCCGAGATCCGGGAAGCCGCTGTCGAGCTTGACCTGCAGGCCGCTCTCGGCGTCCGTCTCGGCACCGAACACGTATAGGTCGAATTGCACTTCGCCGGCGTAGTTGCCCGGCTCGGATGCGCTGCCCATGCCGAACAACATCTGCCGCTCGAGGCCCGCCGGGAAGATGTTGAAGTTGCCGCCACCCGAGGTGTTGATGTCGATCACCATGCCGTGGTCGCCACCGGCGTCGACTTCCGAGAGAACCAGCGCACCCCCGGCGTCGTAGACGCCGATGTCGAGCGCGACCTCGTCTTCGGTGTCGGGGAACGTCAGCGGTCCGACGGCGTCGATGTAGAGGTCGTATACGGCCCGGAACAGACCCTCCGGCGGTGGCGGCGTCACCGACGGATCGGTGTAGTCCGCGAAGCCGTCGCAGCCCACGCCGGTGTCGACGTCGAGGTTGCATTCGTAGACGCGCACGTAGTCCACGCGCATCTCGCCGGGCAGGGCGGCCGGGTCCGGAGCGCCGGGTAGATTGCCACCGACGGCGAGGTTCAGAAGCAGGTGGAACGGCCTGTCGAAGGGGGCCGAGTCGGACCCGGATACATGGGCGTTGCTGTCCGCGTCCCGGTAGTAGTTCCAGTACGTCGAGTTGCGCACGGTGTAGTAGTGGGTGCCGTCGACGAACCAGCGGATCTCCTGTTCGTCCCACTCGGCGGCGTAGACGTGGAAGCCGTCGGCCGGATCCACGCCTTCGTACTTGGCGTAGTTGAAGGTGTTGAGCGGCCAGGCCATGCCGTAGTGCACGGCCGCCTGGGTGAAGGGTCGCGGGTCGCGCGAGAACACCTCCATGATGTCGATCTCACCGCCCGCCGCCCAGGTGCCGTACTCGGAGTCGGTGGGCAGCATCCAGAAGGCGGACCAGAGACCCTGCCCACCGGCCGCGTGGATGCTGGCCTCGATGCGGCCGTATCGGACATCCAGTTTGTTCGCCGTGTTGATGCGCGCGGAAGTGTATTCCCTACCATCCGCGGCTTCCCGTCTCGCGGTGATGGCCAAACTCCCGCCGCCGACCGAGATGTTGCCGGGCTGGTAGCTCTGCAGTTCGTTGTTGCCCCAGCCGGGAATGCCCTCGGCGGTGCCGTCGCCGGTCTGGATGTTCCACTTGGCCCCGTCCAGGGCGGCGCCGTTGAACTCGTCCGACCAGACCAACTCCCAGCCTTTCGGCACCTGGACGTTCGTGGGCTGATTTCCGCCCTCAGCCGAATCCGTGTTGCCGCCGCCGCATGCCACCAGCACGATCGACGCCAGCGCGATGCCCGCAGCCTTGAGCGGCGCGGTGGTTTGCCCCGTCAGAATGGCAACCATGACCCAATTCCCTCGACGCGACGATGCACGCACCCTATGCCCGGATGACAACGTTGTCAACATGCGATTGCAGGGATGCGATTGCAGGAGGCATCCGGGCGCTTCCACGGCGCTTCCGCGCTTCCGACGCGCTTCCGCGGTTCGCTGGCGATTCTCGTGGTTGCCCGATACAGTTCCCCGTTTGGGCGTTCGATACCGCCGTGCCGACCATCTTCTTCGTCCAACCGGACGGTTCTCGCGAAGCGCACCGCGATGCCGTTGGGCGCACGGTCATGGACTGTGCCCTCGACAACGGCGTGCGTGGCATCGGCGCCCAGTGTGGCGGCGGCTGCACCTGTTCCACCTGCCATGGCTTCGTCGACCACGTATGGTTTGCCAGCGTCGGTGGTCCGGTGGGCGACGAGGCCGATATTCTGGAATTCACGCCCGGCCGCCGAGCCACCAGCCGGCTGACGTGCCAGATCGTCATCCGTGACGAGCTGGACGGCCTCGTCGTCCACGTTCCACCGGCGGAGTAGGCAACTCGCCTTCCGCCCATGGCAGACGGGGAGTTCCCGGACCGGTTCTTCGAGCGCGAAGACGAGACACCGGACTCGTCCTTCTACCGCGAGCCCCGGTTCGTCGCCCACATCGACGATGTCACCATCGCGGCGCTGACCGCGTACTACCGGGACTTCCTGGCGTCCGGTTGCCGGGTTCTGGACCTCATGTCCTCCTGGATCTCGCACTTGCCGGACGTCGACTACGCGCGGGTCGCGGGTCTCGGCATGAACGAACGGGAACTGGCGGCGAATCCGCAGTTGACCGACTTCGTGGTCCACGACCTCAACGTCGATCCGCACCTGCCGTACGAGGACGGGGCGTTCGACCGGGCCGTGATCGCGGTGTCCATGCAGTATCTGATACGTCCCATAGAGGTGTTTCGCGATCTAGCCCGGGTGTTGGTTCCCGGTGGGCGTGTTGCCGTCGCCATGTCGCATCGGTGTTTCCCGACCAAGGCCATCCTCGCGTTCCGCGCGCTCGGCCCGGCGGACCGGGTGCGCCTTGTGTCGGCGTTCCTGCACCGGACCGGGTTCGCCGACATCGGCTTCGAGGACCGTTCACCGCCCGAGGGCGATCCTCTTTGGGTGGTCGTGGGAACGAACCGAGCCGATATTGCCTAACTGTCTATTCATACAGTATCGTGTGCGAATGAACGACTGGCCGCGGATCGTCGTGCATGCGGACATGGATGCCTTCTACGCCGCCGTGGAGCAACTCGACGACCCGGGCCTGCGTGGCAAGCCCGTCCTGGTGGGTCCGAAGAGCGCGCGCGGAGTCGTGCTGACCGCGAGCTATGAAGCCCGGCCGTATGGCGTGTCGAGCGCCATGCCCGTCGGCGAAGCCCTGCGCCGGTGCCCGCAGGCGATCATCGTCGGACCGCGATTCGACCGTTACCAAGAAATCTCGTCGCGGGTCATGGACACGCTGGGTGACTTCTCGCCACGCGTGGAGGCCCTGTCCATGGACGAGGCGTTCGTCGATATGACGGGCGCTGATCGCCTCTTCGGGACGCCCGGCGAAATGGGCTTGAAGATCAAGCAGGCTGTTCGCGAGGCGACCCGGCTCGACATCTCGGTCGGCGTGGCGAGCACCAAGTACGTCGCCAAGGTCGCCAGTGACCACGACAAGCCCGACGGGTTGACGGTCGTGCCGGCCGATCAGGCCAGGGCGTGGCTCGCTCCCTTGCCGGTTTCGCGGCTGTGGGGCGCGGGCCGGAAGACGGTGCCGAGGCTGCACGCCCTGGGTCTGTCGACGATCGGCGACGTGGCGACGGCGGATCCGGTGGTGCTGCGTCGGTTGGGCAGCCTCGGCGCGCACTTCCATGCCCTGGCCAACGCCCGAGATCCTCGCCCGGTGCAGCGCACGCGCGTGGCCAAGAGCATCGGCTCGGATCGAACCCTCGTCGCCGACGTACAGACGCGTGACGACATCGAACTCCACCTGCGCCGCGCGGCGGACCGCATCGGGCGGCGACTGCGCGCCAAACGCTACATGGCGAGCGGCGTCCGGGTGCGTTTGAAGACCCACCGTTTCCGCACGCTGACCCGCCAACGGAAGCTCCGCAAACCGGTCGACCTGGGTGCCGAACTGTTGGCCACGGGTCTGAGCCTGCTCGACGAGTTCGCCGACCCGGGCCCGTTCCGCCTGGTGGGCATGGCGGCGTTCGATCTCGTCGCACGCGAGGGCGACCGGCAACTGGACCTGTTCGAAGATCACGCCGCGCGAGAGCTGGAAACCACCATCGACGATCTACTGCAACGCTTCGGCCGCGGCGTGCTGATGCGCGCGCGGGATCTCGCCGGTTCGGGTACCGTGGCCAACGACGGCGTCAATCTCGACTACTTGGACGACCGGGACGACGAGGCGCGCCAAGCCGGGAGGTAGCCCGCACTTCTCACCAGGGGCCCCGATGATCGCCGAGGATTTTGGCCCTGTGCGCGTGCTCGCGACCGTTTTGGCCCTGTGCGCGTGCTCGCGACCGAGAGCCTTCAGCCGGGGAGCGCGAGGGGTCTGCCCCTCGTGGAAGAGCATAGCGGGGACTACGGTTGAGGTCGCACGTGCGCGCACGGGGCCAAAAGACCGGCGAGGGCGGGGCCAGCGCAACCTGTGATCGCTCAGACCACGAAAATCGCTACAACCATATGACATGTAAAGAGTTTCTTCACGGCACAAAGCGGTCTGGTGAGAAATGCGGGCTAACCATTCTTGCCGAGTTGCTGAAACGCAACATCGCGATCCTGCTCGTCGCGCAGATGGTCGCGATCACCGCCACCATCTCCCTGGTCACCTTGGGCGGAATCGTCGGGCGCGTCCTGGCGCCGAGTCCCGCGTTGTCGACCCTGCCGTTGTCGCTATTCGTGGTGGGCACCGCCATGGGCACGGTGCCGGCCGCCTGGTTGATGTCGAAGGTCGGGCGCGCCCGGGGCTTCGGCTGCGGCGCGGCATGCGGACTGGTTGGCGCGCTGGTGTCGATGGCCGCGATGTCGGTTTCGAGCTTTCCGCTGTTCTGCGTGGGCGGTGTCCTCGTCGGGCTGTCGACGGCGTTCTCGCAGCAGTACCGCTTCGCGGCGGCGGAAAGCGTTGCCGAGCCGTATGCCGCCCAGGCGGTGTCGGTCATCCTGTTGGGGTCCATCGCCGGTGCGCTGCTCGGGCCGGAGCTTGCCGTGCGGGGCGAGACCTGGGTAGCCGACGCCCCGTTCGCGGGCACGTTCCTCGGCATCGCAGCCTGCTACGTTGTCGCCGGCGCGCTGCTGCTGATGCTCGGCGACAGGGGGACCCAGACCCCCACCCAGACATCGGGCGAGATCCGGCCGTTGCGGCGAATGGTGAGTCGCTGGGTGTTCGTCGTTCCGGTGCTCGGTGCCGCGGTGGGGCAGGGGGTGATGGTCTTCGTGATGACCGCCGCCCCGTTGTCGATGCACGCGGCCGATGGCCATTCCCTGGCGGCGGCCGCCGCGGTGGTGCAGGCGCACGTCCTCGCGATGTACATCCCATCCCTCTTCACCGGCGCTCTGATCACCCGGTTCGGTGCGCGACCGATCATGCTCGTGGGTACCGGCGTGTTCCTGGTGATGGTCGCATTGGGGTTTCTCGGACGGGAGGTTCTCCACTACGGGGCGTCGATGGTGGCCCTCGGGGTCGGCTGGAATTTCCTGTTCATCGGCGGCACGACGCTGCTCGCCGGTGCCCACCATCCCGCCGAGCGGTTCCGAGCCCAGGCCGTCAACGACTTCAGCGTGTTCGGCCTGTCGGCCATCGGCTCGTTGAGCGCCGGCGTGGTCATACAGGTCTACGGCTGGGACGCCGTCCTGTGGGCATCGGTGGCGCCGATTCTGGTCACCATCGCCGTGCTGGTCCGAGCGGTGGCGAGTGACAAGGCGTCGACGCGGTCGAGTTAGGGAAGGTCTGATTAAGACCTTCCCTAGCGCGGCACAGGGATGTGCCGCCAAATTCAATGACGCAAGGAATTGAATTTGTACGCAAAAAGAAGACCGCGCTCTTGTTTTTGCGTTTCTGATCAAGCCAAGGATGGCTTGATCAGAACATTCTTGGTGGGGCAGAATCCACCGTATGGCTAGCCCGCATTTCTCACCACGTCGCTTGTGCGAACAACATATGCTTCGAATATCAGTTGCTTGTGTCGGATTCCCGAGGTGTCGGAATTTGCAGACTG
>LXNJ01002280.1_pt1 | contig 10644 bp, 10 predicted proteins | sample 809081 | NCBI WGS metagenome assembly LXNJ01 (sample SAMN04870510, study PRJNA318959) | sponge metagenome | biome: sponge; feature: marine sponge reef; material: water | host: Petrosia ficiformis | place: Greece: Milos, Mediterranean Sea | collected 2013-05-29 | depth 5-7 m
TCCTTCATATCCCCACCGAAGAGTGCGCCGTCGCGGGGGCCGCGTTCTTGTCCCTGAGCCACGGCATCGGCGGGCAATCTTCCGCGACCATCGTCGCCGCGCCGTGAGCAATTCAGCGCCTGGCAACCGTAGAAAGCGCAGCAAAGACAAGGGCGCATTTCACCAATGGGTGGAATACGCCCTGATCACCTCGGTTTTGAGGCTGATTCGCATACTCCCCTACGGGGTCTGCCGTGCGTTCTCCGTCATAGTCGGGGAGGCGATTTTCCGGTTCGCTCCGAGAAGAAGGCGCATCGCGCGCGCCAACCTGCGCATCGCGTTTCCCGAACTCGACGAGGCGCAGCGCCTGTTTCTGGCGAGGCGCAGTTGCCGTTCGTTCGTTCTCACCTGTCTCGAGGGAGCGAAGTTTCTCACCCATTTCGATTTGCGGCGCGCAGAGAAAACGGTGCGCGATATCGTGGACGGCGCAGAAGAGACGATAGATAAGGTGCGAGCGATTCACGAGGAAGCGGGCGGCTGCGTGTTCGTCGTGCCGCATCTGGGGAACTGGGAATTTCTCGCCCACGCCGGCGCATTGGCGGGGATTCCGCTCACAGTCCCCGTACGTCCCCTGGACAACCGGAAGCTCGAAGCCTCGCTGTATGAAATGCGCGCATCGTCCGGGCAGGAGATATTATCCAAGAAAAACGCTTTCTTCCATCTGCGCGAGGCGCTTCGCAAGGGCCGCTCGGTAGCGATTCTCGCGGATCAGAACGCGGGCGGCGACGGAATCGACGCGCCGTTCTTCGGCAAGCCCGCCAGGACGACGCCCGCTCCCGCCGCGCTTGCGGTCCTTTACAACCGGCCCCTCGTCCTGATCTCTTGCCTGAGAAAAGGCGATGACCGCCGTTACGAAATATTGCTGAGCGAGCCGATAACGCCCGACATGAACGCGCCAAGCGCAAAGAAAGAAATCGAGAGGCTCACGAAAACCGTGAACGAGGAGACGGAAAATTTTATTCGAAAGGGTCCGGAGCAGTACCTGTGGATTCATGACAGGTGGAAACTCACGAAAAGCCAGGGTCGTGCGCGCTGGGCCGGTTCAGGGTGAGGATGGAGAGGAGGCGGTTTCTTTCAGGTGCTTGAAGAAGGGGTCGCCCAGTTTTTCGAGTTTCGATTCGAGCTTTTCCGTGCAGTCGCAATCCCCACAGACGGGATAGCCCTCGCAATCCTCCGGTTTCCGGGCGAAGCGTACGTCGATTTCCTCGAAATACGCCTCCCAGTAGGGTAGTTCCTCATACAGCTCATAACCCGGCCCGAACGCCTCGCGGCAGTAGCAGACCTCGAGCCAGCGAACCTGGCCCTCCTTGGTAAGACGCGCCTTTTTCATGCACTTCAGGAAAGTTTGGTGCGCGATGGAGCCGCGCCCGAGTTCACCGGACTCGATGGCTTTTAGCAAAGCGGCGCTTTTGCCCTCGATGACTTTTCCGCGCACCAGATACCGCATGGAACCTCCATGGGTTTTTCATGAATCCTTCATTCGATTGTAACATAGGCGTTATGATTCATGTATAGATTGCCGAAGGCTTCGAGTATCGACGGCGTACAACGCCAAAGCGAGGAACGGATGAACACAGGGGCAGGCGGAATGACGGACAAACCAATCGAAATCACCATGGTGGCGAGCGAGATGTTCCCCTACGCCAAATCGGGCGGACTAGGCGACGTCATCGGCGCGCTGCCATTGGCTCTTGGGCGGATGGGGCATAAGGTCTGCGTCTATCTGCCCGCGTACCGCTCCATTTTACGGGAATATGAGATTGAGCCTCCCGGACTGGTCTCAGATGTCTTTACCGATGCTCACTACGAGATATTTTCTCTCGAACACGAGGGCGTTTCGGTCAGACTCGTCGCAGCGGATGACCTGTTCGATAGGGACGGATTCTATGGGGACGCGCGCGGGCCGTTCCCCGACAATGCGGAGCGTTACGCCCGTTTCACCAGAGGCGCGCTCTCCCACATGGAGCATGAAAGAGCCTATCCGTCCGTCATCCATTGCCATGACTGGCAAAGCGCCTTGATTCCGCCCTTGCTGGAATACCGCCGCGCGGACGATGAGAAATGGAGCGGAGTCTCCACCGTTTTCACCATCCATAACCTGGCGTATCAGGGCCGGTTCCATCCGAATGATTTTGCGCATACATGCCTGCCTGATGAGGCGATGGGCATGGAGGGACTCGAGTTTCACGGCGATGTGAACTTCATGAAGGGCGGCATTTTGTTCAGCAACGTCTTCTCCACCGTGAGCGAGCGGTATGCGCAGGAGATGCTGACGGAAGAGCAGGGAGAGGGGCTCGAAGGGGTGGTCGTTCTCAGAAAAAATTCTTTGTTCGGCATCATGAACGGCATCGACGATGCGGTCTGGAATCCCGAATGCGATCCCCACATTCCGGCGGCGTTCTCGAGTGCGCACCCGGAAGGCAAGGCGAAGTGCAAGGCGGCGCTTCAGGAGGAGTTGGCGCTGGACCCGGACGCGGGGGGGCCTTTGTGCGTCGTCGTCTCACGGCTGGCGCATCAGAAAGGAATCGACCTGATTCTCGAAACGATGGATGATCTGATGGATTCAGGCATAAGCCTGGCCATCCTGGGAACCGGGGAGGAGGAGCTGGAAGAAGGACTCGCCGAGGCCGCCTCGTCTCACCGGGGCCGGATGGCCTTCGTGCCCGCCTACGACGAAGCGCTCTCTCACCGCATGTACGCGGGGGGCGACGTCCTGCTCATGCCCTCGCGCTATGAACCCTCGGGCCTGAACCAGTTATACGCCATGCGCTACGGCGCCCTGCCTTACGTGCGGCGGGTCGGGGGGCTTGCGGATTCGGTTTCCTCGTCACCCATACCCGACCCGGATGCCGACACCGGTTTTCATTTCGATCAGTTCGCCCCGGCCGAATTTCTCGCCGGGATGGAGAGGATTTGCCGGGTGTTTTTGGATCAGGGGCTTTGGCGTATGATGATGCGCAACGCGATGGAGAAGGATTCCGGTTGGGACGGCGTCGCGCCACGCTATGTCGAGTTGTACGAGAAGGCGATGCGCCCGCAGCCGCGTTGAGACGAATCGGACAAAGGAGCCGGACCTTGGATTCACGCGACCTCAGAGTCATATCCTTCGTCATGGCGGGCGGCGCCGGTAACAGGCTTCGCCCCCTGACGGCTGCGCGCGGCAAGCCGGCCGTGCCGTTCGGCTCGAAGTACCGCATCATCGACTTCGTGCTGAGCAATCTGGTAAACTCGGGCTATCAGTCCATCTACGTGCTGGTGCAGTACCTGGCGCAGTCGCTGATCGAGCATTTGCGGCGTTCGTGGAACATCAGCGGAACGCTAGGGAAAAATTTCGTGACGGCCGTCCCGCCCCAGCAGCGCGCCGGCGAGTTCTGGTTCAAGGGAACGGCCGATTCCATCCACCAGAACAGGAACCTCGTGACCGACAATGCGCCCGACATCGTCCTGGTGTTCGGAGCGGACCACATCTACCGCATGGACGTGAGCCAGATGGTCCGCTTCCATCTCGATAGCGGAGCGGACGCGACCATATCGGCCCTGCCCGCGCCGGTCGAAGACGCCCGGGAATTCGGAGTGCTGGCCGTGGACGAGGCGGGCCGGGTGGAGCGTTTCGACGAAAAGCCCACTCATCCCCGGCCCATGCCGGGCGATCCCTCGCGCGCATTATGCTCCATGGGAAATTATGTGTTTTCCTCCCAGGTGCTGATGGATGCGCTCATCAGCGATGCGGCGCGCGAAGGGGAGCACGACTTCGGTCGCACCATCATCCCCGCTCTTCTGGGCGAGCGCAAAAAGCTCTACGCCTATGATTTCATGAAAAACGAGATTCCGGGGGTGAGGCCTACCGAGGAGAGGGGCTACTGGCGCGACGTGGGAACCATCAAGAGCTACTGGGAGACGCAGATGGATCTCCTGGGAGAAGCGCCGCTCCTAGATTTAAGCAACCCCGACTGGCCGATACATACCAGCGCTTACCCGGGGCCGGGCAGCCGAATCGTATCGACCCAGGTGGAAAACGCCCTCATCGGAGAGGGATGCCAGATTGCGGGCGCGCGAATTGAGCGCTCCGTCATCGGCCGCGGCGTGGTCATCGAAAAAGGGTCGGAGATTGTCGATTCCATCGTCATGGATCACACCCGCATCGGAGCCGGGGCGAAGCTTGATAAAGCGATTGTCGACAGGTTCAACCAGATCGGAGCGGGCGCATCGGTGGTGATTGAAGAGGCCGATTCCTACCCCGGCGCCGTCTCCGATACTTCCGGCATCATCGTCTTGCCGCGCGGGTTCACCCGGCCGGTCATATAATTCCCATGCGCCTGGCTGACATCCGTACCCGCGCCGAGGAGTTCCTCGGAGAGTCACGGAAGGAGTGGTACGAAGTCGGCGCGGGCCTCAAGGAAGACGTGCGCCTGAGCGAGATTTTTGCCGAATACGCCGACCTTTTCACCCGCGATAACATCGAGACACTTACTTCCCTCGCCGATTCGGCGGACGATGAAGACGAGTCCCTGAGGTTGGCCGAACTGCGCGGCTTTCTGACCCTGGCCCATATACGCAACGAGACCAGGGATTTGAGCGAGAAGGCGCTTTTGTTCGAGACCAGGACGACGGTGGAAACGCCCGAGGGCGAGTCCATCCCCTACCGGCAAAGCGCCGTCGCGCTCCTGAACGAATCGAACCGCGAGAGGCGGACTTTTCTGGAAAACGTCCGCTGTGAGGCCCTGGCGGAGAAGAACGTATTTCTGGAGCAGATTCACCGCGCGACCCACGGGATGGCCGATGACCTGGAGTTCGAGGGCTACCTGGGGATGATGGCGGCGCTGAAGCGCTTTGAGCTTGAGCCGGTCAGGGACGAGATGGGGCGTTTTCTGGAATGCACCGGCGCGCTTTACGCAGAGGCGATGGAAGAGGCCCTGAGCCGGATGGATGTTCCGCCTTCTTCCGCGCAGCGCCACGATGCGCAGTTCTGTTTTCGCGGTTCCGAGTACGACGGTCTTTTCCCGGCGGAGAAAATCGAACCCTCGGCGCGGGAAGTTTGCGCCTCGATGGGCCTCGATCTTCAGGCGGAGGGCCGGGTGCGCCTCGACATCGAGGACCGCCCGCTCAAGAGCCCCCGCGCGTTTTGCGCCTCGATTCGCGTGCCGGAGGAGGTCTATCTCGTCATCAGGCCCCGGGGCGGCTATGACGATTACAGCGCGTTCTGGCACGAACTCGGCCACGCGCTTCATTACGCAGGCGTGGCGGCGGATGCGCCTTTCGAATGGAAGCGCTTGGGGGACAACTCCGTGACGGAGGGGTTCGCCATGCTCTTCGATCACCTGCTGCTCGAGCCGCTCTGGCTGGAGGATGCACTGGGCGGAGAGGCGTCGGACTACGCGGCGTTTCTGGCGCACCATGCGCTTTTTGAACTCTATATGCTGAGGCGCTATGCAGCGAAAATCGACTATGAACTCACGCTCCACCAGGGCGCGGAACTCGCGGGCAAAGACGCCGCCTACCGGGAGAAGCTGAGCACGGCGACGGGGGTGGAATACCCCAAAATCTCCTATCTCGATGACGTGGACCCGTTTTTCTACTGCGCGAATTACCTGAGGGCGTGGATGCTCCAGGCCCAGATGGCCGAGGTCCTGAAGACGAAGTTCGGGGAGAGATGGTGGGCCAATCGCGAGAGTGGCGGGTTCCTGATGGAAATCTGGCGCGACGGGCAGCGCCACGACGGCGATTCCCTCTCCCGCCACCTGGGCTATCGGCGTCTCACCACGGAGCCGCTCGAGGCGCAGATCAGAAACCTCATGCCGCGCTAGCGCGAATGCGAACTACTCCAGCAGGGCAAGTTGAAAAAGCCCAATGCGGGAGGATTTGTGTTTGTTGTAGGGATAGGTCGCGACCTGTCCCTACGGCTGTTCAAGAGAGGAGTGGTGTCTTCCCACTCATTTGTTGTCTTAATTCCCAGAATCTTGAAATCAGGGCTTTTCCAACAACTCTTACAAGAACACCCGCGCCATATCCGCACAGACCCTATAGCGCGACGGGCGCGCCCTCCTTGCACGAGCGGTCCGCCGCCATGGTGAGGGCGAGTACGTCTCTCGCGTGCGCGCCCGTGGCGAGTCCCACGCCGCCGATTCCCAGGATGTGGCGCACGAAAGCGTCGGTCTCTTCCTTCATGGGGCCGAAGAACTCGCCCATCACGAAATCTCCCGGCATGGCGGAGCCCAGGAAGGCGACATTCACCTGGTGTTCGGGCGTGTAGGGGCAGGGAATCGGGTCCTCGGGCGCGAGAATCACGTCGCGGTGCGCGTCGTCCACGTTCAACGAGCCTTTGGTGCCTTGCAGGTCGATCTCCATCGTCGCCGTGTATGCGGGCCAGTGGTGGGGCGGGAGCCAGCTCGTACCCAGCGTGGCCACGCTCCCGTCGTCGAAGGTGACGATCATCCACTGGAAATCGTCGCGGTTGTATTTCTTGAACACGAAGCTCGCCGCGCGGGCGTAGACCTCGACGGGTTTTTTCCCCTCCATGTACCAGAGAATGAGGTCGACCATGTAGGTGAGCGTATTGATGGAGGGCGTGGTGTTGGGCGATCGCTTCGCCACGGCCTCGCCCACGGCGCGCGTCACGTAAATCTTGCCGAGCGCCATCACGATGTCGCCGAGCTGGCCGGCGAAGGCCGCCTGCTTGGCGAGCAGGAAACGCCTCCTGTAGCGCTGGGTGTAGCCCACGAAAATCTCGGCGCCCGACTCGTCGGCTTTGGTGAGAATGTCGTCCGCCTCGTCGAGGTCCAAGACGAAGGGTTTCTCGATGAGCACGGGCTTTCCGAGTTCGGCCGCCAGGGCTGCCGGGCCGTGGTGAAACTCCTCGTCCGAGGAAACGATGACGGCGCCCACGCGCTCGTCCCGTATCGCCACCTCGTATTCCTCCGTCGCCACGTCGGCCCGCACCGACTCCGCGAGGCGATCGAGCTTCTCGGGCACGATGTCGCACACGGCGAGATAATCCACCTGGGGGATCTGCGCGCAAGAATGCGCCCTGAGCGTTCCGATGCCGCCCGCGCCGATAACGGCTACTCCTGTCGTTTTCACAATCATCTCCTCACTTTAATTTGCATCCGGTTCATTCTGGGGGAATAATCCCCTCTGTCCAATATCAAGGTTCCCGTCATAGTCTGGAGAATTCCATGCGCATCGATGTTCAGACCCATCATGTACCACAAGCCTACGTGAAAGCGCTCGCCGCCCGCTCCGATTTTCCGCGCTACGAGAAGGCGGAGGATTTCTGGTGGGCGTGGGCGAGCCCGTCGCAAAAACTCCCGATGCGCTCTCCCGCCCTGGACATCGACATCAAGCTCGCCGAGATGGATGAGCAGGAAATCGATATTGCCCTAATCAGCATCAACATTCCAGGCCCCGACCTCGCCAAAAGCTCCGAAGACGCGGATGAACTCGCGAGAATCGGGAACGACGGCCTGGCCGAGGCGGCGGCGCGGCATCCGGGGCGCTTCCGGGGGGTGGCCTCGCTCGGTTTCGGCGATATGGACGCGACCTGCCGCGAACTCGAGCGCTGCGTGGACGATCTCGGTTTCGTGGGCCTTCAGGTCTTCGCCTACATCGGCGGCGAACGCTACATCGACGACGCTGCTCATGAACCCCTGTGGGGACTTCTGGCCGAGCGCGGCGTTCCGCTCGTGCTGCATCCGGGGCCTTCTCCCTCCGGGCCGCATTATGAAGATCACTGGCTGGGGCCGATGATAGGCTTCATGTTCGATGAGTGTCTGGCGGCGCTCAGGCTCATTTTGAGCGGCGTGCTGGAGCGCCACCCGAAACTCAAGGTGCTCCTGCCGCACGGGGGCGCGTCGCTTCCGCTGTTCATCGGGCGGGTGGATAACTTGAGTTCGCGCTACCGCGACGATCAGGACCTCATCACGCGCGACCCGAGCGAATACTTCGCGCGCTTCTATACGGACACGGTGGTTCACTCCCAGACGGCGCTCGAGTTCTCCTTACAGGAGATGGGCGCGTCGCGCATGATGTTCGCGAGCGACGCCCCATGGGTGCCCGTGAAGCGCCACGCCGACATGATGGACGCGCTCGATATTTCTGCGGAAGACGCGGAGCGAATCTGGAGCGGTACGGCGAAAGCGTTTTTCGGGCTGTAGAGCGTTCGCCTCAGGCGTCGCTTTTGAGCAGCATGCGCTTCACGTCGTATTCGAGCACCACTTCGCCCTTTTGATTGAGCACTCTCTGGTGCGTGGAGACGACGCCGCGATCGGGCCTGCTCCTGGAAGGCCGCACGTCCGTCGTCTCGACTTCGACCGTGAGCGTATCGCCCACGTAGACAGGCGCACGCGCCACGAGGCCGTCCACGCCCAGGAGTGCGACGGCGTAATCGTGCAGAACGCCCGTCTGGACGATTAAGGTATCCGCGATACCACAGGTGAAAAGGGCCGGCGCCATGCGCCTATCGTGGCCTTTTTCCCGTAAAAACTCCATGTCGAGGAACAGGCTTTCCGTATAGCCCACGAGGTTGACGTAGTTCACCACGTCGGTCTCGGTGATGGTTCTGCCCCGGGTGGTGAATTTGCTCCCGACTTCCCATTTTTCGAACGCGACGCCTTCGCTCATGAAACCTGAAACCTCCTGAATGATGGTGTAATTCCGCGGGAGGCGATTCTACAGGCGGGGGCAGGAATCTTCAAAGTTCGCGGGCGTTCTTCTTGTGGGGAAGGATACGAGAGATGTGAAGTCTTTGATTCGAGAATGGCTACATCTATACTGACCTGTATGAATTGACCGAGTACTTGTCCATGCCCGGTATTCCCGAATAACGACGCCAAAGGATGACCGGAGCGAATACATCGCCATGACGCGGATCGTGTGCTGGAACATCGCCAAGAGAAAACGACTCTGGACGGAACTGCTGGAGATGGATGCGGACGTCGCCTTGCTGCAGGAGACGGATGCGCCACCTTCTGACTTGGGGCGTGCGGTCGATACGGGGCCTCAAGACTACTGGGAGCCATGGGAGGAGGGACTCTACGACAGGGGGGCGATGATCGTGAAACTCTCGGACCGCGTCGGGGTCGAATGGTTCAGGCGTGTTTTTCCGATCAGCGTAGCGAAGCGCGATGAAATTCCGGTCAGCGGCATCGGCACCATTGCCGCCGCCAGGGTCGTTCCGGCGGATGGGGAGCCGTTCATCGCGGTGTCGATGTATGCGCGTTGGCTCAAGCCACATGTCACGACCGATACGAAATGGGGGTAGGCTACCCGGACGCATCCGCCCACCGGATCATCTCGGATCTGTCCGTCTTCATCGGCGATTTGGCCCCCTCGACGCATCGCATTCTGGCGGCCGGCGACCTCAACACGATATACGGCGCGACGGATGACAATCGGCTGGCGCTTCCGGCGCGGGACCGCACGATCTTCGATCGCATGGACGCGCTGGGTCTGGAATTCATCGGGCCGCAGCACCCGAACGGCAGACTGGCGGAGCCCACGCCGCAAGGGTTGCCGAAAGATACGAAGAACGTTCCGACCTACCACACGACGAGGCAATCTCCCAGGACCGCCCAGAATCAGCTCGATTACGTCTTCGCCTCACGTGGATTCCACAGGAGCGTTACCGTCCACGCCATGAACGGCGTCGATGAGTGGGGTTCGAGTGATCACTGCCGAGTCTGGATAAAAGTCGGCCCGTAATGGGCTATCAGGAGAAGACGGAGAGACGCTTTTGGTTGAAAATAGAATAATCGTCAAGATATCAATAACATAACAAGGTTGGAACCCGGCATCGTCAAAATGTTATAATTGGCAAGTCGCCGGTAGACTCTTTACCAGCAGGTGGGAAAAGTTCAAGAGGGGATGGCCAGATGAGGCGTTTAGGACTCTCCATAGCATTGAGTATTTTGGCGGTCGTTTTTCTGGTGAACGACGCGGCGGCGGATAAGCGCAGCGGTCGGCGCCACGGGATTCAACGGCATCATAAATATAAATCGCAGCGACACCACAGGGCGCGCCAGCACCGCAAATGGCATCGCCGTCACCGTCGTCCCCGCACTATCGTTCGCCATAACTTCTGGATCGGCCCCAGCGTTGTCGCTCCGGTCTGGTACGGCTATCCGGTCTACACTGGCCCGCGCGTCATCTACAAGTCCTACCCGCGTGAGCGTTACGTCTATCATTCGACGGGCGATGATTGCGCGGTCTATTACACGAGCAACGACAACGAGGTTCTCGGTTCGGTAATCGGCGCGATCGGCGGCGGCGTCATCGGCCATCAGGTCGGCAGGGGCAGCGGACAGGCGCTGGCCACCTTCGCGGGCGTGCTTCTCGGCAGCGTCGTCGGCGGGCAGATTGGACGCGACCTCGACGAAGCCGAGCGGCTCAAACTCGCGAGCGCCACGCAGTACGCGCTCGAGAACCAGCGCTCCGGCACACGCACCGTGTGGGACAACCCGGACAGGCGGGTGTGCGGCGTCGTCGTTCCCAGGCCGGCCTTCAAGAACGAACTCGACCAGTATTGCCGGGAGTTCCAGCAGACGATCGTCGTAGGCGGCAAAAAGCAAAACGCTTACGGCACCGCCTGCAGGCAGCCCGACGGGCAGTGGA
>LXNJ01002281.1_pt1 | contig 10642 bp, 8 predicted proteins | sample 809081 | NCBI WGS metagenome assembly LXNJ01 (sample SAMN04870510, study PRJNA318959) | sponge metagenome | biome: sponge; feature: marine sponge reef; material: water | host: Petrosia ficiformis | place: Greece: Milos, Mediterranean Sea | collected 2013-05-29 | depth 5-7 m
GCGGGAGAGGTGGTCGAGCACGGCGATGTGCGGATACGGGTCGTCGCGAGCACCGACACGCAGGTGACGCGCGCCCGGATCCGCCGGAACTAGTGCGGCGTCGAGGCGACGAAACCGGCGGTGGCCGAGCGCAGATACCAGTCGAACAGCGCGTCACCGAACAGGAATGCGACGGCGGCGCCGAGCGCGAGGAAGGTCCCGAAGGGAACAGGCTTCCCCGTGCGGAGTGAAACGGGACCGTAGACGAGGGCGCCGGCGAGCGCGCCCAGGAAGACGGTAAGGAGGGCGCCGCCGGGGCCGAGGAAGGCACCCACCATCGCCATCATCTTCACGTCGCCGCCGCCGAGGGCGGGCTTGCGCAACGCCTTCTCGCCCAACCACCCGACCACGTAGAGAAGTCCGAAGCCCAGAGCCGCGCCGGCGATCGCCGCGCCCGGCGGCGTCGACCCGGGGAGCGCCGAGAGGGCGAGGCCCGCCGCGCACCCGCCCACGGATAGCGCGTCGGGGATGATGTAGTGACGCGCATCGATGACCGCGATCGCGAGGAGGAACGTGAACAGAACGGCGCCCGTCGGCGCGGCGACCGATGCTCCGTACCGCCACGCCATGCCGCCCCAGATCACGGCCGCCGCCAGTTCGATCGCCGGGTAGCGCCAGGAGATGCGGCCGCCGCAATCGCGGCAGCGTCCCCGCAGGAGCAACCATGAGAGCACGGGAACGTTGTCGAACCAGCGGATCGCCGCGCCGCACGCCGGGCAGCGGCTGCGCGGTCGAACGACGCTGTGCTCTGCGGGCATGCGTGTGATGCACACGTTGAGGAAGGAGCCGGCCGCCAACCCCAACAGCGCGGCTCCGCCGACGATCGCAGCGTCAGCCACTCGGGCGCCCCGTCCGCATCCGGTCGAGCAGGATGGCGCCCGCCGACGCGACATTCAGCGACTCGACGCCCCCGGCAAGCGGCACGGAGGCGGTGCGCCGGGCGGCGGCGCGGAGAGAGGCGGAGACACCGTGCGCCTCGCTGCCGAGCGCGAGCGCAACCGGCCGGGGAGGCGGACCCTCGAGCGGCGGACCGTCGGCCGCGGCGACCCAGATGGGGATCTCCCGCCCGGCGAGCCGCGCCACGGCTTCCCGGGTGTCCGTGCGGAAGATGGGACCTCGAAACGACGCTCCCGCCGAGGCCCGCAGCGCCTTCGGCCCCCAGGGATCGGCGGTCTCGCCAACGCCGATCACGGCGGCCGCTCCGAGCGCGAGCGCGGTGCGCACGAGGGCGCCGACATTTCCCGGATCCTGCACGCCGTCGAGGAGCACGATCGTGCCGTCGCCGACGTCGTCCCAGCCGTACGCCGGCACCTCGCCGATCGCGAGGACGGGCTGGGGCGTGGCGGCGTCCGCCAGCGTCTGAACGATCGCTTCGGGCACCGCCTCCGTGCGCACGCCCCGGGCCGCAGCACGCGCGAGCAGCGCCTCCAGTCCCGGCTCGTCCCCCGCCTCGTCGGCGTGCAGCACGGCGACCGTGCGGCCCGGCCAGTCGAGCAACTCGCCGACGAGGCGCCGCCCCTCGGCCAGGAAACACCCGGTTTCCCGGCGTCCCTTTCCGCGGTGCAACGACCGCCAGGCCTTGATCTCCGCGCGCGTCGGCATGCCCTTATTTTACGCTGCGGCGCAACGCAGTGTCATCGCGCCGGCGGAACCGAGGGAACCGGCGTACCAGAGCGAACGGACATGTGATGCCGAACAAGCCAGCGCGGGCGACGGCCCTCACGATCGCGGGAAGCGATTCGGGGGGCGGAGCCGGCATCCAGGCCGACCTCAAGACCTTCCACGCGTTCGGCGTGTTCGGCACGAGCGCGGTCACCGCCGTGACCGCGCAGAACACCATGGGCGTCCAGGCGGTGCAGGCGCTCGACCCGTCGATCGTCCGGCGCCAGATCGAGGCGGTCCGGACGGATCTGGCGCCAGGAGCCGCGAAGACGGGGATGCTCGCCGACGCGGACATCGTACGGGCCGTCGTCGAGGGTCTGCGCGGCTTTGAAGCTCCGCTCGTCGTCGACCCCGTGATGGTGGCGACGAGCGGCGACCGACTCCTCCAGCCGAAGGCCGTCGAGGCGATCCTGGAGGAACTACTCCCTCTCGCCACCCTCGTCACGCCGAACCTGCCCGAGGCGGAGATCCTTGCCGGGCGGACCGTGAGCACCGAAGCCGACATGTCCGCGGCGGCGAGCGCCATCCTCGCGCGGGGGGCGGGCGCGGTGCTGGTCAAGGGGGGACACATGGCCGGCGATGAGGTGGTCGACCTGTTCCGGAACGGAGAGAGCGAGCGGGTGTGGCGGACGCCCCGCATCCGGACGACGGAAACCCACGGGACCGGATGCACGCTCTCGGCCGCGATCACGGCGGGGCTGGCATCGGGGCTCACCCTCGAGTCGGCGATCGAACGGGGACTCGCCTTCACGCACGCGGCCATCGCGGCGGCGCCCGGTCTCGGCTCCGGCCGCGGTCCCCTGGATCACTGGGCCCATCCCGGAGGCGGCTCCCGCGACTGAAGGCTATTCGCCGTACGGAACCCAGATGTTCTTGATCTGGGAGGCGTGCCGGAGGAACTCGCGCCCCTCACCGCGGGGACCGAACCAGTCCCGCCCCCGAGCGACCGTCGTCCACGTGCGCTTCAGATTGGAGGCGGAGCGGCGCTCCACGTCGGCGGCCCCTTCTTCCGTCCCGAAGTACCACATCCCGTCCACCGCATCGTGGCCGGCGAGGGTGGGCCGCAGTTCCTCCTCGAGACCCGTGAGGATGTTGATGACGCCGGGCGGCACATCCGAGCTCTCGAGCACCTGGTAGAAGTCGGTGGCGAGGAGCGGCCAGCGCTCCGAGGCGACCGCGACGACGGAGTTCCCGAGGGCGACGGACGGAACCACGCTGGAGATGAAGCCGAGAAGCGCAGGTTCCGGCGGACAGATCACCGCCATCACGCCCAGCGGCTCGGGCATGGCGAGGGTCACGTTGCGGAAGGGCGTCCGGTGGACGGCCCCGTCCCACTTGTCCGCCCACGCCGCGTAGGTGAAGAGGCGCCGCACCGACGCCTCCACCTCCCGCGCAGCCGCTTCCGCATCACAGCCGGTGAGCGCGCGCAGCCGGTCCTCGAACGCCGCCCGGCGGGCATCGAGATTCTCGCCCGCGTAGTACAGGATCTGCGCCCGCAGGTGGGCCGTCGTGCCCGCCCAACTCGTGGCGAGCGCTGCCTCCACGGCGTTGCGCGCGTCCTTTCGGTTTCCGCGGGCCACTTCGCCCGCGGCGCGTCCCTGATGGTCGAGGACCTTCAGGCTGTACCCCCCATCGGGCCGCGCCTGCCGGCCCCCGATGTAGAGTTTGGCCGTCCGGTCGACCGCCGGCCTCGGCGCGGGGGCGGCAGCACCCTCGTCGGCATCCCCGCGGTCGCCGACCTCCGAAGACACCGCGTCTTCCCCGGGGCCCGACTCCGCGGCCTCGAGGCGCCGACGGACATACTCCCGGAGCCCTTCCCGGCCGCCCTCGCGGCCGAACCCGCTCTCGCGGTAGCCGCCGAACCCGGATGCGGCGTCGAACACGTTCGTGCAGTTGATCCACACCGTCCCGGCCTTGATCTGCGAGGCGATGTCGAGGGCGAGGTTCACGTTCTCGGTCCAGACGCTCGCCGCGAGGCCGTAGCGCGTGTTGTTCGCAAGCGCGACGGCCTCCGCGGGCGTGCGGAACGTCATCTGAACGACCACGGGACCGAAGATCTCGACCTGGGCGATCTTCGCGGCCGGCGACACGTCGGTGCAAAGGGTGGGCGGATAGAACCAGCCGTCCCGAGGAACGCTCCAGGAAGGCTGCCAGACCGTGGCGCCCTCCGCGCGTCCCTCCTCGACCAGCGACTCGATCTTCTTCAACTGGACGGGCGCGATGATCGCGCCGATGTCGACGCCCTTGTCGAGCGGCGCGCCCATGCGAAGCGTCTCCATGCGGGCGCGCAAACGGTCGGCGAGCGCGTCGGCGATCCCCTCGTGGGCCAGGATTCGCGAGCCGGCGCAGCACACCTGGCCCTGGTTGAACCAGATCGCGTCGACCACCCCCTCGACCACGCTGTCGAGGTCCGCGTCGTCGAAGACGAGGAAGGGCGATTTTCCACCGAGTTCCAGCGAGATCTTCTTGCCGGTCCCCGCCGTCGTCTCGCGGATGATGCGGCCGACCTCCGTCGAGCCCGTGAAGGCGATCTTGTCCACGTCCGGATGCTCGACGATCGCGGCGCCCGTGCGACTATCGCCGGTCACGATGTTCACGACGCCGGGCGGCAGATCGATCTCGCGGCAGAGTTCCGCGAACCGGAGCGCGGTCAGCGACGTGAACTCGGCGGGCTTGAGGACGACCGTGTTCCCGGTCGCCAGGGCGGGCGCGATCTTCCACGCGAGCATGAGCAGCGGGAAGTTCCACGGGATGATCTGGCCCGCGACACCCAGCGGCTCCCAGTCCGCGAACTCGGCGTCCATGAGCTGGGCCCAGCCGGCGTGGTGATAGAAGTGCCGCGCGACGAGCGGGATATCGATGTCGCGCGACTCGCGGATGGGCTTCCCGTTGTCGAGCGTCTCGAGCGTCGCGAAGAGCCGGGAGTGTTTCTGCAGGTGACGGGCGATCGCGTACAGGTAGCGCGCCCGTCCGTGTCCCCCGAGGTCGCCCCAGGCCGCCTGGGCCGCCCGCGCCGCCGCCACCGCGCGGTCCACATCCACAGTGGAGCCCCGCGCGATCTCGCCGAGTTGCTCTTCGTTGCTCGGATCGACGGTCGCGAAGAACCCGCCGTCCGCCGGTTCGCGCCAGGCGCCGCCGATGTAGTGCCCGAAGCGGGGACCCCGTGCCGCGATCCACGCCCGCGCCTCGTCCGCGGCCTCCGGGGCCGGGCCGTACTCCATCGTCTCGAACAGTTCCGCGATCTTCGGCATTCCCCTCAACCCCCTCTCAACGCGACCCTCACCGCCGGTCTCATCCCAGCGGGTGCCGGTGGTGCGCGGAGTACCGCCCCGTCGCCTGGTGTTCCAGCTGGCGTTCGATGTCCGCGAGCAGCGAACTCGCGCCGAAGCGGAACAGCGACCGGTCGAGCCATGCCCCGCCCAGTTCTTCCTTCACGAGAATCAGCCACTCCAGCGCCTGCTTCGCCTTCCCTACTCCGCCGGCCGGCTTCAGCCCCACGTGGAAGCCGGAGAGTCGCCGGTAGGCCCGGATCGCGCGCGCCATCACGAGTCCGACGGGGAGCGTGGCGTTGACCTTCTCCTTGCCGGTCGAGGTCTTGATGAAGTCGGCTCCGGCCATCATGCAGGTCCAGCTCGCGCGGGCGACGTTGCGCAGGCTCCCGAGTTCGCCCGTGGCCATGATCGTCTTCAGGTGGGCCTCGCCGCACGCCTCGCGGAAGGCGCGGACCTCGTCGTACAGCGCCTCCCAGTCGCCGGTGAGGGCGTGGCGGCGGGTGATGACGATGTCGATCTCGCGCGCCCCGGCCTCGACCGCTTCGTGGATCTCCTCGACCCGCTGCGCGAACGGCGTGAGCCCGGCGGGGAAGCCGGCGGCGACCGCGCACACCGGGATGTCGTCGCCGGCGAGCGCCTCCACGACGGCCGGAACCATCGTCGGATACACACAGACGGAGGCGACGCGCAGGCCGAGATCTTCCACCTCGAGCGCGCGGAGGAGGTCGGGACGCACGGGCTGGCGGGCCTTGGCGGCGAGGCGAGCCACCCGTCCCGGGGTGTCGTCCCCGGCGAGCGTCGTGAGGTCGATCATCGTCACTGCGCGGAGGAGCCAGGCCGCCTGCCACTCCTTCTTGATGCTGCGGCGCTTCCCCAGCGTCGCGGCCCGGCGCTCGATCGCGCTGCGGTTCGCGGCCTGAGCCCCGATCAGATCCAGGTCCAGCGGAACCCCGGCGTTCCGGGCACGCATGGGGACCACACCGGCCTCTGTCCGGGCCCGGACTCCACGGGGGGACGCCGCGGCCCCGTCGGGCGGGATCTCGCGTTGCTTCGCTCCGGTCATGAATCGTCCATGGGTTCCGATGATCGGTTCCGATGATCGCGGGAAGATGACGAGCCGTAGAATATCGTACGGACCCCGAACCCGGGCGAATCCACACCTGGCTCGAGCCCGGGCGCGGGAGGACCTGATCGAGGTCGAGCGCTACGAGGTGCCGACCGCTCCTTGACGCTCGGCCGCCTGTGGGCCGAAGCTGTGGCTACCACACGCTGCAGGTGTTCCGCGGCAATCTCGAGCAGACGCCCTTGCACGCGACCGGGTGCTGCCTTATTCCGCAGCCTGCGGCCCGATACCGTGACGGATCGCGACCTGACGATTGACTATCCGGAGAACCCCATGACAACGAACGAGACCTGGTGGCCGAACCAGCTGAGCCTGAAGGCCCTTCGGCGGAACTCTCCCGCCTCGGACCCGATGGGCGCGGATTTCGACTACGCGGAGGCGTTCAAGAACGTCGACGTCGAGGAACTGAAACAGGACATCGAGCGGGTGATGACGACCTCGCAGGACTGGTGGCCGGCGGACTACGGCCACTACGGGCCGCTCTTCATCCGCATGACGTGGCATGCCGCGGGCACCTACCGCATCACCGACGGCCGCGGCGGCGGCGGGTCGGGCGACCAGCGCTTCGCGCCGCTCAACAGCTGGCCCGACAACGGGAACCTCGACAAGGCGCGTCGCCTGCTGTGGCCGGTCAAGCAGAAGTACGGCCGCAACCTGTCGTGGGCCGATCTCATCATCTTCGCCGGCAACTGCGCCCTGGAGTCGATGGGGTTCCGGACGTTCGGGTTCGCCTTCGGGCGCCCGGACGTGTGGGAGGCGGACGAGACGGACTGGGGCTCCGAGACCGAGTGGCTCGCGGACGAACGCCATGACGAAGACGGCGAACTCCAGGAAGGGCTCGGCGCCGACCACATGGGTCTGATCTACGTGAACCCGGAAGGGCCGGGCGGCAGGCCGGATCCCGCGGCGGCCGCGAAGTTCATTCGCACGACCTTCGCCCGCATGGCGATGAACGACGAGGAAACCGTCGCGCTCATCGCCGGCGGCCACACCTTCGGCAAGGCGCACGGCGCCGGCCCCGAGTCTCACGTCGGCACCGAACCGGAGGGCGCCGGTCTCGAGGAGCAGGGCTTCGGCTGGCGGAGCAGCCACGGCAGCGGCAAGGCCGGCGACACGATCACGAGCGGCCTGGAGGGCGCCTGGACCACCGAGCCCACGCGGTGGGACAACAACTTCATGGAAAACCTGCACGAGCACGAGTGGGAGCTGACGAAGAGCCCCGCCGGGAAGTCGCAGTACACGCCGGTCAACGCTTCCGAGGTCGCCACCGTGCCGGACGCGCACGATCCCTCGAAGAAGCACGCCCCCATGATGCTCACGACGGATCTCTCCCTGCGCGAGGATCCGGCTTACGCGCCGATCTCCAAGCGCTTCCTCGAGAACCCGGCGGACCTCGCGGACGCCTTCGCCAAGGCGTGGTTCAAGCTGCTCCACCGCGACATGGGGCCGCGCAGCCGGTACCTTGGACCGCTGGTCCCCGCGGAGCCGCAGTTGTGGCAGGATCCGGTGCCCGACGTCGACCACGAGTTGATCGATGAACGGGACGTCGCGGACCTCAAGGCCAGGGTTCTCGCTTCGGGCCTGTCGGTGTCCCGGCTGGTCTCGACCGCCTGGGCGTCGGCGTCGTCGTTCCGCGGCACCGACAAGCGCGGGGGCGCGAACGGAGCCCGCATCCGCCTCGCCCCGCAGAAGGATTGGGAGGCGAACGACCCGGCCGAACTGGCGGAAGCGCTTCGCACGCTGGAAGAGATTCAGGCGGAGTTCAACGACGCGCAGAGCGGCGGAAAGCGGGTCTCGCTCGCCGACCTCATCGTCCTCGCCGGGTGCGCGGGCGTCGAGCAGGCCGCGCGCGCTGCGGGGCACGACGTGCAGGTGCCGTTCGCGCCGGGCCGCACGGACGCGTCGGAGGAGTGGACGGACGCGGAGTCGTTCGCCGTCCTCGAACCCGTCGCCGACGGGTTCCGCAACTACGCGAAGGCCGGAAACAACGGCTCGGCCGCCGAGCGTCTCGTGGAGCAGGCATGCCTGCTCACGCTGACAGCGCCGGAGTTGACGGCGCTGGTCGGCGGCATGCGCGTCCTCGACGCGAACACCGGGCAGTCCGCGCACGGCGTGTTCACGGACCGGCCGGGCGCACTGACGAACGACTTCTTCGTGAACCTGCTCGACATGAGCACGGAGTGGCGGGCGTCCTCCGATGGCGCCTTCGAGGGCCGGGACGCGGCGTCCGGGGACGTCAGGTGGACCGCCACCGAGGTGGACCTGGTGTTCGGCTCGAACTCCGAACTCCGGGCCCTCGCGGAGGTGTACGCGTGCGGCGACGGGCAGGCGGCGTTCGTGCGCGACTTCGTCGCCGCCTGGAACAAGGTGATGAACCTCGACCGCTACGATCTGACCTGATCACAAGGCAACCGACGCGGTGCGCTACGGCACGATGTCGTAGCGCACCACGTACGGGATGTCGCGCACGCGACCTCCGATCACGACGACCTCAGAGCCCCTCGATATCGAGGGCCACGATGGAGGACTCGTCGAAGCTGCCGGTGTGGAGGGTCCAGACCCTGCGCCCTCTCGCTTCCAGTAGTCGGTGATCTTCGGGAAGGCGGATCGAGCCGAGGAATTGTCCGGAGGAGAGAAATACGTCATGCATGGCTCCCGGGGCCCCGTGCGGGCCGGATGCACCGGGGGCGGGGCGGTCCCGCTGGACCCAGATCCGTCCATCCGCGTCGACGAAGATCCGGGAGATGATCGCCGGTTCCGGGGGCTCGCCGATTTCGCGGAGGGCGGCCTGCCACGCCTCGGGCATTCGCCCATCCGCCTCGCCACCCCGCTCGGCAGGCGAGAGCGGGAGGGCTTCAGCGGGATGACAGAACCGCACGCGCATGGTGTCATCCCGATCGGAGACCGTCAGTTCGTACCGTCCATCCGGGTGCGAGACGACCCAGATCTCCGCGCCCACTCCCACCAACGACCGTGGCCATGCGGGCAGGATCGTACGCTCCAGGACTCTGGCGCCGGACCGGGTGACCGTATCGTTCACAGGATTGGCGGGAGACCAGCGGACGAAGGACCGCTCCTCCCAGCCATCCTCGATGGGGCCCGGGAACTCCAGCCATACGGTGTGATCCGGCTGTAGCGCCACGAACGTGACCTCGCCGGATGCGAATACGGGTGACAGAAACGCCGCATCCACCGCCGTGACGGTGGCCGAGCGAGAATCGAGATCCAGTGTGGTCAGCCGAAACGCCCCGAAGTCCAGCACGAGGAGAGTGTTGGCATCTTCCCAGGTCACCGCGGCGGGCGCCTGGACCTCACCGGGGCCTTCACCGCGTGTCATGGCCGGCCCCAGCCAATCTCCGTCGGGGTTGAGCAGAATGACTTCGGCGAGGCCCCAGTCCGCGATGGCCACCGATCCGTCCGGGCTTACGGCGACGTCAGCCGGGAAGATCAGTTCTTCCGCTTCCTCGGAACCGCCGACACGCCACACTTCACGCCAGGAGAGCTCCGCCGGCCACTCGCCGACGCGCGTGTTCCTTACAACCCGACCATCGGTGTCCGTGACCTCGCACACCGTGGATGCGGGCTGGTCACAAGCGGCGCTGATCGCGGCCAGCAGCAACGTCACAGTCCAGGATCGCAGGGCCATGTGCTGACACTGACCGGCCGCCGGGCTCACGGTCAACCGGGATCCTCCTCCCGAAAGCTGAGCTTTGCGATCCGCCAGGGCGGGAAACGGAGGGCGCGGGCATCCCGGTCCAGCTTGAGGCTGGCACCCGGTTGACGCCACATTGATGGGCATCTGGAGGTTTGCCATATGCGGACGGCCGCTCCGGCGACGCGTCGTGGTGAACCTTTCAGCGGGAGATTCTGGACGATGGGGTTTGATGTGATCGGACTCATCACGGTGGTGCTGGCCATCATCGGCGTGGGCGTGAAGCTGGAACTGGGCAACCGCAAGCTCGGCGGCCGGGTCGGCAAGCTGCGCGACGAACTCCGGGGTGAGATCCGGGACACGCGCGACGAACTCCGGGGCGAGATCAAGGACGTGCGCGACAAGCTCGGGGATGAGATCGGTGCGCTCCGGGGCGAGATCAAGGACGTGCGCGACAAGCTCGGGGATGAGATCGGTGCGCTCCGGAGCGAAGCGGCGAAGACGAGCACCTCGGTGGCCCGGTTGGAGGGCCATGCCTTCGGCATTCCCTTCCCGGACACCGGCGGCGGCCGAGGGATTGGTCAGGGCTGACCGAGAACGGCCGGTGTGATCCGACCGCAACAGCCGGCGCGGCGAAACGTGCTCGTGACGCTACGGAAACCGTGCGATCGACTCGGCGACGAGGCGCTGGAAGCCGGCTTGGGCGAGTTTCGTCGTCTCGAGCACTTCCTCGTGATTCAGCGGCTCGTCGAGGACGCCCGCCGCGTAGTTCGTGAGGCAGGAGACGGCCACGCAGCGGATGCCGAGGGCGCGCGCCGCGATCACCTCCGGTACCGTGGACATGCCGACGGCGTCGGCGCCCAGCGTTCGCAGCATGCGGATCTCCGCGGGGGT
>LXNJ01002282.1_pt1 | contig 10639 bp, 9 predicted proteins | sample 809081 | NCBI WGS metagenome assembly LXNJ01 (sample SAMN04870510, study PRJNA318959) | sponge metagenome | biome: sponge; feature: marine sponge reef; material: water | host: Petrosia ficiformis | place: Greece: Milos, Mediterranean Sea | collected 2013-05-29 | depth 5-7 m
CGGACCGGATCGAAGCCATGCACGCCGACGTCAACAAGAAGGTCGCCGTGGAGTTCATCTCGCGCGAGCACGGAATATCCCTGGATCACGTGATGGCCGTCGGGGACGGCGACAACGACCTGCCCATGCTTTTCAACGCGGGCCTGGGGGTGATCATGGACAACGCCCATGACGCGGTCAAGGAAGCGGGCCGGGGCCAGGGTCTGGTCATCGCCCCGCCGAACCACGAAAACGGCTTTGCCTGGGCGGTACGTCGATACGCGTTGAACAACGGACGGTGACCGGCTTATCGATCCGCGCCCGCTCTCTCTAACGGATCCCCACCCATGGACTCACCCCTCCTCGACCATCTCCGTTCTTCCCTGATGGTGGCCGACGGCGCCATCGGCACCATGCTGTACGCCCGCGGCGTTCCCATGGATGTCTGCTTCGATGAAATCAACGAAAGCCAACCCGAGCTGATCCGAAAGATTCACGGGGAGTACGTGGATGCAGGCGCCCGCCTGATCGAAACCAACACCTTCGGGGCCAATGCCCTGTCCCTTTCCAAGTACAACCTGGAGGGCCAGGCCGAGTCGTTGAACGCCCGGGGGGTCGAGATTGCCCGGCAGGCGGCGGGGTCCCGGGCCTACGTGGCCGGTGCGGTCGGACCCGCGCGCGGACTGCCCCACCGGGAGTACACCGATGCGGACTACGCCCGGGTCTACCGGGAGCAGATCACCGCCCTGGCAACGGGCGGGGCGGACGCGGTCATCCTGGAGACCTTTCTGCGGCTCGATGAGCTCAAGGGAGCGCTGGAGATCTGCCGTGCAGTCTGCGACCTGCCGGCGATCTGCCAGCTCGCGGTAGACCAGTACGGCCAGACCGACGACGGTTTCGGGGTAGTGGATGCCTTCGACCACTTGCGCGCTGCCGGCGCTGACGTGGTGGGGGTAAATTGCCGCAGCGGCCCCAAGGGCCTCCTGGACGCGCTCGCACCGGTTCCCCTTGAAGACGGACTCATCCTCTCGGCCTTCCCCAACGCGGGTTCTCCCGTCTACGTGGACGGGCGATTCATCTACGAGGCGACGCCCGAATACTTCGCGACGAGCGCCCTCCGGCTGCGCGACCAGGGCGTGCGCCTGATCGGCGGATGTTGCGGGACCATGCCCGAGCACGTGCGAGCCATGGCCCAGGCGCTGGAAGGCCGGGAAATCGTCACGCGGAAGAAGGTCGTCCCGGTGGAAGTCCGTGCTCCGGTCAGCAGGGCCGGCACGGTGCGCCCGGGTCGTCCTGGCCGACCTGAACGCATCCCCCCGGCGGCAGAGCCCACGATCGTGGAACTGGTCCAAAAGCGGGTGACCGTCATCGTCGAGCTCGATCCGCCGCGAGACCTGGATCACGGACCCATTGTGCGGGGCGCCAGGGCCCTGAAGAAGGCGGGCGCCGACGCCCTCACCATGGCCGACAATTCCCTGGCCGTCACGCGGATCAGCAACATGGCCGTGGGGCAGATCGTCAAGGAGGAGGCAGGCATCCGGCCGCTGCTGCACATCACCTGCCGGGACCGCAACCTGGCGAGCCTGCAGTCCCAGGTGCTCGGCCTGCACGCCCTGGGCATCGATCACGTCCTCGCCGTCACGGGCGATCCCGTGAAGTTCGGCGATCAGCCGGGAGCAAGCAACGTCTACGACGTTTCCTCATTCGAACTGATCCGTTTGATCAAGCGGATGAACGAGGGGGTCGGTTTCTCGGGCCGCCCCCTGAACGGCAGAACCGGGTTTACCGTGGCGGCGGCTTTCGACCCCAACGGACCCAACCTGGACAGAAGGATCCGGAGGCTGGAAAGGAAGGTCGAGGCCGGCGCCGACCTGATCATGACGCAGCCCCTCTTCGACCGCCGGCAGGCCAGGGCACTCTACAATGCGACCCGGGATTCCGGTGTGCCCATCCTGCCGGGCGTCATGCCGCTGGTCAGCGACGGCAACACGGAGTTCCTCCACAACGAAGTGCCCGGTTTCGTGGTGCCTGACGACGTCCGCGCGCGGATGGCCCGCGCGGGCCGGGGCCGGAAGGCCCGGAGAGAGGGTATCTCAATCGCCGGGGAAATCATCGAGTCCGTCCTGACGTACTTCAACGGCCTCTACCTGATCACGCCCTTCAACCGTTATCCCATGACGGTTGAGTTGACGGAGTTTGCCCTGCAGGCCACGTCGCGCGGGGAAACCGGGTAAGCATCCCTCAGTCCGCCGATTGATGGGCAAGGACTAACCGACGTAGAGCAGGCTGGCGATGATCGAGCCGCCGGTGATTAACATTGCGATCATCAGCCTGTTGGCGACCTGCTTAATCTTGTCTTCCAGGTTGAATTCGCCCGCCGACATGTTTATGATTGCCCTCGAAGTGTCCTGTTCCATGGCTGGTTAGTCGGCCTTTTTCTGCTCAAGCATGATGTTTTCAATCCTGGCCACTCGCCCGTCGAGTCTATCGAGGCCATTTACCATCCTGGACTCCATGTTCCGCATATCTTCGCGGAGGTGGGTCTCCATCCTCTGCGTGGCTTCCTTCAGTTCGTTCCTGCCAAGCTTGGCTTCACGCCAGAAGAAGATGAAGGCGGTCACCAGGACAACAGGTTGCATCCAGGGTAGTAGTGTATCCACGAAATCCCTCCTGATATGCATCCCTCAGTCCGCCGATTGATGGGAAAGGACTAACCGACGTAGAGCAGGCTGGCGATGATCGACCCGGCTATCACAAGCATCATAATCAGCAGTTTGTTCGCCGCCGAGGTCACGGTGTGCGCTACCTTGAGGTCCAGGGACTTTATCTTTTCTTCCAGGAGACTGAATCCGCCATCGACCTTGGCATCCAACTCCGCTATCTCTTTCCCTAAGGTTGCGAACCGCCTTTCGTTATTGATGTCCGTCGCCGCCAGTTTTTCTTCGACAGCCAGGATCCGCGCATCGACAGCCAGGATCCGCGCATCGACAGCCTGGAATCTCTTTTCGTTATTGATGTCCATCGCCGCCAGTTTTTCTACAACAGACTCTAACCGGACTCCGACTACATCTTCCAGTGAATGTACGGCGGAGTTCACGTCCGCCACCGTGGCGAAGACCTCGCTGGGCGATTCTTTGACCTTCTTGTCTTCCATGATTTCCCCCTCCTGAGGATGAGTGCACTGATTACGATTCTACTGTTTCAGTCGGAGTACCCTCGAGTTTCTCGAAGAAAATCTTGGAAATTCGATGATCGGCCAGAAGGGCTGAAGCCGGGCATACGGCCGGATCAGGAAGACAAACGGATCAGGAAGCCGGACGGTTCCTGTAGTACAGGTAGGATACGCCGATGAGGATGGCGCTCAAGCCGAGGAAGGCGATGATGCGGTAGAGCGTGTCCAGAAACATCGTGTCGAAGACGAAGACCTTCACCACGGTGGCGCCGAAGTAGACGATGGCGGCGGCACGGAGCGCGCGGATGTCCATCCACCTGCCCAGGAACATGACCAGCGCAGCGCCGAACAGCCATACCCCGGAGACGGCCAGTTGACGCAGGTTTTGCAGTTGCTCCGGGGAACCGTCCCCGGGGGCGGAGATCAGGTGCCCGAAGTAATCCAGGGTCTCCAACGTGCCCCAGACCAGGAGAACCGTGGCCCATGCGACGTGAAAAGCGTTCCATAGCCGCCGATATCCCCTTGAATCGAGTCGGTCCCGCATCATGCCGGTGCAGGCAAACAACGTGCCCGCCAGGACCCAGTAAGCGCTGGTCCGCACATCACCCATCGGTCGGCCATCGAGAATGACCATGATTCCCCCCGGGATGGCCAACAGGAAGTACAGTCCCACAATGGTCATCAGGAAAAGCGCTGTGCCTGCGTGCCGGACGATGGGCCGCTGGAAGCGTACTCCGTACCAGAACATCGCGAAGGCTTCGATGGCCCATACGACCATGACCGCGTAGCGTTCGAAGTACAGGAACGGCGCCAGGACTGCCAGGACCACGGCCGTCGCGGCATAGAAGGACACCGCGGAGGTGTCCTCTGCGCGCCTCGCTGTCACGGCAGTCAGGGCGAAATAGGCCAAAGACAGGACCGCCGTCGCGATGACCACCGAGTAGTTCCAGGCGTAGTCGGGGTCAAGGAACTGGATTCCGAAAGAGGACCACACTCCTTCGGTGTGACGGAGAAGTCTCACGAGCATCAAAAAGAAGCCGGTGATATTGACTGTACCGGCTGTCCATCGCCACCGGCGGTTCCCCGGTTCCTCCATGAATGACCGGTACAGATCCATTCCGGCGAACATCGCCCACCACAGGACCAGGAAGACCAGGGCCGTTGCGAATCCTTCGGGCAGATCCGCCCGGAACGACCAGGTCAGGTACGTCCCGTAGGTGGCGGCGATGCCCAGCGGCTCGAGCAGCCTCCACTTGCGCCGGCATAGCAGGACCGCGATCAGTCCGGCGTCGAGGAGCGTGATGTATACGAATAGACCGATGGTGTTCAGTTCGGCGGTGACGAGCAGGAAAGGCGTCAGGAATCCACCGGCCCACGCCAGCAGGGCGATGGCCCGGGCGTCATAGCGCAGGGAAAGCAGCAGGGCCGCGGCCGTCACCAGGGCCATCAGCAAAAAGGCGATGGGCTGCGGAATGAGATGGTAGAAGTCGTAGGCGGCGTAGATCGACAGGTACAGGATCGCGGCGCCAGCCCCGGTCAGGCCCTGGGCGAAAACGCGCAGGTCGCGCCGATGGTGACGATAGCCGCCCGCGATCAACAGGAGGCCGGCCGCGCCACCCAGGATCACACGCGCCGTTTCATTCAGCCAGTCGTTGTCGAAGGCGTATTTCAGGAAGAAGCCCACGGCGAAGATCAGTGCGAGGGCGCCCAGCCGGTTGAGCAGCTTCCCGCCGAAGAGGATCTCCCACTCATCTCGCGTGCGGGGCCGGAGCATCCTGGAAACGACGCCTGGTTCTGGATGGGCGCCCGGTTCCGGTCGAGGGACCGGTTCCCGATGGGTGGCGGGTATCGGATGGGTGACCGGTTCCGCCTGGATGGGCGCGTCCGCGGGAGATCGAGCGGGAACTTCATCTACAGCGACCGCGTCTTCCGCTGGCGGCCCTTCATGGCCGGATATCCCGGACGCCGGGTCTTTGGTATCCCGGAAATGCCGCCTGACGGCCTCCTCGAGTTGCTTTACCCGTCCCGAGAGAGACAGGTAGGTCCCGATGAGGAACAGAAGCAGGATTACATTGAGTACAATCAGTAGTTCCATCGAACCGCATACTACGCTATCGAGCGGCGCCGTGTCAAGTCAGTCCGTCGGCTTCGGACGGTGGACGGCGCCTTCTTTGGGATCGTTGACAGGGCCAGTACCGCCGTCTATATTCCGTTATTCGATTCCCGATCTTGCTTTTCGTTTCAACTACTAACCCTCTCCGGGAGGAGTATTTGATGTCCACGGTCTATCGCGTCGGCATAATCGGATGCGGCAGCATTTCGCACCTGCACATGAAGGGATACCTGGGGGAGGAGCGGTTCAAGGTCGTCGCGCTCTCGGATCCGGTCGCGGAAGCCAGGCAGGATTTCGGCGATCGGTATGGCATTGAAAGACGCTACGACGACGCCCGGGAAATGATGGACGAGGAGGGTCTCGACGTCGTCAGCATCTGTACCTGGCACAAGCTCCATGCCCCCCTGACCATCGCCGCCTGCGCGCGGCGGCCGAAGGCCATCCTGTGCGAGAAGCCCATGGCCGTCAACATGGGAGAATGCGACGAGATGATGATCGCGGCGCGGCGGAACGACGTGAAGCTCGCCATTGCCCACCAGCGCCGCTTCAACCCGGTGTGGACCGACGCCCGGAACCTGGTGGCGGAAGGGGCGATCGGCGACGTGCGGCACGTCCATTGCAGCGGCAGCCAGGGCCTGTTGAACGACTGCTCCCACATGTTCGATTTCATGCGCTACGTCATGAGCGATCCCGCGCCGGAATGGGTCATCGGCAACATCGAGCGCAAGACCGACCGGTACGAGCGCGACATCCGCATCGAGGACCGCAGCGCGGGTATCGTGGGCTTTGACAACGGTGCCGTCGGACAGCTCCTGCAGGAGCTTCATCCCGAACGCCGGCAGGGCGGCTACCTCTACGGATCGGACGGCATGTTGGACGTGAACGAACAGCGCGTCCTGCTCATCAATTCGAAGACCGGCGGCTGGGAGGAACGGCCGTCCACCGGCGAGGACCCGAGCGTGGGCCAGGCCGTGGAACTGGCGGACTGGATCGAGGGCAAATCCGATCACCGCGGCGAGGCCTCCAACGGCCGGGCCGCCGTGGAGATCATCATGGGCATCTACGAGTCCGCCCGGCTCCACGAGGTCGTCCAGATGCCCGTGCGCACCCACAGTTCGCCCATCGAGGAAATGCTCGATGCCGGCGACCTGCCCGTGGAGCGCCCCGGCCGATACGATATCCGGGCTTTCCTGCTCCGCGGAGAGTCCATGCAGGGCGAAACGCCGGACGAAAACGATGAGGAAGGATGACCGGGCGGAAATCGGCCGCACGGACTTGATGGTCAACCGCCTGGGACTCGGCGGCGCGCCCCTGGCCGGCCTGTACCAGGGCGTATCCAATGAGCAGGCCGGCCGGGTAATAAACACCTACCTCGGCCACGGCCTGGGTTTCTTCGACACGGCCCCGCTGTACGGCAGCGGCGTAAGCGAGACCCGCCTGGGCGCCGTACTGTCGGCGCGTGTCCGCGGCGACGACAACGGCCGCGACGCCTTCGTGCTCGCGACCAAGGTGGGCCGCCTCCTCGTGCCCGACCCGGCGCGGGACCAGGACGTGTGGTCCGACGATCTCCCGCCGGTCGGCCCGGTCTTCGACTACAGCTACGACGGGACCCTGCGTTCCCTGGAGGAAAGCCTTGGCCGACTTGGCCTGGACCGGGTGGATATCCTTCATATACACGACCCGGACAACCACTACGACGAGGCGATGAAGGGCAGCTACCGGGCGCTTGTCAGGATGCGCGATGAGGGCGTGATCCGGGCGGTGGGCGCCGGCATGAACCAGGCGAAGATGCTCGCGCGATTTGCGGTCGAGGGCGACTTCGACTGTTTTCTCTGCGCGGGCCGTTACACCCTGGTGGACCACACGGCGCTCAAGCGGCTGCTGCCCCTGTGCGAGGAACGCAACATCAGTATGATCTTAGGCGGGCCCTACAATAGCGGCATCCTGGCGCAGGGCGCCGTGGATGGGGCGAAATTCGACTATTGCAAGGCACCGTCGCGTATCATGGATAGGGTCCGCCGTATCGAGGAGATATGCGGCCGCCACGGCACGCCCCTCAAGGCGGCGGCGCTGCAGTTCCCCCTGGCCCATCCGGCCGTGGCCGCCGTCATCCCAGGAGCGCGGTCGCCGGCGGAAGTGGACGAAAACGTGAAGATGTTCGAGTTCGAAATCCCCGCGGATTTCTGGACTGAACTGCGGGAAGAAGGACTGGTTCCCGACGCGGCGCCGACGCCGGCGTGATGGAGCGCGGCGCCAACGCCCGTGTGATGGATCGCAGCGCCGACGCCCGTGTGATGGATCGCAGGCACCGGCGCCTGCGTGAGGGATCGTGACATGAGCTGGCGGACCGCCGGCGATAGTAACCGTCGGCGATATCAGCAAGCGCGCCTCGCAGCCATGCACATCCTGAAGTACCAACCGGATTCAGCAACCAAAAGGAGCGTCCAATGGCAGCACCCCAACGCTATGGCATGGTCCTGAAGATCAGGCCGGAACGCATCGAGGAATACAAGGCATACCACGCCGAGGTCTGGCCCGGCGTGGCGAAGAGGATCACGGAAAGCAACATCACCAACTATTCCATCTATCTGAAGGACGATTACCTCTTCTCCTATTTCGAGTACGTCGGAGACGACTTCGAGGCGGACATGGCGAAAATGGCCGCCGACCCGGTCACGCAGGAGTGGTGGGACGTCATGATGCCGATGCAGGAACCTCTGCCGACCCGGAAAGAGGGCGAATGGTGGGCCGAGATGGAGGAAGTTTTTCACCAGGACTAGTTGCAGGGCGCCGCTGTGCCCGGGGATTGCGCCTTGACAGGCACCCAACGCAGTCGTCCTCTGTACAGATTCCTCGAACGGAACCTCGAGCAGCTTGTACTGGTACGTAACGACCTTACAGGTAGCATACCCGAAGGGATAGGGCAACTCGAGAACCTGGTTATTCTGGATCTTTGTTCCGATTGACACGTCGTTAGGGATAGGGAGAAATGATGAACATTATTCGATCCATTGTACCGTTCACATTTTGTATATGCGTATGCATGCTGACCGCGTGTGGTAGCGACTCACCTACCGAACCGGCTGTTCAGGTACCAGCCAGGATAGACGTGACTCCTGGTTTTATTATCTTTGAATCGGTTGGTCAAACCTTGACCCTGACCGCGAAAGTGATCGACACGAATCAAAATGAGATAACAGAAGCTGTTTTGGAATGGTCGACAAGTAATCCGATGGTAGCAATGGTAACCCAAGGTGTAGTTATCTCTACGGGGTACGGGACAGCACAGATTACGGTACAGCATCGTCGCCTGTCCAGAACGGTTAACGTCACGGTGGAACTGCAGTAGGACGGAATCATGTATTTCAAGTCCTTGACCAGGCGAAGGCAGGACTGTCCATATCGATCCTTGCGTGAATACTAAAACTGTAACACGCTGTGCTGACAGAGAGTCGCATTCCCACTTTCTGAAGTTGCCAACAGTCCCTTAAAACGTTAAGATCCGTTATATGCTTGGGTAAACAGAACCGACTGTAAGGAGAAACTGCCCATGGCCCTGACCGAAGCGCAACTGGCAGCATTCCACGACCGCGGGTTGGTGGTCGTCGAGGACGTGCTGACCGACGCCGACCTGGATCCCGTGATCGATACCATGACCGCATTCGTCGACCGGCGGGCGCGGGAACTGCGCGCCGAGGGCAAGATCGCCGACCTCTACGAGGATGAATCCTTCCTGACGCGCTACGCCCGGCTCTTCGCCCAGAGCGCCGAGATCGGCCTCGGCATGGACATCTACGATCTGCGGGCCGGTCCGGTCTTCGATTTCCTCCGGAACGACAACCTGCTCGACGCCGTGGAGTCCTTCCTCGGCCCCGATATCACCTGCTCGCCCATCCAGCACCTGCGGGCCAAGCCGCCGTCCCGGCTGGACGGCAGTCCGTCGTACAACGTGCCCTGGCACCAGGATTCGGGGGTGAGCTGGGCGGAGTCGGACCGGACCCTGGCGCTGACCTGCTGGCTCCCCCTGGTGGACGCCACGGTGGAGCGGGGCTGCCTGGAGGTGATCCCGAACGTGATCCACACCGGTCATCTCGACCACGTGTCGGACGCGGGCACGCGCATAAAACCGGACCTCATGCCCGAGACCGAAGCCGAACCGGCCGAAGTGCGCAAGGGCGGGGTCGTCTTCCTGAGCCAGTATACGCCCCACCGGTCCACGCCGAACCTGACGGAGTGGGACGTGCGGTGGAGCCTGGACCTTCGGTACGTGGCCTACGGCGAGCCTACCGGGCGCCCCTTCTTTCCCGATTTCTGCGTGCGGAGCCGCGCCCATCCGGAACGGGTGCTCACCGATCACCAGGCCTGGGCCGACAGTTGGGTCGCGGCCCTGGAGGAGCAAGAACGGAATCCCCGGCAGGCGCACAGGGTGGCGCAGGAGCCATGAGGAGAAACAGATGCTTTGAGGCCGGCCATCGGGCGCCAGGTTTGGCGCGTTCCTGAGCAGTCTGATCCTACCCGGACTGGGGCAGTTGTACCAGGGCCGCAGGCCCGCCGCGGTCGTGCACTTCGTCCTCGCGGTCCTGCTCTGGCTGTTGGGCTACGGTTGGATCGTGCATCTGTATTCGGCGGTCGAAGCGGTGCTGCAGAGGCCGCCCGTCGAGGACTGCGGAAAGTAAGCCGCGCGATCCGGTTTTTAGCGGCGGTAACGATACCTGGCCGGCCGGGGCCGGGGCCTGGTCGATCCAGGCAGGACCGGCGAACCCTGGGAACGAAAACCCCTATTCAACAGAAAAGAGGTATGTCCATGAGCTTCGGTGACGGAGCCTACAGGTACGAGGTGCAGGAAAACTGGTGGAAGCTGCCCGAAGGCTGGTCCTTCGGCTGGATAACCGGAGTCGCCTGCGATTCAAAGGACCAGGTGTACGTCTACTCCAGGAGCGAGCATCCCGTGGTGGTCTTCGACCGCGAGGGAACGTTTGTCAAGACCATAGGCGACGGTATTCTGAAGAACGCCCACGGTATATACATCGACGGGGAGGACAACATTTTCCTGGTCGACTGGCTGGACCACTGCGTCCGCAAGTTCGACCGCGACGGGAACCTGGTGCTGACCATCGGCACGCCCGGTATCCCGAGCGACAACGACGGGGATCCTTTCCGCAAGCCCACAGAAGCGGTCGTCGCGCCGAACGGCGATATCTACGTGTCCGACGGATATGACAACGCCCGGGTACACCGGTACGACGCCGAAGGGAATCACATTCACTCCTGGGGCAGTTGGGGGGACGGCCCCTCCCAGTTCGCGCTGAGCCACTGCGTCCGCATCGACCGGCATGACCGGCTTTGGGTGTGCGACCGCGAGAACCAGCGCATCC
>LXNJ01002283.1_pt1 | contig 10635 bp, 9 predicted proteins | sample 809081 | NCBI WGS metagenome assembly LXNJ01 (sample SAMN04870510, study PRJNA318959) | sponge metagenome | biome: sponge; feature: marine sponge reef; material: water | host: Petrosia ficiformis | place: Greece: Milos, Mediterranean Sea | collected 2013-05-29 | depth 5-7 m
GTGCTCGTCGCGCGGGACGGGACCCTCTTGATCTCCGACGACAAGGGTGGTCGGATCTACCGCGTGACCCACACCGGCGAATAAGACCCCGTTCGCGCAACGCGGCTCGACCCGTCGGGGCCGTTCAACGCAAGGACTTCAGAAGAATCCCCAGGCGCGGCGCTTGGGTCCCGGGCAGTTCGCCAGTTGCCGGGAGTAGCGGCTGTTCTTGGCGCCCACCCGGGAGGCGGCGTCCTTGAGCCAGGCGTTGTTCCGCCAAGTCCCCCGGCTGTAGCCGCCCATGCCCGCGTAGTAGGTCAGGTACAGGGTGCGCGCATCATTGACGGGGATGTTCAGGTGCCGGTGCGAGCGGTCGAGGTACCAGCCGACGAAGTCGACCGCATCGCCGAAGTTGTCCCGGCTGCGGAACCGGTCGCCCGTCTCGCGCAGGTAGTCGCGCCAGGCTTCGTCCGTGGCCTGGGCGAAGCCGTAGGCGGTGGACTCGCGTTTCCACGGAATGACCCCGAGCAGCATCCGCCGCGGCGGGCGGGCATTGGCGATGTAGCTCGACTCCTTGTTCATGACCGCCATCATCACCGAGACCGGGATCTTCCAGCGGAGTTCGGCGTCCTTCGCCTCCCGGTACCAGCCCCGTTTTTCCTTGAAGATGGCGCACAGATCCTCCGGGTTCGCCGGCGGCTTGGATACGCACCCGGCCAGCAACGCAGCCAGGCCGATGCCGACGATCCGCAAGTGCATGGTATTGATTGATCCCATAGCTCCCTCCTTGGAACCTTCTCAAAGAGCTCAGAGAGCTCAGAGAGCTCAACCCGCCAGCCTGGCGAGGAACTCCTCCTCGTCGAGGATCTCGATGCCGAGCTCCTCCGCCCGCGTGCGTTTGCTGCCGGCCCCCGGCCCCGCCACCACAACCGTGGTGTTCTTGGACACCGAGGAGGCGACCTTCGCGCCCAGACCCGTTAGTCGTGCCTTGGCGTCGTTGCGCGACATCGCCTCGAGGGTGCCGGTCAACACCCAGGTCTGTCCCCGCAGCGGCAGGGACTCGCCGGGGACCTCCGCCGGGACCTCCCAGGCGATGCCGATCGTCTCGTGCAGTTCCCTCGCCAACCCGAGGTTGGCTTCGTCGGCGAAGAACTCGACGATCCGCGCGGCGACCACGGGACCGACATCCTCCACCTCTTGCAGGGTCTCCAGTTCAGCCTCGAGCAGCCTGTCCAGCGTCCTGAAACGCGCCGCGACCGTGGCGGCGGTGGTCTCGCCGACCTCGCGGATGCCGAGGGCGTGGATGAACCGGGCGAAGGTCGTCCGCTTGCTCGTGTCCAGCGCGGCCAGCAGGTTGTCCGCCGATTTCGCACCCATGCGCTCGAGGCCACCGAGTTGCTCGGCGGTCAACCGGTAGAGATCGGCGGGGTTGTCCACCAGCCCTTCGCCGAGCAGCTGATCGATCAGCTTGTCGCCCAGGCCCTCGATGTCCAGCGCATGGCGCGAGGCGAAGTGCCGCAGACGCTCCTTGCGCTGTGCCTGGCACTTGAGTCCCCCGTTGCAGCGCGCGACGACCTCATCCTCGAAGCGTTCGATGGCCGAGCCGCAAACCGGGCAGTGCGACGGCAGGTGCACCGCGCGGGCATCACTCGGCCGCTTCGACAACACGACCTTGGTCACCTGGGGGATGACGTCTCCCGCCCGGTGGACGAACACGGTGTCGCCGACGTGCAGGTCCAGCCGCTGCACTTCGTCCATGTTGTGCAGCGTGGCGTTGGACACCGTGACACCGCCGACGAATACCGGCGCGAGCTTCGCCACCGGGGTGATGGCGCCGGTGCGGCCTACCTGGAAGTCGACGTCCTGGACCACCGTGCTCGCCTCCTCCGCCGGGTACTTGTAGGCGATGGCCCAACGCGGCTTGCGGGTCACCTGACCGAGCTTGTCGCGCAAGCTGAAGTCGTCCACCTTGATGACCGCCCCGTCGATGGCATAGTCGAGACCGTCGCGCACGGCGAGAAGCTCGTTCACGTACTTGGCGCAATCTTCCAGGCTCGCCTGCCGGCGGCCCCAGGGGTTGACCCGCAGACCCCACCCGCGCAGCGCCTCCATGACCGCGGAGTGCCGGGACTCATGGCTCGGTCGCTCGCCGATCTCGCCGATGCTGTAGCAGAACATCGACAGCGGCCGCGTCGCGGTGACGGCCGGGTCCAGTTGACGCAGGCTGCCGGCGGCCCCGTTGCGGGGATTGACGATGGTTCTCTCACCCTGAGCGGTCGCCCACTCGTTGAACCTCCGGAAGCCCGAGAGGGGCATGTAGACCTCGCCGCGGACCTCCACCGCGGGCGGGACGTCGCGGCCGGCAAGTTTCAAGGGAACGGCACGGATGGTGCGCACGTTGGCGGTGATGTCCTCACCGGTCGTGCCGTCGCCGCGGGTCGCGGCGCGCACCAGCCGTGCGTCGCGGTAGAGCAGGCTGACCGCGACGCCGTCGATCTTGGGTTCGCAGAAATAGTCCGGCTCGTCACCCTCGTCGAGCAGTCGGCGGCAGCGGGTTTCCCAGGCGGCCAGCTCCTCGATGCTGGTGCATTTGTCGAGGGACAACATCGGCGTGTCGTGGCGGACTTCAACGAACGTCGATGCCGGTGCCGCTCCCACGCGCTGGGTCGGCGAGTCCGGGGTGACCAGCTCTGGGTGCGCTGCCTCCAACGCCACCAGGCGGTCGTACAGCGCGTCGTACTCGCTGTCCGGAAGCTCGGGATCGTCGAGGACGAAGTAGCGGTGGAGGTGGTGGTTGACCTCCTCGCGGAGCGTCTCGACTTCCCGCCGCGCCGCTAGCGGATCGCCGGGCTCGCCGGTTGCGCCGGCCTCGGCCACCATGTCATGCCCTTAGCGACTTGCGCTTGAACTCGCGTACCCGTTGGCGATAGTGCTCGATGGTCTGCGCGCTCATCGCGCTGCGGCCTTCATCCTTCAATTCGCCGCCAAGCGTGATGGCCACATCCTGGGCCACCTCCAGCATGTCGTCCAACGCTCCCGACGGGTCGCGCACGCCCAGCAGGGGCATCAGCATGACCACGCAGGGTGTCGCCAGGGTCGACGAGTCCGACACGTCGAACGATCCCGGCTCGATGCCGTTGGCGACCGTGAACCACGGCCCTTCCGTGTGCGGATCGAACTTGCGGAACACACGATCCGCGCCGCATTCCAGGCCGTTCGCGAGGAAAGTCCGCAGGAGTTGGTCACCGTCGAAGACTCCGTCGGCCTTGGCGACGATCCAGATGACGATGACTTCCTCGGCCCGGATGGCACCGTTGGTCAACGGCGACGACGCCGTCCAGCCCGGGTTGGTCAACCGCTCGGCGCGGGGAACCGTGGGTTCGGTACGCTTGCCCGGAATGGTGATGCGGCCACGCGTCGACGGCGGTTCGGGGACATCCGTCGACCTGTCCTCAATGGCAACGCCACCCGGCGGCGGCTCTTCCTCACGGGGCGGCGGCTCTTCCTCGGTGGGCAACGGCGGCGCGGCGTCTTGGACGCGCTCCATCAGCACGGGGGGCGCGTTGATCTTCTCGTCGTCCCCGGGTTCGTCAGTCGCCTCCTCCGCCTCGGACGCCGGCGCGCCTTCCTCGATCAGCGGCTCAACCGGTGATTCCTTGGGCGCCGAGGTGGCCAACGCGTCGGTCTTCCGGGAAGCGTCGGAACGACTTCGGATAGCCGACCACAAGCCGTGAAGCAGGACGAGGACAAGCAGTGCCCCGCCGCCCATCAGGATGTAGCTCTTGATGTCCATTCGAGAGGTCCTAGTGGTGCGCCGCTTCCGCCATGGCTAACCTGCTGCCGTCTGCACCGTGGATTCCACGTCCACGGAAACCAGGCGGGACACGCCCGGCTCCTGCATGGTCACACCCAGGAGGTGATCCGCCATGGCAATCGTGCGCTTGTTGTGGGTGATGACGACGAACTGCACGTCGTCGGACATTTCGCGGATCAGATCGGCAAACCGATCCACGTTGAGGTCGTCCAGTGAGGCGTCCACTTCGTCGAGCAGACACACCGGGCTCGGGTTGAGCTGGAAGATGGAAAAGATCAGCGCCACGGCCGCCATGGCTTTCTCGCCGCCCGACAACGAGTTGATGCTCGCATTGCGCTTGCCGGGCGGCCGCGCCATCACCGTGACGCCGGTATCGAGCCAGTCGGGACCGGTATGGGTCAGGTAGGCGTGTCCGCCGCCGAAGAATTTCGGGAACAGGACGTCCAATTGCTGGTTCACCCGGTCGAACGTGTCTTTGAAGCGAACACGCGTTTCGCGGTCGATACGGCGGATGGCATCGCGCAAGGTGGCGAGCGCCGTTTCGAGGTCCTCGCGTTGTCGATCGAGATGGTTGCGGCGCTCCGATTCCACCTCGTAGTCGCCGATCGCGGCCTGGTTGATCTCGCCCAGACGGTGGATTCGCTTGTCGAGACGCTCCACCGCCTGGAGCAGCTGTTCCTCGGTGGCGTCCGCCGCCAGACCCTCGCGGGCTTCTTCGAAACCGATTCCGGTCTCCGCGAGCTGGGCCAGCAGATTGTCCCGATCCGCCGCCAGCCGCTCTCGCTGGACCCGGGCATCCTCCAGGCGCGAACGGGCTTCGTCCACGGTCTGCTGCACTTCATTGCGCTTGGCACTGCGCGTACGGATGTCCGCCTCGACGGCTTCCATCCGCCGGCGAAGGTCGGCGAGGCGTTGTTCGAGTTCGAGACGCTCGGCGAGTTTCGCTTCGAGGATCTTCCGCTGCGCGGGCATTTCAGCCTCGGTCTCGGTCACTGCGCCGCGTAGCTCATGGGCGCGTTCCTCGAAGTCCCGTCGCTGACTCTCGAGTCGGTCGCGGGCCGTTTCAGCCGCCTCGAGTGACGCCTCCAGGCCTTGCCGCTCGATCCGCAGGCGATGCAGTGCCTCGCGGGTTTCACGCGCCGCCGTGAGCGCGCTCTCCCGTTCCGCCGTATCGGCGTCGCGTGCGGTGCGCAGGGACTCGCCCTCGCCTGCCAGCGACTGCGCATCGGTTTCCAGTTCGGCGAGCCGCTCCCGGCGGGACTCGAGATCCCTGGCATCGGTCTCGATCTGGACGTCGTTCTCGTCCCTCTCGGAGGCGTTTCGCCTTGCCCGCGCGGCCGCTTCCTCGACGCGCACCTGGCGGACATCGTGCTCCGTCCTGACCCGCGAAAACTCCGCGGTGAGTTCGACACGTTGTTCGTGGAGGCCTTCGCGTTGGTCTTCCAAGGCCGCCGTCTGCCGCCGGGCCTCGGCCAGGCGCGCAGCCTGCTCGGCCAGGTCCGCCTCCGCCTGATCCAACGCCTTGTCGAGAGCTTCGATTTGCCGGGCGCGCTGGACGACACCGCCCGATTCGTCCGTGCCTTCGTCCAACCTGGCGAACCGAACCCAATCCACACCCAGCCAGACGCCGTCGGCGGTGACGATGCTCTGTCCACGCTGCAGGCGGGAGCGATGGCGGAGCGCCTCGGTCATGGACTTGGCGGCGAACACCCCGACCAGCAGGGCGCCGAACTCGGGGCGTACGAACTCGGCGAGCAGCGGCAGACCTCGGGGCGTCGGTTCGATTCCCGTCCGCGTCGACTCGAATAGCACGAGCCGCCCACCCGCCAATTCGCCCAGCCTCGCGGCGAGGGCGCCGGTGTCCGCGACCTCGATGGCCTCCAGGCCGCTGCCGAGGACCGTCTCCACGGCCGTCTCCCAGCCGGGTTCCACGGTCAGGCGCTCGCCGAGCCGGGGCGCGTCTTCCAACCCGTGGTCGGCGAGCCAGCGCTCGACCGCGTCTTCCAGGTTTGCCTTGCCCAGTGCCGACGCCTGGACGGCGGAGAGCGGTGCCAGCTCGGCGCGCGCCGTCTGCGCCGCCGTTCGCGCCTGCTCGAGAGCACGCTCGCAGATCTCGACGGCTTCTCGCGCGCCGGCGAGGCCCTGGTCGTTGGCGCGAATCTCGGCATCGACGGTGGCGAGGCGGTGTTCGAGGCCATCGAGCTGGCGTGCCAGACGCTCCACGCCCGGATCGGTAACGACGCCGGGTTCCGAGTCGAGCAAGGCGGATCGTGCGCGCAGCCGCTGCAGAACCTGCTCGCCGTGCTCGATTCGGCTTCGTTGCAACTGGATGTCGCCCGCGTTCCGCGCGGCCCGTTCGGCAAAGTCCTCCCACGCGTTCTGCGACGCGTGGACGCGTTCCTCGGCCCGCTCGAGCCGTGCGGTCGCCTCGGCGTCGAGGTCTTCCGCCCGCGCGATGTCCGGCACCCGCTCTTCGACCCCCGCCCTCATCCGCGCGATGTGCGCCATGTCGGTCTCGAGTTCGCTCACCGCCCGGTGCTGTCGCGCCCTGATCTGGTCGAGATCGGCCTTCTGCTGGGCGAGCCGCTTGCGGCCGAACTCGATGGCTTCCTCCACACGTGCCGCTTCCGCGCCCGCGCGGTAGTAGCCGCCCTGCACGGTGGCCTGTTCGTCGGCAAGCTCCGCATGGGCCGCCCGATCCTGCTCCAGGCCCGTATCGATGGTCTGCCGCGCGGCGAGCGCTGCTTCGTGTTCCGCATCGAGTGCCTTGGTCCGCGCTTCCTGGCCATCGAGTTCCGAGCCCAGTGCCAGCAGTCGGATGGCATGCCACTGGGCGGTTTGTTGGCGCTTTTGCTCCTTCAGCGTGTTGTAGCGCTCCGCCGCCTTCGCCTGCCGCTTCAGGTGCGCCAGCTGCTTGTCGAGTTCGTCGATGACGTCGCCGAGACGCTCGAGGTTTTCGACCGTGTGCTTCATGCGGTTCTGGGTTTCGCGGCGGCGTTCCCGGTACTTCGAGATTCCGGCCGCTTCCTCCAAGTACGTGCGCAACACGTCGGGCTTGGCTTCCACCAGCTGCGCGATCATGTTCTGTTCGATGATCGAGTAGCTCCGCGGGCCGAAGCCCGTGCCGAGGAAGACATCGGCGATGTCACGCCGCCGACAACGCGTGCCGTTCAGGTAGTAGGTCGACTGGGCCTCGCGGTTGACTTCGCGGCGGATCGCGAGTTCCGCGTAGGAGGCGAACCGGCTCTTGGCGAACTCGCCCGTCGGGCGGGCGTCGCGATTGTCGAACACCAGTTCGATGGCCGCGAGGGAAGCCGGCTGGCGGGAATTCGAACCGTTGAAGATGACGTCGGTCAGGGCCTCGCCGCGCAGCTGGCGTGCCGAACTCTCGCCCAATACCCAGCGAACCGCATCGATGATGTTGGATTTGCCGCAGCCGTTTGGACCGACAACCACACCGCGATTGCCTGGCAGGGACACCGTCGTCGGGTCGACGAAAGACTTGAACCCGGCGAGCTTGATTTCCTTAAGGCGCATCTAGATCAACGACAGTCCATTGTCGCGCACGCCGCCAAGTGTAACGAAATCGCCGCATAATTCCAGCGCAAATGAGCGGACCGGTCCAGCGCAAATGAGCGAACCGGCTGCGGCAGCAAATTGGCTCACCGGCTGCCCTGGGCCGCGATCCGTCTCGCCCGCCAGAGCGCACGCTAGCCGGGTTGGGCGTCGATGCCGTCACCGCCCTCGGCAATACCGTGCAGTTCCGGCGGCACGTAGTTCTCGTCGTGCTTGGCAAGCACCTCGTTCGCCTGGAATACACGCTGCTCGTCCAACTGCCCGGCGACGAGGATGCCCTGGCCTTCCCGGAACAGCCCCGGGAGGACACCGATGAAGCGCACATCGAAGTCGTTGCCCCGGTAGTCGGTGAGGCTGAAGGCGACGCCGAGGCCGGTGTCGTCATGGACCACGCTGCCGTCCACCACCATGCCGCCGGCCCGGATCGCGACGCCCACCGGCGCTTCGCCGTTGACCACCTTGGCGGGCTCGTAGAACAGGTTGACGCTCTCGCGCAGCGCCAGAAGCGCAAAGGTCAGGGTGACCGCGGCCCCTGCGACCACGAACAGCACCACCGCGAGCCGCTGTCGGCGAATCGATCTCACTCGGACCTCCGCGAGCGTTGTTGGGCTTGCTCCCCGGTCGATTGCGCGGAGCGTTTGCGGATCCGCTCGACCATAGCACGCAGGCTGGCAAGCGGCCAGATTCCGAGGCCGACGAGGGCCGCGAGACTCAGGCCGTAGGCGCTCCAGACATAGACACCGTGCTCACCCATGGCGAAGAACTCGCTCACGGTCCGGCCGTCCACTCGCGCACCCATTCGGTGCCGGCGTCGCGTTCCACGATGCGTCCCCGCAGCGCGGCGATCACCACGCCCGCCACGAAACAATAGTAGCCGAGCACATTGAGCCCCAGGGGCCACAGGAAGACCGTGGCGATGGCCGGTTTCTCGCCGATCTCGATGCTGGCCGGCTGGTGCAGGGTTGTGAACCACTCCACGGAATACTTGATCACCGGGATGTTGACCACGCCCACGACGGCCAGCAGCGCGACGGCCCGCGCCGCCCGTTCCGGACGCGGCACGGCCTGGCGCAGCGCCACCAGGCCGAAGAACAGAAACGCCAGCAGCAGCGTGGAGACCGTGCGCGCATCCCACACCCATCCCGTGCCCCAGGTCGGGATGCCCCAGATGATCCCCGTGGCCAGCGCCAACACGGTGACGACCAGACCCACGGGGGCCGCGGCGACGATCAGCAGATCCGCCATCTTCATCCGCCAGACCAGGAAGACGAAGCCGGCGATGGCGACGGCGACGTAGATGGCCTCCGCCAGGTGGGCGGCCGGCGCGTGGATGAAGAGGATGCGGAAGCTGTCTCCCTGGTAGCGCTCCGGCGGCACGAAGCCGAGGCCCCAGACCGAGCCGGCGATGATCAGCACGCCGCCGACGGCGTACAGACCCACCATCCACGGTCGGGAACCGGCGAAGAACCAGCGCGGCGAACCGGCCTTGTGGAAGGTGTCCTTGATCCATGCCATCGTCTTGTGCCCGGATTGCCTCTTGCCGGCCAGGGTCGGTTCGCGATTGTACGCGACGGTTCGCGGGGGTCCGATTGTGCTCAATCTAGTCGCGACGCCCGATGGCGCCCTGGTGTGACGGCACGATCCGCGCCGTCTGCGGCGGCGACCGTTCGCCCGGCGGCTGCCCCGGTTGTGGCCGCGCGGGTCGTGTGGGTCGTCGGCGAGTGCCAGGCGGTCGCCCAGTTGACGGTCACGGGGCCGTCGGCGTGCTGTTCGAGGACGCCGAACTCGCGCAGCTTGGTGATCCAGCGCGGCGCGTACGGTCAGTGTTCTTGGCTGATGGCGAGGGCCTTGCCGACGGCGAAGGGCGCGGCGGTGATCGACGCGGTCAACAGCGCACCCAATGCCAGCAGCGCGAAGTCGAACGGTTCACCCGTCATGGCCGCCGCACTGGCACTTGCGCCGAAGATCAGCACCGGCACGTAGAAAGGCAGGACGAGTATGGCCACGAGGAGGCCGCCCCGACCGGTGGCGATGGTCAAGGCGGCACCGATGGCACCGAGCAGCGTCAGTGTCGGCGTACCGACGAGCAGGGAGGCCACCAATACCGGGATCCCCGTGGTCGAGCCGTAGAGCACAAAGGCGACCAGGGGACTCAAGATCGCCACCGGCAACCCGGACACTGCCCAGTGCGCGGCGAGCTTGCCGAGAACCGCAGGGAACAACGGCCGGGCGTGGACCATGAGCTGTTCCAACGTGCCTTCCTCGTGGTCGCGCTCGAAGACGCCCTCCACCGCCAGCACGTTGGCGAACAGGGCCAGCACCCAGATCACCCCCGGACCCAGGTCGGAGTCCGTGCCGAGACCCAGTACCGACGTCGTCAGGATGAAGAAGACGACCGGGTTTGCGGCATCCGAACGGCTGCGCACCGCGAGCACCAGGTCACGCCGGAACTGCGCCAGGAAGAGCTTCACGGCGTTCCTTGGGAGAGCGCCACGACCCTGGCCGACGCGGACCCGGCCGTCAGCGTCCGGTGGGTGGCGCACACGGCACCGCCACCCCGGGCCCGGTGTTCGGCGATCAGTTCAACAACGAGTTCAACACCGGCGTCGTCCAGGGATGTCAGCGGTTCGTCCAGGATCCACAGCGCCGCCGGCGCAACCAGGAGCCGCGCCAAGGTCGCCCGGCGCTGTTGGCCGGCGGACAGCGAGTCGCACATCTCGTGCCGGGCGTCCCCCAATCCCACCCGCACCAGGGCGTGGTCGACGGACCCGCGGTCCGGTTCGCCGCCGCGCAGACCGGCGAGCCATTGCAGATTCTCGACCGGCGTCATGCGTCCGCTGTTGCCCGACCGATGGCCGAGATACTGCACCTCCACCCGGCGGCGGACATCCCCCGATTCGGGCTCGGCGAGACCCACCAGGCAGCGCAGCAGCGTGCTCTTGCCGCTGCCGTTGGCACCGCGCACCTCGACCAGCTCGCCGGCGTCGACGGTGAAGGACAAGCCGGCGAACAGCGCGCGCGGGCCGACCGTGCAGCGCAGGTTCTCGGCGACAAGCAGACTGTCGTTCAACGGCTGGCCTTGAGGAGGTCGGCCACCCGCGTTACGCCGCAGTCACGTCCCGCGTCGGCATCAGTTCAACCGTCCGCCGCAGGTTCTCGAAGTCGACCAGCGCGCCATCGCCCAGGTGGCTCGGCACGACGTGGCGCATGGCCCGGGCGATGTTGTCGACGCGGCCAGGCTGCGCCGCGTCCCATTCGGCCAGCAT
>LXNJ01002284.1_pt1 | contig 10626 bp, 7 predicted proteins | sample 809081 | NCBI WGS metagenome assembly LXNJ01 (sample SAMN04870510, study PRJNA318959) | sponge metagenome | biome: sponge; feature: marine sponge reef; material: water | host: Petrosia ficiformis | place: Greece: Milos, Mediterranean Sea | collected 2013-05-29 | depth 5-7 m
TAAATCGACATCGTGATACGAATGCCGGCTGTCGGCATCGATCAATGCGATTCGATCATTGCCTGCTGTAAGTTGGAGAAAGTCGGTGTGGCTCATTACATTGTTCCACCATCAATTCGCAACCAGACGATCCTCGTTCAGCATATTTCCATCGACATCGTGGTGACGGAGGATCAATGCGGGCGCGCCATAGCTGTGCATCGTTTCATTACGGTTTAGCTCTTGTCGCCGATTCGATAGGCCCGCTTCGGTAGTGTGGTCGTCAGGTCATTGGCGATCGTGTGAGCGTCGGTCTCGGAAAGGCGATGTTCGCAGACCAGGCGCGCCAGGTACGCACAGTCAACCCGGCGGGACGTGTCATGTCTTGCAGGTATGCTAAACAGTGCGCGCGTATCGTCGTTGAAGCCGGCCGTATTGTAGAAACCAGCTGTTTCGGTCGTCTGTTCGCGAAAACGAAGAAGGCCTTCCGGGCTGTCATGGAACCACCAGGGAGGCCCGAGGAGGAGGCAAGGGTAATGACCCGCAAGTGGCGCGAGTTCACGTGCGTAGGTGGTCTCATCCAGTGTGAAGACAATAACTGTCAGGTCCGTGTTATTGCCGAATTCGTCCAAAAGTGGCTTCAATGCCGTCGTGTATTCGGTCCGTAACGGTATGTCGGCGCCTTTGTCGCTACCGTAGTTGTCAAACAGCCAGGCATTGTGATTTCGGCAGGCACCGGGATGGATCTGCATGACCAGCCCGTCGTCGACGCTCATCCGCGCCATTTCGGTCAGCATTTGTCCCCGGAACAGTTCTGCCTCGTTGGGAGTCGCGCGGCCGGTAGTCACTCTTTCGAATAGTTTTCGACAGTCGTCGGTAGACAGGTTGGCCGTCTGCGCCGTCGGGTGACCGTGGTCCGTTGCCGTCGCGCCAAGTGCGATGAAGTCGGCACGCCGCATGCGATGAGCGCGCAAATAGCCATCCCAGGAATAGACATCTTCCCCAGTGAGCTCACCGAAGCGCTGCAGGGACTGTTTGAACTGATGGTGCTCCGGGTCAACCACTGAGTCTGGCCGATATGTCGTTGCTACATTGCCATTCCAGTCGCTGTCGCGCAGAACCTTGTGATACTGAAGCGTGTCGATGGCGGACTCTGTCGTCGAAAGGAACTCGATGTTGAATCGATCGAAGATCTGGCGTGGGCGAAACTCGTCCTTAGTCAACTGTTCGGCAATGCTGTCGTAGTACTCGTCCGCAGTGGACTCGGACAGACGTACAGATTGTCCAAAGACTTCTTTGTATACGTGATCCAACCAGAGACCCGATGGCGTGCCGCGAAACAGATGCTGATGTTTCGCAAAAATTCGCCAAGCCGCTCGGGGGTTGCTGGTAGATGCACCACAAATATCCTTGATACCTATTTCAGCCATGCCGATGCCCTGGCTGTAGAGCATGCGCAGTAGGTAGTGATCCGGTGCAACCAGGAGTGTGTACGGATCCGGGAAACAGTCGTTCCTGGCAAACCACGCGGGATCGGTATGCCCGTGCGGGCTGATGATTGGCAGGCCCTTGATGTCTTCATACAGTCGTCGAGCGACTGATCGGCAGCTCGTATCGGCCGGGAACAGGCGGTCGTTGTGAAGTTCAAGGCGATCTGGCATCTTGGGTCGACTCACGTCTTCTCGGTGGGCAAGGCCGGTACATCGGTGGTCTGCCGCCGGACAAAGGTCGGATCTACCGCAACACGGATTCTCGCGGCTGCTTCAATATCGCCCTTACACTGCGCGATCAGTTTCTGCGCTGCCAGCTCAGCCATTTCCCTGACATGCAGGTTCGCTGTGGTCAAAGCAGGCCACATTCGTGACGCTTGCGGGCTGTCGTCAAATCCGACAACCGTAAGTTCGGCAGGGATTTTCAATCCCATTTTTTGGGCCTTCACAATAGCGCCAATGGCCATCTCATCGTTATTGGCGAAAATTGCTGTAGGAGGGCGGTTCGAACCCAATAGCCACTCGGCACACTCCATGCCCGAACGAAATGTATTGTCACCCAACGCGATGTGGTTTTTCGGCAGATTCAAGCTATTGGTTGCCAGCGCAGAGCGAAATTCCTTGTATCGTTGATTTGCACTCTGTGACTTCTCGGGGCCGCGAATAAGACCAATCTCCTGATGCCCAAGGTCCATGAAGTGGCTGACGATCTGACCCACGGCTGGGCCGTCATTGTGGTAAATCATATGCGCGTCGTCCTCGGATGCCGTGGACAACAGGCGAACGAAATTGCAGCCAATATCCCTGAGTCGTTTCGTCAGCTCATCTGACTCCGAAACAGGTGGAAGCAAAATGACGCCGTCAACCTTGAGGTTGGAGATAAAGCGGATGATCTCGTCAACGGTATCCTGTTTCTTAAAATCGCAGGGATGAACGATGAGTTCATATCCTGCCGGCCGGCAGATGTCCAGCGCCCCGTACAAGGCTTCCGTTACAAACGAGGCGTTGGGGTTGTCATGAATTATCGACACAAGAAAGGACCGGTTTAACGCCAAGGCTCTCGCTTGCCGGCTGGGCGTATAGTTGTATTCGTCGATGACGCTCTGCACTTTCTTGAGCATCTTTGCGGTGACGCCGGGCTCGTTGTTAATGACTCGCGAGACCGTTTTCTTGGATACGCCTGCCAGGCGCGCCACATCGTTGATGCTTAATTTCTTGGCTGGATCCATAAATCCGGTTCGCCCACAGTTGTGTCACGATAGTAACAAAAGACACCGGTATCGTAGTAGTCTGACGAGGCACATGTCAACCAGATTAGTGCCATACACCCTATTAATTCAAAGACTTGGCAGCCAGCAGGTCGCACAGGACGGTACATTCTAAATAGCTTGATTGACACCGGGATCAATGTGTGCTAGTTTTTTTGACACCGGTGTCGTGTCGACCGAGTTGAGATTGCCTGCACCGGAAACAGGATTCACCTATTCCGCACAACTGGGAGCATGCAGCAATGTTGAAGATGATCAGATTCCTCGTACTGGCAAGTTTGGGTTTTTCCGGCACGGCCTATAGCCAGGACGAACCACTGGAAGAAATCACTGTCGTTGGTGTTCGTTCGGCGCTGGAAAACGCGCTTAACAACAAACGAAACTCCGACGTTGTAATGGACGGCATCTCGGCCGATGACATTGGAAATTTCCCGGATCTGAATCTTGCCGAATCGCTGCAGCGCGTCACCGGAATCCAGATGGATTTTGCAGGCGACGAGGGCCTTCGCCGAGTTGGTCGAATCGCTGTTCGAGGATTACCGGTCAACTATGCGAACACAACCTATAACGGACAGATTCTGGCCGCTCCCAGGCCCGATCTGGGCTTCGGCTACGGCAATATCGAATCCAGCATCATCTCGGCGGTCAACGTGATCAAAACACCGACGGCCCGTATGGATGAGGGTGGTCTCTCGGGTACGGTGGACATCCGGACGAAACGCGCACTCGACAGGGGCGAAAATTTCTTGAAGCTGGGCGTCAAATCAACCTACGAAACGCTCAATGAAGAGCACTCACCAGGGTACTCCCTTTCAGGCGGGTGGAAATCCGATAATGAAAGATGGGGGGTTATCGGTTCTCTGTCGGCGGCAGAGCAGAACTTCAGAGGAGACGTTCTTCGAGTAAACACTTACGCTTCCAGTGACACTGACGGTGATGGGCTCGACGAGCTATACGTCCCGTCACAGGTCCGCGCAATTTCCCGCGAAACAACGGGTGACCGGTTGTCCGCGACGCTCGGAGTCGAATTTCAGGCCACCGATAACCTGAGGATTGGACTCAATACGCTGTTCGTAGACGATCCGTTCTTTCACAGGTGGGCGATGGGCCGCTGGTACAACGCTGAGCAACGCATCGCTCTCGAATCCGTTGCCGACCCGACGTTTGGCGAAACGGTTACGCGTGTCCAGTTTGTTAATCCTGAGATACGTAATCAGCAGCGCCTGATTGACCTGGAAAACGAAACACAGGCACACACCCTCGATTTTGAATGGAGCAATGACGACTGGACGGTGTACGGCGCCGCCCATCGCACCGAGGCGAGTCAGCTTGCAATTGGAAACATCGCGCGCCGCCGTCTCGATGACGACCTTGGCAACGGTATCACCATGGTTTTTGACACGGGTGGAGGTGACGTCAACCAATTCGAGATTCAGGAAGTCAACAACCTGATGGCCGACATCAACACTTACAGCCGCAGTGCTTGTACCGCCCGGGAGATTGCGGACGGTCGTACCGAGAGCGCGTGCGTCGCCAGGGACTCGGGAGTGGGTCACTGGTTCCACACTATTAATTCGGGGCATGAGTACGATGTTGAGGAAGAAGAAACGGCGCTTCAGCTCAATGTTACCCGGCATTTCGAGGAGTCAGCGCTTACGAGCATTGAGGGTGGCATCAAGCTGAGAAGTGCTGATCAGTTCTTCGTCCGACCCGAATGGGCACTGCCAAGTGGTCAGTTCGACTACAGCATCATCCCGGATCTTGGGTCGCTGCTTTCTTTCGCTGATGCAACGTCGACGAACGGATTTTTTAATGGCCGGCTTGGTAATCAAATAACAAACTTCTACTATCAGGACGCTGGACTGACGCGCCAGGTGCTGACTGGCGGCCAAACGTTTCCTGAGCCGACCCTTGATGGTTTGCCGGCGCCAGGCGACGGAGGTGATATCGCAGGCACATTCAGTGATTCCAGTCGCGATATCTTCTCGGTTTACGCGATGGCGACTTTCGACTTCTCAAATCTCAATGACGGGGTTCCCGTGCGAGGTAATGTCGGTCTGCGCTATGTTGATACCGACCGGGATACAGCGGCATTTCGTGACACAGGCGGAGTGCTGGAACCGATTACTGCGTCCACCGAATTCGACGATCTGCTGCCATCATTGAACTTGATCTGGGATATTCGGGATGACCTCATTCTTCGGGGCTCATATTCGGAAACGATCGTTCGACCTCACGCCAGGAACTTCAGTGTTGGGCAGAACATCGACATCTCGTTTGCGTCTCCGGGAGTCGCCGAGGATATCGAAATTGAACTGGGCAATCCCGATCTGTTGCCATTTTCAGCCGACTCGTTCGATCTGTCATTGGAGTGGTACGGCGAAAACAGCACGACGATGTCTCTCGCGTACTTCCAGAAAGAGGTATTCAACGGATTCGATAACAGGGCGCTCTGTCCAGCGAACATCAATGACATTCCGTCGCTATCGGGCTCGAGCGTCGGCGACCTGATTTCCGGGTCCCTGTCGCTCAATGCGAGTGGAGTCTGTGAGGATACCGCCGGTGTCCCGGTCCTGATTACCGACCAGGTCAATAACTCCGACAGTTTCGACATCAATGGATTCGAGTTTGGTATTTTGCAGACATTCGAATTCCTCGACACACCGATAATCCGCAACATGGGTATCCAGGCTAACTACACCTACGTCGATACCAGCGAAGGCCCCGACAAGGATGCGTCCGGAAATGCGTTACCACTCGCCGGCGTGTCGGAAGATACCTTCAATATCATCGCGTTCTACGAGGGCGAGCAGATTGCGGTTCGTTTTGCCTACACCGGTCGTAGTGATTATTTCGACGAGACGATTGGAACTGTCTCGGGCGACAATCGATTCATTGATACTCAGGATCGCCTGGATATGCAGCTCTCCTATTATCCCAGGCAGCTAGAGAATCTGTTTTTTGTTCTGGAGGTATTCAACCTGACAGACGAACAGTTCTACGCCTATCAGGGTACAGAAGCTCGCTTCCGGGAAGCGCGCGAGGTCGGTCGGACCTGGTCGTTCCAGGTGCAGTATCAATTTGACTGAAGGCAGGACATTCCTGCGAGGATAGTCATTGGTCCCCCCGGTCCTGTAGAGAGCACACGACTTGTCCGGTTTTAGAGCACATAAAGTGTCCGCTCGTATCTTTGAGCATTTCCTGTTGTATGGGCGAGAGGATAGGGTCTTCTGCTTTCAGGGTAGCTGGTCACATGCACTATCGAAATCTGACAATTGTTGCCGTCGCGTTTCTGATGTCGGCATGTGCGGTCGATCGCGAGTTTTCGACAGAATCAGCGGCACCGCGCGTTGTCACTGCGAACGGTGAAATCATTGGTTTGACCGAAGGCGAAAACCGGGCGTTTCGCGGTATCCCGTATGCGAAGCCACCGGTCGGCGACTTGCGATGGCGGGCGCCGCAGAGTTTGCCGGCATGGGAAGAACCGCTACTGGCGACGTCACCGGGTGCATTGTGTCCGCAGCGTGGCTATAAAGACCCTGCCAACGAAGACTGTCTGACACTCAATGTATTCACGCCGAGCGTCGAGCCAGATCGACAACTGCCCGTGTTGGTATATATCCATGGAGGGGCATTCCGGTCCGGTAGCGGCGGGTACTTAAGCAGTAGCAACGTTAGCCAGGAAGGAAAATTCAGTGGCGACGTCTGGAATCGGGAAGACATAATCCTGGTCACTGTCAACTACCGACTGGGTGTCCTTGGGTTCTTTTCGCACGAATCGTTGCCGGCCACGGAGGGCGCGAATTTTGGCTTGCTCGACCTGGTTGCTGCACTGCACTGGATACAACAGAACGTTGGAAACTTCGGCGGCGACCCGCAACGCGTCACGATCATGGGAAGCTCTGCAGGAGCCATGGCTGTGCAACTCCTGATGGTCATGCCCGAGACGCGTGGCCTTTTTGGTGCCGCGATTGCGCAGAGCGGCTACGCATTGACACCGTTACCTCGATCGAATGACGTTGATTCGCTAGCCGCTTCGCCGGATGCCGAGGAGGTCAGTCAAGCGATTATTGATCGTTCGTTGCTTCCAGGTGAGGTAGCAAGCAATGCGGAGCAACTGCGCAGTATTCCGGTCGCACGGCTGGTCGCGGCCCAGAATCACAAGTATCACTATCCCATTGTCGACGGCGTCACTCTGCTGGAAGAGCCTGGCATCCTGTTTTCGGCCGGTCGGCAGCATTCCGTTCCGTACCTGACTAGTGGCAACTCGTTTGAGGGCAGCGGCTACGGCGAAAACATCGGGTTGTCGCCCGATGCCCTGTTAGCGATGACGAATCCGCATGAAGAGGCGATTCGCTCAATGTACGACATCGAAGAGACGGATATGGAAGACCTCGGCCTGAAGCGGCTGTTCGGAGATTTTCGCTACCTGCTCGCCGCAAAACACACGGCGCGGCAGATGTACCGGGTGGATCAGCCCGGCTACCTATATTTCTTCAAGTATGTTCCGGAGGCCGAGAGAGAGACGTCGCCCGGAGCGCGGCATTCGGCACAAAGGCAACCACTGTTTCGAGATGATGAGCCACCTGTTATCAGGATGCTGCGGCAGTATATCGTCAACTTCATCAAGATCGGAGACCCGAACGGAGATGAGCTGCCGAGTTGGCCGAAGGTGACGGCGGCCGCCTCGCCGTGGTTGGTATTCAACGACGAGCCAGAGGTCGAATACGATGTGTGGCAAGAAAAACTGGAACTGCTGCAGAGCATTTACGAGCATCGTGTATCAGCTTTGGTCCAGCCGTGAGTCGCTCAAAACGAAACCGCGCTTCCAGCGTTGCATTGCTGGCGCTGATTCTCTGCGGCGTCGCGCACGCTCAAGATCGGATTCATTTCCTGATCCCGGGCGGTGCGGGCGGAGGCTGGGATATGACGGCCCGTGCCGTGGGAGAGTCGCTTTCGCGGGCCGGACTTATTGATGTGGCGTCCTACGAAAACCTGTCCGGCGGTGGTGGTAGTCGGGCTATCGCACACCTGATCGAGACTGCGCCACGTCAGTCCAACACGCTCATGGTCAGCTCAACCTCGATCATTCTCCGATCGCTGCGCGCCAATTTCCTGCACAGCTACCGCGACTTGACTCCTATCGCGAGCGTGATTGCAGACTACGGTGCTTTCGTTGTGCGCGTCGATTCACCGTACCTGTCCTGGCAGGATGTCATTGACGACTATCGAAAAAACTATCGTCGCGTCAACATCGCCGGAGGTTCTTCGAGAGGCAGCACGGACCACGTTGTCGCCGCGCTAGCTTTCGCGAAATCCGGGCTCGATGTCAGACGGCTCAAGTACATTCCCTACAATGCTGGCGGTCATGCCATGGTCGGATTGTTGTCAGGCGAAACGCAATTGCTGTCGACAGGCCTGAGCGAAGGCGCGGCACTGGCCGAGCAGGGTGAAGTTCGAATTCTCGCTATCACGGCGCCGGAACGGCTGCCACAGTTTCCCGAGGTGCCTACCCTGGTGGAGCAGGGAGTACCGGCGACATTTGCTAATTGGCGTGGCTTCCTCGCAGCACCCGGCCTGGATCCGCAACGTGGCAAGAACTACGAGTTGTTACTCGCGAAATTGCTTGCGACCGAGGCCTGGCCAGAGCTCCGCGATTCTCGCGGATGGTCCCACTTACATTTATCGGGTGACGACTTCGAAAGATTTCTGGCCGAACAAGAACACGAGTTGTCGATACTTCTCGCCGATCTCGGGCTGCTGGCCAGTAAATGAGCTATCTCAAAAACAGAGACCGGCTTGGCGCATTGTTGCTACTGGCATTTTCGCTCTTCTACTTGCGGAGCGCATTTTTCATTCCGGTGGACCCTTTCGACATAGAGTTGGGGTTCACATCGAAAACGTTGCCGATCGGCTTAGCTGTCTGCGCGATTCTTGTCTCTACCTTGTTGCTGTTTATTCCTTTGTCCGATCGCAATTCTCCAAATGTCGCAGAGGTCGTTAGGCACTATCGCTGGAAGCCGACGTTAGTACTAATATTGCTGATGGCCGTTTACGCGGCGGTATTCAGCTACCTCGGTTTCGTGGTCTCAAGCGTGCTATTTCTACAAGCGGCATTTGTCGTGCTTGGCGAGCGACGGCTATTGATCAGTGCCTCGGTCTCCCTGGGTCTTGTGTTGTTCCTGTGGATTTTCCTGACTCGGGTATTTGGGTTGTATCTCGACAAAGGCGCATTGTTCAGCGCGGTTTTTGAGTAGAGTGTATGTTCGACGGAATTCTGATCGGGCTGCAAACAGCGTTCACGCCAACGAATCTGCTCATGGTGGCTGTTGGTTGTTTTGCCGGCACTTTTATCGGCATGCTGCCGGGACTTGGGCCAGTTTCTGCAATTGCGCTGATAATTCCGATCACCTATGGGCTGGATCCGGCTTCGGGTCTGATTTTGATCGCCGGCGTTTACTACGGTGCGGTCTTTGGCGGATCGGCCTCTGCGATTCTAATTAACGCACCTGGCGTCTCCGGGGCCGTAGCAACAGCATTCGACGGCTACCCGATGGCACGAGGAGGACAAGCCGGTAAGGCACTTGCAATAGCTGCATATAGTTCGTTCGCCGGCGGCACCATTGGCGCAATTATGTTGCTGCTGTTGGTACCTTTTCTTGCGAGCATCAGCCTTAGCTTTCAATCGTCGGAATACTTTGCGTTGATGGTGTTCGGCTGCACGGCGGTCGCAGCATTCTCGGGTAAAGGGCAGGTTCTGAAAGCTGTGCTGATGACGCTGGTCGGGTTGATGCTTGCGACCGTGGGTGAAGATCCGTCCGGGGCGCAACGACTGACCTTCGGTAACCCTAACCTATCGGACGGTATTAGTTTTCTGTTGCTGTCAATGGCGACATTCGCGCTGGCCGAAGCATTAACCGTTGTATTGAACGGGAAAGCAAAATCGGGCGCCAGCGACTCAAGTCAACTTGCCAAAGTGAGTTTCGATTCGCTCAAGATCAGCCGCGATGAGGCCAAAGAGATCGCAGCCCCGGTCGGCCGATCATCGGTGCTGGGTTTCTTTGTTGGTGTGCTGCCTGGGGCTGGTGCCACGATTGCCTCGTTTCTCGGCTATGGGATGGAACGCAACTTTGCGTCAGAGGAACGGAAAAAACAGTTTGGCAAAGGCAGTCATATTGGATTGGCGGCTCCTGAAACCGCGAATAATGCGGCATCGACCGGTTCGTTCGTGCCGCTCTTAACATTGGGGATCCCAGGTTCCGCGACGACCGCAATTATGCTCGGCGCATTGTTGTCGTATGGCGTGCAACCGGGGCCGCGCCTTTACATCGACAATCCGGCCGTCTTTTGGTCGGTCATCGTTTCAATGTATCTCGGTAATATTATTTTGCTGATTCTCAATCTGCCGCTGATCCCCTACATATCGAAGCTGTTGCAGGTGCCGGGGCAATTCCTGACCCCCATCATTCTGTTCCTGTCGCTGATGGGTGTATACCTCGTGTCATTCAACTCGGCCGAATTGTCCATCATGGTTGTCATTGGCGTCGTCGCCGTCATCTTTCGCATCCTTGATTTCCCATTGGCGCCAATGCTACTTGGCTTCATTCTCGGCGGCATGCTCGAAGACAATCTGCGTCGGGCACTCCTGATCTGGGACGGCTCTTATGCATTTCTTTGGCAGCGGCCGATTACTGCGATCATCATGGCGGTGACGATTGCAACGCTATTGGTGCCAAGCATTTTGTCGAGGATCAGGAACAGATGATGACAATCACCCTAAGCTGGAGACAAGGCCCTGACTTATCTTGATAATCTATTTTCCTTAGAGGACAAGACGGCAGTTGTCGTCGGAGGCACGGGCGAGCTTTGCAGCAGTATGGCATTGGCGA
>LXNJ01002285.1_pt1 | contig 10622 bp, 7 predicted proteins | sample 809081 | NCBI WGS metagenome assembly LXNJ01 (sample SAMN04870510, study PRJNA318959) | sponge metagenome | biome: sponge; feature: marine sponge reef; material: water | host: Petrosia ficiformis | place: Greece: Milos, Mediterranean Sea | collected 2013-05-29 | depth 5-7 m
GCCGCCTACTAGTCTAGTCCAGTCTAGTGCTACTAGTGCCACCGCACCCGGCTCGTCTGGGCGCACCACAACATATGGTTGCGCAGGGTCCGAGCCGTGATCATGGGGATATAGGGCACGGACAGGTCCCCGCTCGCGACCTGGACCCGGAGGGTCGCCAGCCCGAACCATCTCTGGATGAACGACTGCCTGACAGTGACCGCCTGGGTCTTGCGGAAAAGGAAGACGTCGACCTTGCGTCCCAGCGTGCCCCGCCTGATCGCCATCCCGTCGTCGTCGTGAAAGTACCCGAAATTGCGCCAGCGCAGCCAGCCCAGCCCGCAGATTACCGCCAGGACGGGTACGGCCCTGAAGGCCAGGCCGCCGGGGTCGGTCCCGAGCAACGCTTGGAGAACAGGTGGGAGCTCGCTGACGAAATGCAGAGCCGCACTCGCTACCAGTACTGCGACGGCTGAACGGAACCCGAAGCTCCAAAGATAGTGAGCGGACACCGCTCGGTGGCGCGGGTCGCCGGGAAGCAGGGTCAGATCCGGACCCTCCTCCCCTAGGGTCACCGCTCTCAGCTCCTCGGCCTGAGACTCGGTAACGAGAGGGACGCCCAACACCGTGACCTCCTCGCCCCAGCCCACCTCTGTCGCCGCCGTTTGGTCGAGGGTCACGGGCCGTAATTCGAGAGCGGCTTTCCGGAGCCCGCGCAAGAAGAGAGTCTGCTTGAGGCGCAGCACCTGGATCTTCGTCAGACCGACGACCACGGTCCGCCGTGTGAGAAGACCGCTTCGCGCCCTCAACGTGCCCCCCTCCGCCGAGAGCGCGTAATCGTGGAAACGCAGCCAGGCTCGGACTATGTTCATCGGCAGCAGGAAAACCATCATGCCGATGTAGACTATCGAAGAGGCAATGAAGGTCACGGCAACCCCGAAGGACGATTCCACGGACGTCTCCCCGCTTGAGACAGTGTCGGCGAGTCGCCGGGCCTCAACCGCGAGCACTATCATTAACCCGACGACCAAGGCACCGAAGACGGTGGGTCCGGCGGTGGAGAGCCCTATTTGGGCGATGTCGCGTCCTCCCAGCTTCAGAAGTGTCCGCCGAGCGAGAACCGACACTCCGGCGTTCTCGACTAGCGGCGACTCGGTCTGGACTGCGGAAGCGTCGTCGAGCTCTTCGCCCTCGACAACGGCTTCAAGCCATTCGGCCACATCTACGGTGACGCAGGGGAGCCGGCACTCGGTCTCCCTGCTTCCCGCCGTGTCGAGACTTACCGTTACGAGGCCGAACAGACGATCTATCAGGGAGCGTTTCACCTTGACCCCCTGCACGCGTTCGAAGGGCAGACTGAGGGCGGTGCGCTTCACAACGCCCTGCCGGACGAGTATGCGGTCGTATTCTAGTCGGTAGCGGAAGAACCAGTAGCGGAGCCCGGCGACGACTGCCGCAAGCAGCGCGAGCGCAGGCAGAATCACGATTAACTCCGGGTTTTCCCGGTAGCGTAAGCCGATGAAGCCGAGCACGGGGCCGACCTGCAGAAGATTTGTGGTTCGGCCGAACACCCCGGCGAGGAAGTAGACGGCGGCCAGCGGCGAGGTGCGCCGCCATACCTCCACGGGTACCGTCGTCACCGCTTGTCTCGGGGAGCGAAGGCCTCCGTTGCGGGCGGATCGGGATCGGCGGGAACGTCCGGGCTCGGATCCGCGTCCGACATGGGCGCGGCGGGCAGGCGCGACACGTCGGACACCCGGGCCGGAAGCGGGGGAGGCTCGGCCTCGATCCGGCTGGAGATGTAGGCCCGCAGTTCCTCCGCGGTGTCGGCCGCCAGTCCCTCGAGGTCGTGGGTGGCAACGCCGGCCGGACAGATTGTCAGCGTCGAGATGCCGAAGCGTCGGTCGAGCGGCCCGCTATGCGTCTGGGTGTGCTGAATCCTGCTGAAGGGCACCGCCACGACCGAACGCCAGAGCACGCCCGCGCGGAACACGATGTCGTGCGAGCGCAGCACGTATCCGCGTCGTGGAACCTCGACCATGGGCCATGCCAGGTCGCGCACCGACAATATGATCGCGATGCACCACACGCCCACGCCGACCCGGGGTGCGAGCTCTGCAGCCCAGGCCGGAAGACCGTCGAGAGGCGCCAGTGGCAGGAGGGCGGCCGCACTGATCAGGAAAGGAATGCGGTACACGAGCCTTCCCACCTGAAGCCGGAGAGCGAAACGCGGATGAAGCGGCCTCCAGGTCAGGTCTTCCGGGGAAGTCAGTGCAGCGGGATCGATCTCGGGGTTCTGGAACACGTCTGGCTCGGCTGGTATGCGTGCCGGCCGCTCAGCTCGCCGCCGATCTTCTGTGCGCTGGCATGTCGGCAACTACGACCTTCCTGGAAACTGGGTCCCAAAGGTAATAGATGCGCAGGCAACGGCCCGGGTCGCGGGTGTTGCCCCCGCTCTTCAGATGCCATTCCACCTTACGGCTCGTGCCGTTCCACTGCACGTCGAAAGTGTCGCCTCCGCACGGTTGGTTGTGCACGCCGGGCAGTTCGTCGATCGCGCCGCTCAGGTCGGGCGCGTTGCCCCGGAGACGTCCGATCCGATAGCTGGTCGCGAGCCAGAAGATGCAACGCGCGGCCATGCCGACATCGCTGTAGAGCGCCCGCCCGATCGAGCTCCGGGCCGAAGGCAGCAGGACGAGGCGTTGCTCGAAGTGCTCCTCGCACCAGTCCGCGAGTTCGCTCCATTCGATGGGAAAGGGTATGGACGCATCCGCGTTCTCTCCGAGGACCGGAACCAGCTTGAGGACCTCTCGCAGACGCTCGGTGGCTCGGTCGCGCTCCTTGGTCGCCGCCAGGACCTCCTTCCGCAGATTCGATGCCTTGGTTCTCCAGCGTTGGGAGCCGGGGCGGCGAGGTCGGGAGGCTCCGCCGCCCCGGGCTGCGGCTGGCGGTCGGGCCGGCTGCGCTTCTTCTTGCGCAGCGAGTCCGGGAGCCGTTCCGTCTTCCGCGACGGCCACCGCTCCGGTGACGTTGTCCGCCGTGCCGGTGTGACCGTCCGTCGGGGTCTTCGGGCCGCCGCGCCTTCGGAAGAGCTCCCGGAAGCGGGCGAAAAAGCCCGACTTGGAGGCCGTAGCACGCACCCCGGCAGTCCGTCTGCGGCTTGGAGGCGGGGCAGGGGCGAGCGCCTCGGCCTTCCTTCTGAGTTTGCCGAAATCCGGGTCGGGCTCCGGCGGTTGAGGCATTGCGGCGAGGATCTCCCTGCGAATCTTCTCTTCAATGTGGGCGGCGCCTCCCGGAGTCCTGACCCGCTCTCCCAGATAGAGCGGGTGGTGGTACTGATTCGACATCGGGGAAAAGCCGGGCAGATAAAGACGCCAGGCGCCCCCGTAGACCGAGCGCTGCTTGCCGACCTTGTCCGAGAGCAAGTAAGTGCACCGACTTGCCAACGTAAAGACGGTCGCCGTTCCGGTCAGGTTCCGAGCGAGAGCGTCCACGCGTCGGCGCGAGGGGAGGGGATCCTCGCCTTCGTGCGGGATAGTCGCGACCACTGCCGAAAGCCTGCGTTCAGGGTCGAGCAGATAGCTGAGAAGGAAGTCGAGTTCGGCATGGCTGGCTATGTGGGTCGGTCGGGACGACACCGGCTGGTCGTGGAGGAGCAAAGGAAATTCCTGAGCCACCGACGCGAGAATCTCGGGAACGATCCTCGGATCCGGTCCCGGCACCGCCTCGCGGGTGAACGCTCTGAAGCCGACGACGGGGTCGGAGTCGGGCGTAGCGGATACCCGAACTTCGCTGACCCAGCGCTCGCTCCCGGCGAGAATCAACCTGGCCATCCATTGATCCTCCAGCCCTTCGACCACCCTGACCGTGCAGAGCGAGTCGGCGCCCTGCTCCTCACATCGGAAACCGGGTCGGATTCCGCGTTCAAGATCGGCGGAAGCAGCGCCCGGAAGGCGTTTCAGCAACTCGCCCATCAGAAATTCGCGACATCGGTCGACGGTGTCCGGTGGAGACTCCGGAGAAAGACGAGCGTCGACCTTCAATCCCGAACCCTGGGAAGCTTCGCTCACAGTCTCGACGCCTGGTGGCCTCCCGCCGCCAACCACTCGTTGCAGATCTGAAAAACTATTGAACCGCCTGTCCGGTGGTGTCACCACATCCTCCTGATCTGTCACGAGATACCCGCCTCCTGCTACCTCGTCGGTATCGGCCGGTAGTCGGACCATATGCCATCAATCTAAACGTAGTCTTCGGTAGGGCAATAATCCGTCATGTCGAAGGGATCACGGTCGTCGGACCGGCCTGGGATCGGGATGCCCCGGCGTACGACATACCGTCGCTGCTGCCATTCCGGCGGGGTCGGCCGCTGTGACATACTCTGCGGACCGACGTTTCGGTCAAAGAGGCCAGGTCTTGCAGCGCGGTGATCGGCAGGACGTGCTCAGGGCCGGCACAGGGGTTGCAAGCGGACCGGGTCGGCGCCCGACCGCTCCTAGGTCCGGGCCCGGATCACCCCAGCCGCGGTCATCGACCGGAGGACGAAATGCCACTTGCCAACTACCCCCTCACCCCCCACCTCTCCCTCAAGGAGTTCACGGACCTGCCCCACCGCCTCGGACGACTCTTCGAGCATGGCGACGGCATCGAGAGCTCCGTCGCCTTCACCCCGCCCGTCGGAGTAGTGGAGACGAACGACAACGTCGTCGTCAACGTCGAACTAGCGGGGCTTCGTCCGGAAGACGTCAGCGTCGAGCTGGAAAACGGCGTGCTTACGATCAAGGGCGAGAAGCGTCCCGGCACGATCTTGGGCAGCGCCGGAGACGCGGAAACCGGGTCGGAGAACAACGAGCGCGTCCGCCTCGACGAGCGGCGCTTCGGGAAATTCAGCCGTGCGTTCGCCCTTCCACGTTCCATCGCCGCGAGCGACGCCAAGGCCTCTCTTGACCAGGGTGTGCTGACCGTGCTGCTGCCGAAGTCGAGCGAGGCCAGAAGTCGCCGCATCGAGATCGCTTCGTAGCGACACGCCTCTGAAGGTCTTCGGCGGGAGGCCGGGAAGTCAACCCGTCCTACCGTCCGCGGAGCGGGTCCGGGTCTTCGCGCCCGGGCCCGCTCTTGGCATTCCAAGGCGTGGTCGCCCCAACGGCCAACCGGACCGGGACGGGCGCCTTGATCCCCCGGGCGCTCAGTCCATGTCCAGAATCTCTTCGATCCTGGCGATCAAGTCCCGGTAGTGGAGGAGGGTCGCCCGGTGATCGGTCGAAGCCGCGGCCGCCTCCAGTTCCTCTCTCAGAGTCATTAGCTGCCCCCTGACGAACGGGCCGATGTCGCTCGCTCTCGCCTCCTCGTTTTCGAGCAGGCCCGCCATGTGGTCCACGTACGCGCGCTGCAGGTTGCGCCGGTAGGTGTCGGTCGAACCGCCCGACATGGCCTCCGACCATATGGCCTCGCGGGTGCGGTCGAGCATGTCGCCGAGCGAGTACGCGTCCGAGCCGTGGAAGGCTTCCTGTTCGACGAGCCTCTTCATTCGAGCCAAGTTGAGAAGCTGGACGAGTCCGCCGCGTTGCGAGGCTCCGATCCTGTCCGGCACTCCCGAGCCGCCGAAGCGTCGCAGAATGTCGGCGTCGAGAAGCCATTCCGGAGTCCGGAAGACATGCTGCGCCAGGTAATCGACCGCTCGGCGCTGATCCTCCGCGTCGACCATCTCGTAGATCACGCCTTCCTGGCCCTGGCGCTTTCGCGTCGTCACCACGCCGCCCACGTTCACCACCACGTGCCCGGTGTACCGGCTCCACTGCGAGATGATGTTGCCGTAGAGCTCCTCGAGCTGCGAGTAGTCTTCGCCCTCTTCATAGCTCCAGTCCTGGAGGTTTTCCACGATCCGGCGCAGGTTGCGGATGCCGAGGTCGGAGGCCTCCATTGCGTCGTCGCCGATCGCTTCGGTCAGAGAAGTCGGATCCTGGCCGTTGGGGCTGGAAAAACGGTAGATCGGGTCTTCCTGCATCTCGACCACCATCTCCCTGAGACCTTCCAGCTCGGAGTTGCGGTCGGTGCCGGGGTAGTGCCGGTATCCCCACTCGATGGCGAAGCGGTCGTACGGTCCCACCACCGGGTCGAAGCAGGTGTCGTCTCCGGGCTGTGCGACGTAGTTGAAGCGGGCGTAGTCCATAATCGAGGACGCGACGCCGTTGTCACAGACGAAGCGGGAGCGCAGCTGAGCTACCGTGTAGCTCGAAGATCCCTGCATGTTGTGTTGCAATCCGATGGTGTGACCGACCTCGTGCGCCGAAACGAACCTGACCAGCTCGCCCATGACGGCGTCGTCGAACTTCACTCCCCGAGCCGCCTCGTTTGCCGCCGCGGTCTGGGTGAAGTACCAGTTCCTGAGGAGGTTCATGACGTTGTGATACCACTGGATGTCGCTCTCCAGAATCTCGCCCGTGCGCGGGTCGTGGACGTGCGGACCGCTGGCGTTCTGGACGTCGGAGGCGAGATAGCGGATCACGGAGTGGCGCGCGTCCTCCGGGTGCCAGGTCGGGTCTTCCTCGGGGCTGGGCGCGTCGCGGGCGACGATGGCGTTGCTGAAACCTGCGGCCTCGAAGGCCGGCTGCCAGTCCTCGACCCCCTGCTTCAGGTACGGCACCCACTTTTCCGGGGTCGCCGGATCGATGTAGTAGACGATGGGATCGACCGGATCGGTCAGCTCGCCGCGCGCGTAGGCCTCCGGTTCGCTCGGTTCCAGCCGCCAGCGCGTGACGAAGCAGACGGAGCGCGCCCGCTGCTCGTCGAGACCGTAGTCGGTCTGACTGGTGGAGAAGAAGCCCACCCGCTCATCGCAGTAGCGCGGCTCCATCGGGTCGTCGGGCAGCATGAGCATCGAGTGATGCATCTCCATCGAGAGCGTGTTGGACTGCCCGTTGGAGGGGGCCTCCGTGGCGTCGTAAGTGACCACGCGGCGTACCTCGACATTGCGTGGGAAAGCTGTGGCTCTGACGATGTAGGTCCGGTCGCCGTCGAGACGGCGGACGGAGTAGGCCGTTCGCCTGAACTTCTGCAGCCCGATGAGGACCACGTCGTCGGTGAAGAGATCGGTGACGTTGATGACGGCCGCCGAGGAATCCTCGTTCATCACTTCGATGTCGAACGCCATGACGATGGGCTCGAAATTGGAATTGCGCACCGCTTCCGAGATGGCCGTGGTGTCGTCCGCGAAATTCTGATAGCTGACGAGTCTCAACAGGACCCTGTCGCGAGCCTCGTCGTGCTGCCAGCGGACGGTGGAGGTGTTGACCTTCGAACCCCCGTAGCCCACGCCGTCCGGAGTGCGGGCGATGCGAGTGAGCAGGAGCATCTCGCGCCCGAAGGTCTCGTTCGGGATCTCGTAGAAGAGATCGCCGTCGACCATGTGGGTGTCGAAGAGCCCCTCGCTGGTGACGGCGTCTTCGGTGATTACGTCGCTGTATTCCTTGCCTTCGGCTTCGGTGGTGTCGGAGGCTGCGGCGGAATCGGCTTCCACCTCCTGAGCCGAAGCGGGCAGGCCGCCGAATGCGAGGGCGGTCAGCAGAATGAGTGGCGTGGCTTTCACGATAAGGTCCTCTCGGGGAAGGTGTGGACGACGCGGGGTCGGGGCGACCCCCTGCGAATAATGCGAAGAAACCGGGGAATGCGCCATTGGCGGCCAGGGGAGCGTTCCTGAACCGGGGGAGTCGAAACGCCGGCGGGCTCGGAGGTAGATTCGGTCGGCCGAGGCTGCCCGGAGGCGAACCGGGAAGGGACTAACCTCCCCGTTTGGTCCAGATGCCGATGGCGCACATGGCGCCGGCTCCGTACTCGGCGGGGATGCTCACCGGGCTGGGGTAGAGCTCGATGATCTCGACATCGAGGGTGTTCATGGCGAAGAAGTCCTCCGAGTACTGTCCCGAGCGGGACACCCGAATGCCATCCACCCAGACCTCGGGATCGCAGCCCGCCTCGAAGTTGGTCACGCCGCGTCTGAAGGTCACGAGCCAGCGCGTCCCCGCCTGCCGCGCCCTCACGCTCGGGAGTCCCTGGATGCTCGCGCCCACGCTCTGATAGCCGCGACGTTGGAAGTCGGAAGCGGTGAGGAAGCGTCCTCCGAGTCCGCGTTCCATGCGCTCGTAGATCGGCAGCAGACGGCGTGCCACCGCTCGGGAGCGCACGGTGACGTCGATTCCCGAGAGCTCGATGACCTCTTCCCCTAGAGGGATGATGGCGTCGTAGTCCGAGCCGGGGATCACCTCGACGCTCCACTCCTGGGTCTGGTAACCTATGCGACTCACCTGCACGAGAATCGGACCGGGCTGGAGCTCGCCGTAGGTGAAGCGCCCGTCGGCGCGGGTGAGCACGGTCCTCCCCGAACCGGCTTCACTGACGGCGGCTCCCTCCACACCGTCACCGGAAGCGAAGTCGATCACCTTCCCGCGCAGGAATGCCGTTCTCGCGTCGCCTTCCGCCTCCGCCGCCACATCGGTCCTGCCCGACGTCATGCCGATGGTGACCGAAGTCATGACCAGAGGAAGCGCCGAGACCTCGATCTCCTGCGGCGCCGCGAGATACCCGGGGTACTCGACGACCACCGTCAAGTTCGCGGGGCCGGGGACGTCGAAGGAGAAACGCCCCAGCACGTCGGTGGTCGCGACTCCTATCTCCTCGTATTCCTGGTCGAGGAGGCGAGCCGTCACGCCTTCCAACGGTCCGCCGGACTCCTCGCTGAAGACGAAACCTCGGATGTTCTGCGCATCGAGGCTGGCGGCGTTCGGAGCAAGTCCGAAGAGGACGGCGACCACCGCGGTCAGCGTCGCTTGTCTTCCTGTGGAGAACCTGGTGCTTCGCATGGCGCTTGCCGGGATACCAACTTTGGCGGGGGAAGGCTAGCTTTCGGGGTGCGAGAATCAGATACGCTCCCGCGCCCCAACCGTTCCACGGCCGGTCCTCCCCCCATCATGTCCGCCGAATCCACGCAACCCAGACCGGTTCCTGCCGGCAACGACGAAGCCGCCGCTCCGCCGAGTCAGCGCCGCGAGCGGATTTTCAGCGGCATGCAGCCCTCCGGCGAGGCGCACCTGGGCAACTATCTGGGCGCTCTGCGACGCTGGGTGAAGATGCAGGAAGCGTACGACTGCGTCTGGTGCATCGTCGACCAGCACGCGATCACCGCAGGCGGGGATCCCGCAGACCTTCCGGGCAACGTCTTCGATCTGGCGGTCTCTTACCTGGCGGTGGGCCTCGACCCCGAACGGGCGATCATCTTCGTGCAGTCCGACGTGAAGGAGCACACCGAACTGGCGTGGCTCTTCAACGCGGTGACCCCGGTGGGAGATCTCGAGCGCATGACGCAGTACAAGGACAAGTCGAGCCGATTCGAGTCGGTCCCGGCCGGCATCTTCAACTATCCCATCCTCCAGGCCGCGGACATTCTTCTCTACAAGGCGGACGGGGTCCCGGTAGGGGAGGATCAGCGCCAGCATCTCGAACTCTCCCGGGAGATCGCGCGCAGATTCAACGCCGCGTACGGAAAGACCTTTCCCGTTACCAGACCGCTCATCAGCCGGCAAGTCGGGCGCATTCTCGGTCTGGATGGCAGCGCCAAGATGAGCAAGTCGCTCGGCAACACGATAGGCATACTGGCGGAGCCTCCCCAGGTCCGGAAGAGGTTGCGGACCGCGGTTACCGATCCCAAAAGGGTTCGACGGAGCGACCCCGGCGATCCCGAGGTGTGCAACGTCTTCGCTCTGCACGCGCACTTCACCGACGAGGAACGACGCACCGAGATCGGCGAGGCCTGCCGCAAGGCGGAGATCGGTTGCGTCGAGTGCAAACGCTCGCTTTCCGATTCCGTCAGCGAGGCCTTCACGCCTTACCGGGAGCGAGCCGCGACCTACCGGGAACATCCGTCGCGGGTTCGTGAAGTCCTCGAAGACGGCGCGAAACGGGCCCGGGCCGTCGCGGGCGCGACAATCGCCGAGGTCCGGAGCAGGATGGGGATCGATTGGAGACGCGCGGTTCCTCTCCCCACGGTGACCGGGCCGGCCGCGATTACCCGACCTGATCCCGCAGCGACACGAACGCGCTAGTCATCCGCGGACAGGCCTCTCATGTCCGGATTCCACCACCACTAACAAGCCGGCACTCCGATGATCGATCTCGCAGGTACCCACCTCGCGGTCCCGACGCCCTTCGACCCCGTGACCGAGGAGGTCGACCGCGAAGGCTTCGTCCACAACCTGGAGTCGTGGTTTGCGGAGCCCGTCTCGGGGGTCCTCGTCGGCGGATCCACCGGCGAGTCGGTCCTGCTCGACGCCGACGAACGCGACGCCCTAGTGCGGGATGCCCGTTCGGTGGCCGGGCCCGACAGGATCGTCGTCGCGGGTGCGACCGGAGAGTCCACGCGGTCGGCGATCACCGCGGTGGCCTCGGTCGCGAGGGCCGGCGCCGACGCCGCACTGGTGAGTCCGCCCGCCTACTACCGGGACGCGATGACCCGGCCGGCGCTGCTCGCCCACTACGAGAGCGTCGCCGAGGCCGCGCCGATTCCCATCCTCGTCTACCAGGTACCGCTGCGGCTCAGCACGATCGAGTTTCCGACCTCGGTGGTCGCCGAGCTCTCCACGCTGCCGAACGTGGTC
>LXNJ01002286.1_pt1 | contig 10622 bp, 10 predicted proteins | sample 809081 | NCBI WGS metagenome assembly LXNJ01 (sample SAMN04870510, study PRJNA318959) | sponge metagenome | biome: sponge; feature: marine sponge reef; material: water | host: Petrosia ficiformis | place: Greece: Milos, Mediterranean Sea | collected 2013-05-29 | depth 5-7 m
CCGGGCTGTGGAGGGCGCTGGGTCCGCCCGCTCAGCCGTGTCGGCGGGCCCATCGCAGGCAGCCGCCATGAGCCCGAGCGCGAGCAGGAGCGCGAGCGCGGCGGCGCGGATGGTCATGGGCCATGCCTCCCAGGGAGGCGCTGCCAATCCCCCAAAGGGTAGTCCCGTCACCCGGCGCCCGCGGGCAGACGCGCCGCACGCGTACGTCAGTCCGCAAGGGAACCTGGCTTGCCTTCCCGCTCCCCGCCTGCGCGGGGACAGGCTTCGCGGGCAAGATGGATGTGGAGCGACCGGCAACCCGTCCCGCTGACGCCGTGCGGTACATTCGCCGGAACGGGAGGTCGGCCGCTGCGCTTTCGCGCGCCGTGATTCCCCGCTCAACGCGCCTCATGCACATTGCCGTCGTTTCCGATGTCCACGCCAATCTCACCGCGCTGCGCGCGGTGCTGCGGGACATCGACGCCCGTGCTCCCTTCGATCTAATCGTGTCCAATGGCGACCAGATTCTGGGAGGGCCGCGACCCCTCGAGACCTGGCGGGAGCTCGAGCGCATCGGCGCCTACTGCCTCCGCGGCAACACCGAGCGCGATCTCGGTCTTGGGCAGTTTCCACCGGCGCCCGCCGGCGGCCAGTGGCGCGACCGCATCCTTGAGGTCTTCGATTGGACCTTGGACGCGCTGCCGGATGAGATCATCGCGCGCGCGGCGGCGCTGCCGCGTCGGCTGGAGTTGGGCATCGATGGTGCGCCGCTGCTGGTCATCAGCCATGCCAACGGCGTCAATCTGGACGAGTTCATCTGGGCCGACACCGATCCCGCGGAGCTCGACCGCTTGATCGGCACGCCGCGGCCGGCGCTGCTGGCCGTCGGGCACATCCACGCCCCGCTGGACTTGCAGGTCGGGCCCACGCGCGTGCTGCGCGCGGGCAGCGTGGGCTTGATGTATGAAGCCAACGCCTTCAACCAGGCCCATTGGACCGAGATCACCTGGGATGCGGCGCGAGACGCGTGGACGGCCGAGCCGCACGCCGTGATCTGGGACCACACGGCCGAGATCGCCGCGGGCCACGCGGTCGGATATCCGGGCACGGAGATCCTGCCGGGATACGAACGCGCCTAGCCGGCGTCTTGTTCGTGCGGGCAAGGGCTGCGATGCTTGCACATGAGAGGCATCTCGCATGAGGCGACTATGAGCGCACCCCTGGCGGAAGAGACGATTCGCGATTCCCTGCGCGAGGTGATCGACCCCGAAATCGGCATCAACATCGTGGACCTGGGCCTGATCTACGAGATCGAGGTGGCCCCCGCCGAGTCCGACGCCCATGATGTGTCGGTCACCATGACCCTGACGACGCCCGGATGCCCGGCGGGACCGCAAATCCTGCAGCAGGTGAAGCAGGTGGTAGAGGCCGTCCCCGGTGTGGGCAGCATGGATCTCGACCTCACGTTCAGCCCCTTGTGGAACGAGGAGATGCTGAGTGAGGACGTCCGCTGGATTCTGGGCCGATAGCCGAGCCGCGGCGGACGGGGATTTGGTAGGGGCGGTTCGGGAACCGCCCGTCCGGGGGCCGTGACGATCGCACGTCGCATCACCCGGCTCAGCTTCACCAAGCTGTCGCTCTTCGAGTTCTGCCCCACGGCCTATCGCTATCGCTACGTCGAGCGCGTGCCCATACCCTTCGTTCCCCGGATCGTCGTGGGCGCGATCGTGCACGCGGTGTTGAACCGGCTGTTCGAGCGCCTCCAGGCCCGCGAGCGTGTCGACAAGACCGTCCTCGACGGTCTGCACGCCGACTACTGGAACGATGCGCCGCGGCTGGATCGCGAGCGATTTCCCGACATGTGGCGAGATGGGCAGGCGTTGCTCGACGGGTATTGGTCGGCCAATCACGCCGACCTTGGCCAGCCGGTGCTGCTCGAGTCGCGGTTTCGCTTTCGTCCGGAGCCCGAGGCCGGCTATTCCATCGAGGGCGTGATCGATCGGGTGGATGAGACGTCGTCAGGCGCGGCCGTCATCGACTACAAGAGCGGCCGCCGCCCCGAGCGTCTGCCGGACCGCCTGCGCGCCCAGCTTCACACCTACGCGCTGGGCGTGGAGCAGGTGCATCAACGGCGCGTCGAGCGCCTGGACGCCTATTTCCTGACCGACAACGCCGGCATCTCGATCACGCCGGATCCGGACTACAGCGACGCGTTGCTGGATCGCTACGCGACGACGGCGGATCGAGTCGAGGCCGAGAGCTTCACGGCCACGCCCGGGCCGCACTGTGCTTGGTGCGACTTTCGAGACCGGTGTCCCTACCGCGCGACGGAGGCCTGACGCTCAGCCCGCGCGGCCGTTGCCGTTCGCGGTGAAACAGGTGCCCGCCGGGCAGTGGTGGTCGCGGATGTGGGCCTCGAACTCGTCGCGGAAGCGGCTGGCCGCGCCGCGCACCGGCTGGTGTGCGAAGTGCCCCAGCCCGCAGAACGACGCCATCATGCTGGCGCCCAGCTCCTCCAGCAGGTCGAGATCATCCATCGTGCCCTGGCCATGCATGATGCGCTCGCAGATTTGGACCAGATTGGGCGTGCCCTCGCGGCAGGGAATGCAGAAGCCGCAGCTCTCGTCCTCGAAGAACAGCGCGTCGCGGTAGGCCGCGTCGACCATGCAGGCCGTCTCGTCAAACACGACGACGCCGCCGGTGCCCATAATCGTGCCCAGGTCGGCCATGGACTTGGGCTCGAGCGCCGCGTCGATCTCGGCCGGTGTGAGGGGCGCGGAAGACGCGCCGCCGGGCTTGAAGCCCTTGAAGGTCCGTCCCTCGGGCACGCCACCGCCGTGCTCCATGATCACCTCGCGGGCCGAGACGCCCAGCGGCAGCTCCACGCAGACCGGATTCACCACGTTGCCCGAGAGGCAATACATCTTGGTGCCGGCCGCGTCGCCGATGCCGAGGTCTTTGAACCACTCGGCGCCGTTCATCACGATGGCGGGCGCGGCGGCCAGCGTTTCGACGTTGTTGATGGCGGTTGGCAGGCCCCACACGCCAAAGTTTGTCGGGAACGGCGGCTTGAACCGCGGATTGCCGCGCTTGCCTTCCAGGGAATTGAACAGCGCCGTCTCCTCGCCCACGATGTAGGCGCCGGCGCCGCGCCGGAACTCAACCTCCAGGTTGAAGTCGTCCCGCCCGCAAATGCCCTGCCCGAGATAGCCCGCCTCGTACGCCTCCCGCATGGCGGCCTTCACGCGCTCGTGTGACAGCCCGTACTCGCCGCGGATGTAGAAATAGCCGCGCTCGGCATTCGAGGCGTACGCGGCGATGATCATGCCCTCGATGGTCATGTGCGGGTCCAGCTCGAGGGACAGGCGGTTCACATAGGTCCCCGGCTCGCTCTCGTCGGCGTTCACCACCACGTAGCGCGGCGTCTTCGGGTCCTTGCGGACGAACTCCCACTTGAGACCGGTTGGAAAGAAGGCGCCGCCGCGGCCGGAGAGATTCGACGCTTTGATCAGCTCGCTTACGTCCTCCGGAGTCATCTCCTTCAGGACGCGCTCCAGGGCTTCATAGCCCCCGGCCTCGCGGTAGCTGGCCAGCGTCCAGGACTCGGGACGGCCGAAGTTGCGCGTGACGACCAGCTCCATCAGCCCGCGCCGTTTCGCAGGTCGCCGAGCAGGTCGGGCACGTCGTCGGGCATCACCGGCCCATGCTGATCCAGATTGACCAGCATGGCTGGTTGCTTGTCGCACAGGCCGAGACACGAAACCACTTCCACGGTGAACTTGCCGTCGGGGCTGGTGTGTCCGCGCCGCACGCCCAACTCCTCCTCCAGCGCGCCGATCAGCTTCGGGGCGCCGGCCAGGTGACAGCTCAAGTCACGGCACACGCGCAACACATAAGGCGGCTGCGGCTCCAGGGAGAACATGGTGTAGAAGGTCACCACGCCGAAAACCTGGCTCTCGGGGATGCTCAGCTCCTCGGCGATCATGGTGATGGCCTCGGGCGGCACATAGGAAAACAGGTCCTGGGCGGCGTAGAGCGCCTCGATGGACGATCCGGGCAGCTCCTTGAGCGGCTGAAGCTGTTCCCGCAGCGTCTCCAGCTTGGGTCGCTCGGACTCCGGCAGCGGCTGTCGGCCCGGCGGCGTCTCGAGCTCAGTGTGGTGAATAGCCATGTCGCAAGGGCGCGCGGCAGCGCGTCCGTTCACCTGAAAAATGGCGGCTGAGTTTAGCACCCATCCCTGCGGCGGCCGGCGACGAACGCCCCATCCGCCGGGCGCGAACCCATGGTGCTAGCGTGGCCCGTGGGGAGGGCGAATGGCACTGACGGAACGGCAAGCCCGCGAGCTGCGCAGCCTGGCGGCCAGCTGGAATCGAGCGTCGATGGCGGTCGGCAACCTGCTGCGCGACGGCGCCGTCACGGCGGACGGCATCGATATGCAGATGCTGCGCGACGCCACCGACTGCCGCGCGCAGGCCGAGCACCTGCTGATCAACTTTTGGGTCAGTGTCGCCCGCGACCAGTCCGGCGACGCATAGCCGGCTGACGCGGCGCGCATGTTCGAGCGGCAGGAGCTACCAGGCGATGGGTGATCCGCGACCCGGGCCGACCGTGCCGGTCGACAGGAAGGAATTGACAGCCGGCCGTGCCGCCGCCGACTACATCAACGGCCTCATCCGCGGTCCCGCGGGACCCACGCAGCCTCGCGCACCCGCTGAGCAACGCCGGCGAGGCCACGAACGCCTGGCGCGCATGCATCGCTTTCTCGACGCGCTGGGTAATCCTCAAGCCGACCTGCCCGTGGTGCTGGTGGCGGGAACCTCGGGCAAGGGCTCGGTCGCGGTCAAGATCGCGGAGGGACTGCGGTCCGCCGGCTATGCGGCCGGTCTGCACGTCACTCCGTATCTGCAGACGCCGCTGGAGAAGTTTTGGCTGGACGGTCGGCTGGCCCGGCCCGGCGAGCTGGCCGACCTCGCGGCGTGGGTCCGGCCCGTCGTCGAGCGCGCCGATCCCCGGCAACCGCCGACCTACGGCATGGTCTGGGTGGCGCTGACGTTCGAATACTTCCGCCGCGCCCGGGTGGACGCCTTAGTTCTCGAGGTCGGCGCGGGCGGACGCTTCGATCTCACCAACGTCTGCGACCTGCTGCTCAACGTGATCACCACCGTCGGGCTGGATCACGAAAAGAGCCTGGGTCCTTCGTTGGCCGACATCGCCTGGCACAAGGCCGGCATCGCGCGACCGGGCGTGCCCACGGTCATTGGGCATTTGCCGGCGCCGGCGCGGGCGGTGGTTATTGACGAGGTGCAACGCGCCGGGGCGCCCCTCATTGAAGCCCGACCGACGGCCCTCGACGACTTCCGTGCGACGAATGACCACCTGGCGGAAGCCGCTCTCGATGTGCTCGCGGAGAGAGGATTCGCTCGAATTGACGGCGCCGCGCGCGAGGCCGCGCGAGCGGCCGCCCTGCCCGGGCGCTACGAACCCATGCCGTCCGGTGACGGCCCCGCCGTCATCCTCGACGGTGCTCACAATCCCGACAAGGCGCGCGCTCTGGCGGACCTGTGGCGGCGCGAATGCTCGCCCGACGCCGGCGTGCTCGTGGCGGGCACGGTGGGCTATCGGTCGCCGGCCGCCGTCCTCGCCCCCCTGTGGCCCACGGTTCGAACCTGGATCGCCACCGAGCCCCAGGTATTGGGCAAGCCGCCCACGCCCGCGGCGATTGCCGCCCAGGCCGGCCGCGACGCCGGGTATCCGGCTGTCGCCGTCGAGCCCGACCCGCTGCGCGCCCTCGACCGGGCGTTGGAAATCTGTCCGCCGGGCGGAAGCGTTCTCGTGGCGGGGTCGCTCTACCTGGCGGGCAACATCCGGTCGCGCTGGTATTCCACGGAGGAGATCGAGCGGCAGCGCACCATGTGGCCGCTGCGCCATACTGCGGCCGACCATGCATGAAGAGCCCGACCTGCCACAGGGCGACGAGCCCGAAGAGCCCGAGCTTCGCCACTACACGCTGAGCGAGGCCAACGAGCTGTTGGTCGAGGCGCGGCCGGTGCTGGCGAAGCTACGTCGCATCTGGCTGGAGGCCGACCCCGACCGTCAGGCCTTCGAGCGCGTCCAGGAGTCCGACGCCGGCGCGGTGGACGTGAGCCTGGCCCATCAACGCCTCATCGCCGGACTCTGGGACGTCCAGCCCCTGGTGGCCTGGCTCCGCGCCCGCGACATCCTCCTGCGCGATCCCGCCACCGGGCTGATCGACTTCCTCTCGGAGCTCGACGGCGAGGACTGCTACCTCTGCTGGCGACTGGGCGAAGAGGACATCGCCTACTGGCACGGCACCGACGAGGGCTTCGACAACCGCAAGCCGCTGCCCGGCGTCTAGCTTGTCCACGTCCCGCGGCGTAGCAACCGCCGAGCCCGACATTCGTCAAATGCTCAAGGCTCGCTTTGGGTACGACGATTTTCGGCCCATGCAGTCCGAGATCATCGCCAATGTCTTGGCGGGCCGGGACTCGCTGGTGCTGATGCCCACGGGCGGGGGCAAATCGCTCTGCTATCAACTGCCGGCGCTCTGTCTTGACGGGCTGACGTTGGTCATATCGCCGCTGATCGCGCTCATGAAGGACCAGGTTGACGCGCTGCGAACGAACGGCATCGCAGCGGCGTTCATCAATAGCTCCGTGGCGCCGCATGAGGTGAGCAGCATCTATGCGGCGGCGCGGGCAGGGCGACTCAAGCTGCTTTACATCGCACCCGAGCGCCTGGCGGTTGCCGGGTTTGGCGAGTTTATTCGCGGGGTGCGCGTTGATCTGGTCGCCATCGATGAAGCGCACTGCATCTCCGAGTGGGGTCACGACTTCCGGCCGGACTACCGCAACCTTCGATCGTTGCGCGCGATGTTTCCGCGTGCTCCCGTGATGGCGCTGACGGCCACCGCCACGGCCAAAGTCCGCGACGACATCGCCGAGCAACTCATGATCCCGGAGGCGCGACGGTTCATCTCGAGCTTCAACCGTGAGAATCTGACCTATATCGTCCGTCCCAAGCGCCGCCCCTTCGACCACCTGGTCCACCAACTGCGCCGTCATGCTGACGGGGCGTCGATCGTCTATTGCCTCTCGCGCGACGGCACCGAGAGGCTGGCGTCAAAGCTCTCGCACCACGGCTTGCCGGCGCTCCCCTACCACGCCGGTCTCGATCCGAGCGTCCGCCGGGACACGCAGGAGCGGTTCATTCGGGACGAGGCGCGGATCATCGTGGCGACCATCGCCTTTGGCATGGGTATCGACAAGCCCGACGTGCGGCTCATCGCCCACTACGACCTGCCCAAGACGCTGGAAGGCTATTACCAGGAAACGGGGCGGGCTGGGCGCGACGGACTGCCAAGCGAATGCGTGCTGTACTTCTCCGCCGGCGACCGGGCCAAGTTCACGCGGTTCATCGACGAGATCGAAGACCCGGCCGAACGCGAGCGTGCCCACCACAAGCTCGACCAGATGATCGCCTTTGGGGAAGCACGGACCTGCCGTCGGGCCTTCGTTCTGCGGTACTTCGGCGAAACCTACGACAAGACGGACTGTGGCGGTTGTGACGTGTGTCTGGCCGAACGCGAGGCGTTCGACGCGACCGAGATCGCCCAAATGGTCCTGTCGGCGGTCATTCGCACCGGCGAGCGGTTTGGCCCCGCCCACGTCATCAAGGTTCTGCGCGGCTCGCGCGCCAAGAAGGTCGTGGAGTGGCGTCACCACAAGCTTCCCGTATACGGCATCGCCAGGAAGTACACCCCTGACGAGCTCAACGAGCTTGTGGGGTTGCTGGAAGACGAGGGGATGTTGGAGCGAAGCCCCGACAAATTCGCGACAGTCGCGGTGACGCCTGCCGGCCGTGACTTTCTGCGGCAGCGCGAGCGGCTGACGCTGAGCCGAGTCAGGCGCCCAGATCCCGAATCTCAAGCCGGCCCAAACGACCTGCCGCACCCTGGCGACGACTCGTGGTCCAATGGCGGGACTCCAGGATTCAATCGCGAGTTGTTCCAGCGCCTGCGCGACCTGCGCGCTGCGCTGGCGCAATCCCGGGACCTCCCGCCCTACATGATCGTCGGCGACCAGGCACTGCAAGAGATGATCACGTCCTTGCCGCGTACCCGAGACGGCCTGGCGCGCATCACGGGCGTCAGCCGGGCGAAGCTGGATGAGTTTGGCGACGCCTTCCTCAACGCTATTCGCACCCATGCCGACTCGCAGGGTCTTTCGGAACACGCCAATCTCCACCAGCGGGCGCGCGGCCGGGGCAACGGCTCCCCCGACTTCGACCCGGAGCTGTTCGAGCGCCTCCGCGAGTTGCGGCGCCACCTGGCAGAAGCCAGGGACCAGCCGGCGTTCGTGATCTTCAGTAACCGGACGCTCGAGGCAATGGCTCACGCCATGCCCCGGGACCACGCGGCGTTCGCCGGCATACCAGGCGTCGGACCGGCGAAGCTGGAGGAATTCGCCGACGACTTCCTGAAGGTGATCCGTGAGCACCCAGCTTCAAGGGCGACTGCGTAGGTCGAGCATTTTGGTCGGTGCGGAATCCCGACCATGCGTCGGAAACTAGGTGATCCGGCTCAGAACGGTATTCCTCGTCCCCAACGATTCGCGAGTCTTGGCAAACGGTGAGGCTTGCTGGGGTCTCGGTGAAGAGGACATCGCCTACTGGCACGCCACCGACGAAGGCTTCGACAACCGCAAGCCACTGCCCAGCGTCTAGGGGTTCCCCACAACAGCCACGCGGGTTTGCGCACTGCAACGCATTTCGCTGGCTGGTAGAGATTAGGCCTCTTGCACTTCGGCTGCTTGCCAACGGGAGGCGTCGGCAAGCTCTTGGGCATGCTGCTTTTGTGCTTCGGAGTCGTGCCTTGCCAACTCAGGAAGTTCGATATCTGCGTGATAGGGGTTATCCAACTGCGGAGTGCAATGCACCTTCCGGCCGTTATCGGATGCATCGCTTGCAGCAATAACTGCCCAGCCATAGAAAGTCGCCCCCCGCGCCTGCGCTACAGCCATTGCAACGGCCTTTGCCACGGTCTGTGGGGCCATGCTCAGCCGGTCAACAGAAATTTTGAAACCTAGTCTCTCCTGGAACACACGTGGGTGAACTCCTGAGCGCTTTGCTCGGCCCGCATGCTTGCTTGAAAACACCCCCCGCCCGAGGTCCTCACTCGCAGCAATCGAAGTCGGAATCCTCAACGGGGCGGCAAAGCAGCGTGGTCCAGCTCCACCAAGGCCTCACGAATAAAGCCATCTGGCAGTTTTTGGGCACCGTCGTACCGGGAGCGACGATGTTGACCATTCATGTTTACCATGCACAGCACTTCGCCGCCAGATTCACAGAATACTAAGACCGATCGCTTATAACCCCCTGGCGCGTAAATGGCAACTTCAGCGTCCGGTGTCGGGTAAACCTCAAAGCGTCGAGGGGAGATCTTGAACATCCCCTTGAGCAACTGTTCCGCGTTGTCTACCGCAGTGTTGGATGGCTCTGGTATGCCCTCATCGGCGGCCTCCTGCCTCACCTCGCCAAGGTCTTCCAGAGCGTCTCTCAATTCAGAGGCCTCAAGGAGGTTTTCGACTCTAATCTCCGACTCCGCAGCTAGGAGAAAACCGCATTGAAGTCTCAAGAGAGCCTCGGACGGACGATCCAAAAGGCGAACCTCTGCTACATCCGATGCACTATTCGCCATCTGTTTGAGGTACTCATTGAAGTATTCGGTGTGTAAGTTCCTCCAATCGTAGCTGGTTGACTCCCCCTCTACCATGTTGTCTTCGGTCCTCCACTTATGGCTTGCCGGACCGACTTTGTTAGGCGACAAGTCGGAATGCGTCCCAGATCCCCGACGTGTCTGGCCGGGAGCCGCCACTTCAATCATCGCTAGTTTCCGAACCTTCTTCCGTGCCTCTCTCCGCTCTCATTAGAAGCTCCTCGGGTTCACGAAGCATTCGCCGAAGGAGACGGTAGAGCGCAATCCCGTCGGGATAGGAGAGCATCACAGCAGACCTGAATCTAGGCGGTGCCGTTGGTGACGGCTGTTCGCAAAATGCGATCCTAACGCCCGCCGGTCGTAGTGAGACAAAAAACCGATCAGACGCATGAGCCGGACCAGCAAATGCGATTTCCAACTCTTCGTCGCTAACGCCGCCCTTGCTTTCCGGCTGAACTTCGTCTGTCATTCGAAGCCCTATGGTGGACCGGTCGCGAAACACCCGGAGGCCTACCCTACACCGTTCGAAAGCCACTCCGCCAGACTGATTTGAGTATCTCGCGGACCAGCGGCAGTCGCGGCTCAATCACGAGTTCCGAGCCTTCTAGCTTATCCACCCTCTAGTGCAGGTTCTCTTGGAACCGGCCTGGAATCGGAGTCTGATCGCGGCGGGTTGACGCCTCCAGCACCCTCAGTGCGCCAGATGCCACACGTACCGCCCCTATCTCCCATAGGCGGCTACCAATTCTATGTGGCTTCATCCGCAGGTCTGACCGGCCTGCCGCTCGCGGCTGGCCTTAGGGTGCCAACACCCGCCTGCAGGGGCCATTGACGGCCGGCCAAGCCCAACCGTACGGTCAATCCCCGCCCGCCATCCCAGCGAGGACCGCGCCATCGCCAAGCCGCCTGT
>LXNJ01002287.1_pt1 | contig 10621 bp, 6 predicted proteins | sample 809081 | NCBI WGS metagenome assembly LXNJ01 (sample SAMN04870510, study PRJNA318959) | sponge metagenome | biome: sponge; feature: marine sponge reef; material: water | host: Petrosia ficiformis | place: Greece: Milos, Mediterranean Sea | collected 2013-05-29 | depth 5-7 m
CATGCACTACAAGTCGGGCGAGCAGGAATACGACTCCGCCCCACTTGGCGGTGCCCGGGGGGATTTCACTTTCAACAATGTTGACGACCCCCGCTTCACCCGTAGCGGCTTGACGGCCTTCACCGAGTACACGGTGCGGGTGCGGGCCCAGGCGCCAGGGGCCGCTACCGGCGTTTATGCCGCTGAGTCGGAGGTCACTGTTGTCGCTGGACCGGAGGTGACCGGCTTCACGGTCACTTCCAACGCTGCGGGGGATGGCCTTGAGGTGGGTTGGACGCCCTATACGCTTGCGGCGGAGCACGGTTCCTACATTGAGTGGAAATCGGGCGAGCAGGATTACGCGCTGTCGCGGGCGGCGTGGGTGGACCACGATGCTGCCGGCGGCGGTGACGGCCACACGATCTCGGATTTGACGCCGGCGACGCAGTACACGGTGCGGGTGAAGGTGTGGAAGGAGGCGAGTCCTCAGGTCCCTCAGGGGACGGAGGTCGGGCGGTCCGAGGTGACGGTGACGACTGCCGAGCATGCGGTGGAGCCGCCGACTGCCACCAGCGTCTTATCGGCGACGATGACCGTGGGACAGGACTTTGTTCTTGCTGATGAATTCGGTTACTTCAAATCCATCATGCAGGGGAGTATGAGTCCCGGCACATTCTCCCACGGCGGTGCGAGCTTTACCGTCGAGCGTTTCGGTTACATTCCCTCTACCGGCGAACTGAGCGCTACATTCACATGGACCGGCACCCCGACCTTCGCCAGCGCGTATGCGCTTTGTCTTGACGGCACCCTGGCGGTTACCGGGACCGGCAGTGAGATCTTCGGGACAAGCGGAGGCTTTGCATCCAATTCGATCACCGATCCGTCATGGGAGGTCGGCGATACGGTCGACGTGAAGCTCTACGAGGGCTCGACCTGCGGGAGCACCACCACGGAGCCGCCGACCGGCCCTACGGGCCCGACTGGCCCTACGCGTCAGGGTGGGGGTGGGGGTTCGCCCTTCCAGTACCTCGACGACGACTGTGAAGCGACCTTCCTCGCGGCGGACGGCACATTCAACGGCAGGTGGAGCGACGACCCCGACTGCAAGGCGGCGTACTCGTCCCGGAACGTCTCGCGCTTCTACTGGTTCACCCTGCCCGAGGGGCAGAGCGAGGTGACCTTCACGCTGGAGGGCGGCGGCAGCCGTTCGCGGATGTGGCTGTGGCCGGAGTGGACGACCGGCCACGCGGCCGTGGGCGATGCCGGGGAGCCGATGCGCGCACGCTTCCTGAGGCCGGGGGTGCATTACCTCGAAGTCGACAGCGGCAGGAGCGATGGCCGCGGCGAGTTCAAGATCACCATGGATGGGATCGGCGCGGGCGCCCCCGGGCTGTCGTGCTCGGATACCCTCTGGACCTTCACCGGCTCCGGCAGCGTGCAGGGCCGGTGGGACGCGGGCTGCGGCTCCAGTCACTACCACCGCGAGTACAACCTCGTGCTCGACGAGCCGCGGATCGTCACCCTCGACGTCACCTCGCCGGACGCGGACCCGATCCTGGCCGTGTCCACCGGCAACCCGTTGCGGACAGTGGCGAGTAACGACGACTACCAGGGCTCCAACCGGCGCTCGCGCATCAGCCGGGTCCTGCCGGCGGGCACGCACCACATCGACGTGGACAGCAAGGGGACCGCATCGGCCGGAAGCTTCACGCTGAACATCACTTTTGAGCCGTCGGTGTCCTGCGCCGAGACCTACCGCACTATCACCGCCGACGCCGCCATCGAAGGCAAGTGGGGACCCCTCTGCGAATACGCGCCGGGCGCCCATGAGCGCTACTACGATCTCGTCGTCGCGCAGCGCAGAGAGGTGACCCTGACGTTGGACTCGAACGAGGCCGATCCCCTGCTGGTGCTGTCCCGGATCGGCTACACCGGCGGCACCGCGTCGCTGACCGAACTGGAGAGCAATGACGACTTCGGGGGCTCGACCACGCAGTCGCAGATCGTGCGCACGCTGGATCCCGGCCGCTATCGCATCTCGGCCAGGGCGAAGAATGCCGGAGACACGGGCGGCTTCACGCTGACCGTCGCCGGCCTCAGCGCTTCACCCCTGTCCATGTCCTCGTGCGCCGACACCTTCCAGTCCTTCACTGCCGACCACACCATCACGGGCGTGTGGGGACCCGGCTGCGACAGGGACCGGACCGCCGACGAGCAGCCGTACTACGTGCGCTCATACGACCTCGTCGTGGAGCGGAAGGAGACGATCACGCTCGTGCTGACCTCGGATGACGCAGACCCGCTGCTGCGCCTGTACGACGGCGGCGGCGCGGCTCGCACGCTGCTGGCGAGCAATGACGACGACGGCTCCACGTCGCGTTCGCGCATCGTGCGCAAGTTCGAGCCGGGACGCTACCGCATCGAAGCCGCCACCAAGAACCCCGAAACAGCGGGCAGCTTCACACTCGCCGTCACCGAGGGACACAAGATCTTCGGCACGTGGGAGAGCGCGACCGACTACCAGAAGTACTCCGTCAACGTCAGCGGCCTGGTGGAGATCGTGCTGGAATCGCCTGAGGGGCCCGAAAACTACTCCACCGACCTCCACTTCAACATGTCGAACGGCAAGACGGAGACCAGCGCGAAAGGGGACAGTAGGGGCTTGCGCTCGGACCGCGACGCCAACATGATCATCAACGGGGTCCCGGACGGCCCACACACGGTCGACGCCAGGCTCAGCCCGATGCAGGTGAATGAAGTACGGAACCTGGAGCCAATCGCGGACCGCAATTTCACCTACCCGATCCACTTCGTCCTAACCGTCTACGAGGGCTACTACCGGCAGTTCAGGAGCGGCGGTGGGCAGGTGCCGGACGGCCAGCGCGGCGCGGGCGGCGTCAGCGGCCCGACGGGGCCCGACACCGCGCCCACGGTCACGGACACGTCGCAGTTCAAGACGCACTACTTCCTGGTGGGGCAGTCCGTCAGCCTGACCCTGCCTGCGGCGGACGCGGACAGCGGCAACGGCGGACCCTACGACTACAACCTCTGGCACAAGGGCGAGGGGAAGAACTTCGCCGACGAGGCCATCAACGGCCTCAGTTTCGACCCGCTCACGCGGACGCTGACGGGCACGCCGGAGGCGGAGGGCGAATGGCCGCTGAGCTACGTCGTCCATGACGGCGACGGCAACCGCAACGCCGCCACCGACGCGTTCCGGGAGCGCGACAACCTCAAGATCGTCGTGGAGCCGGACGGCCAGGCCGTGGGCGGCAGCCCGCCGCAGCAGTTCCAATCCGAGCCTGCCAACCAGGCCCCGAGCTTCGACGCCACCATCGTCACCACGCTGGAACTGGCGGAGAACAGCCCGGCGGGAACCAACGTGGGCGCGCCCATCACCGCCACCGACCCGGACGAGGGCGACACGCTGACCTACTCACTGTCGGGCGATGACGCGGCGTCGTTCGCCATCGACGCGGCGACGGGACAGATAACCACCGTGGCCGGCGTCACCTACGACTACGAGGTGAGGTCGTACCTGGTAGAGCCGTCGTACTCGCTGACGGTAACCGCCGATGACGGCAGGGGCGGCCAGATCAGCACGCCGGTGACGGTGAGCCTCACCGACGTGGACGACGCGCCGGCGGAGAACCTGCCGCCGGAGTTCCATGAGGGCGAGTCCACCACGCGGGAAGTGGCCGAGAACAGCCCGGCGGGAACCAAGGTGGGCGTGCCCGTCACGGCCTACGACCTCAATGGCGACGCCCTGTCGTACATCGCGCTGGACGGCGCGGGCGGCGCAGCCTTCGCCCTGGACGCGGACACAGGGCAGCTGACCACCGTCGACGGGGTGACCTACGACTACGAGACCAAGTCGTCGTATCAGTTCATGCTCATCGTCATGGAGACGGACACCGCCGAGGGCTACCTGTCAGGCATCAGCGTGACGGTGAACCTGACCGATGTGGACGAGACCCAGGCCGAGGGGGACAGCGGCCCCCAGGAGTCCCAATCCGAGCCGGCCAACCAGGCCCCGTCATTCGGCGCCAACGTGGAGACCACGCTGTCGGTGGAGGAGAACAGCGCGGCCGGAACCAACGTGGGCTCACCCATCACGGCCACAGACCCGGACGGGGGCGACACGCTGAGCTACTCGCTCTCCGGCACCGACGCGGCGTCGTTCGCCATCGACTCGGCGACGGGGCAGATCACCACCAAGACGGGCGTGGCCTACGACTACGAGACTGATTCGTCGTACTCGCTGGCAGTGGACGTGTCCGACGGCAACGGCGGGACGGCCAGCACCCCGGTGACGGTCAACCTCACCGACGTGAACGAGGACCCGGCCTTCGCCGGATCGTCCGCCACGCGGGAGGTTGCCGAGAATAGCGCGGCGGGAACAAACGTGGGCTCGCCCATCACGGCAACCGATCCGGACGCTGGCGACACGCTGACCTACTCGCTGTCGGGTACGGACGCGGCATCGTTCGCAATAGGCAGTTCCACCGGCCAGATAACCACCAAGACGGGCGTGACCTACGACTATGAGGCCAAGGCCTCGTACTCGCTCACGGTGGCTGCGTCCGACGGCAACGGGGGCACAGCCAGCATCGCCGTAACGGTGAATCTGACCGACGTGGCAGAGGCAACGCCGGTAACCGCCTGCACCACCAGCGTGGGAACGCTGGCGGCAACCGCCCTGTACGCCGGGGCGTGGGACGACGCGGACTGCAAGGCTCACCACCAGGACAGCCGGGCGCGCTACTTCAGCTTCACGCTGTCGGCGGACGCCACGGTCGATATCAGCCTCTCGGCGGGAGCGTTATACGTGTCGAAGGACACGCCCAACAACGGCTGGGGCACGGTCCCCGGCCCCGGCTACGACCATCGCCGCGAGGTGCGCCGGAACAATGGCAAGCTGGTACACGACGGCCCATACAGCGCCACGGCGGACAACGACGGCAACACCGTAACCCTGAACCTGGTTGCCGGAGAGACCTACACGGTGGAGGCGGCCAGCGACACCGGCGGAACGTTCACCGTCAGCATCGCGCCGCAGTAAGTTCATAAGCCCGCTCCTGCATCCATCTACGGTGCAGGGGCGGGTGGCCCGTATACCGACGGCCTGTATGGACAGGCGGACGAGCCAACAGGAGCAACAAAGGGAATCGCAGGACGGACGGGTGAGGCCGGCGGCCCACCTGAAACCGGAGAGTATAGAGGTCTGGGGCGGCGGAACACGGGACGCTTGCGCCCGCACCTGAGAGGGTCCCCGGCCGTGCACAGGGAGGGCTTGCGCAATGCCGAGACAGCGCATCCACCACAGCAGAGTTACCTACGAAAGCCCAAGCAACTTCCCGGAGCGTCTGGTGCGCTTCAAGGAGGAGGCGGGCCTGCCGTGGGCGGAGCTGAACCGACGCCTCGGCGTGGACCCTGAAACCACAAGGAGCTGGAGGGCGGGCCGGGCGTACCCCAGCACGCGGAACATGATGGCGCTGCTGGCCCTTGCGAACTCCCTGGGACTCGGCTACATATTCACCGACTGAGAGGGTTGTGTGCCTTTGAGCGGCTGAGCCTGAAGGCCTGAACGCAAGGGGGCCACTACATGATTCGGACGACAGCCGCCATTGGAGCTGTTCTCGGGGGACGGCTGCCCCATTCGCAAGGCTCAACCAGGAGGAATCACATGCCGAACGCGCCGATGACCATGGGTGAGGGCTTTCACGTTGACCACTGGGGCAATCTTATTGGAGTTTCCTATTTCGATTTGCGCCATCCTTCATCCCGAACATCCATACCGTTACTTGTGAAAGGATGCCGGCACGAACACTCAATCGAGAACGGTCACGACCTACAGATCTCCACCCCTAAGACCTTCAGGGATCAGGGAGAAAGCCTGATCCGAGACCCTGAAGAAGGCTACGTTTCCAAATCAACAGTCTCTTGTGAAACCGAGAATGACGCGCGCGATCTGGAGTGGGAAAGGCAACGCAACGAAGCCTTGAACCGAACGGCAGAGCTGGTCGGCTTTGGATGGAAACGCACAGACACAACAAGCACGCACAGGAGAGTCACTGAAACCAGCACGGTTCAATACACGCTCAACGGTTGGCTGTTCTGCGCCTCCGTCGAACCCACGACACCGGAAGAATGGAACGCTTGGAAGGCTGCTCTGGACCCCGAGTACGACCATGTGTCGTACATCTACCAGCCCCGCGAGTTCGCCCGGGCGTTAGGAAGCATGGTGGCGGAGCAATTGGGAGCACGGGGGTCTGTCGAACCGTTGACCAACAGGCTCCCGGGGGTTCCATCGTTCCAAACCCGACACAAGACCCAGAACGTCTTTCACGGCCCTGTCGTGTACGTGGACGATGTGGGGTCTTGGCTCAGCGAAGCGGCGTCAGAGCACGATTTCGTCCTGCGGGCCGCGTTCGCCAAGAGTATTACGCATCAAGCGCAGCGGGAGTACCGCTTCGTGGTTTGGTCGGAAGTTGAGCCGAAGTGTGGCCAGCTACAGCTACAGGCGTCTCCGGCGCTGGTGAGCACCATGAGGAGGGACGAGCGTCTCGGTGCTCCTCATGTTCCGGCGATGGAGCCTGTCGAAGATGGCTCGGCAGTACAGGACACCAGTCCGTCGTTGAATCCGCTCGACGAGCTCAGGTGGAAATCAGACCTCGTGGAGAAGATGCGGGAACAGGAGACGCAGCCGGGAGCCATAACGCGACCGCACAAGCTGGACTTCGACTCGCCGCCAGGCGACTTCCACACTCGAACCGCCACTTACGAAGGCGTGATGGCGTTACAAAGCGCGCTGGCAAGGCTCCATGAAGCGAGAGGCGAATCAGTTGAGCGTAAGAACGCCGCCGCTGCCGCCGCGTGGTTCGCCGAACAGGACATCAGAGAGCTCTGCGCCGCCTTTGATGACCCCATTGATGGGATCTCGATCAGCGAAGACGGGTTCATCGTGATACACGTCGTGTTCCCCACACGGCCTGAATTGGAATGCCGTTTGGCGGTCGCGCCGTCAGGCCATGCCACTCTGGAAATGACTACAGTTGGTCGCCAGATGGTTCAGCAAAAGCTGAGTCCGTTCTTTAGTAGAATTCCTGGCGCCGGAGGTGTCGCGGGCTTTGTATTGCAGAACCTGTGAGCCAGGAATGTTGTCATGATTCTGCCAATGTTTGGCCCGCAGGGAGGCTCGATGATGCGGCGATGGGGGGCTCCAACTTGCACGGCTGAACGCTATCACGCGTATCGCGGAACTCGCCTTGGAACACGGCGTACGCCACATACTGGTTGCCGGTGATGTTTACGACCACGCGACTCCCCTTCCACGCACGCGCAACCAGTCGGCTGGCTAGTGCTATAGTGCTCCACCAGACGGCGGCTTAGCCGTGCGGCCGCCCACAACGGAGGTGAAACATATGCCCACGTTCAGCACACTATCTATCGGCGAGGCCCGCGCGAGGAGCGCGACCGGCAAGCGCGCGGCGCTGCTGCAGGAGTACGTCGGCTACATCGAGCGGGTCGCGCCAGGTGAGGCGGGAAAGCTCGAGGCTGGAGACGGTGAGACGACACAGGCGATCCGGCGCAGGCTGAACGCGGCTGCTACAGCGCTGGGAAAGGAGCTGGAGTTCCGCCGCACGGAGAACGCCGTCTACTTCTGGTCGTCGGAGGGTCGGCGTCGCGGCAGGCCGCGCAAGAATCCGGTCGGGTAACCTGCCTAGGGTATACGGGTCATTCTGGCTGGCGGGGTTTGCCACTCATTCTGTCTGGGGGTTAGACGCAGTGTGCGTCGTAGAGTCTGGTGGGCCTGTGCCGCAGATGCGACAGGCCCCGCTGCGGGCAACCATCTCCTTGTGCGGCTCGATCCAGTGGAACAGGTACTGGTTGGCGTAACCCGCGTACTGTCCGAAGTGTCGCTTTGCCCACCTGGCCACCCGGTACTGTTGGGCTTCGGTCATGGTGTGGGAACTGAGCACCCTGGCCGCCAGCCGTGCCGGCATCGCCGACAGATCACAGTGACCCAGGGCCCGCCGGACCCAGCGGTCGACCGGGAAGGCGTCCAGCTTGTCCAGGGACATCAGAGCCACGCAGCTGGCGATCTTCGGGCCGATGCCTCGGTAGCTGTCCAGGAGCTTCACCGCCTCATCCCCTGGCATATCTCCGGCTTCCTTCAGCCCCGGCAGCATCGGGTCGCGGGACAGGCAAGTGGCCATCAGGAAGATGTTGCGGGGCCTTTACGACAGGCCCAATCCCAGGTCAGTCAGGAACTTCTCCCCCTGTTCGGCAATCTGAGCAGGTCCCGGAAAGACGTATCGCTCATCGTCGTCCAGGCGGACCTTTCGGCGGCTCAGTTGGGAGATCCTTTCGACGCTTTCCCTGATGCCGCGGATGCTGTTGGTCCCGGAGCACAGGTAGGCCACCATGCATTCCCACGGCTCCTGACGGAGCAGTCTCAAACCTGGGTAGAGCTCGACGGCCCGGGCGACGGCCCGGTGCCGCCCCAGTTGGCTGCAGATGTCCCCGATGTCGTCGTCCAGCCGGAAGTAGTCACGGATCTGCTCGTTCAGGTCGACATCGTGGCGCTCGCCGTCTTCATCGCCGACACGGTACTCAAGCCCCTCGCCGGTCTGCCGGAGGTGCACTAGGTACTCCCCCAGCACGCCGGAGTACCAACCTCCTTTGTTTCCTCGCCAAGGAGGCGAGATGTTGCCCCACTTCCGCACGTGGACATGTTCGTCTCCCACCCTGCGCCACCGGAAGGCCTGACCCATCTCCAGGCTCAGCGCCAGGTCCAAGGGCTGTCCAACGCTCACCCTGCGGCTCATCTCGGCGTAACCTCCAACGCGCGGCGAATCGGGGTTGCCCTCCGGGCAGGTTGGCTGGAATTGAAGAGAGTCACGCCAACCGGCTACGCGCTGGAGCCGCCGCGCCCGGCACACCAGCGACCGGCCAAGCCACCGGGGGGCGGTTGCTTCGGACCAAGGCAGCCGAACCAGAGACAGAACTGTTCAAGACGTCGCCCTACGGTAGCACGACCCCGTCATACTGACACGCTGAATGGTGCTGTCCATCCGCTTGCGCTGTGGGTGCATGCTTCCGCACAGGTGCTCAGAGAAGCCACGTCGAAATCAGCACCCACGAGCATGCAAAGGAGCCCCTGCCTTCCGGGCAGAGCGGTGCGTAGCGTTCTTGCCCAGCGTCGTCCGCCTATAAGACGGCATCGAGCAGGCGGCGGTCCATGGCGATGGATGCGGTCCAGTCGAAGTCCTCCAGGCGGCAGACCCTCCTCGAAGCCTGCGTTGTGGAGGCGGGTCTCGATGCGCCGGTGCTCGCGGCGGCTGATCTCGTCGGCGAGGATGATCTCAAGGAACGACGCGTAGTCGAGCTGCTCCCTGCGAGCGAGGGCGATGCGTTCGGGCAATGTGGCAGCCATGGGCTCCAGTTGGAGCCGCTTTGAGCAAGGCTGTGAACTCGGTGATACCGGACTACTGGCGCCACCAGACTTGACGCAATCAAGAACTCTTGCCTTGAGGTTGGTTCTGAACCTCTATTCAGCGACCGGTCCCGTCGGCTCAGGCCTCGGCCCGTAAGCTTGACGATGGCTATAACCACCATCTCGAGATGTAGCTGCACTTGGTAAGGCCAGCCAAGTGTGGCTAGGGTAGAGGCACTCATGTCATGTGTTGAGAGATTCAGCATAGGGAATGCCTTGGTCAGATCTTAGTGCATAAGTGCTCGATAGTCTCCCTGTCGACGGTCGGTAATCGTGTCGAGAGCATGTCGGCACTGATCTCTCGAACTCTCACACCATGAGACCGGATGTCCTTGACCACAGGGAGCAACTGTGGCATGCACCTACCCACCAGTTCCTTAGCCACGTCGTAGTCTTGGGTGTGTGTGACGCCTCGCTCAATGTATGCTCTGACTGCCTCTATATGGAATCGGGGTTCGTCCTGAAACCATGTGGCCAATCCTTCTTCAAGAAAGGTGACCGATCTACCAACGCCTGGGTCTAGGAGATGTACACTTTCGTGAGCAACCTGCCAAGCACCTTGGTCAGTGCTATTGTTATCCCAAGGCCACGAGGATATGTGAATGTCGACAACACAGCCACCATTGAGATGGAATCCGTCTGGGAAGTTCGTATGAGGCACATCGTCTTTGTCGATTGACTTCTTGATAGAGCCAAAGACGAATCTGCGGTCGAATGGGCCGAGTATGCCTTGGAGAATTGTCTTATACCTGTTGACCTGTCCTTCCAAGAATGTCAAATACTGCACAGTTGCCCCTTTCTGGGGATGGACATTGGCACTACGCCCTCGCTTGTCATTCGACCGGGTTCCTGTGCGGCCTGCCGCGACGGCGGCGCTCCCCGGAAGTAGATTGCGTTTGTCGTGCGGCGGATGTCTGGGTTCGTACCCAGAGCCTCCGCAGCTGCGCTGAGCCGGCGCCGGATCGCTTGGGTCGTCTTGCCCTCCGAGAGTGTCAGTCTCCCTGCTTCCCCCGGCGCCACGCGCTGGATGTAGCCGATGTACGCCTTCAGGAGACCGGCGTGCTTTCCGCTGGCGCTCCTGCTCTTCGCCTTACCGACTGAAACGATGTCGAACGTGGGCATGCCGTCTACCCCCCCCCCCCC
>LXNJ01002288.1_pt1 | contig 10619 bp, 6 predicted proteins | sample 809081 | NCBI WGS metagenome assembly LXNJ01 (sample SAMN04870510, study PRJNA318959) | sponge metagenome | biome: sponge; feature: marine sponge reef; material: water | host: Petrosia ficiformis | place: Greece: Milos, Mediterranean Sea | collected 2013-05-29 | depth 5-7 m
GAACTCGAGCCCGGCACCCGCCCGAAGGCGTTGGTACATGCGGTCTTCGCCGGGTCGCCGCACACGTGGGAGGGAGAAATCGTACGCATTGAAGGGGAGATCGACGCCCGCACGCGGATGGTCAATCTGGTCGCCCGCGTCGACGCGCCATACGACCAGGGCGACGATCCGGACCGTGCGCCGCTCTTCTCCGGGCTGTTCGTCGAGGTTGAAATCCTTGGACGCGTCGCAAGAGAGGTCGCGGTTGTCCCCCGAACGGCCCTCAGGGGGCCCAATCAGGTCATTGTCGTCGACGAGGACAGCCGGTTGCGTTTTCGTGGCGTCGATCTGCTGAGGCTTGAAGCGGAGAATGCCCTCATCCGTTCCGGCCTCGACGGAGGTGAGCGGGTCTGCATATCCACGCTGGACGCCGTTGTGGAGGGGATGCAGGTACGCGTCCTCGACCCGGAAAACACGGTCCCCGCCCGGACTGAAGGAGGGGCCGGATGAATCGCGCAATCGCCTGGTTCGCCGAGAACAGCGTCGCCGCCAATCTGCTCATGGTCGTTATCCTGGCCAGCGGGCTGATCACCATCGGCGCCATCGAACTGGAGATCTTTCCGGAGTTTTCTGCCGACGTCGTTTCGGTTTCCGTGATCTATCGCGGGGCGGCGCCCGAGGAAGTGGAAGAGGGCGTCTGCGTGCGGATCGAAGAGGCCGTTCAGAGTATCGAAGGCATCAAGCGTATCCGTTCCACGGCATCCGAAAACCGGGGCAGCGTGAATATCGAGCTTGTGCCCGGAACCGATGCGCGCAGAGTCCTGGAGGACGTCAAGTCCGCCGTCGACGCAATTGACACGTTCCCGGACGAAACCGAACAACCTGCCATCCAGGAAGTGGTGCTGCGCCGCCAGGTGATCAATGTGGCCGTATCGGGCAACGCCGACGAGGTCACCCTGAAATATCTGGGCGAACAGGTGCGGGACGAGATTACCGCCATTCCGGGAATTACCCAGGCGGAATTGAGCGGCGCGCGCCCGTACGAGGTCTCCATTGAAGTCTCGGAAGCCGCGCTTCGGCGCTTCAACCTCACCTTCGACGAAGTCGTCAGGGCAGTGCGCCGTTCCTCGCTCGATCTGCCCGGCGGCGCCATCAAGACGCAAGGCGGCGAGATCCTGCTCCGCACAAAAGGGCAGGCCTACCGGGGCGCGGCCTTTGAGCGTATCGTTTTGCGTACGCGGCCGGACGGCGCCACGCTCACCGTGGGGGACGTGGCCACGGTTGTGGACGGATTCGCCGACGCGGACATTTCAGGAAGGTTCGACCTGGAACCGGGCGTGATGGTACAGGTCTTCCGTGTGGGCGAACAGGACGCGCTCGACATTTCCCGCAAAGTCAAGGAGTACATCGAGTCGGCTGAATCCCGCATGCCTGAAGGTATTTCACTTACGGTTTACTCGGATTTCTCCAGGATTCTCGAGGGCCGGCTTAACCTGATGCTGAAAAACGGCCGTGGTGGCTTCATTCTCGTCCTCGTCATCCTGGCGCTGTTCCTGAGGCTCCGCCTGGCCTTCTGGATCGCCCTGGGGATCCCCATCTCCTTCCTGGGCGCCATCGCGATGATGCCGACCATTGGCGCCTCCATCAACCTGATCTCGCTTTTTGCGTTCATCGTGGTGCTGGGCATCGTCGTCGACGACGCCATTGTCGTCGGTGAAAATATCTACCGCAGGTTCCAGCAGGGCGAGCGCGGCCTGCGCGGCGCCATCGCAGGCGCCCAGGAAGTGGCCGTGCCGGTCACCTTTGCGATTCTGACGTCTATTGCGGCGTTTTCACCCCTGCTGATGGTCCCGGGCGCTTCCGGCAAGATTATGAGGCTGATCCCGGAGATCGTCATTCTGACGCTGGTTTTCTCGCTGGTTGAATCCCTGTTCATCCTGCCCGCCCACCTGGCGCACGCCAAATTGCGCGAAAAAAAGAAAACAACCACCCGCATCGGCGGGTTCTTGAGGCGGTTTCGAGACGGCTTTTCATCCCGTCTGGAATGGATCATCCACCAGGCCTACCGTCCTTTTCTCGAACGATGCCTGGCGTGGCGATACCTGAGCGCGTCCGTGGGGGTGGCCGCGCTGACCCTTACGGCGGGACTCATTCTGGGAGGCTGGATCGGCTTCGTGTTTCTTCCCCAGGTCCCGGCCGACAACGTGGCGGCGATCCTCACCATGCCTCAGGGTACTCCCGCCGAGGTAACCGCCCGGGTCGTGCGTCGTCTGGAGTCATCCGCGATCCGGTTGCAGCGGGAACTGGAATCGGAAACCGACGAGAAGATTTTCACCCACATGCTCGCGCTGGTAGGGGACCAGCCACTTCGGGCGGCACAGCGTGAAAACCGCGGACGAAACGCCTCCTACTCCGGCGCCCACCTGGGCGAAGTCAACATCGAGCTCACGCCGGCCGAGGAGCGGAGCGTCAGCAGCATCGAAATCGCCAGACGCTGGCGCGAACTGGCCGGACCCATTCCCGATGCAACGGAGCTGACGTTCACCTCTTCGCTCTTTTCCGTGGGCGAACCAATCAATATCCAGCTTACCGGTCCGGATTACGCCGAACTCCGGACCGCCGCGGAGAAACTCAAGACCAGGCTTGCCGAGTACCCGGGTGTCCTGGATATCGCGGACTCGTTTCGCCCCGGCAAGAAGGAAGTGAAACTTGCCCTCACCGAAGAGGCGCATCTGCTCGGTCTGACCATGTCAGACCTCGCCCGGCAGGTCAGACAGGCGTTCTACGGCGAGGAGGCGCAGCGCATTCAGCGGGGAAGGGACGACGTTCGGGTGATGGTCCGCTATCCCCAGAGCGAGCGGCGGTCGATGAACAACCTGGAGACCATGCGTTTGCGCACGCCGGAAGGCGTTGAAGTGCCCTTTTCGGTCGCCGCACGGACGGAACCGGGACGGGGTTACGCCGCCATCCGCCGTACCGACCGGCAGCGTATCGTCAGCGTCACCGCAGACGTGGATGAGAGCAGAACCAACGCCAACGAGGTCCTGGCGGACGTCACCGCTAACGTGCTGCCGGCAATCGTCCTGGCCCACCCCCGCGTCCGGTTCAGCCTCGAAGGCGAACAGAGAGAGCAGCAGGAGACCATGGAGGGCCTGTCAAGGAGCTTCGGTATGGCCCTCTTCGTGATCTTCGGCCTGCTCGCGATTCCCTTCCGCTCCTATCTTCAGCCGCTCATCATAATGGCCGTGATCCCCTTCGGATTCGTCGGTGCCGTGCTGGGGCATATCATCATGGGCCTCAACCTTACCATTCTGTCGATTTTCGGACTGGTCGCGCTGTCGGGTGTGGTTATTAATGACAGTTTGGTGATGGTGGACTTCATCAACCGCCGGCGCAAGGAGGGCAAGGGTCTGCAGGAGGCCATCCGGGAGTCCGGAATGGCGCGGTTCCGGCCCATCCTCCTGACGTCGCTCACGACGTTCGCCGGCCTCACCCCGCTGTTGTTCGAAAAGAGCCTGCAGGCTCAGTTGCTCATCCCCATGGCCACCTCTCTGGGGTTCGGCGTCATCTTCGGTACCGCCGTTATCCTGATTCTCGTTCCCGTCACCTATGCCATCCTGGAAGACATCAGGCACGCCGTCGCCACGCTGTTCCGCCGTCAGCCGACCGACGGGCGGGATGTCGCGTCTGAAACGGGCGATGACTGAAACCGGCTTTACCTGCCCATGCGCGGGCGCTTGACCCTGCGCCGCAAACTGCCAGTTTGCGCTACGGTCTCCGTGCCGGGGTTTCTGGCGTAACCGGGTGACCATTACCCGTTAAACTCAAGCCATTGCCAGCCTGCGCAACCGGACGTCGCTTGTCAGGATATTGACAATTTTGCATTCAATTGCAAATTTGTCTTGACTTTTTTGCAGTTTAGTGCAAATTTGTCATATGGCTGAACTGATATCCAGATACCTCGAGACCGCTGTGGCCGACGATCTCAGCGATAGGATGGTCTTTGTCGCCGGGCCACGCCAGGTGGGAAAAACAACGCTCGCGACGCTGCAGGCGAGCCGTTATTCAAACAGCGTATACCTGAACTGGGACAATCGAACCCATCGGGAACGGATTCTGCGGCAGGAATGGGACCCCGACAGCCAGATTCTCGTCTTCGACGAACTTCACAAGTTCGAACGCTGGAAAGGACTCATCAAAGGCATCTGGGACACAAGAAGGGAGAATGAACGGATCATCGTAACGGGGAGTTCGAGGCTGGACACATACCGACGAGGCGGTGACTCACTCATGGGACGTTACCACTTGTACCGGCTCCACCCGTTCTCCGCATCCGAACTTGAAGGCGGCCGGAAACAAAACGATCCGGGTGAACCCTTTGAATTGACATTCGGAAAGGCCCGCCCGGACAACGTCCGGCATTTGATGGCATACGGCGGATTCCCGGAGCCGTGCCTATCCGGGCGTTCGCGCACACACCGCCGCTGGCTTCAGGAACGTTTCGAACGAGTCTTCAGGGAAGACATACGGGACACGACCGTTGTCAGGTCGCTGTCCCAGATCGAACTGTTGGGCGCGATGATGCCGAAACGCGTCGGTTCTCCGCTCTCATTAAACGCAATCTCCGAAGACCTGGAAGTCAGTCCGCACACGGTCCGAACCTGGGTGGACCTGCTGTGCCGGAACTACTACACCTTTCCCGTCGCTCCGTATCACCGTCGCATCGAACGGGCCGTGAAAAAATCGGCCAAATACTATCTGTGGGACTGGTCCGAGGTGGCCGACGAAGGCGCCCGATTCGAGAATCTCGTCGCCTCTCATCTCCTTAAATTCTGCCATTTCCTTCGTGATGCCGAAGGGATAAAGGCGGAACTGCGTTTATTGCGAGACCGTGAAAAACGTGAAGTGGACTTTTTGGTTTTGTGGGATGAAAACCCGTGGTTCCTGATTGAATGCAAGCTGACCGCATCCCGAAGCCACGGGCACCTCGTTCGTTTTGGTGATCTCCTGAACGTGAAACAGAGATATGTCGTAACTCTATCCGAAAAAGACGACTACCAGGACCGCCGCACGGGCGTCCGCGTCCTGCCGGCGTCCAGGTTTCTGACGGCATTCCCGTAGACAATCCCGAATTGACCGCATGTTACGTGACGTGTCCTATCACAGAAGCGACCTGACAAAACCCCCGTCCACCTGCAGCGACGTGCCGGTGATGTAGCTCGAACGTTCCGACGCCAGGAAAACGACGTAGTCCGACAGTTCCTCCACGGTCCCGAGGCGGCCCAGCGGAATGTCTTCGACCAGCGGCCGCATCTCGTCCCCAACCGAAGTGCCATTTGCCCTGGCGGCTTCCTCGAACTCCTCTCTCAACAGTTCGGTGTCGATAAACCCCGTGCATACGTTGTTCACCAGAATCCGATCGCGCGCGTATTCGTTCGCAAGGGTCTTCGCCGCGGCCGCAACCGCCGTTCGCAACACGTTCGATACCGTATTTCCGGCTGGCTGCTTGACCGCGAACGCGCACAGGTTGATGATCCTGCCGCCGCCCCTCGTTTGCATCAGCGGAACGACGCGCCTGCACATCCGGAGCACGTAATTCAGGATCAGGTCCGTATATTCCCGCCACATTGCTTCCGTTACGTCCGCAAAAGGCGTCGCGGCCGGACCTCCGGCGTTGTTCACGACGATATCGATGCCGCCAAATGCCTCCATCGTCTCCCTCGTCAGTCGATCGACGGTCTCCTCAACGGAGAGATCTCCGGCCACGGTGAGTACGTCCGAGCCCGTTAAGGCCCGGATCTCCGCGGCGGCCGCTTCCAGACGACCCTCGTTCCTCGCGCACACGGCCACGCGCGCGCCCTCCCGGGCCAGCGCCAACGCGCACCCCTTGCCCAGGCCGCGGCTCGCACCCCCGACAACCGCCACCTTGTCCTTCAGTCCCATGTCCATCGGAAAACCTCCCATTCGATACACGTGAATTCAACCCTGATTCGTGATTCTTCGGGGAAGTAAAACCGTATATATGTAGGTAGATAAAGGTGATTTAACTGCTGATTACCAGGATACACCAGGTCACTGGACGTGAACGGAAAAAACGTCCTTTTTGACGACCGTTGCGCCCCCGTTTCAGGGGCCTTCCGCGTGGCTTCGAGTTCCTGCTTTTATGAATTGGGGTCAACCGTCCGTTCGCTCCGGAAAGCGGACTTCCTCATTTTGTTTGACATTCGTTCATGCCGCCCGCATGATACCGCTTGCCACCCTCCGGTCGTTTTCAACCGGACGTCTGCATTTCCCCGGAGCGAGGAACACACCCGATGACGAACAAGAGGCAGAGGCATGAGATCAACACGGATTCTCGCGGATAATTTCCGCCATCACGGCCCCGCCACTCAGAGCAGCCACCCGAGAGGTACGGTTGCGGCCGCCGCAGGAGACGGCCGGAACGTCGTCCTGGTCTGGCTGTTCGACCATCGCGGCGGATATGCGCTGCTGGTCATCGATGCCGCCACCGGCGACAGCCGGGAATTCCCGGTTCCCTTTCCTCCCGGAGGCGATTGCCCCTACGCGTCGCTCCTGTCCAGCCGAAACTGCTTCTACACGCACTTCAACGGCTATTTCGTGGCGTTTGACGTTAACGCAATGGACTATACGTTTTGCCGCCAGACCGCACCGCGCATGGCGATGGGCCTGACCGAAGACGACACAGGCGTGATCTGGTCTTCGACGTTTCCACAAAGCGGGCTCGCGTCGTATGATCCGGCAGGGGGCGAATTCCGGGACTACGGACACCTGTACAGGCAGAACTGGCGCCAGTACCCCACAACCCTTGCCACAGACGACGCCGGCTGGGCCTACTTCGGCATCGGCACGACGCTGTGCCAGGTCATCGCGTTCGACCGGCAAACCGAAACGGCAACGCCAATACTCGCGGAAGACGAACGGTCGCGGGGAAGCGCATCCGTCTACAGGGACCTCAATGGCAAGGTTTACGCCCTGCCGCCAACCGGAACCCCGTGGCCCGGCGATAACCCCGATGCGGAGACATGGTACGAACTCTATCGGGGCGAGCGCAAGACAGTACCCCGGCGGGAACGGCGCGAAAAACACTATATCGCGGGAGATGCCGGACACGTCCATCCGCACTTTCCGGACGGGAGCGAACTCCTGAAATGCTGCCTCGTTGACCGCGTGTTGTCGGTGCAGGATCCAAATGGCAATCGATTGCCCGACGTGTCGTTCGATTACACCAGCGAAGGCGCGCACATCATGGGCGTCGCCGCGGCGCCGGACGGCACCATCTGCGGTGGCACGTTCTTCCCGAGGCGCACGTTCAGCTATCGTCCCGAAACCGACGCCTGGATCGAGCGGGAGAGTTTCGGCCAGTGGAATACCGTGGGCTGCCAGGGCGACCGGTTCTTCGTTGGCGGTTACGGCAGCGGCGCACTGTTGGAATGGGACCCGCTCAAACCGTGGGTGACAACCGAGAAGGAGAACCCGGACTCGAACCCCTATTTCCACCGGACCTGTACGCCCACGCTGCATCGCCCGCACAAGCTGCTCGCACATCCCGACGGCAAGACGCTGGTGGTGGCGGGGACCCCCGGTTACGGCTATACGGGGGGCGGTCTGCTTATCTGGAACTGCGAGCGACGATCCGGGACCCTGCTGGAACACACCGACCTGCTGCCGGACCACTCCACGGCAAGCCTCGCGGCGCTTCGCGGGAGCAGGCTCCTGGGCGGCACGACAACCAGCCCGGGAACGGGGGGCGAGCAGAAGGCGACGGAAGCGGAACTCTACATTCTGGGCATGGAGACAAGAGAACTGGAATGGCGCCAGGCCCTCTTCCCGGGGGCGCAGGAATACACGGACCTCTGCAACGGGCGGGACGGTCTCGTGTACGGCTTTGTCGACCGGGCCCGTTTTTTCGTCTTCTGCCCTGACAGACGCGAAGTCGTTCACCAGGAAGAGACGGAGCGGACGTTCGGACTGACGGCACACCAGCAGGGGCCGCGTGTCTTCGTGACCGCTCACGACGATAATGTCTACGTGCTTTTCGAAAAAGGCATCGGCCGTATCGTAAGCGGCGCGAGCGCCATCGAAATGTGCGCCCCTTCACCGGTGCCCGTCAGCAACGGTGGAGACTGTCTCAACGGGCGTATCTATTTCACCAGCGACTCTCACCTCTACAGCTGGGAAATCCCGTAACCGCAGCCCGGCTGCTCAGGAGACAGCAGCAAAGCGCACGCTGGCAGCTACGGCGCATATCGCGTCACCCGCCCAGAAAATTCCCCGCAGGCGGTCGCCAGGATCCGCCCTGGCGCGCCAGGCGATCCATGTTCGGCGTTTGCAGTAAGGGATTGTGGACGCCAACCGCGTCCCGGCGCTGCTGATCGGTTGTGATGTAAAGGAAGTTCGGACGTGGTGTCTGACTCATAACCGCTTCGCCATTCGCGTACAGTACGTGAGCCTCACGTGTCGGGTCCGGACGTCCGACCCGGGTGCGGACTCCCTATGGATTGGTACCAAATGCGTCTCTCTTCCAGTTCTCGTAAAATGCCCTTGCGTATCCCCTGAAGACATCGAGGTGTTCCGCCACCGCCCGTTCGAAGTCATGCATGGCATCTTCGCCCAGTGTTTCGAGCAGGGCGTCGTGATAGGCGGGAACGGCGTCCCACTCCGCTATCGTCTCCGCCGTTATCTCGATGTGAAACTGGGCGGTGATCGCGTGGTTTCCCATACTCAATGCCTGGACCGCGCACAATCCGGACGACGCGAGGACCTCCAGACCGTCGGGGACCGTCTTCACCGCCGAGCTGTGCCACTGCAGGCAGGGCAACGTTGCGGGGAAGCCGCTGAAGAATCCACTGGCCATACCCGGGGCCGTCAGGCAAATGTCCATCACCCCCACCTCCGGCCTCTCGTTCGGACCGACGTGGCCGCCCAGTGCCGAGGCCAGCAACTGATGTCCCAGACAGATGCCCACAAAGGGCATCTTTTTCTCCACCACAGCGTACCGAATGGCGGCTTTTTCTTCCACCAGCCACGGGTACGCCTTTTCCTCCCACACGTCCATCGGGCCGCCCATCGCCCACAGCGCGTCATAGGCGTCCAGGTCCGGAATGCGCTCTCCCGCATCCAGTTCAACAACGTCCCACCGGATCCCGTCCTCGGCGAAGAATTCCCGGAACAGGCCGGGATGTTCCACGTCCAGATGCTGGAAGACCAGCAGTCGCTCAGGGTTCATTATCGTCTCCCGGGTTTTCCTTCTGGATTCCGGACCGCGGTTTCGATATCTTGATCCTTCAGTTGCCGAGCCTGTCGAAATGCGCCTGACGGCGCACGATGAGTGAATCCAACGATTGCAAAGTACGGGCATTTCGACGTTTCGACAGGCCGCTTCGACAGGCCACGACGAGAAGCTCTGTGCAGGCCGCTTGCATGGCTCGGGTCAGATTCAGTTGGATTTTACATGGAGGCTGGCGGGATGAATCTGTTGAGAAAGTGCGGCGCGGAATTTGTCGGCGCTTTTGCCATCGTGTTGGGCGGGTGCGGCGCCGTTGCCGTCAACCAGATCAGCGGCGGCGCTGTCTCCCACGTGGGCGTCGCCACGTCGTTCGGCCTTATCGTGATGACGATGGTCTACGCTGCCGGCCACATCTCGGGCGCGCACTTCAATCCCGCCGTCACAATCGCCTTCTCCTTTACGCGCCACTTTCCCGGACGGGAAATCCTCCCGTACATTGCCGCGCAGTGTCTGGGCGCGGTCCTGGCCAGCAGCATCCACCTCGTCACCCTGTCTCCCGTCCTGGAAGCCAGGCTTCCCGGTCAGGAACTGGACCTGGGCGTTACCCGGCCGATTGACGGCGCCTGGACCACGGCCTTCGTCTGGGAGTTCCTGCTCGCGTTTCTGCTGATGGTGGTGATAATGGCGGTTGCCACGGACTACCGGGCCACCGGTCAGGCCGCCGGCCTGGCCATTGGCGGTACGATCTGGTTCGAAGCCATGTTCGCCGGCCCCATTTGCGGCGCGTCCATGAATCCCGCCCGCAGCCTGGGCCCGGCAATGGTCTCCGGCGACTGGCTGCATTTTTCAGCCTACGCCGCCGGACCCGTCCTGGGCGCGCTTACCGGCGCTCTTTTCTACGAATTCATCCGGTGTCACCGCGATGGCGGGACCGAAGTCAAGGGCTGCTGCTGAGGTGCGGCCTCTCGAGAGGCCGCTGCCACGTTCTCGGAAATTCGGAAAGCGTGCGGCGAGCCGACCTATAACACCAGCGCAACCGCGAGAACGGCCAGGCCTACCCCTGCCGCTGAGAGCCGATTGAGACGTTCCTTCCAGAAGAAGTGGGCGGACAGATTGTCCAGCAGGATCACACTGCAACCCGTGGCGGGAAAGAACAGGGTTCCCGGCAGTCGACTGAGGGCAATCATGATGACGGACAGGGCCAGGGCGTTGTACGCGCCAAGGCCGATCCCGGCCGAGAGTTCGGGCCGTCTGGGGCGCCGCATCCTGGCCGCAATGAAGATGTAGCCGATGGTTCCGGCGGTGGCGCCCATCACCGTCAGGACCTGGACGAATTCCCCGTCGAGTCCGGCATAGTGAACCGAACGCAGGCAGGAGTGACTCAATCCCTGAG
>LXNJ01002290.1_pt1 | contig 10617 bp, 11 predicted proteins | sample 809081 | NCBI WGS metagenome assembly LXNJ01 (sample SAMN04870510, study PRJNA318959) | sponge metagenome | biome: sponge; feature: marine sponge reef; material: water | host: Petrosia ficiformis | place: Greece: Milos, Mediterranean Sea | collected 2013-05-29 | depth 5-7 m
TCGACAGGGGCCGCGCCGGCCACCGGCCGTTGGTCAGCCACGCCAGCCCCGCGACGGCGGTGCCCGCGACCAGCCCCGCCCCGAACGCCTGATGGACGTTGCGGACCGGATACAGCTCGCGGCGGATGCCGCCGTGGTTGATGAGCTCGCGGTACCTGACGAGCTGCGCGGCCGACACGTCGCCGGCCCGCACCGCCGCGAAGGCGGCGTCGGCGGCGTGGATGCCGCTGTGCATCGCGAGGTGGATGCCCTTCAGCCGCATGGAGTTGAGGAACCCGGCGGCGTCGCCGACGATCAGCGCCCCGTCGAGGTGGCACCGGGGAATGGCGTACCAGCCCCCCTCCGGCAACGCCTTCGCCCCGTAGCGGGTCATCTCGCCGCCGGCGAGGAGGCCGGCCACGAGGGGATGCTGCTTGAACCGCTGGAACGCCATGTGGGGATCGAACCGCGGATCCCGGTAGTCGAGCCCCACCACCAGCCCGATCGCCACGCGCCCCTCCGGCAGCACGTAGATGAAGCCGCCGCCGAACTCCTCGTGGCGCAGCGGGTATCCGAGCGTGTGGACGACGGTGCCCGGCGCCTCCCGCTCCGGCGGAATCTGCCAGAGCTCCTTGATGCCGATGGCGTAGGTCTGCGGCGTTCCGGCGTCGAGCCGGTGCCGGCGCACGAGGCCCTTGGTGAGGTTGCCCCGGACGCCGTCGGCGAAGATGGTGACGGCGGCCCTGATGTCGACCCCCGGCTCGAAGGCGCCCTTCGGACGGCCCTGCTTGTCGACCCCGCGGTCGCCGGTTCTCACCCCGACCACCCGGTCGCCCTCGTGCAGCACCTCCGTGCCCGCGAACCCCGTGAAGATGTCGACGCCCTCCGCCTCCGCCTGCTCGGCGAGCCAGCGGACGAAGCGGTTGAGGGAGATGACGTAGTTCCCGTGGTTGCGCAGGGGCGGCGGGGTGATCGGCGCCCGGAGCCGGGACTTCGCGGTGAGATAGTAGATGCGGTCCTGCCGCACCGGCGTGTCGAGCGGCGCCCCCCGCTCCTTCCAGTCCGGCAGCAGGGCGTCGAGGCCCGACGGGTCGAGCACCGCCCCCGACAGCATGTGGGAGCCGCTCTGGCGCGACTTCTCGAGCACCGCGACGGCGAGGGGCTCGCCCCCGTGCTGCCGCTGGAGGGCGGCGAGGCGGATGGCGGCGGACAGGCCGGCCGGACCACCGCCGACGATCAGCACGTCGACGTCGAGGGTTTCGCGCTCCATCAGGCGTCGAGGGCGGCGATTATCGCCGGCACCACGTCGAAGAGGTCGCCGACGATGCCGTAGTCGGCGACCTCGAAGATGGGCGCTTCGGCATCCTTGTTCACGGCCACGATGGTTCGGGAGCCCTTCATGCCCACCAGATGCTGGATGGCGCCGGAGATGCCCAGGGCGAGATAGAGCCTGGGGGCGACGGTCTGCCCCGAGCTGCCGATCTGGCGGTCCATCGGGAGCCAGCCGGAGTCGCAGATGGGCCGCGACGCCGCGACCTCGGCCCCGAGGGCGGCCGCGAGGGACTCGACCAGGTTCAGGTGCTCCCGGGCCTTGATGCCGCGGCCCACCGCCACGATGCGCTCGGCCTGGGTGAGGTCGACGGCCTGCTTCGCCTCCTGGAAGGGCGCTTCCACCGACTGCCGGATCGCGCCGGGCTCCACGGTCGCCGTGAACGCCCGCACCGGCGCCGGCGCCGCGCCCCGCTTCAGCGCATCGGGCCGGAACGCGCCGATCTGGAAGCTGACGAAGTGCGGCGCGGGACCGGTGGGGGCGACGTCGGCCACGAACTTCCCCTGGAACATCGGACGCACGAACGCCAGCCGGCCGTCCCGCGGCCTGACCCCCACGCAGTCGGCGATGAACGAACGGCCGAGCCGAGCCGCGAGCCGGGGAGCGAACTCGCGGGTCTGATAGGTGTGGGCGAGGAACACGAGATCCGGCGCCGCGTCCGCGACCACCGCCGCGAACGCGGCCACGAAGCCGTCGGGCGTGTAGGACGCGAGCTCGGGGTGGTCGACGGTGAGGACCGACTCGACGTCGGCCGCGGCCAGCTCGCCGCCGACCGCGCCGAGGTCCGCGCCGGCGACCGCGACCCGCACCGGCCGGCCGATCTGCTGGGCCGCCACCAGGGCTTCCCAGCTCGCGTTGTTGAGGACGCCGTCTCGTTGCTCCGCGATCACCAGCACCATGTCGTACGCTCACCTCGCCCGGAGAGCATCGCCCGCGGCTCCGCTCACCGCCCAACCGACCCGCCGAGAGTCCGCGCCGTTCCCGGCCCGGGCTCGCGGGCCGGAGTCAGATCACCCGCGCCTCTTCGCGCAGCGCCTTGACCAGCTCGGCCGCCGCGTCGGCCGGGGACCCGTCGATCATCCGCGTCTGCTTGGTTTTCTCCGGCACCCGAATCTCGAGGATCTCCTGACGGGGCGCGAGATCGGCGGCCGCCTCGACGACGCGGACCTCCTTCCGCTTCGCGGCCATGATGCCCTTCAGGGTCGCGTAGCGGAGCTGGTTGATGCCGCTCTGAATCGTCAGCAGGGCCGGCGTGGGCATCGACACCCACTGGAACCAGCCGCCCTCGAGCTCGCGCTTCACCCGCAGCCGCCCGTCCGCCACCTGCACCTCCATGATGATGGTGGCGTGGGCGATGCCGAGCAGCTCGGCGAGGACGACGCCGGTCTGGGCGAACCCCTGGTCGTCCGACTGCAGCCCGGTCAGGACGAGGTCGAACCGCTCGTCGCGGACGGCACCGGCGAGGGCCTCGGCCACCATGGACGCGTCCGCGGCGGCGAGGCCGTCGCCCTCGACCCGGATCGCCCGGTCCGCCCCGCGGGCCAGGGCTTCCCGGACCACCTGGGCGGTCCGCGCGGGGCCGGCGGAGCACACGACCACCTCGCCGCCGTGCTGCTCCTTGAGCCGCAGCGCCTCCTCGAGGGCGTAGGCGTCGGGCTCGTTCATCTCGAAGCTGGCGTCCCGGTCCTGGACCCAGGTGCGGGCCTCGTCGACCCGCAACGGCCACTCGCGAGTGACGACCTGCTTCACGCAGACGGCGATCTTCATCCGTTCCTCTTCTCGTTCTCGCGCGACGCGGCTTCGCCGGCGTCGAGAGCCCGTGGTGAGACCCCGCGCCGTACCGGGGCCGGCGCGTGGCACGGACTCTCAGGCATGGTGGCGTCTGAACAGCAGCGAGGCGTTGGTCCCCCCGAATCCGAACGAGTTCGACAGGGCGTACTCCATCGCGGCCGATCGCCTTGCGTTGGGCACGTAGTCGAGGTCGCAGTCCGGGTCGGGGTTCTCGAGGTTGATGGTCGGGGGAATGACCTGCTCCCGCATCGTCAACGCCACGATCCCGGCCTCGACCCCGCCCGCCGCCCCGAGCAGGTGGCCGGTCATCGACTTCGTCGACGACACCGCGAGGTGGCCGGCATGGTCCCCGAAGCACCGCTTGATGGCCAGCGTCTCGATGCGGTCGTTGAACGGGGTGGAGGTGCCGTGCGCGTTGACGTAGTCGACCTCGTCCGGCGCGATGCCCGCCTGCTCGACCGCCGCCTTCATCACGCGGAAGGCGCCGTCTCCGTCCTCGGCCGGGGCGGTGACGTGATGGGCGTCCGCGGACATGCCGTAGCCGACGAGCTCCGCGTACACCGGCGCCCCGCGCGCCAGGGCCCGCTCGCGCTCCTCGAGGATGATGACGCCGGCGCCCTCGCCGATGATGAACCCGTCGCGCTCGCGGTCGAAGGGGCGGCACGCGCGGGTCGGCTCGTCGTTGCGGGTCGACAGCGCGCGCATCGCCGCGAACCCGCCGACGCCCATCGGGGTAATCGCCGCCTCGGAGCCGCCCGCGACCATGACGTCCGCATCGCCCCGCAGGATCGTCTCGAAGGCGTCGCCGACGGCGTGCGCCGACGCCGAGCAGGCGGTGCAGGTCGCCGAGTTCGGTCCCTTGGCGCCCAGGCGAATCGACACCTGACCGGCCGCCAGATTGATGATCGCGGCGGGAATGAAGAAGGGCGAGATCTTGCGCGGTCCGCCCTTCAGCAACGCCTGGTGCTCGCGCTCGATGGTGCTGAACCCGCCGATGCCGGACGCGATGTACACGCCCACGCGGGGCGCGATGTCCGGCGTCACCTCCAGCTGCGCATCGGCCCGCGCGAAGTCCGCGGCGGCGATGGCGTACTGGATGAAGACGTCCATCTTCTTGACGTCCTTCCGGGTGATGAAGGCGAGCGGATCGAACCCCTGCACCTCGCCGGCGATGCGCGCGGCATAGCCGGAGGCGTCGAACTTCGTGATCGGGCCAATCCCGCTCCGGCCCGCGCACAGCGCATCCCAGGTCGCCGACGTACCGATACCGAGCGGCGACACGAGGCCGACGCCCGTCACCACAACCCGCCTGCTCACAGTCACTCCCGTCCGGACCGCCCCTACTTCTTCTTCGAGTGCGCCTCGATGTACTCGACGGCCTCCTTGACGCGGGTGATCTTCTCCGCGTCCTCGTCGGGAATCTCGAGGCCGAACTCTTCTTCGAACGCCATCACGAGCTCCACCGTGTCGAGCGAGTCGGCCCCGAGATCGTCGACGAACGACGCATCCGACGTCACCTCTTCCTCGTCGACACCGAGCTGCTCCACGATGATGCCCTTCACCTTTTCAGCAACCGCCATTCACTCGCCTCCTACATGTACATTCCACCGTTCACCGCGAGCACGTGCCCCGTCACGTACGCGGCCTCGTCGGACGCCAGAAAACCGATGGCGCCCGCGACGTCCTCGGTCGTTCCCAGCCGGCCCATCGGAATCTGCGCGAGCATCGCCGCCTGAGCCGGCTCGCTGAGCTTCGCCGTCATGTCGGTGTCGATCATGCCGGGGGCCACCACGTTCACGGTAATCCCGCGCGAGGCGACCTCCCGTGCGAGCGCCCTCGAGAACCCCTCCAGCCCCGCCTTGGACGCCGCGTAGTTGGCCTGTCCGGGATTGCCCATCCGACCCACGACCGAGCCCACGTTGATGATGCGGCCGCCGCGTTGCCTGATCATGGGCCGCAACACCGCGCGCGCGCAGCTGAACGCCGCCGTCAGGTTCGTGGCGACCACCGCGTCCCAGTCGGCCGCCGACATCCTGAGCGCGAGCTGATCGCGCGCGATGCCCGCGTTGTTGACCAGCACGTCGACGCGGCCGTACTCGTCGAGCGCGGTCCGCACCATCGCCTCGACGCGCCGCGGGTCGGTGACGTCGGCGCTCACCGCGACCGACCTGCCCCCGGCGCCGCGGATCTCCTCGGCGACCGCATCGGCGTGATCGCCGCGCGCCGCCGCCACCACCGCCGCCCCGGCCGCCGCGAGCCGCCTCGCGGCCGCGCGCCCGATGCCGCGCGAGGCGCCGGTCACGATGGCGACCCGATCCGCCAGGGGGCCGGACATGGTGCTCCCGGTCACGCCGCGAGGGCCGCCACCGCCCGGTCGACACCGTCCGGATCCGAGACCGACAGCAGACGCGCGCCCCCGTCGATCCGCTTGATGAGGCCGCTCAACACGTTGCCCGGACCCACCTCAACATACGTCTCGACCCCTTCCGACGCAAGGCGCCGGACGACCTGCTCCCACCGGACCGGCGCCGTCACCTGATCCACCAGGGCGGAAACCGCGGCGGCGGCGTCGCGCTTCGGCTCCGCGTCCAGATTGGCCACGACGGGAATGGCCGGATCGGAGACCACGAGCGCACGCAGGTCCCGTTCGAGCCGATCCTGGGCCGGCTGCATCAGCGCGCAGTGAAAGGGGGCGCTGACCGGCAGGGCGCGGACCCGCCTGGCGCCGAGCGCCCTCGCGCGGTCGCCGGCCCGCCGCACCGCGTCGACCGCGCCGGCGATGACGACCTGGCCGGGGGCATTGAGGTTGGCGGCGCTCACCACCTGCTCCCCCGCCGCCTCCCGGCACGCCTGCTCCACCAGCGGCGCCTCCAGCCCCATCACCGCGGCCATCGCCCCGTCGCCCACGGGCACCGCCTCCTGCATGTAGCGGCCCCGGTTGCAGACCGTGCGCACCGCGTCACCGAACGACAGCGTCCCCGCCGCCACGTGGGCGGAGTACTCGCCGAGGCTGTGGCCGGCCAGCCAGCCGGGCCGCACCCCCCGGTTCACCAGCGCCCGGACCGCCGCCGTCGAGACGGTGAGCAGCGCGGGCTGGGTATGCTCGGTCAGCACGAGCCGCTCGGCCGGACCCTCGAAACAGAGCCCGCTGATGCCGAACCCGAGCGCGGCGTCGGCCTGCTCGAACGTCTCCCGGCACTCGGGGAACCCCTCGGCGAGCGCCTGCCCCATGCCCACGTGCTGCGAACCCTGGCCCGGAAATACGAATGCGATCATCGACTGGCTTCGACGACGGGCGAACGACCGCGACCGTGAGACGGGGCGGCTAGGCCTCCTTGACGGGACGCACCTGGCGGCCGCGGTAGTAGCCGCAGTGGGGGCACACCTGATGCGGCGGCCTCCGCTCGTGACACTGCGGGCACTCGCCCAGCAGAACCGGGTCGAGCTTCTGATGCGTGCGGCGCTTCGCCGTGCGTGACTTGGAATGACGTCGCTTTGGATTGGCCATGTGATTCTCGAGTCCGCGCCGCCCTACGGCGCCGACTCCTCTTGCTTCAGGAGCCGCTTCAGCCCCGCCAGCCTGGGGTCCTCCCACTCGTCGGCGCATCGGCACGGCGCCGTGTTCCGGTTGCCCCCGCACACCCCGCAGAGCCCCCGGCATTCCGCGCGGCACAGCGGCTTCATGGGCAGCGCGAGCTGGAACTGCTCCTGAACGAGATGCTTCAGGTCGATCTGCTCGTCCCGGTAGAACGCGGTGCTCAGGTCCTCTTCCTCGATGCGGACGTCGCCGTCTCCGCGGTTCTCGGAGGCCGGCAGATACAGGAGGTCCACGTCGATCCCGGCGTCGAGGCGGAAGGGCTCGAGACAGCGGCTGCAATCGAGCTCCAGCCCGCCCTCGATCCGACCCGACAGCCGATAGTCGCTTCCTCCCTTCGAAACCAGCAGATCGAGGGTGACGACCTCCGGCACCCGATACTGCCGGCCCCCGTCCGAGGTCAGCGACCCGGCCGGGAACCGCCGACGCACGTCGGTCCGCGGCCCCTCGATGGCCCGCAGATCGAGGTACGCGGAGGTCGCCGCCCCGCCCGTCCCGACCGCCCTCGGCTCCATCTCCATCGACTCCGACCACGGTGGTGACCGGCTCAGGGACCGGGCGCCGGACGAATCCCGCATTATAACCAAGGTTTCCTTCCCGTTACATCCAAAGGGGGAAATCTCCTCGCCCCGAACCGCCCGGGCGCACCTCCCGGCCGGCGCCCCCCGGCACCCAGGGCCGGGGGATGAACAGGCGCTTGTACAAGTGCACCGCGAACCGATCCGTCATTCCCGCGATGAAGTCCCGCGCCGCCGCGTCGATCCCCTCCGATTCCACCGTGCGGGGATCGAGAAACGCCTCCGGCGTCCGGCGCACCCTCTCCCAGAGGCCGCCGATGATGCCGGAGGCCTTGGCGATCTCGGCGGTGGCGACCCGGTTCTCGTACACCGCCTCGAACAGGAACGCCCGCAACGTCGTCAGCGCCTCGAGGACCGGCGCGCTCATGCGGAGCTCGACGTCGGGCCGCGTCGCCCGGGTCGCGGTCACCACGTCGGACACCAGCGCCCCGATGCGCTCGGACGAGGTCCGGCCGAGCCGCTCCAGGGGGGCCGCGGGCAGATCGGACGTGTCGATCACGCCCGCGCGGACCGCGTCGTCGATGTCGTGGTTCACGTAGGCGATCATGTCGGCGACCCGCGTCACCTGCCCTTCGAGGGTCGCCGCGCGGCGGGACGGCTCCATGCCGAGAGGCGCGCCGTCCTTGCCCTTCGAGTGCTTCGCGATCCCGTTGCGGACCTCCCACGTCAGGTTGAGGCCGCGGTGGTCCCTCTCGAGCACGTCGACGATCCGCAGGCTGTGCCCGTAGTGGTTGAACCCCCCCGGCATCAGGCGGCCCAGGACCGCCTCGCCGGCGTGGCCGAAGGGCGTGTGGCCGAGATCGTGGCCGAGGGCGACGGCCTCGGTCAGGTCCTCGTTCAGCCCGAGCACCTTGGACACCGTGCGCGCGATCTGCGCCACCTCGAGCGTGTGGGTGAGGCGGGTCCGGTAGTGGTCGCCGGCCGGCGAGAAGAACACCTGGGTCTTGTGCTTGAGCCGGCGGAACGCCTTGCTGTGCAGTATGCGATCGCGGTCGCGCTGGAAGGCGGGCCGGATCGGGTCCTCGGGCTCGGCCCGGAGCCGCCCCTTCGACTCCCGGCTCCGCGACGCCCAGGGCGCGAGGTACTCGGCCTCGCGGGCCTCCAGCTCGTGTCGAATCATGAGAGCACGCATCCCGTTCCGTTGCGGACGGCGGCTTCGAGCAGCTCCGCCGCCGCGTCGCACGCGGCGGGATGCTCGCCCGGCCTCCCGATCCAGTGCACCGACGCCTCCTTCCTGAACCACGTCAGCTGCCGGCGGGCATAGCGGCGGTTCTCGCGGACGATGAGATCCCGGGTGCTGCGCAGATCGCGCTCGCCGCGAAGATGCTCCAGGGCCTGGCGGTACACGAGCCCGCCGAACGGCCCCGCGTCCTCGGGCACGCCCCGCGCGAGCAGCCCCCGTATCTCGTCAAGCAAACCTCCGGCCAACTGCCGATCGACCCGGTCCGCGATGCGCGCCTCGAGCTGCTCCATCGGCAACCGCAGGCCCACCGCGACCACGACATGGCCCGCGATCGGCGAACGCGTCCCGGCAAAGTGGTCGGTGAGGGTCCGGCCGGTCAGCAGGAACACCTCCAGCGCCCGGACCAGGCGCTTCTCGTCGGCGGGATGGACCCGCTCGGCCGACGCCGGATCGTGACGCGCGAGCAGCCGGTGGAGGGCGCCGGGGCCCCGGCCGCGGGCCACCCGCTCGAGCCGCGCCCGGAGCCCCGCGTCGCGTCCCGGGCCCTCGAACAGCCCCCGCGTCAGGGCCCGGTAGTAGAGACCGGTGCCGCCCGCCACGATCGGCAGCCGGCCCCGTCCCGTCACCTCCCGCACCACCCGGGCCGCGTCGCGGCCGTACCGCGCCGCCGAGTACACCTCGACGGGCTCGACGACGTCGATCAGATGGTGCGGTATCCCCCGCTGCCGGCCGGCCGGGACCTTGTCGGTCCCGATGTCGAAGCCCCGATAGACGGCCGTCGAGTCGCATCCCAGGATCTCGCCGCCGGCCCGCGCCGCGAGCGACAACGCGAGCGCGCTCTTGCCCGTCGCCGTCGGTCCGACGACGGCCAGCAGCACCGGCCGCCCGTCCGGGTCCCGCCAGCCGGGAGGCGGTCGCACGTCACCCCAGAAGCGCCAGGAGCAGCACCAGCGTCAACAGGATCAGGAGGCCGAGCTGCTGGCGATCGGTCGGTCGCGGCGGCTCGGTCATGCCCGAATCAACGGTACTCTTGCGGCGGCCGCTCGTTGAAGTAGAACGTCACCGTGAAGAAGACGCTGTCGTCCGGATACTCCGGCGGCAACGGGTAGGTCGGGTTCGATCCGCGGATCGCGTTGAAGGCGGAGTTGGTGAACGCGTCGACCGTGGACGGCCGCTCGACCGCGAGGTCCGTCAGCGTCCCGTCCATGTGGACGTTGAAGGTCAGGACGACGCTCCCCGACATCGACATCGCCGCGTAGGGGATGAACCAGTTGCGGTAGATCTGGGACCGGAACCGCGCCAGCCACGAGCCGAAGTCGACCCCCTTCGAATCGAACTGGATGTCGGGGCCGTACTCGTCGGTACGGCCGCGCAGGTTGTAGTACTGCCGGTTGCGGGCAACGCTGTCGAGGCCCCGCAACGCCCGGTTCAGAATCGCCCCCGATGGATCGCCGAGGGGACGCGGCCGCGAGTTGCGCTCCGCCAGCAGCGCCGGGGACTCGCCCTCTCCCTCCCCGGGCTCCGCCTCGGCGCCGTCGCCGGACTCGTCCGGCGTGCCGTCCTCGAGCCCGTCGGTCGCCTCTTCCAGGACCGCCTCGAGCGCCTCCGGATCGTCGCCGAGCGACGTCAGCGGGTCGAGCCCGTCGGCGGGATCCGGCGTCTGCGCGAACTCGAACGTGTTCCCATCGGCATTGGGCAGGTCGTTGAGCGGGTCCTCGGCCTGGGTCGGCGACCGGGCGACGCGGTCCTGGTCCGACAGGTCGGCCTGGAGCGGCGACGCCGGCGCCGGCGGATCGACGAGGGTGTCGACGAAGATGAACTGCGGCGCGTCGTCGGGAACCTGCCGCAGGGCCAGCTGTTCGGCCTCCGCGAGCTCCGCGAGCTCCGCGAGCCGCTGGGCGCGGCGCTCCATCGCCTCCTGCACGAACGGGAGGCGCGGCCCCAGGAGCACCAGCAACGCGATCAGCAGGTGGGTGAAGAAGGAAAGGAGCGCGCACTCGCGGTAGGACATCGCCGACTCGACGGTCGGCGTCTCGAAGCGGCGGCTCTCGAAGTCGAAGTACATGGGCCGGGAGCGTGGTCCCCAGTATACCCCGCCCTCGACACGTCACGGCAGAGGGCGGCCGAGGGCCCCGCCGGTTCCACCGGCGGTTCCCGGGCA
>LXNJ01002291.1_pt1 | contig 10615 bp, 7 predicted proteins | sample 809081 | NCBI WGS metagenome assembly LXNJ01 (sample SAMN04870510, study PRJNA318959) | sponge metagenome | biome: sponge; feature: marine sponge reef; material: water | host: Petrosia ficiformis | place: Greece: Milos, Mediterranean Sea | collected 2013-05-29 | depth 5-7 m
GCCTGGAACAGGTATGCACCGTACGCCATAGCGAACGCGAAACCGATTGCGAAGACAGTGTTCGAGATTGACCAGCCCACGTCGGTTACGAGGTCGGCTTTGAAGCCGGTTGCGAACGCCCGCCTCACAACCTCGTGGAAGCGCCGCATCGTGTATTGGATGGCGCCGCTTGCCCGGATGTCTCTGAGACCGGACAGCCGTTCCTCCAGAAAGCCGGACAGTTCGGCGCTGGCCTGCCGCTCGGCGTGCCAGAAAGGCACGGAAATCATCTGTGCGCGAATGTGGACCGTCAGATAGACCGCTACAAAGGCAGCAAGGATCGCACCCAGGCGCCAATCTTCGACCACGAGGACGATCAAAACGCCGAGCGCCAGCAGCACGCCGCCAATCAGTTCAGTCACGAAGTCCGAGAAGAAGGAGGCGAGTCGACCCACGTCGCCGTCGACGCGTTCAATCAGTTCACCAGGCGTGTGCACGTTATGGAAAGACATATCCAGCCTCAGGAGATGTCCCGTCAAGTCTGACCGCAGACGGTTGGTCGCGCGCCAGCTCACGTCGCTGCTGACGTAGCCTGCGAAGGCAGACACCGCCTGGTGAACCAAACCCACACCGATGAACAAGAGGCCCGCGCGGGTGAGTTGTTGCAGCGATCCCCCCTCCGTTGCCGTATCGATGAAAGAACGCATGATCAGCGGGTGGATCAGTTGAAGTCCGATACCGCCAAACAACAGCAGCGCCATCCACACGACTCTTGGCCATTGTGGTTGGAGGTAGCGGATAAGTATGCTCCGATATTGGCTGCCCGGTTTTTTCGTCACTGTTCCTTGCCATCCGTCGTGAAATTCGACTGATTCCGTCTGCGTCGACATACAGCCTGTCCGTCGCCCTTACACCCTTCAGGATGCACTCCGGTTTGCCGATTAACGCGATACAACAATACGGGGCGGCCGCAAGGGCCGCCCCGATCCGCGATTGGACATCTCCCGATGGCTACATCCGATCACCCGACCGCACAGCGACGGGAGACGTCATCTCTCGCCAACGGGTGTCCATCGCCGGTCTTTCGCAACGACGTATTCCGCACGCGCGCGGTACGTGGGCGAACTCCCGGAGGAAACCACATCGATTCTTCAGGGCACGAAAATTGGGGATCCCTTTCCCGATGCGCTCGGCGGAATCCCCGGCTCCTCGCGTTTTCGATTTCACGATCGTTACAACCGCGGACGGCTGTCCGTCCCGTACCCCACGAGTTCCACGTATCCCCGCCCCATTCGCTTACCGTCACGGCCGGTGATTTCCACCGCGCCCTCCCAGTAGAACATCGACTTGATCAGCGCACTTCGATTCTCCTGGTCCGCCATCACGGGTCGTACCAACATCCGCAAATCCTCGCCGGGCAGCTCGATCTCCCATCGCGACGGATACACGGCATCCGTCTCGGGGCTCCTCCAGGTCTGCGTTGCGCGAATGGAAAACGCTTCAGCCCCCAGATATCCGGCGTGCCCTGCGGCCGAGACGATGGTACCGCGCGCAAAATCCGCGGCGCCCGTGGTGTCCCGCAACACGTACAGCATCACGTCGCGGCCGTCGTCAAGCTGCAGGCTGAACCAGTCCCACCCCACCTGGTGGGCTTCGAGCTGGTTCGACCCGAATTCCTTGTCCATCCAGCTCCGGCCGGTTACCGCGAACCGCTCGCCGTTCAGCCTGATCTCGCCCGTGGTGGCAAGTCGGGTAAAGCTGTAATACTGGCTCGCCGCGGCCCTGGCGTTCCCTTTCCTGCTGAATCCGTTCGGCCCCTGGTAGATCATCGGCTTCGCCGGTCGGTTTGAAAGCGAGAATCCCATACGCTGCCCGGTGTCGGTCATCTCGAAATCGAAACCCGAGCCGTTCCAGCGCAGCGTCCACCGGGCATCCGTACCCGCGGGCGCCCGGCTCCAGGCGATCAGCGTATCGGGGTACTCGCCAAACCCGCCGAGCAGGGGTGTGATCCGGTAGATCACCTCGCTGAAGAAATGGCGTTGCGATTCGTGATCGCCGATGGCCGCGTGGCCCATGATCACATTTCCGGTGGCCCAACCCGAGGCCAGCGGAGGCGCCTGCGGCAACATCCCAACCCGGAAGAAGGTAAACTGGTACCCGAAACGCCGCCCGTCGTCCGACGTCAGATGTCCCGTAAAGTACCACCATTCCGTCTTGTAGCCGTCACGCGCCCAGTGATCGCACGGGAAGGACCAGGGATAGTCCGGCCGGGCGGTCTTCCACTCCTCGGCGTGGACCACGGAGGCGAGGGCGAGCAGGTAAAAAACGAGCGCAATCCGCATTCTGTCATTCCAGTGGCGGGCACGCTCCATTTTTCTTGTCACAAAGATTAACCCTTTGCCAACCCCGTGAAGCCCTCCCGCCCGCGGCGGAAGAGGTCCCTTACGTCTTCTCGCTGTTGGTCGGTATTGTACCGGCCCCAGGTATCGATCCATTTCAGCGAGTCGTCGATTCCATCCAGGAAATACCGGGCGGATTCATTTCGTTCTGCAGGGGGGCGGCCGCACGAGAAGTAGACCGGGCTGCCGTGGGCGTAGATGGACTGCCCGAAGCTGTCGCGCCCGTCGCCCCAGAGCCGCGCGGCGATCCACCCGTCCCTGTCGACCTCCACGCGGTGGCGGATGGCGCCATCGCGTTTGCCATCGGCAATGTTCCCCGCGTGGATGACGCGGCCGTTCATCACGATTTCGGCGCGATGGACCGGATAGAAGGATTCATAGCTGGCCTCGATCTCGAGCGTGCCGCCGTTGGGGCGCGGGACCGTGGATCCCATCGGCTGATCGTTGACCGTCAGATCGATGGCGGGACCATTGGTGATGAAGGTGTTGCCAGCCTTCATGCCGGCAATCCAGTTTTCGTAGGAAAACGCGTCGCTCGTGTTGACGTACACACGGTTGTTGGAGCAGACGAACCAGTCCGTGCCGGTGGATGCGGGCAGGCGGATGCCGCAGTTGAGGAGCTTGTACCAGAGATCGTATTCGGGGTCCATCCAGAATGGATCGAACAGGTTGAAGGCATCCAGCTTGCCCAGCACCGCGGCAACCGGCGCTTCCATGCCCCGGCCGTTGTGGCACCAGATGACGATACCGCCCTGGTCGCGCGCTTCGTCGCAACAGAAGCACAATGGAGGATAATCCGGGTCGAACTGTGCGGTGAGGATATGGCCGCGGCTCACAGGCTGAACGAGGTTGCGGATGTTGAGAAACATCACGTGTCCGTACCCGAAACCCCAGGGCGAGTTCTCGCCGTAGTGGCGGTTCTCTTCGCCGACGTCCAGGACGTGATGCGCGGTTGTGAAGTCGTTCATCACGCCAATGGGATATTTGTTGCTGGCGTAGGGGAGTTGCCTCCTGTCCAGGACGCTGACGACGGTCACGTTGTAGCCTTCTACGCTGCAGTCAATGGCCAGCCGGTCGTCCGGCCGCGTTTCCTTCTCATCATAGTGGATGTGGGTGTTGCCCGGGTACCAGTTGTTCTCCTGCGGGAAATACCATCGTTTGAGGCTGATTTCGACGTCTCTCGCGCCGTGTTCGGGCATGTCGACAACCGTGCGCAGGGGCTCGTATTCCGTCCCGCGTTCAACCAGAATGTCGGTGCGCCCACGGCCGCCCCGGACCTCAAAGGAACCGTTACAGAAGAAGAACGGCGTGCCCGGGCCCCGCTTCAGCACGGCCTCACGCGGATGTGCAAATCGGCCATCGGAGGTCAGCACGTGAACCTTGGCGTCGATCTGCTTGCCGGTCGCGCCGTCAAAGATATGCCCGTGCAGGATGCCCATAGAGAACTCCAGGGAAAGAGTTTCAAGTTACAATGGTGCCGATCGTCCCCATCAGCCGCCGACGAATCCGCGCAGGTTCACTTCACACAGCCGGTGTCGAACGACACACATGCCAAAAGGGTATCCGGACTCATGCCGTCGATGAGTACAATGCCACTATGCCGAGCTACTCGCCAAACGCTTTCGCAAAGATCAGAAAATCGCCGAATCCTATGGTACCGTCCATGTCCAGATCAAACTGCGCATCAAATCCGATATCGCCCTGGTTCAATCCGAAATTCGCGACAAACTGCACGAAGTCGGCAAAGTCGACGGCACCGCTGCCATCGAAGTCCGCACTGGCGGTTGGAGGGACGATGCGCGGCGCCAGATTCCACAACACAATCGTGCTGTCCACGCTTCTACTGGCGAGAATCCGATCCGCAGTAGGGTCATCCACGATTGGGCAGGGAAGATTTACTTCGCCGCGCACATGGTCCAGGACTTCCCAAGTGCGGGCTCGATTTCCTTGCCTGATTGAGTTCGTTCTGCTGTCATTGTGCATTCTCCTGTTTCTTGATTTCTACCAGCTGATTCTTTAGCGCCTTTCTGTCACGTGCGTTCAGCGACGATCCCGCCTCCCGTCCGCTATCCAGCCTGTTTCCCGCGTCAGCCTTCGTCCTCCCCCGCCTCTCCCATTGCTTCCTTGTATTCGGCAATCCATTTTTCGGCGTCTTCTTCGGTATATGCCCCGATGACCGCGCCGCTGTGTTCCGGAAGCTCGTAGGACGTCCTCTTGCCGATGTGGGGCGTCAGCTTTTCCCGCAGGGCGTTTGCCGTTTCGTGGTACACCCCGTCCAGAATGGATTCCACCTCCTCCGGCGTCAATCCGCCGCCGAAGATCGCCCCGCTCACGTCGGTTTCTTCGCCGATAGACTCCGTAATGCGCTGGTTAAAGGAGTCGGGGTATTCCACGTGGCTCCTCACGCCCCGAAACTGCGCCTCGGCGAGGTCCGCACCCTGCAGATTCGCTCCCACGATAAATGCGCCCTGCAGATGCGTTCGGCTCAGCGCTGCGCCGCGCAGCGTCGATCGGGCAAGATCGGCGCCCTGCAGGTTCGCCCGGGAAAGGCTCGCGGCGTCGAGTCGCGCCCCAACCAGGTCCGCGCCCTGCAGCCTCGCCCACGAAAGACCGGCCACCTGAAGGTGCGCCCATGACAGGTCCGCGCCCTGGAGTTGCGCCCCGACCAGGTCCGCGCCCTGCAGCCTCGCCTCCGCAAGATTGGCGCCGCACAGGTACGCGGCACACAATGCAGCTCCATTCAGCCAGCTTCCCTGCAGGTCGATTTCAAGTCCTTTGCAGATCCCGCGACGGGAGGCGAACAGCAGGCTAAGCAGGCTCTGGACCTCCTCCGAAGGATTCGATCTGTGCCTTCTCCGATACGTGTCCTGCCCCGTGGTTCGGCGTATATGCGAGCAAAGAATGTCCAGCACGGGCTGTCGCAACGTTTCGGTATCCTCCGCGAGGTGTAAGAGTTCATAGGCGCCGCCCAGGCGAACGGCTACTGACTCGTGCCCCACGTGTTCGACGCCGTTATGCAGTCGCAGATGTCTTTGGCCCAGTTCGGCGTCTCGGCTCGCGCGCGCCTGCTCCGCAGTGGCCCTGGCCTGCTCTACAGCCGCGTTGGCCTGTGCTCTCGCAACCGCTTCCATCTCTCTGGCGTGTTTGTAGGACATCAGGGCGTTCAGGGCAACCAGGACTCCGGCAGCGCCTATACCCAGGAACTTGAGCGTATCGGCTCTCTGTTGCAGACCCAGAACCGTGGACATGGAATATGCGGCCCCGGGTATGACCAGAAAGCAAAGGAATGCCCCCAGTGCAAGTACGAGCAGGGCGATCAAAACGCTCTGCAAGATCAGGAAAAGATTCATTGGGTCCTCGCTGTATAGTGGCTGTATTCAGACTCGGGATCAGATGTTGTCTCGCGCCCCGGATATGCCGGACGCAGGCCCACGCGGAGTTTGCATCGCACTATCGGAAATATTCAGCCTCATGCTGCCATTGGCAAACAGAATTCGCGGCACGCCGCCCTGCTCTACGCCAGCAGATCGTCCCGGCCCAGTTCGGTTGCCGGCGTACGGCTGGCGCGCGCCGCAGGGTAGAGACTTGCCAGCAAGGCCGCGCCGAGTATGGCGGCAACCTGCTGGAGAACGGGTCCCCAGGGCCAATAGAGCTGTATGGTCCATCCGAAATACGCCCGGTTGATCTCGAAAACAAGGACCCCCGCCAGCAGCACGCCCCCAAGAAGTCCGAGTCCCAATCCCAGCAGTCCGAACCCCATGCCCTGGCCCAGAAACACCAGGAAGACCTGGCTGCGCTTCGCGCCAACTGCGCGGTACAACGCCAGTTCGGTCACCTGCTCTCGCACGAGTACGAGAAGCATCAACATGATTCCGCAAACGGCAATCAGCAGGCTCATGCCCTGCAGAATCCGGGTGACCAGAAACGTCTGGTCGAAAATCCGGAACACTTCGTCTCTAAGCCGTCGATTGCTGCGAATTTGAAGCGGCGCATTCGAATACCTCGCATTCAGACTCTCTATTACCTTGTCCGCGTCCCACCCTGGCTTGAGGAAGAGCGCCGCGCCGTTGACCGGACCCGGGCCGAAGGTCGCCTCCAGTGTTTTCAGATCCATGACAACCGCGCCGCCGCCGGTATGGTAGTCGTAGTACACACCCGCCACTGCAAAACGAACCTCCCCGTCCGGCCCGTAAACCGCGATTTCCTCACCCGTCCACGTATCGGTCCCGCGGGCAAGCGTTTCTCCAATAAGAACCGCGGATTCCTCCCGGACCCCTCGAAACGCTTCATCCACGTTCCCGTCGAGCAGCGGAAAACGTACCTCGCCCCCCGGAAGCGCCATGTCAACCCCGGCCAGTCCGATCTGACGGTTTCCGGACCAGGCGGGGAAACCGCGGAGGCGGTCCACCATCGCCACGCCCGGAAGACTCGCCAGATCCGCGACCAGTTCATCATCCAGGGTGCCCTCGTTCCCGCGGCCCCGCCAGGAAGCAGGCGAAATATACACGTCTGCCCGTACCGACGCGTTGACCCACACCTCCATCGTTCGCCGGAAACTTCCGATCATCAGCGTGATGCCCACCAGCATGCTGACGGCGATGGCCAGAGACGCCACCGCGAATGACGTGGTACGGATGCGGGCGGCCAGGGCCCTCAGGCTGTAACCCGGTCCGAATCCCCTTGCACGCACCCGGCCGCAAACCTGGATGATCGTAAATGGCGCGCACAACGGCAGTCCGATGAGGAGCGCCACGCAAAGCACGAACCCGGCGTGTTTCCATTCCCTTCCCCATGCGAGGTACCATATGCCGGCCGCCGCGATAGTTCCCGTGCCCGCCGAAAAGAGCCGCAATGCCAGCGACCCCGTCCGCTCCTGAAGCGGGACTGCCGAAAGCAGGGCGCGGGTATCCCGCCGACTCATGTCAAGCGCGGGCGTCAGGGCGCCCGCAAGAGCCCCGCCTATCCCGATCGCCACACCCAGGCCGTATAACCACCCTGGCAACGTCAGGGATGAGATTTCCTCCAGGAGGTAGAGATTGGTGATCGTCGCGCTCACGACCTCCAGGTTCGCCTCGGCGGCCCAGTACCCCAACGGCAGCCCGAGCAGCACCCCCACCGCCCCCAGAAGCGCCACCTCCCCCAGTATCAGCGCAAGAACCTGAGCCCGTGTGGCGCCGAGCGAGCGCAGAAGTCCGAACTCCGTCCGACGCCGTAACAGCCCCGCCTGCGTGCTGCTGTAAACCAGAAACAACCCTGCGAACAGGCTGATCAGGCTCATCGCCGACAGATTCAGCCTGAACGCCGAAAGCAGTCCCTGCGCCTGCTCCGACCGCTGGCCGGGCGACGCCACGCGCACCCCGGGTCCAAGCCTTTCCTGCAATCGTCTTCGGACACTGGCGGCGTCGGCGCCCCGGGCCACACGTACGTCAATCTGATGAAGCTCACCCTTTCGCCCCAGCAACGCCTGCGCCTGCGCGATATCCATCACCACCAGTTTCCGGCTGGCTGCCGGGCTCAACGCCTGGAAATCCACCAGCGCCCCCACGCGCAACCGCACCCGCCGAACCCCGCTGTGCACTTCGAACGTATCGCCCACGGACCAGCCGAACCGCTCAGCCAGGGCCGGCGTGACCGCGCTCCAACCGTCTCCCGCGAGCGCGGAGGAGAAATCGCCGGGGTCCCCCCGCCATGGGATCCGCATTGGCGTGAAGAAATCGACCCCCAGCACATCCAGAAAGAACCGCTCCCGGCCCGCCAGCGCGACGTCCGTCCGGTACAACGGCCAGGCCGCCGCCACACCCTCCACGGACAGCACTTCGGGATACAGGTATTCCGAAAACGCAGGCGTTTTTCCCAGCACGCTCAAGTCCGCCTCCCCGCTTACCGCCCGCACGGTCCCCTCAAACGCGGCCAGCGCATTGAAATTCACAATCTGAATGGAGAGCACTGAAGCAACACCGAGCGCCACGCCGGATACCGTCAGAAAATAGAGGCTGCCTCCCGCGCGCAGTTGGGCGCCAATCGATTTTGCGAAATAGCGGATCAACAGAACGCCCCTGATCTCCAAAGAGCGGTCAACGTACAATGCGCTCGCCGCTTTGGGCGGGTCACGCGGGGGCGCACGGCGAGGACGGATGGCTCAGCTCTCCGCTGTGCAGTTCCCAGACCTCATCCGCCAGTGTGGCGAATTCCCGACTGTGTGTCACGTATACCAGCGTCGCACCCTCATTCTCAACCAGTTCCATCATCAGGTCCATCACCCGCCGTCCGTTCTCGTCGTCCAGGTTCCCCGTCGGTTCGTCCGCCAGCAGCAAACCGGGCCGGCGCAACAATGCCCGGCAGATGGCCACACGCTGCTGCTCGCCGCCGGACAGCTTCTGCACCGGGTCTCCGGCGCGGCCGGCCAGGTCCACGCGTTCCAGGAGCTCCATCACGCGGGTGCGGTACAATCGGGGCTTTTCCCCCGCAATCATCGCCGGCAACGCGACGTTGTCCGCCACCGGCAGGTGCGGCATCAGATAGAAAAACTGGAAGATAAGCCCAACCTCGTCCCTCCGAAGTTTCGTTCGAGCTTCTTCCGACAGTGCGCTCAGGTCCCGCCGGCCCACGCGCACAACTCCGTCCGTGGGAACGTCAATGCCCGCGGCCAGGTGCAGCAGGGTGGACTTCCCGCTCCCGCTGCGTCCCACAACCGCTACCCTTCGGGCCGGCTTAACGACAAAGGACACGCCGCGAAGCGCAAAACGCAATCCGACGCCTGCATCGTAGGCTTTCGAGACGTTTTCAAACGAGAGTGCGTTTGCTGCTTCGAATTCACCGTTCATCGAGACCGTATCGTGGAAAAACGCGAGGTATCGCGGGGACAGGTCATTGGAGCGTGCAGAAGGAATGCGGTTGCGATCACGGCTGTTTTCCCGTATCTATTTCAGCGCGGATCGTAATGCGCACAAATCTCCGGGGGCATCCCTGTGTTGTCATTCACCAGGAAGAAACACACGCTCACCAGCCTGGCGCGGACCTGCGGGTGAGCGGCCAAAGTCAGTCCGGTCGGACTGAAGAAACTTCTGGACGGCCTGCCGCAAAACGCCGATCCGAATCTGATGGTGGGTTTTAAGTCCAGCGACGACGCCGGCGTCTACCGAATGGACGACGAGACCGCCCTTGTGCTCACGGCGGACTTCATCACGCCTCCGGTGGACGATCCGTACGTTTTCGGACAGATCGGTGCAGCCAACGCCCTTAGCGACGTCTACGCCATGGGCGGACGGCCGATCGCCTGCCTGAACCTGATCGGATTTCCATCCCGGCGCCTGGGGCCGGAGGTCCTGGAGGGCATCGTCGAGGGCGCCCTCAACAAGATCACGGAAGCCGGCGCCGTACTGGCGGGAGGGCACACCACCGACGATGAGGAACCCAAATTCGGCCTGTCCGTGACCGGAGTCGTGCACCCTGAAAAATACTGGCACAACGCAGGCGCCCGGCCGGGCGACCTGCTCATCCTGACCAAGCCCATCGGCAGCGGCGTGCTGTTCAATGCAAATCTCAAAGGATGGGTCTCGGACGCGGCGATGCAGGAATGCCTGAACGTCACAGCCGCCCTCAACAAAACCGCGGCTGACGTCATGACCGGGTTCGACGTCCACGCGGCTACCGACGTGACCGGCTTCGGCCTGGCCGGCCACGCCCTCGAGATTGCGAGGGGCTCCGGGCTCACCCTGGAGATCTCCACGGCGGAGGTCCCAGTGATGTCGGAGGCCCTTGAAATGTATGAGAAAGGCGTGGGTACCGGCGCCAACGCCGCCAACCGGGAACTCATCCGGGACGCGACCCGTTGTGACGCGGCCCTGCCTGAACCGCACGACGAGGTATTCGTCGATCCCCAGACCAGCGGGGGTTTGCTGGTCTCGGTTCCGCCCCACCAGGGCCGGAGCCTCCTGGCCGCCCTGCACGACGCCGGAGAGGAAGCGGCGCGGATCATCGGTTCCGTGAAGCCTCTCGATGGAAACACGCAGATTATCTTTTCGTAGTGGTCTGTCCCGAAAATATCTCACCCTTAGCAGTCTGTTGATAAAGTCGCTCTGCAGGCGAGGCCGAGTCATTGTGGCCGAAGGCAAGGCGCGCAACCGAGTCGAATCGAGCGATTCGGCGAGGGAGCGCAACGCAGGTGTTCGGCCGCAAGGGCCGGCCGCCTGTCTGCGTGCACCGCACAGGCAGGTAGCCCGGATGGACTTTTTCAA
>LXNJ01002292.1_pt1 | contig 10613 bp, 9 predicted proteins | sample 809081 | NCBI WGS metagenome assembly LXNJ01 (sample SAMN04870510, study PRJNA318959) | sponge metagenome | biome: sponge; feature: marine sponge reef; material: water | host: Petrosia ficiformis | place: Greece: Milos, Mediterranean Sea | collected 2013-05-29 | depth 5-7 m
CCGGCATGAACGATCGCTTGAACTGCTCGAAGTGCCACGGAGGGATCATCACGGAGTGGATCCATTTGCCATCGCTGCACACGGCGTCGATGTCGGAACAGGGTGTGAAGGGGTTTGTCTGATCGCGAGGGATCCGCTGATACATGCTTCCCATCGCCTCGAACATTGCCGAGAACAGCGGGACCTCGATGTGGTCCCCCAGGCCGGTGCGCTCACGCGCAATGAGCGTCGCGACAATGCTGTTGACCGCGATTACAGCGCCGTAGGTCGAGGCCAGTGGCAGTGCCGAAAAGCACGGACCGCTCGCGAAGCCGGTCGCCACCTCCATCGGGCTCGGTTGGTAGTGCCCCGTCGCCGCCCCGATGATGCCCTCCCACGCAGCGACGCCGCAGCGTGGGTCGTCGGTCGCAAAGCCGGGCAGCGAGCACCAGACGGTGTGCTGGGGACGTTCGAATCCCAGTCGGAGCCTGGTTGGCGGTCGAAAGCCATCGACCACTACGTCGGCACGATCAACCAGCTGCTGGGCCACAGCGTGGTCCGAATCGGACCGCAAATCGAGCGAGATTCGGCGTTTTCCCCGTTGCAGGACGGCGTTCGCGTCGCAGTCCCACAGCGGGCCATCCGGTGGATCGACCCGCGTCACCTCAGCGCCATGGTCGGCCAGGATCATCGTCGCGAGAGGGCCGGCGATGTACTGCCCGAAGTCGACGACGCGAATTCCCTCCAGGACTCTCGCCGACGCGGTCTGCCGCGACAGGTCGGCCGTCACGGATTGATGAGGTTGTCCCGGTCGTTGATGATGAAATTCATGCCACGTCGCACGAAGTCGCTGACAACGTCGACAAATGCCTCAGGCCGATCATTCGACACATCGTGGGCGGCCTCATAGACATACATCAGGACGCAGTTCGGCAGCAGCTGCCGATAGGTGCGTCCGTTGACTGGGTTGACGATCCCGTCGTCGCGGCCGAACATCACCAACGTGCGTGTCGTCATCTCCGAAAGGCGCTCGGCGAAGTCCGGATCGGGCAAGCCGTCGCCCATGAGCCGCATGACGGTCGGCCAGACCCGCTCCATGAAGGCGGGATCCGGAGGCTCCAGCGGCAGGCCTCGCTCGGGGTGGGTGCGGAATGCACGCACGAACTCATCGGGCGGGAGCTGAGAGGGGTCTGCAGATGCCGCCCGGAACTTGGCCGGCGACTCAAGAGTCAGGGAGATCACACGCCCCGGATGCCGGGTCGTCAGATGCAACGCGCACGCGCCGCCGAGCGAGGTGCCCAGCAGGTGAAATGAGTCGAGGCCGACAGCGTCCACGATTTCGACGACCTGGTCGGCCAGGTCGTCGAAATCGGCAACGTCGTTCGGCTGCGATCCCCATCCCGGCAGCTCGATCATCAGCACCCGGAATTCGGCGGACAACGCGTCGTATGCAGGTCCGAGCCGTGGGCCGCCGGCGCCTGGGAGCACAACCAGCGGAGTGCCCTCGCCCGCCTCGTAGTACGTGACATCGAAGCCTGCTGCTTCGACGGTGCGCGCGGTAAACGCGCCCAGCGCAATCGTTGCGGAGGTCATCGGCGCTACCAGCTCTCTGAGTGAACAGTCGGAACGACTTCGCGACCCATCAGGGCCAGCATTTTCTGCGTGTCCTCCGTCGGGATCGCACCGGTGACCGGGAATCCGGCGTGAATCTCGACTCGGCCGACACCGACCGTTTCGGCGACCTGCTGCACCTGGGCGATGACTGAGTCGGGCGACCCGACGAACGGCGGACCGGGCACAAGCGGCGGAGCCGGAGGAGGCACCGGCTCACGCATCTCCAGCCCGCTCAGATCTGGCGCCCCGCGGCCGATGCCCGCCATAGCCATCCCGCACGTTGCGAGCGCCATGACCATGTCGTAACTCGCTCCCGCAAACAGTGCGAGGAGCCCGTCGCCGGCGTAACGACCGAACAGCTCCCACGCCGCACCGTCGTTCTCGGCGACCCACGCCGAGTGCCGGTACTGAATGTTGTCAGAGGTAGGGCTCCACCCGGCTTCGGCTGCGGCTGCCCGGTAGATGTCGGCATTCGCGGCACATGATTCGGCACCCATGTAGGAGAACCCGATGTCGAAGCCATGGCGGCCGGCGAATTCTGCGCCGTCGGCGCTGTTGGCCGAAATCAGGATTCGGGGGTGCGGCTCCTGGAACACCCTGGGCCAAACGGCCACATTGCGGAACCGGAAGTAGCGCCCCTCCCATGCGAACGCCTCGGGTTCGGTCCAGCACGACTGGATCAGGAGGGTGCCCTCTTCCATTCGCTCCCGGGACTCCCACGGATTGTCAAAGTAGGTGAGGTACTCGTTGGGCGTTCCCCGAAGCATCGCCACCCGCAGCCGACCACCGAGGAGGTTGTCGAGCATTGCGTACTCCTCGGCGATCCGAACCGGATTCGTGATCGGGAGATCTGTGCCGAAGACGCCGATCTGCTGGTCCGGGAACCGATTGCCAGCCAAGGCCGCTAGCAACATCGGGTTCGGAGTCAGATTCTTGGGCGAGTAGTGGTGCTCGGCAAAAGAGAGCGTGTCGAACCCCGCGTCAACGGCCGCTGCGCACTCGTCGAGTCCCGCAGAGAAGGTCTCGACTGCCCAGGCAGGGTCGCAGGAATGTGGTTGCGCCGGCCAACTGGACCCGTGGTCGGGGCCCGCGTAGGTGAAGGTTTGGAAAAACTCAATTTTCACGTGCGGAACATTACTCGACAGGTAGTTCCACTATCAAGACATGAAGTGTCACTAATGGGGCCCGTCCACAAGCGCCGCTAGACCAGCGGTGTGCCGGGGTCGAGGCCGAGCTGCGTGCGGCCGAACATTTGGGCACTGCCGTCGAAGTCGACGGCTGCGTGATGACACGCAGTATTGATGTCCCGGTAGCGAGCTTGGAGTTCGCTCGTGTTGTAGATGCCGTGCGCTCCGGCGGAGGCGAAAATCCGTTCCGTTGCACGGCGGGCGAGTTCGACAGCGTAGGAGGCGTGCCACTTGAGCCTTGCTCGGTCGTCCAGCGTGAGCCGATCGCCGGACTCGCCCACCTCGTCGCACCGATCTGCCGCTTCGCGCACGAGCGCGCCGGCCAGATGGATCTCGGTGCTGGACTCGGCGACTCGCATCTGGGCGCCGACGTTCTCCGCCTTGGATGCACCGGTGTACACCTCGCGACGGGCGGCGGTGCGCTCGACGTGCAGCGCGAGGGCGCCCTGCGCCATGCCGACCACGGTTGCGGCAAGTTGGACCCCGAGACATACCAGCACCGTCAGCCGGTTGACAAAGGTGGCTCCTCCTTCACCGTGTGGGCTCAGTCCGTCGAAAAGGAGCCTGGTGGGAATGGTCCGGTGCTCGGGAACAAACACCTCCTCAGCGATGAGGTCCTTTGAGCCGGTGCCTCGCAAGCCCAAGCTGTGCCAGGTGTCGTCGACCACAACATCTTCCTTAGGCACCATCAGATGCAAGAGCCTGCTCGGGCTCTCGGGGAGCTCGTCCGCGATCGCACCGATGAGCAACCAGTCGCCGTGATCGACGCCCGAGGCAAACTGCCAGCGTCCATTGAGGCACCAACCCCCGTTCATGCGGGTGGCCTTGCCCTGAGAAGCGAGCGTTCCGGGAATGCAGCGATCAGGTCCGTCGGCAAAGACCTCGACTTGGCACTGACCAGGAAAGCCGCCGACCATCCAGGCGTGAGCGTTGGAGACCATTTGAACCCACCCCGCAGCGGAGGCGGCCGCGCTGAGGACAATCAGCGTGTCAACCTGACAGCGGAGCCCCGCCTCAGATCCGCCGTGGGCGGCGGGGGCGAGAACGCGCCACATGCCGGCGTCTGCCAAGGCACGTGCCGTCTCCGGAGCGAGATGGCGAAAGCGCTCGGACTCGGCGACGCCCGAGCGCAATTTCTCCGATATTGCTGCGGCGGCCTCCACGGGATCGTCAATGGACGGCGGCGGTGAATGGGCCATAGTGAGGAACTTAGGCGCAGTCGGAGCCGTCGTCAGCGCCCAGCGTTCGCATGCGTTTCTCGTAGTCGGCCCAGCCGACCAGTTCCCGAGCATCGTCGAAAGTTGCCCTCGGCTCACCGGAGTCGCCGCTTTCCGCCAGGCTGCGCGCCGCACGTCCCATCGTCGCAATGCCTCCCAGCAGCAGTGACACCGGGTAGATCACGACCGAGTAGCCGATATCGGCCAGCGACCCGGGATCGAGCCACGGCGTTTGCCCGTCCTCCACGAGGTTGACAGTCGTCCACCCGGCCACCTCTGCGCAGTAGCGCTCCATCTGCTCGACGGTCTCCAGCGCCTCCACGAAGGTGATGTCGGCGCCCGCGTCTGCGAATGCTGCAGCTCGCCATAGCGCCTCGTCGAAACCGTCGGTCGCGCACGCGTCGGTGCGCGCCATGATCAGAATGTCGAGGCCGTGTTCCTGCCGGGTGCGCACGCACGCCTGGATGCGCTGTACTGCCTCGTTGCGGTCGACCACTTCCTTGCCCGCCGTGTGGCCGCACCGTTTCGGCCACGCTTGGTCCTCGATCATCACGCACGCCAGACCCGCTTGGGCACAGCCCAGCAGCGTCCGCTCGGCGTTGATCGGATTGCCGTAGCCGGTGTCGCCGTCGCCGATGGTCGGGAGCGAGGTCGCTGCGCACACGCTGCGGGCCTGATCGATCATCTCGCCGTAGCTGAGCAGGCCGACATCGGGCAGGCCCAGACGAGCTGCCGCAACTGCGAACCCGCCCAGGAAACCGGCCTCGAATCCGGCTCGCTCAAGCACTCGTGCCGACAGTGCGTCGAAGCACCCAGGCGCCTGCACAATCGAGCCCGACCGGGCTGCCGTTTCCAGCAGCTCACGCAGCCGCCCTGAGCTGCCCCCATGGTTCGGGAACAGCCTCACCGAGGGCCGACTCCTGGGCGCGTACTGCGATCTGGGGGCTGGAGCGTGGACATGCCGAGCACAGTCTGACAGGCTTCGCTTGGGCAAGAAAGCCTGCAACTGAGGGGGTCACAAGATGTCAGAGATGAATGAGACGGCTGCCGCATTCTTCGATGCGTGCGAGACCGGTCAGGGCTGGGACGGTTGTGCCCAGTACTGCACGCCCGACGCGTCCTTCGCCGCTCAGTCCGAAGCGATCGGTGACATCACCGACCTGCGCTCGTACGCCGAGTGGATGAAGGCCACGCTGACGATTCTCGAAGACGGCTCGTACGACCTGAAATCGTGGGCCGTCGACGAGGAGCACAGCAGCGTCCTGGCTTACGCCGTGTTCAACGCCACCCACACCGGCGAGGGCGGACCGGTGCCGCCGACAGGCAAGTCGGTCAGCTCGGACTACGTGTACGACATGCGCTTCGAGGGCGACAAGATTTCTCACATGACCAAGATCTGGCACTCGGGCGTCGCATTGCAACAGCTCGGCTGGGCCTGAACCCCGCAGGCAGCCCTGCCTTCACACTCGCCGGCGTGAACGAGTGCCAGGAGACCAGATCGTGACGCCGATGCGGACAAACTGCCCACGTGACTGCTACGACAACTGCGGAATTGTGGTGCGCTCCGGCAAGGATGGTCGAGTCATCGTCCGCGGCGACCCAGATCACCCGGTCAACCGGGGAACGCTGTGCACGAAATGCGCAACGGCCTACAACGGCGTGTGGCAGGACCCCGAGGCCCGGCTCACCACGCCGCTGCGCCGGGTCGGCCCGAAGGGTGAAGGTGCCTTCGCACCCATCAGCTGGCAAGACGCCCTAGCCGAAACCGCGCAGCGCACGCAGCAGGTCGTCGACGAGCGCGGTCCCGCAGCCGTGCTGCACACCCATTACTCGGGAACGCTGTCGATGCTGGCGTTCATGTTCCCGCTGCGGTTCTTTCACCGCCTGGGCGCGACCGAAGTAGAGCCGGATTCGATCTGCAATCTGGCCGGGCATATCGCATGGACGTACATGTTCGGCACCTCGGTCGCCGGGTTCGATCCGCGTACCGCGGCCGACTCGTCGTGCATTCTCGTGTGGGGCGCCAACCCGTCTCACAGTGCCCCACACATGGACAAGAACTGGCTGGGGGACTTCGACGGATCGGTCATCGTCGTAGATCCGATACGCACGGCGACTGCGGCCCGGGCCGACCTTCATCTCCAGCCCTACCCCGGCACCGACGCCGCACTGGCGTTTGCCATAGCGCACGAACTCGGCGCCATGGCGGCCTTCGACCAACAGTTCATCGCCGACCATGTCCAAGGCGCCGAAGAGGTGCTAGCGGCCATCGAGACGTGCGCGCCGGAATGGGGTGAGCAACACACAGGCGTCCCTGCTGATGCCATCCGGCGGGCCGCCCAGCTCTATGCAGCGGGGCCGGCGCTCCTGTGGGCCGGTCAAGGACTCCAACGCCAGCCCACGGGCGCGAACGTCATGCGAGCCGTCGGCCTGCTGCCGGCGCTGACAGGCAACATCGGCAAGCCCGGCGCAGGGATCTCCTACCTCAATGTTGCAGCGGCCATGCTCGGCGCGGACTTCGACGAGCTGTCCGGCACGTCACTGGCCCGCAACGGCGCTCCCAAGGTCAACCACATCGGACTTGCAGCCAAGCTCGAGGACCCCGAGCGCTTCGGGGCCTTGTTCAGCTGGAACACGAACCCCGTCGCCTCGGCTGCCGAGCAGAACAGGCTCCGTGCGGCACTGTGCCGGGAGGACCTGTTCACCGTCGTCGTGGACTGCTTCCCAACCGACACGGTCGACTATGCCGACATCGTGCTCCCGGCCGCGAGCTTCCTGGAATTCGACGACCTCACCTTCAGCTATATGTCACCGATCGTGGGAGCGCAGCAGAGGGTCCGAGAGCCAATCGGCGAAGCGCTGCCGAATCAGGAGATCTTCCGCCGGCTCGCTGCAGCGATGGGGCTCGACGAGCCAGAGCTCCTCGAGACCGACGATGTGCTGATCCAGCGTCTCCTCGACCAGCTCGACCTCGGCCTCTCCTTTGGCGAGTTGGCCGAGCTAGGCCACGTGTACCTGACCCGTGAGCCAATCGATTTCTTCGCCAACCGGCGCTTTCGCACCCCGTCGGGCCGCATCGAGATCGCCTCTGACGCGGCAACGGCGACCGGATTGCGTCGGGCTCCGGTTCCGACTGCTGACGCCCGTGAAGCCGACGGGATCTTCCGACTGCTGACGCCTGCCTCGCAGTGGCGGCTCAATGACTCCCACGCCAACGACCGCACCATTGCGCGCCGAGCCGGTCCAGCGACCGTCACGATTCACCCCGCAGACGCTGCCGATCTCGGCATCGCCCACGGCGACCCGGTCCGCATGCAGAACGGCGCAGGCCAACTCGAGGTCGAGGCGAACGTGGAGGATGTCGCACCGCGTGGCGTCCTGGTCAGCTACAAGGGTCGTTGGCCCAAACTGGAACCCAGCGGCCGCAACGTCAACGTGCTCCACGAGGCCATGTCTTCCGACATCGAGGGCTGCAGCGCAGTACATGCCACGCGGGTCACGCTTGAACTAGCGCACTGACGCCCTCGAAGCCCGAGATGGCTCTTCCGTTTGAATCGACCGAGCGACCGAACTGTCAGCTATTTCCGAGGGTCCGCTAGAGCATGCGAAGCTGGTCAGCAACGCAGATCGTTGACGGGGAGCAGTCATGTCGGAAGCCATCTCGCCTTCGGGGAAGCTGATCGTCAGCAGGGACGGGCCCGTAACGACCGTGATCCTCAACCGTCCCGAGGTGCACAACGCCCTCGACCGGGAGCTCTCCCAAGAGCTCAACGACGCCGTCAAAGAAGTGAACGTCGACCGTGAGTGCCGGGTGATGGTCCTGCGCGGCGCAGGCAACACGTTCTGCGCCGGTGACGACATCAAGGAGTTCAACAACTGGACCAACGAGGATCTTCGCTGGCAAGTCCGGCTCTACCAGGAGACGGTCTCGCTGATCGAGGATCTGATCCCGGTCACCGTCGCCGTCGTCGACGGGGTATGCACCGGAGGCGGTCTCGAGCTCACCCTAGCGTCGGACTTCGTGCTGGCGACTCCGCGTTCACGGTGGGGTATGCCCGAGATCAACTGGGACATCACGCCGGGATGGGGCGGAACCGCCAAGCTGGCCAAGCACGTGGGCCGGCGCAAGGCCAAGGAGTGGAACCTGCTCGGCACCCTGTTCAGCGCAGCCAAGGCCGAACGTCACAACCTCGTGAACCGCCTAGTCGAGCCCGAGGAGATGGAAGAGAATCTGACTCGGCTGACCCAGATCATCCTGACCAAGCACCCGCAGGTGGTGCACGTGTCGAAGTACTTCATCGACAAGGGGGCTGATCTCGACGACCGGAACGTGATGGCCTTCGAGGGCGCTCCTCAGCGGTTGCCCTTCGGCGTCGGCATCCAGGACTTCGTCGAGCGCGGCTCACGCGACGAGCGTCGCCGGCTGCTCACCGACTTCTGGTTCGACTGATCCCCGGTTCCACCACCGAGGTCTGCGAGCTGTGGCGGCGAAGCGGTCCTCGTTTCGGTTGAATTGGGGACCACTATGCGACGAGAGATGCATCTGAGCGCCTTCATCCAGGCATCTCCGAATCATCAGATCAAGGGGATGTGGAAGCACCCCGCGGACGAGACGTCGTGGGGGTACCGGACGCTCCGCTGGTGGCAGGACCTCGTGCGCACCCTGGAGCGTGGCTGTTTCGACGGGATCTTCTTCGCCGACGTGCTGGGCACCTACGACGTCTACGGGGCGAGTCGCGAGGCTGGCTTGCGCGGCGCGGTCCAGATTCCCGGCATCGACCCCACCTTGCTGATCCCGGCGCTGGCGGCGTGCACCGAGCATCTCGGTTTCGCCGTGACCATGTCGACCAGCCACCATGCTCCGTACCACACGGCTCGGCTGTTCTCGACCCTCGACCACCTCACCGGCGGCCGTGTCGGCTGGAACATCGTGACCTCGTACCTGTCAGATGCCGAGCGTCAAGGACTCGGCGAGATCCTGCCCCACGACGCCCGCTACGACCGGGCCGACGAGTACGTCGATGTCTGCGTGAAGCTGTGGGAGCAGAGCTGGGAAGACGGCGCCGTCGTTCTCGATGCCGAGGCCGACACGTTCACCGATCCGGCCAAAGTGCACGAGATCAACCACGCCGGCGATTGGTTCACGGTCGAAGGCCCTCACATGGTCGAGCCCTCCCCCCAGCGCACTCCCGTGCTGTATCAGGCGGGCAACTCGGCACGCGGTGTCGAGTTCGCGGCGAACACGGGCGAGGTCGTCTTCATGTCGGTGCCTGGCAACGACCGCGGTGCTGCAGTGGTGGCATCGCTGCGCGAACGGGCCGCAGCAGCCGGCCGCGATCCCGAACAGATCAGGGCCCTGCAGGTAGCACGGGTGGTGGTTGCCGAGACCGATGCCGAGGCCCGGGAGATGCGCGACGAGTGGTCACGGCTGTTCTCCGTCGACGGCTACCTCGCTCTCTACGGCGGCTGGACGGGCATCGACTTGGGCGGTCACCCGCCCGACACACCGATCGATGACATCGAGGCGAACGCGATCCGCACCCAGGTCGAGCGCTGGAAACTGGAAGACCCCGAGCGGACCTGGACTGTCGGCGATGTCGCCCGACGGCTCTCGGAGACCGCCGGCGGGCTGGGATTCGTGGGTTCGCCGGCCAGCGTCGCCGATCAGATGGAAGCATTCATCGAGACCACCGGTGTCGACGGCTTCAATGTGACGACGGCGCCTGTCCCGTGGGGGTTCACTCAAGTGGTCGACTTGCTGGTGCCCGAGCTCCAACGGCGAGGCCGGTTCCGCACCGGTTACGAGGGCTCGACCTTCCGGGAGAACTTCTTCGGCGCCGGCCAGCGTCACCTGCACCCCACCTACCCCCGGAGGAGACCCCGATGACAGTGGTCGACCATGACATCGTCGAGATGCCCGATGATGCGACGGTCGGAGCCATGCCGCCATACCGCCGCATCGTCGCGTGGGTGCGAGCTGAGACCGATGGCCTTTCGGGGGATCAACTCGACTTCGACGACACAAGCCCGGACAAGGAGTGGATGTGGTGGTCGATCCGCCGTCAGGTCTCCCACATGGCGTGGGATGCACTGGTGTTCACCCACCGCAGATGCAGCCACCTGCTCTGGCCCGATGGCGACGAGCCCGAACCGGTTGTGTGGAAACACCACCATCTCGGGCCGGACATGAAGTACGACCGGATGCTCGACGAGGACCTCTACTGGGAGGTCCCCGACCTCATCGCGAAGATGGAGATCGGCATCGGCTGGCTGGAACGGGTGGTCGGCGAGAACTCGATCGAACAACTCCGCTCCGACACGACCAGCATCCGGGGAACCGAGTTCTGGTCCTACGTCATCACCACCCTCCCCCGGGGAGCGAGCGCCGACCCGGACCGGCCGGGCTACCTCCGCTACGACCTCGAAGGCTCGCTGTGGATGGTCTTCTACGAGCTGCTCACCCACATCCACACCATCCAACGACTCAAGACCCGACAGGGCATCGCCCTCAATGTTGAACTGCCCCGAGTGGGCTATCTCCGCCTGCCCGAGTACTGGGGCGATACCGACGCCAACGGGCCATCCATGAAACGAATCGAGATCAACCCATGACGTC
>LXNJ01002293.1_pt1 | contig 10606 bp, 6 predicted proteins | sample 809081 | NCBI WGS metagenome assembly LXNJ01 (sample SAMN04870510, study PRJNA318959) | sponge metagenome | biome: sponge; feature: marine sponge reef; material: water | host: Petrosia ficiformis | place: Greece: Milos, Mediterranean Sea | collected 2013-05-29 | depth 5-7 m
GTTCGACGAGCCCTTCGGCTTCTTCGGCGGTCGCTGCGATGGGTTTTTCCACGAAAGTGTGCAGACCCCGGGATAGCGTGTATGCGGCCACCTCGCAATGGGCGGTGGTGGGCACCACCACGGTGACTGCGTCGGCGTCCCCCGCGAGTTCGGCCAGACTGCCGTAGGCTTTCGTGCCGTAGCGGCGGGCAATCTCCCCGGCCCGATCGGCGCGAATGTCGTACACGCCGGCGAGATGCACGCCCGGAAGGTCCGCCACTACGCGGGCATGGGCTTCACCGAGACGTCCTACGCCGATTACGGCCATACGCAACTGGTCCAAACCCGGATACTCCTTAACATGACATCGCAGTGCAGCGTTCTCTATCGGAACAGGACGTTCAGCCGGGACCCCGGCTCCAACCCGCTTGGCTGGCTACCCGGGCGTCCGACAGCTGGAATGTAGATGTCGTCACCGCGCGCGGTCAACCTCTTTGGAGGCGGAATCCCGGGCCTGAGTCGCTACTTGAAGTTGACAGGCTGGGGCAATGGGTGTTGATTTCAGTCACGCAAGCGGCCCCGAAGACTCATAGAGCAGACCACTATGAATTCAATCCAAAGGCTTCACGCCTCTTCACCCATCGCCGGGTACGGTCTCGCCTGCTGTTCCGCCCTGTTCATCTTCCTCAGCATACCCAAGGTCGACTGGTGGCCCCTGGCGTGGGTCGCTTTCGTGCCGGTCATGATCGCCCTGCACGACACGGGTCGTTCCGGCACGCTGCTCAGGGTCTGCCTGGTCTCCCTGGCCTTCGGCTTCCTGTCCGGTGTCGGCAAGGTGTACTGGATCATGGAAACCGTCATGTCCTACGGGGGACTGAACGCGGCGCTCGGCCTGGTCAGCATGGCGGGCGTGGCCATGGTGGTGGGGCTGTATGCTTTCCTCTTCGGGATATTCGCAGCGCGGACCGACTGGAAGTCTCCGCTGTTCCCGTTGTTTGCGGCCGGACTCTGGACCGCCCTCGAATACGCGCAGACTTACCTGTTTACCGGGTTCCCGTGGGAACTGCTGGGCTATTCCCAGTACCAGGTGCTGCCCATTATACAGATCGCCGGATTCACGGGCGTGTACGGCGTGAGCTTCCTGGTCATGCTGTTGAACGCGACCGTGGCCATGGTCTTCATCGCCCTGCGGGACAGCAACTCGTGGCGGGCGCCCGTATTCGCCATGTTCCTGGCCTGTCTGGCCCTGATCGGCACAACAGGATACGGCTGGTGGTCGATTTCTCAGGCGCGCGGCCAGGAGCGGGTGACGCCCCCGGTCAAGGTGGCCGTGGTCCAGGGAAGCAAGGAACAGGGCATAAAGTGGTCGGAATCGGTGCTCCAGGAAACGGTAGACGTGTACAGGGACCTGACGCGGTCCGTGCTGCCCCAGGACCCCGAGTTCATCGTGTTTCCCGAGACGGCGATGACCTTCTGGCTGGAAAGTCCGGTATATGATGAATACAACGAGCAGGTACACGCACTGACCGAGGAAGCTGGGGTTCCGCTCCTGACCGGCGCAATGGGCTACCGTTCGGGCGAAAGCGACATCTTCAACAGCGCCTTTCTGTTGCTGCCGGAACGAGGCATCGTGGGCTCCTACAGCAAGATGCACCTGGTGCCCTTTGGCGAATACCTGCCGCTGCCGAGCCTGTTCTATTTTCTCGGTGGGTTGACCGGTGCGATTGGCGCGCTCACGCCCGGATACGAACTGACCGTGATGCCCCTCACCGGCCTGGATATGCAGATCGGTACGGTCATCTGCTATGAATCCATCTTCCCGGACCTGGTCCGGCGGTTTCCCCTGAGCGGGGCCAACGTGCTCGTGGTCATGACCAACGACGCCTGGTTCGGGACGTCGTCCGCGCCTGCCCAGCATTTTTCCATGGCGGTGCTGCGCGCCGTGGAAAACGGCACCCCGATCATTCGTGCTGCGAACACCGGCATTTCGGGGTTCATCTCCGCCACCGGCGCCGTCTACGGCACCACGCCGATGATGGTCGCCACGACCACTGTCGCGAACGTGCATCCCAACCGGGGCGGACCCACCTTCTACACCCGTTACGGCGACGTGTTCGCCCTTTTCTGCTGCGTGCTGGCCGTCGTCGCGGCGGCCCTGTCGGGAAGCGGAGCCATACGCTTCCGCAAAAGCGCGTCTTCCTGAGCGGCCGCTGCGGTTCGAGACCGGCGACCACGGATCCGCGAATCATCCCCGCGGATGGTAGCGGGTGTACATGTCCTTGAGATATTCGCGGTCCACGTGGGTGTAGATCTGCGTCGTGGCGATGTCCACGTGACCCAGCATTTCCTGGACGGCGCGGAGGTCGGCGCCGCCTTCCAGGAGGTGGGTTGCGAAGGAATGGCGCATCGTATGGGGGCTGACCTTCTTGTCCAGGCCGGCCAGTTCCACATAGGTATCCAGGATCTTCCACAGGCCCATGCGGGACAGCCTGCGGCCCCGGGCGTTCAGGAAGAGAATCTCGCCGCTGTCTGTGGCGGCGAGGGCGGGCCGCACCTTGTGCAGGTAATTCCTGATTACATTAATGGCCTGCCGGCCCACCGGCACGAGGCGCTCCTTCCCGCCCTTTCCGAAGATGCGCGCAAGTCCCGCATCGAAGAGCAGGTCGGGCCGCCGGAAGTCCAGGAGTTCGGAGGCCCGCAGGCCGGTGGCGTACATGAATTCGAGGATCGCCCGGTCCCGCAGCCCCAGCGAGGTCGTGTGATCCGGCTGTTCCATGAGCGTCGTGATCTCCTGCCGGCTCAGGACGACCGGCAGGCGGCGCGGCTGCTTGGGTACCCTGACGTGTTCGGTCGGATCTGCCGTGGCCAGTCCTTCGCCGATGAGGAAGCGGTGGAACATCCGCACCGTCGAAACGTGCCGCGCGATGCTGGAAGGGGCGAGCCCGCGGCGCCGCAGGGATGCGATGAAACCCTGAACGTCCTGGCGGCTCGCGTCGGCAAAGGAGGAAACGCCCCGCCCGTCCAGGTGGCCCCGGTAGGACGCCAGATCGCGGCGGTACGCCTCGTAGCTGTTCGGCGACAGCCCCCGCTCGATGAGCAGATGGGTGAGGAAACCGTCCAGTTCGTTCATGACGGGCTGGTCCTTCCGCGGGCGGGGCCGGGAACGGTCTTACGCGGCGGCGCACTCCGCCCGCGCCCGGTCCACGTGTGCCTTCATGTACGCGATGGAATAGGCGGTGCCGATCCGGCCGTCTCCCGCCATTTCGGGGATGTGATCCGGGATCATGACCCCGTAGAAGCCGGTTTCCTCCAGGACCCGCGCGGCCCGGTACATGTCGAAGTAGCCGTTATCGATGAAGGTCTCCACGAAATGGGGCAGGGGCTGGTCCACGTTCCGGTAATGGACCTTGAAGACCTTGCCCTGCTCGCCGAAATGGCGCAGGGAGTCCTCCACGCCCTTGCCCATCAGCGATCCGCCTTCCAGCCAGCAGCCGATGCAGAAGCAGAGCCCCACGTTCGGACTGTCGGCGATTTCCATGGCGCGGTAGTAGCCGTCGAAACTGCTGAAGATACAGCGCGGAATGCCGCCGAGTTCCGGCTGGGGAGGATCGTCCGGATGAATGCCGATCCGGACGCCCGCTTCCTCCGCGACGGGCGCGACTTCCCCGATGAAATGGGCGAAATTGTCCCAGATCTCGTCCTGGCTGTACACCCGGCCATGGGTCAGGGGCATCTTGTACAACTGCCCGCCCCAGTGGCCTTCCTCGGCCCTGGCCAGGTCGAATCCCCGGGCCGGGGCGCCGCCGCGGGTGGTCTCCCGCTCCGTGCTCCAGATCCCGTTCCCCATGTGGGCGTAGGTCGTATAGGGAATCCCCGCCCTGCCCAGGTCGCGTATGTAGCGCTTGTACTGTTCCACCTTCGCATCCCGGTTCGGCAGATTGAGCACGATGGCGTCCTGGTTGTGCACGTCGCCGTTCCCGAAGCCGTAGATCTTGATGCCGGCTTCCTCGTAGATCTCCCGCCGGCTCATGAAATAGTCGTAATTGGCATGTTCGCCGTCCGTCCATAGACAAACGTATTCGATGCCCATTTGCCGGGCGAACTCCAGGTCTTCCCGCGTCGGTTCCGGGGACATCTGTCCCGCCACCTTGATACCGGGTTCTATTTCCATCAGTGCCATGAGGGACTCCTTCTGTTGTTTCGGATTTCGGATTCAGCGAGTGCGGATCAAAGTTTCGTGACGGCAATGAGCTTGTGGGGTATTATATTCGACGTTCCCGGCATTGTGCAATGATTATCGAAAACGCTGGCAACAGGCCGGGTACATGCAACGCCTGTTCATATTGTAGAACCTGATATCACCAATCAATTAACCAGGTGGGAGCGAGCCCATGTTTATGCGACGCCTTTTCATCCTGACCGTCGCTATTTTCCTATCATCCCAGGTTCACGCCCAGGGCGTGACCACGGCGACGCTCAACGGGCGGGTCCTGGACGAGGAAGGGCGGCCGCTTCCGGGCGCTACAGTAATCGCCCTGCATGGACCAACGGGAGTCTCTTCCGGCGTGGTCTCCCGCGACGACGGGCGGTACAACATCGCGGGGCTCAGGACCGGCGGCCCCTACGAGATCCGGGCGAGCTTCATCGGCTACCGCACCGCCGTCCGGCAGGGCGTTTCACTGACCATGGGACAATACCTGCGTACGGATTTCCGGCTGCGCAGGGACGTCATCGAGGCCGGGGAAGTCGTCGTCACGGCGCACAGGGACGAGGTGCTCAGCGCATCGAACACGGGAACCGAGACCCACGTGTCGGCAGTCGAGATCGCCCGGCTGCCCTCTATCGCGCGGAGCATACAGGACTACACGCGGCTGGCGCCGGAAGCGGCGTCGAAGGCGGGCGGGCAAAGTATTGCGGGCAAGAACAACCGCCTGAACAACTTCCAGGTGGACGGCGCGGTGCTGAACGACGCATTCGGCCTGACGGGCGAGGGACTGCCCACGGGACAGGTGGGCGCCCAGCCCATCAGCCTCGACGCCATCGAGGAATTCCAGGTGCAGGTGGCGCCCTTTGACGTTCGTTCCGGCGGTTTCGCGGGAGGGCTCATCAACGCGGTGACGCGCAGCGGAACGAACCGCTTCCGGGGTTCCGTGTACTGGTTCGGCCGCAACGAATCCCTGGTGGGCGACCTGGACGGCGATGAATTCGGGGATTTCACAGACTACCAACTCGGTTTCAGGCTTGGAGGCCCGGTTGCCCGGAACCGGGCCTTCTTCTTCGTCAACGGAGAGCTGCGGCGACGGTCGAGCCCCTCGAGCGCGGGGCCGGCGGATTCGAGTCTGCCCATCCGCTTCGGAGCTGGCTCGGCGGACCTGCAGCGTATCGTGGATATCGCCCGCGACAGATACGGCTACGCCGCCGGGAGCTTCGATCCTTTCTCGCAGGACACGCGGAATGAAAAGATCTTTGCGCGGCTGGACGTCAACCTGTCGTCCAGGCACCGGCTCACCCTGCGTCACAACCTGGTAACCGGGGACCTGGACGACGGCCTGCGCCGGGGACGCACCATCTTTACGCTTACCAGTAACCAGTTCATGCGCGACAACACCACGCAGTCCTCGGTCGTGCAGCTCAACAGCACCTTCTCCGGCAGCCTGGCCAATGAAGCGCGGATATCCTACAACCGCGTGAGAGACAAGAGGTCGCCGCTGTCCGCTTCCTTTCCCCAGGTCCAGATCGATCTCGAAGAACCGGGCGGCGCGTTCCTTGGCGAGGTCCTGCTCGGCGTGGAGCGGTTTTCCCAGGCCAACACCCTGGACCAGGACACCTTCGAATTCACCAATGACCTCCACCTGTTCCGCGCGGATCACACCATAACGATCGGCACGCACAACGAGTTCGTCTCCTTCGACAACCTGTTCATACAGGATTATTACGGCGCCTACGAGTTCGACAGCATCGAGGCTTTCGAAAGCGGCCTGCCCACCCGCTACCTCATGAGCCAGTCCAGGGTTCCCGGCGTCGAGCAGCCCCGCGCCGCGTGGGACTACGTGCAGATGGGATTCTACGCCCAGGACGCCTGGAGGGTCAGTCCACGGCTCAGCCTGAACTTCGGATTGCGGGCCGACGTACCGATTCTTCCGGACGAGCCCCTGGCCAACGACCGCTTCGCCCGCCAGTTCGCCGGCCACAGGACGGACAGGACCCCGGACAGCCGGATCCTCTGGTCTCCCCGATTCGGGTTCAACTTCGACGCCGGGGGAGACCGTGGGACACAGGTCCGGGGAGGCGCCGGCGTCTTCGCGGGGCTGCCGCCGGCCGTCTGGCTGTCGAACGCATACAGCAACACCGGGGTGGACTTTACCCGTATCGACGTGGCGACCTTCCGGGACCAGGAAGTTCCCGCTTTCGTGGCCGACCCCTTCGCGCAACCGCTTCCCCCGGGCGTCGGTGTTACCACGCCCCAGACGTCCGAGGTCAACGTCATCGATCCCGCGTTTCAGCTGCCCCGGGTCTTCCGCTCCAACCTCGCCGTCGACCGCCGGCTGCCCCTGGACCTGGTCGGCACCGTGGAAGTCCTGCTGGCCCGGAACATGGACGAGGTCCGGTTCCGCAACCTCAATATCGGGGACGGCGGCAGGCCGACGGGAAGGACCCCGGACGGGCGTCCCGACTACGGCGGCCGGCGGGTCAGTGGGGATTTCACCAACGTCATCCTCCTGGAGAACACGGACAGGGGCCGCCAGTTCAACCTGACCCTTCGGCTGCGCAAGGGAGAAAACACGCCTTTTCTTCCCGGACTCTTCGGCAGCGTCGCCTACGTGTTCCAGGACGCGGAGGATATCAACAGCGGGCGGTCGAGCCGCGCCATTTCCAACTGGCAGTACAACGAGACCGACGACCCCAACGGCGAGACGACCGCCACGTCCGATTTCGAGGTCCGGCACCGGGTCCTGGCCAGCGGGTCGTGGAAGTTCGAATTCGGACGGGAACTCGCCACGACGGTCTCCGTCTTCTACGAAGGCAGCGCGGGAGACCCGTACAGCTACATGTATGCCGACGACGTGAACGGCGACGGCATCCGGGGAAACGACCTTGCCTACATCCCGGCCGGCCGGAACGACGTGAGCGCGGAGGTCACCGACGACGAGTGGCGGGCGATCGACGCTTTCATCGATTCCGATCCCGTGCTGCGCGCAGCCCGGGGCGGCATCGTCCGGCGCAACGCGAGCCGTGCGCCGTGGCGGAACCGGCTTGACCTGCGCCTGATCCAGCAACTGCCCTCGGTACGGAACCACCACTTCGAATTGACGCTGGACGTGCTGAACCTGGCCAACCTGGTCAACAGCGACTGGGGCCAGAGCCGCTACGTGCGGTTCGACGCCGCCGGCCTGTTCAATTTCGACGGGTACGACGAACAGGGCAAACCGGATCTGGACCTCCGGGTCCGGGACGCCAACGAAGACGGGAAAGTCGACCGGGAGGACGTGTTCCAGACCACCAACCTCTCGTCCCGCTGGCAGGTGCAGGCCGGGGTGCGGTATACGTTTTGAGAGGGAGCGTGGTTTGATGGAGCGGGCGTTGGATGGTGCGGATTTTAGTGGATCGTGGTTTAAAGGAGCGTGGTTTGATGGAGCATGTGTTGATGATGGGTGTGTTTAGGGAGTGTGCGTTCAGTACCGGCCGATTGGGAATCGATTTGGGTTATCCGTTCAACCTGAATGATAGCGGTTGACGGGTTGCCGCGTCCCGTTATATTAAACCGTCCGTTTCAGGACCAGTCATTCAAGACCAACCATTCCAAGATCAAACACCAGTTAATCAGGTTGTGGCATCAACCGCAGACGGGAGGCTTACGTGAAACTGGCATACTACGACGATAACACCCTGGGCGTCATCGAGCATGACGCGATCATCGACGTGTCGGCCGCCGTTTCAGATACCGGGACGTCCGGTCCCCAGGCACAGTTGGAAGCGGTCATCAGCGGCTGGGACACCTACGGCGCCCGCATCGCCGAGGCCGCGCAGGGACAGTCCGGCACACCCCTCTCCGCGGTGAGCCTGAGGGCGCCGGTCCCGCGTCCCGGGCAGCTGCTCTGCCTGGCGGGGAACTACATCGAACCCGATCATCCGACCAAGGAGACCTTCAACGCCTTTCTGAAATCCAACACCTCCGTCATGGGCCAGAACGCGGTCGTGGAACTGCCCGACACGGACGCCTCGGTATTTCACTTCGAGCCCGAACTCGCCATCGTCATTGGCAAGCGGGCCAGCAAGCTCAGCGCGGACGAGGCCCTGGACCACATCTTCGGCTACACCCAGTTCATCGACGTATCGGCCCGCGGACTGCCCGGCGGCTTCTTCCTCGGCAAGAGTTGGCACACCTTCGGTCCCATGGGGCCCGCGCTGGTTACGGCCGACGAGGTGGGCGACGCCAACGACCTGCCCGCGAAGATGTGGATCAACGACAACCTCAAGCACGATTTCTCCACAGGAGAGATGGCGCGGCACATCCCCGAGCTCCTCGCCGAAGTGACCGCCGTGGTCACCCTCTTGCCCGGCGACGTCGTCTCCACGGGTACGCACCATTACGCCCTAAGTCCCGTCCAGGACGGCGACAGCCTGCGCCTGAGCATCGACAAACTGGGGCCGGCACTGAACATTACGTGTGCGGATGAGCGGAAGAGGACGTGGGAGCGGTAGGCTGCGGGTCTTTAGTACATCAACTCGTCGTAGGTTCCCACACCTTTGTAACCCTCAGTCATGGTGCCAAACTTGGTCACGTCATCCACGGATGTCTGTTGAACGGGTGTCAGTGGGCTAAATAAAGAACCAGGTAGGTAGTAATGCGTGCCGAGGTGTGTTTTTTCTTTTGATAAGAAAACGCATTGGCAAGATCGATGACGAGAAGCTGATTGACTCTTGGGATAATGGATCACTCATGCCCGGCCAACTATTCACTCAATACTTCCTCACCGACGGTATTAAGGAAACGGACGACTGGATATCATCTGCGAGCCAGCCAGAATCATTTGCCGTTTTCAAAGATAAAATCCGACAGCTTTTAGGTTCTCTCTCCCAATCCGTCGAACCCAATGAGGCCACTACTGAACAGGACCTGATACGCCCTGTCCTGGAATCGCTGGGTTGGACGGATTATTTGCCACAACAAAGCACGAGCGGCGGGGAGGACATCCCAGATCACCTTCTATTCTCGGACGCCGACTCAAAGGCCAGGGCTGCCGCACGTCAGAATTCAAACGACCGCTATCTCGACGCATTACTAGTGCAGGAAAGCAAGCGGTTTGGTCTGCCGTTGGACATGAGAGACGGCGACAGAAACCTCAAATCCAGTACGCCACACGGCCAGATCCTCCGGTATCTTTCTACTGCAGATAATGTCACGGACAGCCGCATCCGATGGGGCATGCTGACCAACGGTGGGGTCTGGCGGCTGTATGATTTCCGCGCTAGACCCAGGGCAAGCGGCTACTTCGAGGCCGATCTTACCGGATTGATCCAGTCGGGAGACGACGACGGCCTACGTGCCTTCCTCCTGTTGTTTCGTCGCGAGTCCTTCACGCTTCGGGAAGGCGCAACGACGACTTTCCTCGAAGCAGCCCTGGCAGATGGCCGCCGGTACGAAGAGCGGGTTGCCCGGGACCTTTCCGAAGTCGTTTTCGATGAGGTGTTCCCTGCCCTGGTCAACGGATTCGCCAACGAATCCTCCGAGAATTTGGAAGAAATCCGCAATGCTTCCCTGATCTTCCTGTACCGTCTGTTGTTCGTCCTGTACGCCGAGGACCGGGGTCTACTCCCCGTGAACGACGCGCGGTACGACGACTACGGTCTGCGAAAGCGCGTCCGCGACGACATTGCAGACCGGATGGCCCAGGGCGACACCTTTTCAGGTACTGCGGCGAACTACTACAACCGACTCGTCGAGCTGTTCCGACTCATCAACCAGGGCGACCCTTCCATCGGATTGCCGCCGTATAATGGCGGTCTATTCTCCCAAGATCCTGCTCCGATGCTCGGAGACGTGCGACTGCCCGATGCGGTAGTCGCTCCCGTCCTCTATGCCATGAGCCATAGAGTGATCAATGGCGCGCGCCATTTCGTCAACTACCGTGACATGTCGGTACAGCAACTAGGATCCATCTACGAACGGTTGCTAGAGCGTGAATTGGCTGAAAACGACGAAGGCGGCGTGACTATACGGCCGAATTCCCATGCACGCAGGGACACGGGGAGTTTCTATACGCCCCAAGAACTCGTGGACCTCATCGTGGACCGGACGCTGAAGCCACTGGTGGAAGAACGACTGAAGGCTTTCGAGGAGAAGTCTGATGCGCTCAGAAGAGACCGTCGCCCCAGGCGTGCTCGGGAAGCCGCATTGTCCAGACACGATCCCGCCGAAGCGGTCCTAAATCTTAAGGTACTGGACCCAGCGATGGGCAGCGGCCATTTCCTGGTTACCGCGGTGGACTTCCTTTCCGACTACATCGCCGAGTTGATCGAATACGTTCCGGCCGTGCCGGCATGGTTGGGAGGAGAGTACGAGTCGCCTCTTGTCGGCAGGATAGATCGGATACGCGATGAAATCATGCAACGGGCAGAAGAATCC
>LXNJ01002294.1_pt1 | contig 10606 bp, 8 predicted proteins | sample 809081 | NCBI WGS metagenome assembly LXNJ01 (sample SAMN04870510, study PRJNA318959) | sponge metagenome | biome: sponge; feature: marine sponge reef; material: water | host: Petrosia ficiformis | place: Greece: Milos, Mediterranean Sea | collected 2013-05-29 | depth 5-7 m
CCGAAAACGCCCCGTTGGAGGAGTGGCTCGCCCAGGAGAAGCCGGAGGACGTCCTGGAACCGGGCTTGCCGATCATCGATCCCCACCACCATCTGTGGGACATGCGGGGGACGGATGCGCCCTGGGAGCAGAAGGTCTACTTCTGCGAGGAGATGTCCGACGAAATCCGCACCTCCGGCCACAACGTCGCGCAGACGGTGTTCGCCCAGTGCGGCGCGTTCTACCGCGCCGATGGCCCGGAGGAGATGCGCTGCGTCGGCGAGACGGAGTTCGTTCACGGCGTCGCCGCGATGAGCCGATCCGGGAAGTACGGCAGCATGCGGCTGTGCACGGGGATCTTCAGCGCGGCGGATCTCCGCCTCGGCAAGGGTGTGGAGCCGGTGCTGGAGGCGCACCTCGCCGCGTCACCCAACTTCCGCGGCGTCCGCACCCCCTTTCCCTCGGATCTCAACGCCCCATTCCAGGAAGGCTACGCGCTCTTGGCCAAGTACGACCTGAGCTTCGACAACTACTCGCCCGACTACGAGCGTCTGCCCACGCTTGCGAAGCTCGCGGCGGCACATCCCGAAGTGCCGATCATCGTCAACCACCTGGGCGGCAAGATCGATCCCGACGCGGATCCGGAGACCGTTTCCCGTTGGCGGGAGTGCATCGACTCGATCGCCGGCTGTGCCAACGCCGTCATCAAGTGTGGCGGCGCCCAGCAACGGGTCGGCTTGGCCTGGGAGCCCCCGTTCCACATGCACCAGCGCGACGAAGGCCCCCTGGGGTCCGAGGCACTGTGCGAACTGCTCTTTCCGTACTACCGCTACGTCATCGAGGCCTTCGGCCCGGACCGCTGCATGTTCGAAAGCAACTTTCCGGTGGACAAGGAATCGGTTTCCTACCGCACCCTGTGGAACCTGATGAAACGCATCGCCCGAAAGATGGGCCTCAGCGAAACGGAAAAGACATCGATCTTCAGCGGCACCGCCGCACGGGTCTACCGCCTGCCGTACGCCTAGGGAAGCTCTGAACAAGAGCTTCCCTAGCTCCCTAGCGCGGCTCAAGGACGTGCCGCCAAATTCGGTGGCGCAAGCCACTGAATTTGTGAGCAAAACAAAACCACGCTTTTGTTTTGCTCCTGATCAAGCCCATGGACGGGCTTGATCGGAGGTTACTTAGCGCGGCGGGTGCCTACTCGGGGACCCAGCCCGTCCCCGACGATGCTCGGCGCTGGCGGCATTCTCACGTTGGGCCAAGCGAACTCGCACACGTCCAATGGCGATACGCTTACGGTGATTCGTTGACCACGGGTGTATGGTTCAGTCCATCGCTGCACACGTAGGCGTTGGCCGTCGCCGCCGGATTCGCTCTCAGGGGATTCGTCTCTTCGGCAAACGTAGGAAGTAACAACCATGGCACTGGAAGTCCTCGCCCTTAGCATCACGCAGATCACCGCCATCGTCGCAATGGGGTTTTTCCTCTGGCACGTCTTCAGTAAGCGATTCGATGCAATCGACTCTCGCTTCGAGAAGGTGGACGAGCGCTTCGAGAAGGTGGACGAGCGCTTCGAGAAGGTGGACGAGCGCTTCGAGAAGGTGCACGAACGGTTCGAAAAGATGGACGAACGGTTCGAGAGGGTCGACCAGAGATTCGACAAGCTCGCGGCCGACATGGCTGGGCGGATGAGCGAATTGGCGAAGGACCACCAGAGCCTTGCCCGAGAGCTGTCGGAGTTTCGCGGCGAAGTACGCGGGCGGCTGGACGCGCTTTTGTCTCGACACGCGGCCGACACCTGACCTGCGTTCACCTGCGTTACTCCCGAAGCCGGGAAAACCGCGAACCCCGTCGATGACCCAAGACACGTTCTACACCGACCACTGGCGCCAGATCGACGACGAACGCGTGGCCCGCTACGAACGCATGTTCGTGTGGCGCGAGGGACACGCAACCTTGCTCGCCCCCCTCGATCTCCGCGCCGGATCCCGGGTGTTGGACTATGGCTGCGGGCCCGGTTTCGTCGCCGAGGGAATGGCGGGGATCGTCGGCGCCACCGGTCGCATCTTCGGCGTTGATCTCAACGCCCGTTTCGTCGAGAACGCGTCGAGACGCAATTCGGAGTCGGAGATTGTGTCCTTCCACCAGGTCGACGGAAACCGCATTCCCCTTGCCGACGCCTGCGTGGATCGCCTCTTGTGCAAGAACGTCCTCGAGTACGTCCCCGACGTCCAGGCCACGCTCGCCGAGTTCCGGCGCGTTCTCGAGCCGGGCGGTCGTCTGCTCCTGATCGACAGCGACTGGGGCTTCGTCGCCGTCGAGCCCTGGGGCAGGGAGCGCACGAAACGCTTCTTCGACGCCGCGGCGCCGGCGTTCAGGGAACCGGAGATCGGTCGGAAGCTGCGCTCCCACCTGCTCGATGCCGGATTCGACCACGTCGATGTCCGCGTGCAGGCGGGGGTCGACATCGAGGGCGGCAGCCTGCTCGTGCTTCGCAACATGGCGAGCTATGGGGGTGAGTTCGACTCGATGCCCGCCGCCGAGATCGACGCGATGCTTGACGAAGCGGCAGCGGCCGTCGACGACAACCGCTACCTGTTCTGCCTGCCGCAGTTTCTCGCGACGGGAGTCAGGCCTTAGGTCAGCCGCCGGATAGCTGTTCCCGGCCTGCAGTCGGAGATTTCGCCAGTCACCTATTCGGGTGACTCGTCGCGTTCCTCGGCATCCGTCGATGCGCCGAGTGTCACTCCACCGCAGGCTTCACAAGCTTGTAGAGCACACGGTCGGTTTTGCCGCGGATCGCCTCTTCGAAAACGTTGGTCGTGCGGTCGTCGTCGGGGTTGCGGAGCATGTCCGACGACGTGACCTCGAAGCCTGCCGCTTCGATGATCGGCCAAGCCGTTGCATGGTTCAGCCGGTGCAGCGTGTTGTTGTCCTTGTCGGCATCACCGTAGTGATCGATGAGGCCGAGCACGCCGCCCGGTTTCAGCAACGTCTTCACCGCCGCCAGGAAGTCGACCGCCGCTTGGTCACCGCCCATGTTGTGCACATCGTGGAAGTTGAGCGCGGTCAACGCGGCATCCAGCGTGCCGGCGGGGATACCGGTGTCCTGGAGGTCGCGGTCGACGCGCTCGACGTTCGCCAAGCGACCGTCCGCCAGGCGCGTGGCCATGGCCTTGTCGTAGTAGCCGTCGCGGAACTGCATGAACATCGGCGGGTTCTGTGCATAGACCTTGCCTTCCGGCCCGACGGCAATGGACAACACCTCGGTATACCAGCCACCCGAAGCGACCAGGTCCATGACGGCCATGCCGGAACCAATGCCCAGCCAGGCCAACACCTCGGCCGGTTTGCGTCCGGCATCGCGCGCCCGGTCTTCCGCGGAACGGCTTTCTGCAGCCAGGGCGGCCGCCAAGTCGGCTTGGGCCGTCGTGGGTATCGCCACAGTCGTCAACACGATCACGGCGCACAGGTATCGGACTTTCATCCCATTGTTCCCCTTTGGTGGGTCAAAGGCGGCGTACCGTAGCACGTCCGTTCATACGCGGGCTCGGCGGCGTCCGTGATTCCGGATTCGGACACTCGCGACTTCCGTTCCTGCCTCGCTCGGCGAATCGCCCGCCATGGAACAACCCCGCCGGATCACATAGGCTCACTCGGTAAACAGTTGATGGAAGACACCATCGAGCCAACAGACAGCGCCCTGACGGACGAGGACAAGTTCCTGTTCGATCTGCGCGGCTTCATCATCGTCCGCGATGTATTGAGCGTCGCCGAGTGCGACGACCTCGTCCGACTCGCCGACGACGTCTGGCCACGGCAGCCGGAGGACGGGCCGTACCGACGGTTCAACGGCATCTCGTCCTGGGGGCAGCGATTCGTCGATCTCATGGATCACGACAAGCTGCTGCCGTATCTCGTGGAGCTAGTCGGCAGCCGGCTGCGCATCGACCACGACTATTGCATCTTCATGCGCAAGGGAGCAGGTTCGCACACGCTTCACGGCGGTCCTTGGCGGTACGAATCGGACCACTGGTACCGCTACCACGACGGCGTGATGCGCAACGGTCTCACCGTGGCCACCTGGAACCTCACCGACGTCGGACCCGGCGACGGCGGCTTCGTCTGCGTTCCCGGTAGCCACAAGTCGAATTTCCTCCAGCACATGCCGAGAGACGTCGCGCGGTTCGAGCGCCGGGAGGACTGGGTCGTGCAGCCCGCCATGGCCGCCGGCGACGTGCTGATCTTCACCGAGGCGCTGATCCACGGCACCGCCGTGTGGGACGCCGACCATGAACGCCGCACGTTTCTGTACAAGTACAGCCCGCCCCATTCGACCTGGGCCAGGCGGCCCTACGATCCCGCGGACTTCCCCGAGGCAACGGATCGACAACGACGACTCATGGCACCGCCGTCGGTCGAAGCCCATCCGAGGGTGATGGACGCCTGATCAGCACCCAGGAGTCACAACGAGGGTCGACACGCTGCCCTGGTTCGCCGACGACGCGACCGGCATCGCGTATGATCGGATGGTCGACCAACCATCGGTCTGGTCGTCGCGATCACGGTTGTGGCGATCGTCGCGGCATGATCGGCCGTGCCCATTCAAGCAGTCGCCAGGAGACGAGCAGGCAGCTGGCCGGCAGGACGGGAAGGCTCTATGGAACACCGTAACTTCGGCGATACCGACCTCAGCTGCTCGGTGGTTGGTTTCGGCACTTGGGAAATGGGTGGCACCCAATACGGCGACATCGACCTCAAGGCGGCCGTCCGCGCGGTCGAGATGGCCGTCGACCACGGCATCACCCTCTTCGATACCGCCGAGGTCTATGGCCCGTTCACGTCCGAGGAGTTGCTTGCCAAGGGTTTGGGCGCGCGCCGCAAGGACGTCGTCGTGGTCACCAAGGTCGGATTCGCCTATCGGGACGACGACACCCGCGGTCGGGATGCCGTTACGGGTCGCGATGCCTCGCCCGCCAACATCACGGTCCACGCCGAGGATTGCCTGCGTCGCCTGGACACCGACTACATCGACCTGCTGCTGATCCACTGGCCGGATCACAAGACGCCCCACGACGACACGATCGGCGCACTCGAGGCGCTAAAGAACGCCGGGAAGATCCGTCACTACGGCGTCTCCAACTACGACGTGCCGATGATGCGCGAATGCGAACAGCACGGGCATCTGACCGCCAACCAGGTCGGCTATCACCTGTTCGATCGTCGAATGGAGACCCGCGTGCTGCCGTTCTGCGGCGAGGCTGGCATCGGCTTCATGTCTTACGGCAGCCTCGGCTTCGGGCTGTTGACGGGTGCGATGACGCCCGAGACGACCTTCGTGGACTGGGATTGGCGCAGCGCGGGCAAGGCATTCGGACTGCCGCTTTTCGAGGGCGAGCACTTTCGCGCGGAGCTTCTCGTCGTCGACGAACTCAAGGCCTTCGCCGCCGACCACGGCAAGTCCGTCGCCCAACTGGCCATCGCCTGGGTACTGGGCAACCCGGCGCTGACGGTCGCCCTGGTCGGCATGCGAAACGAACGAGAACTCGAAGAAAACACTGCGGCGGCGGACTGGCAATTGAGCGACGACGATCGGAGCGCCATCGACCGGATCTTCGAGGAGGAAGGCGTCCCGACCTACGTGGGTGAACCCCAGGCGAGATGATGGTCGACAAGCGACACCAGGACGATCATCGTCTTGTTCACATCACTCCATCGGGCCACCGATGCCGCCACCGACTATCAAGGCAGACACGTAGGCACTGTTGAGTCATCCTCGACGCATGGTGGTCACCCGACCGTAGGTCAGCGTCCGCCACAGCCATTCCATCGGACCGAAGCGATAACGCGTCATCCACCATACGCTGAACGCGATCTGAAAGGCCCAGATGCCGGCGACCACGAAGTAGAGCTGATAGCGCTGCAACTCGTTCCACCAGCCAAGGCCGATGTCGTGGAAGATGAACAGGCAGATAACGCTTTGCATCAGATAGTTCGTGAGTGCCATGCGTCCCACTGCGGCGAGCGCATGTCGCGCCGCGCCCAGCATTGCGCGCTGACAGATCAACATCACCAGGCCCAGGAAACCCAGCGCCAAGCCCAGGCGACCGATGTCGTACAGCGGCGATGAGAACTGCTGCATCCACTGTAGGCCGAAATCCGTCGCGATGCGGACGCCGAGTTCGGTCAAGTTCACCGACAGGCCGACGGCGGCGCCGACGGCCGTCAACCGGACGTAGAACCGCCGACTGCGCTTGGCCTGCAGGATGCCGGCCTTGTACAGGCCCATGCCGATCAACATGCCGGCCAGCGCGTCCCAGAACGTCAGCACCGGCAGGACCTCCCTGTACTGGTAGAACAAACCGTCGGCGTTGGCCGCAAGGGACTCGGGATAGCTCCCTTGCCGGACAAGCGCCTCGCGCGCCCGTTCTTCGGCGGGCGGATCGACAGTGTGCTCGACGGCCACCCACTGGTTCAGCAATGCGCGGTCGAAGGCGCTCGGCTCCGCGCCGGCGGCGATACTGGCGTTGACCTCTGCGGCTTGCTCCGAGAGCCACGACAGGCCGAAGCAAAAGGCGCTGTAGATGATCGCAAGATATGCCAGTGCCACGCCTGCCCCCGCGTAGAGTCGCCGCGGCGTCCAATCCCGCACCAGGTAGAGCACCAGTCCCGCCAAGGCGTAGGGCACCAGTATGTCGCCGGGCCAGAGCAGCACGAAGGCGTTGAACAAGCCAAACAACAGCAGCAGCAATTGGCGGCGGTAGTACGGCCCCGCGGTTTTTGTCGCGGCAAAGATCACCACGCCCGCGCCGAACAGCATCGAGAACAGCGTGCGCAGCACGCCCTCGAACAACACGTCCACGGTAACGTAGACGGCGAAGTTCACGCCTCCCGTGGCACCGTCCGCGCTGGGCGTGAGGTAGGACAGAAAAGGCAGTCCGAAGCCAATGATGTTCAGCAACAGGATGCCAAGCAGAGCGAAGCCGCGCAGCACGTCCAGGGCTTCGATTCGGTCCCGTTCCGCAATCGGTGCCGGGCTTCGCGGCTGTTCTAGGGTCACGGTGTCCCCCGGCGCATTTGGTCGCCGCAAGCATACACGGCGGCATACCCCTCAATGCCCGAGCGCCGAACGGCGTTGGTCACCAGCAAAACCGTCGGGGCGGAGCGTTGCCAAACAGAAAAAACTATTTCGCCAGCTGGTGTGAATCCCTTCGCTTCCACCGTAGTACAAACGGATTTCGTCCTCTAGGAAGACCGGCTCACCATGAACCGCTTCTACGAGAACAGGGCATCTACTCGTCGGTGCGCAGTGCCACGGAGCAGGATGCCTTGGCGCAGATGACCGAGTGGACCTACAGCTTCGGCGAGGCGATTCGGGAAGGCGGCCTGACTAGTCCAAAAAGACCGATAACCAGCTGTCGCTCCTTGCCAGTGGCCCGCTGCCGGGTTTTCCTGGAATCGCCTTACGGCAGTCGGGGCCAACGAAGCGTAGCGCCAGGCTGCGCCGGGTAGAAGCCGCCCCGGTCTGACCACCGCCGTGCAGAGCACCGAAGTGGAACAGCACGGCGTCGCCAGGCTGGCAGGCGAACGAGACAACATCGTAGTTGTCGCGATTGCCCTCGACCTCCGGGATCGGTGCCGACCCGGGAGGCCCGTAGACGGAGTCGTAGACCGGTCCAAGATGCGACCCCCTGACGAGCTCCAGGCTCTCTTCTGCCGACACAGGGTCCAGCGACATCCAGATCGTTACCGCATCCATGCCCTCAACGCGGGCGTCCGAAATGTCCTGGTGCCAGCTCGTACGGGGCGAGTTGGGTTCCTTCAGAAAGACCTGCTCCGCCATACACCAAGCGGTCCGGGTCCCGAACGTTGCCGCAACGATGGACTCGATGCCAGGCAGACGGATGACCTCCGCGAGTCGGGCGCGATTCGCCGGGTTGCCAACATCCTGATAGCTGAACCCTGGTTCGCGGTCCGGAAGTGCCCGCGCCGCGTCAACGCCCGGCGCTCGATCCATTCCGTCCGTGTAGAAACGCGTGGCCGCGGGACCGGGATGGTCGATGCAGAACTGCCAGAATTCCTCCAGCCGGGCCACTTCGCCCGGGGAGAATGCGCCGGGTACGTGGACGACGCCGTCGCGGCGAAACCGGTCCTGTAGATCAGTCATTAGCATACGAGTTCTCCTGAATGCTGAAGCCTAACGGGAGAGGCAGGCGGATATGACGTCGGCTGCCCTCGAGCTTCGCGTGCACTACGGGCATCCCAACGAGGTGCATGCCGGGTCGCCGCGTATTCTCATTCCGAGGGGCCAAGGTGAAGCTCAACATACCTCTGGTAGGCCTCGTGCGTGCTTGCATCGACAGTCCGGCCGTTCTCGACGAAAATGACTCGATCGGCATCTCGAATCGTGGTCAGCCGGTGTGCGATCACGATCAACAGGCGGCGATGTCGTTCGCGTTGAAGGCCGGCAACGAGCGCGTTTTCGGTCTCGGGGTCGAGCGCGGCGGTGGGCTCGTCGAGGATCAGAACCGGCGCTTCGCTCACGAGCCCGCGCGCGATGGCGATACGCTGCTTTTGTCCAACGGACAGTCTTGCGCCGCCCTGACCGAGTCGCGTAGCCAACCCTTGCGGGAGCGCCCGGACAAAGTCGAGTGCGCCTACGGACGCGAGTGCGGCTTCGATTTTCGGATCGCCCGCTTGCCGATTGCCCATCGCAACGTTGGCGCGCACCGTATCGTCGAACACGATCGGCTCCTGGAACACGAAGGCGACGTTCTGCCGAATCGACTCGAGAGAGAGGGTGTTCAAATCCATACCGTCGAGGGTCACTCGGCCCGCTTCGGGCTTGACAAAACCAGGGAGCAGATAGGCGAGTGTGGTCTTGCCGGCGCCGGTAGGCCCGACGAGTGCGATCATCTCCCCGACCCGGCCTTCGAGGTTCACATCCGTCAGCGCACGCGTCCCATCCGCGTAGCTGAATGAGACGTTTTCCACCGCCATGTGAGTGGCTGGCTGGCGAAGCGTCTGCTGACCGTGCGCGTCACTATCGACCGTTGAGTCGAGCAGGTCGAACACACGCTTCATGCCGGCAACGCTGTTCTGGAGATTGAACCACATGGCGCCAAGCGCCCCGGCATTGGTGGCGAACTGAAAGAAAAAGCCATAGATGACCACGTAGTCGCCCGCCGCCATGCGGTCGTCGAGGAGCGCGTCGGTGATCTCGAAGAACAGGTAGAAGGCCAGCGCGAACGGCACGACGCCGCCGAGGGCTACGGCCAAGAGGTTCAATATCTCGAACAAACGAAATCGCTTGAAGGAAGCGTCGCTGTCTTTGCTGAAGGAAGCGATCTGCCGATCGTTGGCACCGAGGGCTTGCACCGCAGTAATGTTGCTCATGCCTTCCTCGACGGTCGCGGTCGTCGCGGCCCCCGCCTCGCGCGACGCGATGGACCGTCTGCGCGCCGTCCCCGTCATCAACAACGTCATGACCAGCACGATCGGCCCCGCCAGCCAAGCAACGACAACAAGCGACGGCACGGCAGAAAAGCTGTATTGCGTCGTCCACAGGATGACCGCCAGCGAATAGAGGCTAACCAGTGGCGTCACGAGAATGTCGTAACAGACTCGGGAGATCGACGGCGTGTCGTACATCACTCGATACACGGCATCGCCGATGCTGGCGTCTGTGAACCGCACCATGGGCTGCGCCAGCAGGCGACCATAGAGGCGGCCGCGAAGATCGTGGTTGATGCCGTGGGTGGTCCGCAGCTGGTAGCGGTACTCGAACAAACCCAGTAACCCGCCGACGCTGCTGTTCGAGACGTTGGCCAGATTCTCGCTGCGCGTCGCCGTATCCATCCCTTCCGCCAGCTCGCCCTGGACGGAATCTCTCGCACCCAGAGAAGCGCCGATCAGAACCATGCCTACGATGCTGATGGCAACGACAGCCGCTACGATCCCGATTGGGCTCAAACCCTCGAGCAGGCTGACCAGCGGCTCCACGTAGGGGGGGTAGGGGGTCGGGGATGCGCCGATGGGTAAGTCCATCACCACGTGATCGACCAGCATTTTCGAAGGCCATGGCAGGGCGAGCGCCACGGAGACGCCGATCAAGCTCAGTACTAGTTTGACGAATACCTGGGGCAGGTACGGTGTGACGAAGGTCAGCGACCGGCGCAACAAGGACAGGGTCTCCCATGCCCCGATGTCCGGCCCACCAGCGCCTCGCCTGCCGTCATTCATCCGACGACCCCGGCCCAGGCTGGACCCCGATTTCGGCCTCGATGAAAGCGCGATAGGCGTCGTTGCCCGCGATTAGCTCGTCGTGCGTGCCGGACCCCAAAACCCGCCCATCCCTCAGATAGACGATCTGGTCGGCCCGGCGGATGGTGGAAAGGCGGTGCGTGATGAGGAAGGTGCAACGCCGCTCCCCCCAGGCTTTGAGGCTGTCGAGTACGCGCTGTTCGGTCAGGGCATCGAGCGCGGCGGTCGGTTCATCGAGTATCAGTATCGGGGCATCCTTGACGATGGCGCGAGCGATGACGATGCGTTGCCGTTGGCCGGTCGAGAGCTTCGTCGCGCGTTCCCCGAGCGGCGTGTCGTAGGCTTCGGCGAGCGCTTCGATGAA
>LXNJ01002295.1_pt1 | contig 10606 bp, 9 predicted proteins | sample 809081 | NCBI WGS metagenome assembly LXNJ01 (sample SAMN04870510, study PRJNA318959) | sponge metagenome | biome: sponge; feature: marine sponge reef; material: water | host: Petrosia ficiformis | place: Greece: Milos, Mediterranean Sea | collected 2013-05-29 | depth 5-7 m
CCGATTCCCATCCTCGTCTACCAGGTACCGCTGCGGCTCAGCACGATCGAGTTTCCGACCTCGGTGGTCGCCGAGCTCTCCACGCTGCCGAACGTGGTCGGGATCAAGGACTCCCGGGGCGATCTCGGGAAGGCGACCGAGCTCGTCTCCGCCTGCGGCGACGGCTTCCAGGTGCTCGTCGGCTCGGGAAGCATCCTCCTCCCCGCCCTGAAGGCGGGAGCGGTAGGCGGCATCGTGGCGGTCGGGGCCTTCGCACCGGTCTTGGCCGCAGCCGTCTCCAACTCCTTCCGGACCGGCGGTCTCGAAGAGGCGGAGCGCGCGCAGGCCTTGGTCACCGCCTTGCACGATGCGGTCGTGGCAGGTATGGGCGTACCGGGGGTGAAGGCCGCTCTCGACCTTGTGGGCATGGTCGGGGGAGCGCCCCGACGTCCGCTCGGACCGCTCGCCACACCGCGCAAGGTGGCGCTGAACGCTCTGCTCGAGGCCGCCGGGGTCGTCGGGCGCACTGTCGGATCGAGAGCGTGATCGGTCCCTGCGTGGTGGTCGTGGGCGGGCAGTGGGGCGACGAAGGCAAGGGCAAGATCGTGGACGTGCTTGCCGAGGACGCCGCCGTCGTCGCTCGCTACCAGGGCGGCGCCAACGCCGGCCACACCGTCCAAGTGGATGACGCCGAGTTCATACTGCATCAGATTCCGTCGGGCGTTCTCCATCCCGACACCCGCTGCCTGTTGGGAAACGGAGTCGTCCTGGATCCGGTCGAGTTCCTGAAGGAGTACGACGGGGTGGTCGGACGGGGCATAGACCTGTCCGAGAGGGTCGGGGTCAGCAGACGAGCCCACCTTCTGCTTCCTTACCACCGAGCTCTAGACCACGCTTCCGAGGAGTCGGCGAGCACGCCCATAGGCACGACCGGCCGGGGGATCGGCCCGGCCTACGAGGACAAGGCGGGACGTCGCGGCGTTCGTGTGGCCGACCTCGCCAACCCCTCGCGGCTGCGCGAGCGGGTGGGAATGGCGCTCGAACGCGCTGTCGGCAGAATCGCTCGTTCAGGCGTCGACGTGTCCGGCCTTCGCCGCCGGTTGGAGGAAGAGACCGAGGCCGCTCTCGCGCTGACGCCGCGCCTGCTGGAGCTTGCCACCGACGTAGGGCCGGAGATCACGTCCACGCTCGACGCGGGCGGGCGGGTTCTGCTCGAAGGGGCTCAAGGCACCGCGCTCGACCTCGATCACGGCACCTACCCGTTCGTCACCTCGTCCAGCACGACGGCCGGCGGAGCCACCACCGGCGCCGGCATCGGTCCCACCTCGATCACCGACGTGGTCGGGATCGTCAAGGCTTACACGAGCCGGGTGGGCGAGGGCCCGCTTCCGTCCGCCTTCGATCCCGAGATGGACGAACGGGTGCGGAAGCTGGGAGGCGAGTGGGGAGCGACCACCGGACGCCCCCGGCGTTGCGGCTGGTTCGACTCGGTCATCACCCGACATTCGGCGCAGGTCAATGGTCTTACCGGCCTGGCGGTCACCAAGTTGGACGTGCTCGACACCTTGAGCCAGCTCCGGATCGTGACCGCCTACCGCATGGCGACTGGCGAGGTCGTCGATAGCTTTCCCGCAGACACCTGGGCGCTCGGTACCGTGGAGCCGGTGTTCGAGACCCTCCCGGGCTGGCAGGCGCCCACGAGCGGGGCGAGACGGCTGGACGAACTGCCTACCCGCGCCCGCGCATATCTGCGCCGGCTGGAAGAGCTTACCGGCGCGCCGGTGCGGATGGTGTCGGTGGGAGCTCGCAGGTCGCAGATCATTTACGTGGAGTAGCCTCCGTGTTCGATCACCTCGGAGACAGGATCGACGGTGCGCTCAAGCGCCTGCGCGGCCGGGGCGTGCTCAACGAGCGGATGGTGGACGAAGGGCTCAGGGATCTGCGACGGGCGCTCCTGGAGGCGGACGTCAACTTCAGGGTCGCCAAGGACTTTCTGGCGAAGGTCAGGGAGAGGGCCGTCGGGCGCGAAGTGATGAAGGCCGTCCGTCCCGGTCAGCAGCTCGTCAAGATCGTCCACGACGAACTCGCCGCCCTCATGGGTTCGGGTGAAGTCGAGCTAGTCCGGGCGAAACGCGGTCCCACCGTAATTCTGCTGGTGGGGCTCCAAGGCTCCGGCAAGACCACGAGCGCAGCCAAGCTGGCGCACCACGTGGCGGTCCGGGAGGGACGAGGGGCTTCCAGGTCGGCATCGGTCCTGCTTGCGGGATGCGATCTTCAACGTCCGGCGGCGATCGAGCAGCTGAAGACCCTTGCGGGCCGGGTGGGGGCGTCATTCACTGCCGGCGAAGCCGGTGGAGACCCGGTGGCCGCCGCGAAGCTGGCTCGGCGCGAGGCGCGCGACAGCGATTACCTCATCGTGGATGCGGCCGGCAGGCTCCAGTTCGACGACGCCCTCATGACCGAGCTCGAAGCGATCCGCGACGCCGTTCGACCGCACGAGACCCTCCTGGTCGCCGACGCGATGACGGGGCAGGAGGCGGTCGGGATCGCGAAGGGCTTCAACGAGCGGGTGGGTATCACCGGCGTCCTCCTCACCAAGCTCGACGGCGACTCCCGCGGCGGAGCGGCTCTCTCCATACTCGGCGTCACCGGGAGGCCGATCAAGTTCGTCGGAGTCGGGGAGGCGATCTCCGACCTCGAGCGCGCCGACCCCAGGAGACTGGCGGGCCGCATTCTCCGCCAGGGCGACGTGGTGGGGCTGGTGGAGCGGGCTCAGGCGGCCATCGACGAAAAGGAGTCGCGCGCCTTCGAGGAAAAACTGAAGAAAGGAGGTCGCTTCACCCTCCAGGACATGCTCTCGGCCATGCAGCAGGTGCAGCGCATGGGTCCCCTGGACCAAGTGCTCAAGCTGGTTCCCGGCGCTTCGCGCATGAAGATCCCCGGCAAGGACGTCGATCCGAAACGCATGAAGCATGTCGAGGCCATCATCCTCTCCATGACGCCGGAGGAACGTGCCCGTCCGGAGATTATCGACGCATCCAGGAGGGTACGGATCTCGCGCGGAAGCGGAAGACCTGTGGCCGAGCTCAACCGACTGCTCAAGCAGTATCGGCAGATGAATAAGATGATGCCGCTGATGATGAGGTCGGTCGGCAAGCCGGGCGGCCCGAGGATTCCGGGTGCGGGAAGATTGCTGGGGGGAAATTAGTCGGAGCGAGTTCGGCGCTGCGAGTCTCTCGCGTACCGTCCGTTCGTTGCCGCGTTATATTTCACCATGCCAACCAGAATACGTCTCCGGCGCATGGGCCGGAAGAAGAAGGCTCACTACCGGGTCGTGGTAGCCGACGGCGCCTCTCCCAGGGACGGCCGCTTCGTCGAGACCTTGGGTTACTACAAGCCGCTTTCGCATCCTGCGCGACTCGTCATCGACCTCGACGCCGTCGACTCCTGGATGGAGCGGGGGGCGCAGCCGTCCAATACGGTGCGTTCCCTCATCCGCAAGGCCCGCAAAGGAGGCGACGGTATTGTGGCGGTGGGCGAGCCGCAGAGAAACGTCGAGTCCGAGGCCGAGAGCCAGGAGCGCGAAGGCACCAAGGCCGAGATGCTGGCGGAGGAGGCTGCCGCCCGGGCGGCCGAGGCCTGATACTTACGGCCGCGAGGCCGACCGGCCCGGTTCGACTCGGTGTTCCCGATTGTCGGCTCCGGCCTCGACGGGAAAACCGACCTTGACGGATAGCCCGACCCGGCTGATCGTCGGGCGGATCGGACGGCCGCACGGCACTCGCGGAGCGGTCGTGGTCCATCCGCTCACGGACCGGCCTGACTGGGTATATCGCCAAGGGTTCGAACTCACCGCCTCGGCGAACGAGAACTCGGCCGAAGACTTGCGGCGTCTGGTCGTGGGAGAGGTGAAACCGGCCAACAAGGGCCTGATAGTGCATTTCGCCGGAGTCCGAGATCGGAACGAGGCCTCCCGACTCAAGCACCTGTTGCTCTTCGCTCCGCTCGAGGCTCTGGCTCCCCTCGAGGAAGGCGAGTTCTTCCATTTCGAGCTTGTGGGGCTCGAGGTGGTCACCCGTACGGGAGAACGAGTGGGCCGTGTCGAGGACCTGCTCGATGTCGGTGAGAGCAAGCTGTTGCAGGTCGGGACAGGCAGCAGGCCCTGCCTGGTGCCTTATCGACCGGAATTCGTAGTGGAGGTGGATCTCGATGAGAATCGAATGGTGATCGCTCCTCCCGAAGGTCTCCTGGAGCTGTAAGGGCCGGTGGACAAACCGCCTGGGGCGGCAAGGCGCGGCCTGCGGATGCGCATCAACCTGGTCACGCTCTTCCCGGAGTACTTCACCGCGCCCCTCTCGCTCTCGATCCTCGGGCGCGCGGCGGCGGCGGGACTGGTCAGCTACCGTGTGCTCGATCTCCGGGAGTACGCCAGGGATCGGCACCGGACCGCGGACGACCTTCCCTACGGCGGAGGGGCCGGCATGGTGCTCAAGCCCGAGCCTTTCTTCCGGGCGGTCGACGAGATCGGACAGGCCGGCGCCGTCGTCCTCCTTTCGGCGCGCGGCAGGCATTTCAGCCACGACGACGCCGTGCGGCTATCGGTCCGACCCGACCTCACCCTGCTCTGCGGGCACTACAAGGACGTGGATCAGCGAGTGGCCGATCACCTGGCGACCGAGGAGCTCAGCGTGGGCGACTTCGTGCTCTCGGGAGGCGAGCCTGCGGCCCTGGCCGTGGTCGACGCCGTGGTCAGACTCATTCCCGGAGCCCTGGGGGATCACGAGGCCGCCTCGACCGATTCCTTCTACGACCGAGGCGGGCTCAGCGCCCCCTCGTACACCCGGCCTCCATCCTATCGCGGTCACGAGGTGCCCGCCGTTCTGCGTTCGGGGGACCACAAGCGCATCGCGCACTGGCGGGCCGAGCAGGCCGAACGTCTGAATCGGGAAAGAGGCGTGGACCGAGCCCGGCCCCGGGATCCGTCCACGGGACGGCGATCGGGCGGTTCGTGAGGACGCGCAGACGCGTCGGCACTGTACATGCTCAGCCGCTCAGCCTATATTTCAAGGCTAACCGTCAAACGAAACCCGCCTTGGCCGCGCACCGCCATGCCCAACGTTATCAGAGATTTCGAGCTGCAGAACCTGAGGGACGATCTGCCCGAGTTCCATCCGGGCGACACGGTCCGCGTTCTCTACCGCGTGCGGGAAGGAACCAAGGAGCGTCTCCAGCCTTACGAGGGCGTCTGCATCGCCCGCAAGCACGGAGGTCTGGACGAGACCTTCACTGTCCGCAAGGTCTCCGGTGGCGTCGGCGTCGAGCGTATCTTCCCGCTCCAGGCCCCCACGGTGGCCGGCATCGAGGTGATTCGCAGAGGTCGGGTAAGGCGGGCCAAGCTCTATTATCTGCGCGGTCGTCGAGGCAAGTCGGCGCGGATTCCGGAGAAGCGCGTCCGTCGGTAAGGTCCGGGTCGAGGCAGGCGGCCGCAACGGCGTAGACCGCCGGGTCGGCGACCGGTCGCGGTCTGCGAATTTTCCGTCCGCTGCGGGTGCGGCGCTCGAGTACGAGCGCGCTTTCTGGGCATACGGCATCCCTGTCGTCGGTATCGACGAAGTCGGTCGCGGACCCTTGGCCGGACCCGTCGTGGCCAGCGCCGTAGTCCTGTCGGATGGAGAGCCCGTCGAAGGAGTGGCCGACTCGAAACGGCTTGCTCCAGCGGAGCGGGAGGAGTGCTACCGCCGCATCGTGGAATGGGCGGAAGTCGTTGGGACCGGAGCGGCGTCCGCCGAGGAGATAGATCGTCGCAACATTCTCAACGCCACCGCTCTCGCCATGAAGCGGGCGCTCGCACGGGTTCCGGTGGGGCAACCCCGCCACGTGGTCGTGGACGGCCTTCCCATGAAGCGCTTAAGGCTTCCGCACGATGCGGTCGTCAAGGGTGACGCTCTCGTGCACTCGATCTCCTGCGCCTCCGTCGTGGCCAAGGTGACGCGCGATCGGCTGATGAGGCGTCTTGCCCGGAGGTACCCCGGCTACGGATGGTCGCGCAACATGGGATACGGCACCCGGGAGCACCGAGCGGCCCTGCTGGAGTTGGGACCGACCCCGCATCATCGCCGAAGCTTCCTTCGCAACCAGCTCCGCTTGAAAATCTGAACGGTCGGAGGCGGCCGCCGGACTTACCGAGTCCTCCCGCATCTCTGTCGCACCCCTCCTGAAGTGAGGCTCCCGGTTCTATCTTTCTTCGGCCCGGTAGCTCAGTTGGTAGAGCAGCGGACTTTTAATCCGTCGGTCCTGGGTTCGAGCCCCAGCCGGGTCATCACCATATCGAGGCTCCCGATGTCCCACTTGAGAACCCCGACCCTAGCGGCATTTGTTCTGTTCGGTACTGTTGCCGCCTGCCAACCCGAAGCTGAGCCGACCGTCCACGATCTCGTGCTGGCCGGCGGTCGAGTGATGGACCCGGAGTCAGGAGCCGACTCGGTGCTGAACGTGGGAATTCGAGACGGCGTGGTGGTGTCGGTCACCGCAGACACCCTTCTGGGCGAGGAGGTGATGGACGTCTCCGGCCTCGTGGTCGCGCCGGGCTTCATCGACCTCCACGCGCACGGGCAGGACCAGTTCTCCCGCGACCTTCAGGTGCGTGACGGTGTCACCACGGCCCTCGAGCTCGAGAGCGGCGGCTATCCGATAGAAGAGTGGTACGCGGAGCGGCAGGATTGGCGCATCAACCACGGGGCGTCGGCAAGCTACTCGGAGGCGCGCCGTCTGGCCTTCGACAGCGCGGCCGGCGAGACCATCTACGGGCGGGCCGACGAGGCGCGGGTGGCCGAGATCCAGCGTCACCTGGAAGCCGAACTCTCGCGCGGCGCCCTAGGGGTGGGCCTCGGTCTCCAGTACCTGCCCGGAGCGGGGCGTCCCGAGATATTCCGCATGTTCCAGACCGCAGCGGAGCACGGTGTGACCGTTTTCGTTCATGTGAGATATTCGGGGGTGCTGGAGCCCACGAGCGCCATCGCAGCCGTGCAGGAGATGGTCGGCAACGCGGCCGGTACGGGGGCCTCGGTGCATGTCGTCCACATCGGCTCGACCGGGCTCTCGCAAATGGGACCCGTCCTCGAAATGATCGCCGGTGCGCAGGAGGTCGGGGTGGACGTGACGACCGAGATTTACCCTTATACCGCGGCGTCGACCAGCATCGGCTCCGCCATCTTCGACCCGGGCTGGCGGCAGCGGCTCGGCGCGAACTACGGCGACATCGAGTGGGTCGCGACCGGCGAACGGCTGGATGCGGGGAGCTTCGCCCGCCGAAGGAGCCAGGGCGGGATCGTCATCGCCCACATCATCCCCGAGGAGGCCATGCTCCAGGCTCTGGTACACCCCATCGTCATGGTGGCGAGCGACGGCGTGGCCTTCGTGAACGGTCGCGCCCACCCACGCGGGGCCGGAACCTTCGCCCGGGTGCTGGGCCGCTACTCCAGAGACGAGGGCCGGCTCGGACTGATGGAGGCGCTGCGCAAGATGACGCTCATGCCCGCGCGGCGTCTCGAGGCGATGGTGCCGGAGATGGCCGCCAAGGGAAGGGTCTCGCCGGGCGCCGATGCCGACCTGACCGTCTTCGACCCCGAAACGGTGCTGGATCGGGCGACCTTCGTCGACCCGGATCAGCCCTCCACCGGGATCCCGCACGTTCTCGTGGGCGGCGTCTTCGTGGTCCGCGACGGAGAGCTCGTCGACTTCGCCGAAGGAACCGCCCCCGGTAGAGCGATCCGGAGGACCCGCAAGTGAGCCTGCCCGACCACGCGGGCAGGGACGACGCCCGCTCCGCCCTCCGCCGTCGCGACCGGGGCAAGGACGACCGCTGGGTGGCCGCCTTCCTGCACGAGGCTCCCTACGGTTTTCTGGCGACCACCGACGCCGACGGCCAGCCCTTTCTCAACTCGAACCTCTTCGTTTTCGACAAGGCCCGGCGGGCCATCTATCTGCACACGCATCGCACCGGGCGTACCCGACGGAACCTCGAGGCGACAGGTATGCGGGTCTCGTTCGGCGCCGTGGCGATGGGGAGACTCCTGCCGGCGGACGAGGCCTTGGAGTTCTCGGTCGAGTATGCCGGGGTGGTCGCCTTCGGGAAGGGCAGCGTCGTGTGCGACACCGAAGAGGCGCGCCATGGTCTCCAGCTCCTGCTCGACAAGTACGCCCCTCACCTGAGGCCCGGTCGGGACTACAGAGCCATAACCGAGGGCGAACTCAGGCGGACGGCGGTCTTCCGCATCGACATCGAGAGCTGGAGCGGCAAACAGAAGGAGGTTGAGGCCGACTTTCCGGGCGCGTTCTCGTTGCCGGCCTTGGAGGTGCCGTTCGGGCCGGAAGCATCAGGCTAGCCTAGGAGCCGGCGCAGCTCTACTCTTTCGGGATACGCCGACGTTGACGGAGAGGGAGCCATGATCCGTCATCTGGCCGTTCAGGCAGGCTTGTTCCCCCGATCAGGTAAGCTGGCCCCTACCGCTTAGGTCCGTTCGGCTTACCTGCCCATGTCGAATCGGCGGCGGTTGTAGTCATCGTGCGGGCACGTCGCGGGGGGCCGGGCTCTCACCCTTCTCACCCCCCGTGCTTGCGCGCCAGCGTCTCGAGACCTTGATCGATCTCGGCTCGGCTGATCCAACGACCGCTCACCATCACGCCGCGGCGATCCTTGAGGTTGTCGAGATCGTCCAGCGGGTTCGATCCCAGCAGCACGAGGTCGGCGCGCTGGCCGGGCTCCACGGTTCCGAAGCCGCCGTCCAAGTCCAGATGCTCGCCGACGTACTCGCCCACGGTTCGGGTGCCGCTCACCAGAATGGCCTCGTTCGACATCCCAGCGTCCGCCATGACGGCCAGTTCCCTGTGGAGCGCGAAGCCGGGTACGTTGAAGAGCTGGGGAGAGTCGGTCCCCATCAGGATACCGGCCCCGGCGTCCGACAACGCCTTCAGGATGTCCTTGCGCAGAGAGAGGAAGGCCGCCACCTCGTCGGGAGCGCCCCTGGGTCCTCCGGCGGCCTGTCGACGCCAGGCTTCGCGCTGTCCCGACGACACGTAGCGCATCTCCGGCTGTGAGAGCATCTCTTCGGCGTTCGGACTGCCGTAGAGGTTCTCCCACAGGTACATGGTTGGGACGACGTAGGCCCCCGACTCCACCGTCAGCGCGACTATCTCGGGGAGCTTTTCCTCGTCGAACCCGTTCACAAGCCCGCCCAGACTCACGGGGCGTCCGGCGTTGATCTGGGAGACCACGTCGTCCGACGCGACCGCCTGGACGTAGCCGTCGAGATGGTCGACGGTCGACATGCCCGTCCGGAGCGCGTGTTCGAGCCCTACGGCCGCCGGAACGTGACCGCCGTAAGTCAGTTCGACCTCGCGGGCCACATCGACCATGCGGTTCCAAGCGGGGAGCGAGACCCCGGGATGTATCTTCTGCAGATCGTAGCCGGCCTCGCCGTGTGCGCGAACGAGTCGCTCCGCAGCCTCGGGGCTGGGAGCGGAGCTGCCGTTGATCGAAGGGGCGCCGACGTAGAAGGTGGGTCCGAGCACTTCGCCACGTTCGAGTTCGTCCGCCAGCGGCACCTGGTACGCCGAGCCCAGCATTCCCCGAATGGTCGTGATGCCGTTCGCGACATAGAGGAAAAGGATGTCCTCGACGTCTTCGCGGGAGGGGTTCGCGCCCGGCGGTACGTGGGCGTGCATCTCGGCGAGTCCCGGCATCAGGAAGGCGCCTGTTCCGGAGATGACCTGCGCTCCCGCCGGTGCCCGCACTTCGGCGTTCGGGCCGACAGCGCTGATCCGGTCGTCGGTCACGATCACCGTCTGGCCCGCCATGGGCCCGGATCCGGTCATGGGCAGTACGGTCACGTCCACGAAAGCCGTCACCTCGGCGTCCTGGAAGATTCCTCCATCGGAATAGGTCTGCCATTCCTCCCTGAGGGCGGCGAGCATTTCGGTGATGAAGGCGCGCTGTGAAGCCAGATCCGCCGAGAGCGGACCGATCCAGCCTCCTGCCGCTCCATAGAGCCGACCTGCGCGGGAGGCGAGCTCCGCAGTCTCGCGCACTAGCACGGCCAGCCTTTCCTCCATCCCGCCCGACCCGCCGCCGTTCGCGGCCGATGACACCTCCGACCTGAGGTCCGCGGCGCTCCGCGCGAGATCCCAGAGCTCGAGCATCGTCGCCGTCCACTTCGTGCGCGTCTCCATATCGACATCGATGCGTGCGTCTTCGCGGACCTCCACGCTGGTCTCGTGACTCTCACCACCAACCTCCAGACGCACGGTATACGTTCCGGGAACTACCCAGGGCCCCCGGATCAGGTCGCCGCCGAAGCCGCGACCGCCACCGGAGCCGCCGTGACGCAAGTTCCAGACCGTCCGTCGGATGCCGCGTCCTCCCGGGGCCCCGACCTGCGCGACCTCGCTCCCGTCCGCGGCGAGAACCGTGATGGCGGGATCCATGCCGGACGAACCGAGCCAGTAGTCGATGATGGCGCCGGCCGGCGGGTTCTCCCCTTCGAAGATCATGTTGCCGGTGTGGCCCCTTCTCGACCGATAGCGGATCTGCTCGGCCGGCTCGACGCTGAAGAGATGCGACGAACTCGCC
>LXNJ01002296.1_pt1 | contig 10603 bp, 24 predicted proteins | sample 809081 | NCBI WGS metagenome assembly LXNJ01 (sample SAMN04870510, study PRJNA318959) | sponge metagenome | biome: sponge; feature: marine sponge reef; material: water | host: Petrosia ficiformis | place: Greece: Milos, Mediterranean Sea | collected 2013-05-29 | depth 5-7 m
GAAGAAGGTCACCACTGGGCTTGGCCTGACTACCCATCAGAAGACGAAGTGCAAGGCCACGACATCACCGCCCTCTGCAAACCCTGCCACGAATTCGCCACTGTCCTCAGAGACTGGACCCAGAGAAAGGGCGCCAGCTTCGACGCCCTCGCCCTCGATTTAGATAGCGCCAATTCCTTCTTCGAAAAAAGAGAAATCTTCTCCTACTGGCTCTTTCCAGAAGATCAGGAAGACGCAAGCCACACTCTCCACGCCCAAGTAGAAAGAAGACAAGCCCCTGTTAGCCACACCGCCACAACCTACAAAGCACCCAAAAAACAGAACGACTCCAGCTGCGGCGGCTGGTTCTTCCTCCTCCTGATATTTGGCGTTATAGTCGTCGCCATCGCAAACACAGGCCCCTGAAACAACAAGGCCGCCGGTGTTCACCCAGCGGCCTCCATTATGTCGAATCCCCCGGCCGCCTCATTGACGACGGCGTCGCGAATCCAACTCACTCATCTTCCCAAGATGATCCTTCCCTTCTTCCGTCAGCTCGAACAAATGACAATTGTCGCTCGACTTTACCAAGCCATTGTTCTCACATACGGCCAGCAGAAACTGAAATTCATTAGACGTACAATCCGTCAGCAGAATCCCAGTCTTATCCCTCTTTTCGTTCGGATGATCAGCGATGTGTTGAAGAATAGCCCTTGTCTTAGAACTCCAAAGGAACATGGTTCGCCTCCTCCTGCAATTGCAGGACCTAGCGAACGCATCACACCGGCCATATTAAGCTTTTGACAGATTCAAGGGTGCCCAATACAATGAAGAAGCGATCGAAGCGAAAGCGATCAACAGCAGTGTAGAGGGCGCCTCACAGGTTTACGGCCGATGGAGGCGTTCTTTACTTTCAACTACAGGGCACAAGAGTACCCCAATTATTCCTGAAAATCAACTGGACCGAGCCGACTCCTTGCCAGCCCACTCACACCGCCGGTGCTTCACCTCTCTCTCACGCAAAACATGCTTCCGTCCCGCATCCTTCGCCGGTGGCGTGTACTCAAACACCTTCCGTACCACTTCCTTCAAGTGCTCCAACTCGCCCTTCTTGACTTCTCTCTCCAGCTGAACACCCTCATCAGAGTTCAACCCAGCCAACTATTGACACCCCTTTGATCCCCTTAAACATGGAACATCCGTCCGACAAAACATCCACCCTAACCCAGACCGAGAAACATCAGTTTTGGACCACTAAGCGTATGATGCCCAATTTTATTCAAGTTCTACGGAATTGACCTCGGTTTGTGTGGGCCGGGGCCTTCTCTTCTTCGGCACTGGCGCTGGCTTCATTTCGAAGCAGTGCGGTCGTCTGCCCGGCCCGGCAGGCCTGCCGGCTCTTGCGTCTGATTGTCGCCGGACCCGGAGGAAAATCGCAAAAGCGGCTTGTGCGGCAACACCTGGGGCCGTGTCCCTACTGCCGCCGCAAGGCGGCTCCTAGAGCAAGCATCAGCGCGGCGCGGCCGGCCACGTCCTGCACCGCCAGGCACCCTTGATTTGTTGGGGGTGCGCGCGGTGGTGGGATATAAACTTAGCGCGCATTTTTCCGATCCCTCCCCATGCCTCAAAGGAGCTATCATGCACCAAACTTCTGACGCGGTGTCTCGGGTTGTTCTCGCTCTCATGCCGGCCCCGGTTGATCACCTGCCACCCGTTGCCGCTACACGCGTTGAACGCGGCCGCGCGGCCTTTGAAGCAATGGCGCCGAACACGCGGCGCGCCTAGGCCACGCGCGCGCGCCGCCTGGGGACACAGCGCCGCTAGGCGGTCGATCTCGAGGGCCTGCACATGGTGGGCCTCCAGGCGGCCTGCTTTGCCGCACTTCTGGCAGCGGAACCGGTCGCGCCGCCGCACGGTCCAGCGGACGCGCTACCAGCAGGCCTGGTTCAGCTGAGCGTAGTGTCGGCTGCCGCGTCGGTTAGCTTTTCGCCCGTTGCTCGCAGTGGTAATTCTTGCGCATATACTCATTCTGATAGGGGACAGGTCGCTTTACCATCGTGCCATTTTGCCAACTGTAGATGACGGTTTGTGTGAGTTGGCAACGCTGACAAGTTTTGGCTATGGAAACAGTATCGTTCTCCTCCTTGATACTGGCTTCGCTCCAGTTATGTGCGCTATGCCAATCTTGTTCGCTCATTCTTTCTCCTTTCACTGGGGAGGAAATTTCACTCCGTATAATAATTTCCTATACCAACCGTCGGCCCCAAAATGGAGGGTCCTGTAGTACCTTGCACCTCCTACAGAACGCGCCACGGGCCTCTCAGGGCCTCGCGGTGGGGACGTTTTCCCACACTTTCCTGCCGATCGCCGTGAAAACAGCCGATTTCAGCCCGATTTTCCGGTCCGGTGGGTCGCTGGCCCTGCGGCCAGATCGCATAGACCGGCACTGAGCGTTTCGCACAGGTAGGAAATCGCCCTGAATCGCGGGCCGTCTGCAAGCGCAGCGATGCCGGCTTAACTCGCTAAGGGTTCAAACATCTGCCACTCTCCGTCATGCTTGAATTGCTTGATCTTCCACACGTACTTAATCCCTTCATCGTTCAACGAAACTAGCCGACAAAGATAGGTGTCGTTTGGGTTGAGCCACATTTGTGAGGCAGAGGAGGAATTGATTGAGTCCAACAGCTTCTGCAGATCGGAATCTGTATTCCCTTCAATCGCAAACGACCAACAATCTATGGCTCCCTGGAACCCCAAACCAGAAAGGTTGCACATTTCAACACGATACGTCAATTTTCCGTTCAAATACGTTGCGTTATCCTCTTCTACTTGAGCTTCGATCTTCCGATGTTCGGCTTCTACATCTTTGCCATAGATCTGCGCCAAATCGTTGAATGACAATCGATCTAAAGGGTGCGCTTCCTGCTCTGTAATGTAGGCCAACTCTAAGTCTATTACGACAGATCTGGCGAAGCAATCATGTAAAAAATTTTCCACCGGCCGACCGCATCGCAAACAATCCTTTGTAGAAAAAGTCATAGATTCATCCTTTCTGAATGGTCCTGTTGGTCCAACTGCGTTCACTCCCAATCGGAGTCTGTCCCTCCTAGCGCCATCAGCCGCGCCCGCGCCGCGCTTTCCAGCGCCGCCAGGTTCGCCAACTCCGCCGAATGATCGACCGGAGGGCCGCCTATGCGCCGTTCCTTCGCAATCACCTCGCGCAACGTTTCCATCTCCCCTTCGATGATCGCCTGCAGGTCCGCCGCCTGCTCTACCGTCTGCTTCCTGGCCGCCTGCAGCTCCGCAACGTTCGCAATCGCGACCAAACTCTCGACGTGCGCGTCCCATTCCGCCGCCCGCTGTTGCCATTCGTGCCGTGCCGCTCAGTTGTTGAAGTAGCCGGGAGGCTTGACAGTCTCGCCGTTTGGCAGTCCCTTCACGGCCCGATAGGCCGCCGCAATGCTGCGGACCGGTCCGGATTCGAGATAGGCACGAAAACCGGAATAGGCCGATTCCGAGTCGTCGGGTAGGCGCATCCAGCGCCCTCTTCCCGTCGGTACAATTGCGCCCTGCGCCTGATTATCCCCCTTATGCGCCCGTCGTCAGGCGCACGCCGCCCCTGGAATTTATCCCTTAAGAGACAAGAAAAGCTGTATTCCTAGACCAATCCATATGGGCGCGGCTGCACCAACCAGCCACAGAACGATTTTCAAAGTGGCATTAGTCACATCGTCTTTCGTGGCTAAATGCTCGTATGCTCCCCGGAGTTCGCTTGTCTTTTCCGACAAGTCATCAACCCGAGTTTCAAGACGTGTTATCCGCTCCACATCTGCGCTCATGCCTGTGCCTCCTCCTCGAAGCTTTCACGGCTACCTTCCGCAAAACCTTGCAAGTAGTCTTTCACGTCCTGGCCATCATGGACCGGAAACACTGCGTGGCCCGCCTCGCCCTTAAGTAGGCCCTCCTCGTACCAATCAACGGCCTCGTACTGCTCTTGCATGATCTGGCGGAAATACTCCGCCAAGGAATGTCCTCCGGTTTTGATCCTCGCCACACTCTCATAAATGGCCCGCTCATCCTCCGTCAACCGTACCTGAAAGTTAACCTTCCGCATCATTGTTCTCCCGTTTTGTGGTATGCAGACCATATCGGCTGTAATACAAGATTGCCACAATGAAAGAATTTTGTCAAATAAGATTGTTGAATTCCCAAATTACGCAACCACATACTGGAAAGCTGGTTTGCTGTCCGCCTGAGTCTGGCCCACCGCCGTCCCTCCGCAACCGCAAGGATGCCTGCAGTTGCAAGGGATGTGAGATCCCGGCCGTCCACTACCCACCATGAGGCGGGCCTCTCTGCACCCAGTATCAGCGCAAGATGCTTGCCGCGTCGAGACGTGCAAGGCAAGACGTGTTGCGAATTGCGGCCGAGTTGGATACGGTCGAGGACCAGAACGGTCAGCGGGCAAGAGAGCTGAATAACAGGCTGGACGCAAAACTGAGGCTGCTCTTTGCTCTGAATGAGCAATCGTTAGAGCTGATGGGTGATGATGCACAAGACAAAGGGGGATGATATGGGCGATGATGTGGAAGTGCGAGTGTGTTGGTCATGCTGTCTTACTTCGACGATGAGGAGAACATGGAAGTGTGGTTTTGCGCCAACGAATCGTGTTCGGAGTATGACGGTGTGGACAGCAATCCCAAACGCTTGACGCCATTCAATTTGCAATGAAGGCGTGGGACCCTGAATCGGCGAGGCCGTAAGGGGGGTGAACGACGTAGGGGGTATCTTTCATTTCCCGCACAGGAAGAGGGTAGCGTGAGTCTGTACAAGCGGCTGGTGGGCTGGATAGAATCGGAGATCTGCATCACTCAGGGACGGCTGGCCGGTCAGTCCTGACCATCCTTTCGATCGTTTTCTGAACGGCGGCTGCGACTACAGCCAGGTACATGCTGCCGATCCGGAGGATCCGCCTTTCCAGCAGCGCACTTGGCGCAAGGCTAACCCGTCCCTCGCCTTTATGCCGGACCTGTTGGCGCGCATGAAGCGAAGCGGGCCAACAGGACGCTGCGCTGATGGCGGGCTGGCGGGCCTTACGTCTGAATCTTGGCGTTTCCGACACGGTGGAAAACCTGCTGCTCTCTGCCGACGTGTGGCGTGGCATCGAAGCTGATGCGCCACCGATGGGGCAGAAGTATGTGCTTGGCATCGACCTTGGAACGAACGCTGCCATGTCTGCGGCCGCCGCTTACTGGACGGACACGGGCGGACTGGATGCGTTCGCGGTGTTCCCGCAGGAACCGCATCTGTTGGATAGGGCGGCGGTCTGACGGCGTGGATCGGCTGTACGTCGAGTGCTGGCACGCGGCGGGAGCTGATTCAGGCGGGATTGAAGGTCAGCGATGTTGGCGAACTGCTGGAGGAAACGCTGGAGCGGTGGAGCGCCGCCGATCGCCATTGTGTGCGACCGTTGGCCTGAAGCGGAGCTGCGGGAAGAGCTGGCAAAGAGTGAGTACCCGCGCTGTCCGGTCGTGGTCAGAGGCACGGGCTTTCTTGACGGCGGGCAAGACGTGAGGGAGTTCCGGGCGGCGTGCGTGCGAGAGCGTGAGGCTCGTCGCAGGCCATTCACCTATGTGGTGATCCCCCCCCAACTGATGCCGACGCCGAGCGTGCCATCGCGGTTAGGAGAATTCTCATGCCCCTAGCATCACTTCATCCAGAGATTCTGGCAGTAGCAGAGGACCGGCGGCGGGCTGCCCTGGCGGAAGCGCGACCGGCTTTCCAGTATGCTATAGTGTAGGGGGCCGCCTGTATAAAGACTGTGCGGCGGCCTGGCAAAATGCAGGAATCGGAACAGACCAATTTCGGAGGAAAAATGGCAGAGCAAAACTTTACTGATATCGGGCGCTTGCATGTGCAGATGAAATTTGACGAGGAGGAACTGGAGGCCCTTAAGAATATGGGGCATGAAATAGCGCAGAAGTTGCGGGTGATTGCAGACTGCCTTGATTTGGAACACGATGCCAAGGCATCCGGATTAGACCGAGATGATGAGAATCAATTTCTTTCCGATCATAAGTCTCCAGTCGCAACGAAAACGGTTGAGGACTTTGAGATGCCGGTTCCACTGGACACATACGACATACCCTCCGATGCTGACGTGAAGAGGGTAATAGACCGCACCGATGAATTGGAGAAGCAGATCAAGGCCAACAGAAAGCAGATAGAACGAACCACGAGACGGGAACATAGCCGACCAGAGTAGGATCGCAGGGGGCGCCCCGGCGTAATGGCCGCCTTGGGGGAAATTTAGGGGAGCGCACAGTTAGGCGCAATCCACTGTAAAAACGGCAAAAAATGAGCATAAATGAGGCGGAGAGCGGCAAAAATAGGGCGCTTGTTCCGACCGACCGGGGGCAAATTGAGCGCCTCCCCGATGAATCAGAACAGGCCTACGCTGCCATGCGCGCCTACTGCGAACTGCCCCCGGCCCAACGTACAATTGCGGCCGCATATCGCGCCCTGAAAGGTGTCGGCCCAGGTGCGAAGGTTCCGGGGTATTTCGGCGCATGGGCGAAGAAATACTGCTGGAAAGAGCGGGCGGCGATCTGGGACTCTTACTTCGGCGGCCTGGTCCGTCAGTCGTAATGCCGAGCAGCTGGAGGCCGCCAGGCAGCAGACGGTCGAGCAAGCGGAGAGAATACAGGCGGCGATCGAAAGCGAGCTGCAAGCGTTGGAAGGTGCGAAAGAGCGCAGATGGAGATTGGGGGGAGATTCTTCTGACCGGTCCGCAAGGCTGGCCAACCTGGCGGCGGCGCTGGAGAGTGCGGCCAGGGCACGGCTGATGGCCTTGGAAGGGGAAAAGGGTGGGCCGGATGGCTGAGGAAAGGAAGATTTTTCAGAAGTGCGAGCGGTGCGGAAACTGGTACGATCCGGAGGCGGTTCAGTGTCCGTATTGCCCACCGGTTCCTATCCAGCCCGCACCCACACCGCCTCCTGCCCAACCCCAACGGAAGAGTTCTCGCCCCTGGGGGATTGCGTTCGGGGTATTGGCGGCGGTAGCGGTGGTCGCACTGTACTGGATGGGCTTATCGAGCGCTGTCCCAGCACCCTCTGCCGTCCCCACCATCGCAGCAGCCGCCGACGCTCCGACCCCTGTGCAGGGACCGTCGAGAGGAATTGGTAAGGGAATTGAGCACCCTACTACTCAGTTCGACCAACAACGATATCAACATCGATCACTGGTACTATTCCCTCGACGAGGAGCGTGACGGTACACAGGGCGTTTGGATCAAGTTTCAAGCGTACAAGCCAGGCACGGGAAAATATCCGAAGGGCGATCTCTTCGTAGAAGTGGACGACGTTACCTGCGAAATCGTGAGCTATGAGCTTTTTTGGTAGCTGAAGCGCGGTCTGGGTGGCGTTGGATTCACGAAGGGTTCAAGGCGCTGAGAGCGATTCTAAGCGAAAATGCGGTAGGGTGGCTGACCCACTAGGGCGGAAAATCGGCTGGAAAAGGCCTGTTTTCACGGCGGTCAGCGGGAAACCGGCAGAAATCGACCCTCTGAGAGCCGTTCTAAGCGTTTCGAGGTACTAGGGTATGGCCCGATCGGGCCGAAAATGGCTGTTTTGTTCGGTATAAAACGATCTATACCAATTCACTAGGAAGGAGACGAAATGAGTCGGAAGAATTTCCTAAGAGTTCTCATGGTGGTTTTTGGAGCAATAATTTTCATCTGGTTTTCAAGTGTAAACCCATCAGTCATCAAGTGGATTTTAAGCGCAGACCCAACGGTCATGGCAGCGGTGATCACGGGGTCTTTAACAATTGTAGGTTCGGTATCTATCACTTCCATCAACGCAAGACGTGCGCAAGAAAATGCAGCGGTAGAAGCCAATAGAGGGGAAAAGTCTCAAATCTACAATGAATTCGTGGTGGCTATGATGAAAATGTTGAACGGCAAAAAGGCAAAGGAAGGGAGACTTACTGAGAGTAGTTTAGAATTCATGCATGATTTTTCTTCCCAAATTATGGTATATGGCGGGCCAGAAGTAATTAAAGCATATGGGAAGTGGCAAGAATTTGGGGCTAGTACAAAAGGAGAGCAACGGGATGAGCAAATGAAGATGATGGGAATCTTTGAAAATCTACTCCTTGCAATCAGAAAAGAATTAGAGGTGAGCAACGAAGGGCTGAAGAAGAATGAACTACTAGGTCTTATCATCAGAGGAGGAAAATCCGAACTTGATAAGATGGGGGGATCCACACAAGACTGACCGCGATTGGGGCCGGTTTTCGAAGTGTAGAACGCGCTGAGAGGCTCACCACGCGAAAGTCCGGTCAAAATCGCGGCGGCACAAAAGCCTGTTAAATCAAATAGGCGCGCCCATGATGGTCGACGACGGCGAAGCCTGGGAGGACCTGGCGCCGTCGACCCGCCGCAACTACCGGGCGGCCTTTTCCAGGCTGCAGCGCTGGACCGCAGAGCACGGCGTCGGCGCCAAGTCCGGCGTCGATCTGCTGCGCCGCTTCATGGACGCCGAGGCCCGGGCCGGACGCGTGGCAGGCCTGCATATCGTGCTGGCCGCGCTGACCGGCTGACCTGGGACGATTACGAGGAGTGGCCTGACGGCAGCGGCCGGCTGCGCATCGCGCCATCGAAGGGCGCCACCGACGAGCAGGTCGTCTACGTGACGCCGGCGGCCGCCTGGGCGCTGCGCGACCTGCGCATGATGCAGGGGGTCCTCGACAGCGGCGCCGGCGGGACTGTGCTCGACGAGGGACGTAAAGACCTGCAGGGCGTGCAGCGCGAGAGTGCCACGGCGTTACGAGGAGGCCAGGGTCAAGGATAGACGCGATCGCTGAGGGCGGGAACATGAGCCGGCGCGAGCGGGCAAGGCGTACTGCGCGCAGTGCCGGCGAGAGAAGAACCTGGAGTAACGCTAGGTGGCGGCGGAAATCAAAGCTCCCGGTTGACGCCGTGGCGCGGTAAGGCAGGCTGAGACGGTGTGGGAGGCGCGAAGAATCAGGCGACGGTAACTCCCATCAGAATTCAGAGATTCTGACCTTACTGCCCTTCGGCAGTGCCCCGACTTTCTACAAATTCCGTATTGCCTTGCAAGCACTTGGCGGTAGCAAAACGAACAGACAGCTATCCAGCGAACACGCGATTCATGCCAACCTGATTCGCGTTGCGCGCCTCACACCAGCTCGCTGTTCGGACCAAACAGCGGCAACTGGCCGGCGGCAGCAAGAGCGCGATGCTTGCGGTTGGCGTGACGCTTGCCCGCGTCGTAGGTATTGTGACACTTTTGGCAGAGAGCGGCCAGGTTGTCGGCGGCGTTGTTGGCCGGGTTATGGTCGAGGTGCGCGGTGGCGAGGATGACCCGGCTGCCGGTTTCGGGATGGGGTTGGCCATGCACCGCACCGCACCGTTCGCAGTGGCCCCGGGCGCGCTCGAAGCGGATGTTCTGGGAGATCTCGGTCCAGTTGGACGGGTAGAGGTCTTTCAGGGATGGATGGATCGGCACTGTATCTCCTTTGCGGCCGGCAGGGACTCGTATCCCCGAGCCTAACACTAGTTTTCGAAGTTCCGCCATAAGCTGCTGCTGGTGCGGCGGGTAGGGCCTGGAGTCGTCCACGGCTCTTCCAGGACGGCATCACCTGCAGCGATCCTTTCGGTTGCCCAATCCATGTGCTTGAGAACAGCTTGCCATGTGATTTCTTTTGCCTCGGCGTCACTCATTTGCTCACCTTGATGCCGGCGCGCCTAGCTTTATAGAGGGCCGCTTCTCGGATCATGGTCGTCAAGCCGCGCTTGTCGTATCCCAGCTTGTGGGCCAGGGCGATAAGCGCCTGGTGCTCGCGCTCATTGACATAAACCACGAGTCGGCGGCCGCGGTAGTCCTCTGTGTCTACGCGGGGCCGGCCGATCTTCTTTCCCATGCTGCACCTGATTTCGATGTGTGCGCCACGCCGCGCGTATTCGCCGGTGTGTGCTCGATGGCGACTGTGAGTTCGTTGATCAGCTGGGGTGCCTCTTGGTGGCATAATTGGTCGTTGCGCTGTGCGCGTCCGTCTGAATGGATAAGGCTGCGCAGTGCGCCGATCCGGCGCCAATTTTCACCATGGGCCTGCTGGAGATCCTGCCAGAAACTCACGTCGGCCGGACTGGCGGTCTGGGCGTTCTCCTGCGGTGCCGTATGCGTCTGGGGCGAGGACGTGGTACTGTGTCGGGTAGCCATGAAACTGATCATTTCTTGGCTCATGGGCCGCCGGTGTTAGCGCACCGAGCGGCCTCTCTTATTGGGATTGAGTTACTCCTAGGGCCTTATGCTAGTTAGGGAAGGCCAGTTTTTTGATCTGCAGGTAGTCGGGCGCCGCCGTGAGTCTATTGATGTAGATGCATAGGGTGTGTGCGGTCAGCTTCGTGTACAGGCGGGCGCACAGTCCCTGGAAAGTATGTGCGTGGTTGGTCTCGATTTGGAATTGTTCGACCAACTGGCTGTTGACGGTTTCAATGATTTGGCGCAACGAGTTAAAGAGGCGACGGACAGACTTGGGGAGCTGTCGCTTCTGGTTGCGGCGGGTCAAGGTGTGCAGACGGATGCGATTGTGTTGCCA
>LXNJ01002297.1_pt1 | contig 10602 bp, 9 predicted proteins | sample 809081 | NCBI WGS metagenome assembly LXNJ01 (sample SAMN04870510, study PRJNA318959) | sponge metagenome | biome: sponge; feature: marine sponge reef; material: water | host: Petrosia ficiformis | place: Greece: Milos, Mediterranean Sea | collected 2013-05-29 | depth 5-7 m
GAAGACCGTGGAGTCCGCCAGGTAGAAGGACCGTTCATAGAACCCCTTGTCGCCGTACTTGACCATCCACGCGTTGCCGGGGGGTACGAAACGCACCGATGCTTCGACCTCGGGAAATTCGTTTCGCATGAAAGTGACCGTGGGAAGCAGGACGTCGGCGGTCCGCGAGACCTGGTCCCCCTGCCGTTCATCGGTGACCACGCGGTAGATCCGGTCCGCATGGTCGTGGAACCGGTCGTAGTTCAACTCGTCGCGTACGTACAGCACGATGAGCAGGCAACACGCGATCCCGAGCGCCAGGCTCATGACGTTGATGAAGGAGTAGCCCTTCTGCCGGTTCAGGTGGCGGACGGCTACGGTGAAGTAGTTGCTGAACATGGGAATCCTGGCCGGGGTATTGAAATCGATCGGCTAAAGGCGCAAAATCATGTTACGAACTGACACAAAACGGGATGCATTACAATATCGGTTCTGATACGGCTGCCTTGCCAGTATAATCTGGTGTCGATGTAGAATAAGATCCCCTATATTACCCCTTGATTCCCAAATAACCTTGAACTCGACCTTTATCTCGAAACCAGCCGTACCTGCCAGGTCCCGCGGTCTCGATCAACCATGACCGATCTCTTTTCCGAACAGGCCGAACAGCAACTCCAGCGTGAAGGGCCGCTGGCCGCCCGCATGCGGCCGGATTCGCTGGCGGGATTCCTGGGCCAGCAGGGGCTCGTCGGCCAGGGACGCATGCTGAACGAGGCCATCGAACGGGACACCCCCTTTTCGATGATCCTGTGGGGGCCGCCGGGATCCGGCAAGACCACCCTCGCGTTCATCATCGCCCGCTCGACGGATTCCCACTTCGTTCCGCTGAGCGCCGTGAACGCCGGCGTGAAGGACCTGCACCAGGCTGCCGCCCACGCCCGGGACCTGCTGGGCATGCACCGCAAGCGGACCATCCTTTTCATCGACGAGATCCACCGTTTCAACAAACTGCAGCAGGACGCCGTGCTGCCGACCGTGGAGAACGGCACGCTGACGCTCATCGGCGCGACCACGGAGAACCCGTCCTTCGAGGTCAATTCCGCCCTGCTTTCCCGCTGCCGGGTACTACGCCTTGAGCCGTTATCGGAGGAGGACCTGGCTAGGATCGTTCGCAGTGCGCTGGAAGACGAAGAACGCGGTCTCGGGGGCCACAATATCGAGATAGACGAAGAGGCGGTGACGCACCTCGCCTCCGTGGCCGGCGGCGACGCGAGGATAGCCCTGAACACCCTCGAGGTGGCGGCCATGACCACGCCGCGCGATGACGAGACCCGGATTCTGCTGACTGCGAAGGAAATCGACGAGGCGCTGCAGCACCGTGCGCCGCAGTACGACAAGGGCGGGGACTGGCATTTCGACGCGATATCGGCCCTGCACAAGAGCGTGCGGGACTCCGATCCGGACGGCGCCCTCTACTGGCTGGCCCGGATGCTCATCGCCGGCGACGATCCCCTCTACATCGCGCGCCGGATCATCCGCATGTCGGTGGAAGACATCGGACTGGCCGACCCCTTCGCCCTGACCCTGTCCACCTCCGCCCAGCAGGCCGTCCATTTCGTGGGCCAGCCCGAAGGCGACCTGATGCTCGCCCACGCGGTGGTGTACCTGGCCACCGCGCCCAAGAGCAACGCGGTCTACTCGGCTTTCTCAAAGGCGCAGCGGGACGCGGAGCAGACGAGCGACGAGCCCGTTCCGATGCACCTGCGCAACGCGCCGACCCGGCTGATGAAGGAAATGGGACACGGCAAGGGGTACAGGTACGCCCATGACTACGACGGGGCCGCAGTGAGCCAGGATCATTTGCCCGAATCCATCCAGGGGCATCGCTACTACGAACCCACCGACCGGGGCCGCGAGGAGAAGATCCGCGCGTGGATGGAAAGGATGCGGGAGATCAGGGACGAGAAGTGATCGGCGTCCGCTGCCTGCGAACGACATCCTGGAGACCAAGGGGCGCCGCATGCACGTCGACCGTCAGCGTTACCCGGTCGCCTTGCGGTAGCAGTAGTCGAAGAGCAGTTCCCATTCGCGCTGCTGGATGCCGCGGCAGAGATCTCCGGCCGGTACGCCGCCCTCGTTGGCGCCTTCACACAGATCGATGAAGGCGAAGGGATCCCAGGCAGACTGGGACATGAGGTACGCGGCTTCGTCGGGCAGGTTGTCCGTGCCTGAAGCGATGGTCGCCGCCTCGTCCCGCAATTCGGGGTAGATGTCGTGCTCGCCGACGCGGCCGAACCAGTGCTTCCCATTGGGATAGTCCGGTTCGCGGCGGTGCATGATCCCGTGCCAGTAGCTGCCCGTAGGCGTGGTGATATGCTGGCTGAGGGTATGCGAGGTGACCAGGAAATCGTGGTACAGCCACAGGCCGGACACACACCCCTCGGCCATCTTCCGGTCGCCGATGCGGTTCGGTGCGAAGGCCTGGTCCAGGTCCAGGGATTCCAGGCCGGCCTTTGCCGGGCTGTTTTCCTCACCCGGGCCCAGCGGCATGATGCGGGGCGTCTTCAGCAGTTCCGCGAAGGCGGTTCCGTAGGCATTAGGGTCGAAGGCAGACATGGTCGATCCTTTCGTGGTTCGAGCGGAAGGCGCGCACCCTTCGCCGCCGAGTGTGTTCAGCCAGCTGCTACGGGACTTCCGCGGCCGCCGTTTTCCGCTTCTTCAGCACCTCGTTCATACTGCCGGTGCGGTACCCTTCCAGATCCAGCGTGACGTAGTCGTATCCGATTTCCTTGAGATACGCGGCGATCTCGTCGTGGTGTTCGATGACCTTCGCCAAATCGCCGGGTTCCGTTTCGATGCGGGCCATGTTCCGGTGGTGGCGCACCCGGAACTGCCTGAGGCCCAGGCTTCGAATGAACGCTTCGGCCTTTCCTACCTGTTCGAGGGCTTCGATGGTGATGGGGTCGCCGTATGGGAATCGCGACGACAGGCAGGCCAGCGACGGCTTGTCCGCCGTGGGCAGCCCGATTCGTTCGGATAACGCGCGGACGTCCGCCTTGGTGAACCCGGCGTCCTTCAACGGGCTGCGCACACCGTGTTCCCGGATTGCCAGCATGCCGGGCCGGAAATCGCTGATATCGTCCACGATGCTGCCTTCGCAGATGAAGGCGGCATCTTCTTCCCGGGCGATCTCCTCCAGGCGGCTATACAGTTCATCCCGGCAGAAATAGCACCGGCGCGGGTTGTTCTGCATGTACTCCGCGTTGTGGATCTCCTCCGTGTCCACGTAGCGGTGACGCGCGCCCATCCACTCGGCCAGTTCGGCGGCCTCGTTCTTCTCCTCTTCGGGCAGCGATTCGGACACGCCCGTGACACCCAGGGCCCGGCCGCCGAGCACGTCGGTGGCCACCTTGAGCAGCAGCGTGCTGTCCACGCCGGCGGAAAAGGCCACCAGGACGCCGCCCATGGCGCGCAGATCATCCCGGAGCGCGAGGTACTTCTCGTCCAGTGTCATTTCCGCTTTCCGGTCCACGTTCCGCTCCCGTTCGTACCCGGCTTCAACATAGATGCAAGGCCGTCGTCTATACCGATGGATGCGACTTCACGGCCATCATTCCAACCGGAACTCCCGCCATGATTTCGCTTGACACAGCGGGTGTTTCGCCACTTTTTAACACGTCTGTTTTGGACTGAATCAAGATACGGCGAGTACGGTACCATGACAACGGTTTTTTGTGACGAAGTGTGGTGAATGAAGGGGCCCGGAGGTCCTTGAAAGTACGCGAAGGAGCATGATCAGACATGAACGCGGATGAACAGAAAGTGTCCGGCCCCCTGGCAGAAGACGGGGCAGCCCGGGGTCCAGCGGCAGGAGATGATGCGGGTAGCGCGGCCGGCAATGACACGGGAAACGCGGCCGGCGGGCCGACCAGGTTGTACAGCGGCATTCAGCCCACCGGCGACATACACATCGGGAACTACCTCGGGGCCGTAGCCAACTGGGCCAAGCTGATCACGCGGTACGACTGTATCTACTGCGTCGTGGACTACCACGCCATCACGATCGAGTACGACCCGGACACCATGCGGGACGCCGTCCTGGACACCGCCACGATGGGTATCGCCTGCGGTCTCGACCCGGACCGCTGCACACTCTTCGTACAGTCCCACGTTTCCGAAACGATGGAACTGGCCTGGATTTTCAGCACCTGCACCGCCATCGGTGCCCTGGAAAGGATGACCCAGTTCAAGGACAAGGCCGCCCAGCACAAGCAGAACATCAACGCGGGCCTGTTTACCTATCCCGTGCTCCAGGCCGCGGACATCCTCGGCGTCAAGGCCGACGGCGTACCCGTGGGAGACGACCAGTCCCAGCACCTGGAGCTGACGCGCGAGATCGCCCGGCGGTTCAACCACCTGTACGGACCGGTGTTCCCCGATGCGAAGACGCTTTACAGCCCGGCGCCGCGCATCATGGGACTGGACGGCCAGGGCAAGATGAGCAAGAGCCAGGATAATTACATCGCGATGAAGGACCGAAGCGACACGGTCAGGAAGAAGCTCAGCACCGCCTATACCGACCCGAATCGGCTGCGAAGATCGGATCCCGGCAACCCGGACATCTGCAACATCTTTACGCTGCACAAGTCCTTCTCGAGTCCCGACGAGGTGTCAAACATCGATACGGAATGCCGGAGCGCGGGCATTGGCTGCGTCGACTGCAAGAAGAAGCTGGGTGACAACATGGAAACCGCGATGGCGCCGATCCAGGACAAGTATGAAGACCTGACCGGGCGGCCCGATGACGTGCGGGACGCTCTCGCATCGGGCGCCGACAGGGTAAGGTCGCTGACTTCCGAGACCATGACGGAGGTCCGGGAGAGGCTGGGATTGCGATAGACAGGATGACCGCGATAAGTGGCCATTTAATACACAGGATGGAACCCACGGACATTCACAGCGTTTATAACAACGTGTTTTTTCCTCGCAGAAATGTCCAGAACCCCCTGCAGAATCGCGGAAGGCCTGATGGAGATCCAGGCCCGTTCGTTCCTCAGGCCTGATCGAGGAAAGGACGCCCGCTCGAAATCTCATCCTAAGAATCATGCATGGATATTTATTCGAAACAATATACCCACCAATCCCGGCCCCTGGGACGGACTGTTTCCTTTCGCCGCAACACGGCCAAGTACCTCCTGATCGCCTTCGCAATTGCCGGACTGCTCCATGGTGTCTCCCTGCTGGTCCTCCTGACTACCGGCCTGCTTGAAGACAAGGACATGATCGATCTCACCCTGGCGCCTTACGAAAGCCTGGAGGAGCTCGAACGGACCTATATGGAGATGCAAAACCCGCCGACCCTGGTCGACGTGCCTGAAGAGGCCGCCGTGGAGGCCCCCCCGGACGATCCCGAGGCCGACGTGGCGGACAGGAACGCCATCGAGAGGGATCTGCTCGAGGAAACGGACCTGCCTGAAGGACCCGCCTATTCCGAGGGCGATCTCGAGATCCTGACGATGGAGGACCCGAATGAAGAGGATGAGCAGCAGCACGATCCCTTCGCGGGCGGCGTCCCCCTCACACCGCGTGAGGGCGGCATCGAAGATTTCACGGAGTTGGAAGACCCGCCGATGTGGACTTCCGACTTGATCATCCGGCCCGAGTTTCGCGGCAGTGGCGGCGAAGAAGGCAGTGGTGAAGGCGGGATGGAAGGGGAGGAAGTCGCTTCGGCGCCCCGGCCAACGGGACCGGATGCCCCAGTATTCATCCCCCAGGACGACCTGAACGAACTGGCGCAGATGCCCCGGGAGCCCGCGTACGAACGGCACAGGCGGTTCGGCTTCGGCATTGGCAATTCGGGACCGCGGGTACCCCGGACGAACAACCGCCACACTTCTGTAAAGGACTACGGCGATTTCTCGCTCAGCACCTACGCCTGGGACTACGCCCCTTACCTGTATATACTGCGTGAACGGATACGGCGGCGCTGGTTCGCCCCGGAGGCCTTCAATCTCGGCCTGGTAAGCGGACGGGTCATCATACGGTTCAAGATCATGCCGGACGGCGCCCTGCGCGACCTCGAAGTCTTATCCTACCGGGACAACGACATTCCCTACCAGTCCCTCGTCGCTTCGAGCCGAAACGCCATCGAGTCCTCCAGCCCCTTCCCGCCCCTGCCCATTGATTTCCTCCATCCCTATCTGGAGATAACCGGCACCTTCTATTACCAGATCCTGCGGGCGAGGTAAAGCGCCTGGAGCAAGTCGAATGTGCACGTTTTGGCGGAGCGTAGGCCTGTGAATAACCAAATCGGAAAACTGGTAGATTCGAAGGGATTTCAGCACACCGTACTCGGGGTGATCACGGCGGCCGCCGTACTGGTGGGGCTGGAAACCTCGCGGGATATGGTGGCCCGATACGGCGTCTGGCTGCATCGGCTCGACCAGCTGGTCCTGCTGTTCTTCATCGTGGAAGCCGCGCTCAAGATGGCCCGTCACGGCCGCCACTGGTACCGGTACTTCGGCGACCGGTGGAACGTATTCGACTTCCTCATCGTCGTGGCCTGCCTGATGCCAGCGGGTGGACAGTACGCCGCGGTGCTGCGCCTCGCCCGGGTGCTCCGGGCGCTGCGCCTGGTTACCGCGGTGCCGAAACTGCAGCTGCTGGTCAATTCACTGCTCAAGTCGATCACGTCGCTGGGATACGTGGGCCTGCTGCTCGGCGTGCTGTTCTACGTCTACGCCGTACTGGGCGTCTACCTCTTCCGCGGCAACGATCCAGTCCACTTCCAGGATCTGTCCACGGCGCTGCTGACCCTGTTCCGCGTGGTGACCCTGGAGGACTGGACCGACGTGATGTACATCCAGATGTATGGCAGCGACGCCTACCCGAACTACGCGGATTACGCGCAGGCCCATCTGCGCGAAGCTTCCCGGGCCATGCCCTTCTTCGGCGCGATCTTCTTCGTGAGTTTCGTCATGCTGGGCACCATGATCATGCTGAACCTCTTCATCGGTGTCATCATCAACTCCATGTCGGAGGCGCAGGCCGACCGGGAATCGGAAGAAAGGCGGATGCACCTGGAACGGGATGGACGTATCAGCGTGGGAGACGAAGTCGGTTTGATCGAGGAAGAAATCCAGAAACTCTCGCGAAGACTGAAATCCCTGCGTAAGAGGGCGGATGAGAACGAGAATGACGGTTAGTGCGTGATGCGTCCGGTCGGCGGGTACGGAGCAGCGATATTCCGCTGCTGCTAAAGCGAGATCGGTCGGCGGACCTGCCTTCTTCTGCGGTGATCAGATCTGCTCGCCACCGTCCGGACCGTAGAAGATGACCCACGTCTTCATCGATTCGCCGAAATCCAGGAACCTGTGCTCGACCCCCGCGGGCACGAATAAGAAATCGCCCGCCTCGAACGGCACGACCTCACTACCCATCTCGAACTTTCCCTTCCCTTCGACGATCACGTAGCATTCATCCCGCCGGTGGGGCGTCTGGTCGTCCACCACCCTGGGCATGTACAGTTCGATCTGCAACTCCCCGCGCTCCAGGGCGACGAAGAACCGGTCTCCGTTCGGCGCCGGGATCTTCGCGGCGATTTCCGCCGGGGTGATTCGCTTGCAGGTGTGTCTTTGCATGTCAACTCCGTCCTCCTAATCAGCATCGAGGTCTAGTAATGATCTGGCATATCCGACGATTTTCGATCAGATGGGCAGTTCGGCTTAACCTCAGGTCAAAAAAGCCTGCATAAGTTGCTTCTTTGCGCTATAACCACTTCTGGTGCGCTCTACAAGATCCATTTTTCTAAGGAAATTCAAGTCTCGGCTGATCATCTTCTGTGACGCGTTTGCGTACTCTCTGGCGACCCTTGGGTTTAATTCCGATATCTGCGACCTGGGGACAGGTTGATCCTGTTCAGAAAGAGCAAGGACAAGGTTGCGGCGACGTTTAGCTGCGGTACCTGTCATCCCTTGGAAACGCGTATGGACGAAGTTGATCCAGGATATCCTAAGATGCTGGTCTCTGATCGATGAAAGTTGTTCCGATAGGCCTTCGGAGAAACCTCGGATCGCATATTCCATAAATTTGTCCATACTCCCTCCAGACTGTGCTGCCCTGTCAAGCTGTCTGGCATATTCCGTTCTGGTCTGGTTATAGAAATTGCTGGGAAGCAGCGTTGCAGGGATGGGTATTCCCGCTTCAATCAGTATTCTGAACTCAATCAACCTGGCTGTTCTTCCGTTCCCGTCCCCAAAAGGATGAATCCACGCAAAGTAAAGGTGGGCAGCGATCGCTTTGACTAACCCTATAGGGATTCTGCTGTCAGGATCTATGTCACTTGTAGACGAATTCATCCAATTGCATAGCTGTTTGAGCAAGAAAAGGCAGTCTTCGGCCGGCACCGCGCGATACCGGCCTACACCTACGGAGTGTTTCCGTATTACTCCGGGTACCGTTTCCTCGTCCGGTAGCTCCAGATCTTTAAGTACAACCTCATTGAGACTGCAGATTTCATCAGGCGACCACGGAGGGAGTTTGTTTTTACTTTGAAGCGACAGGATTTTGCGTTTCCCCTCCAGGATATTATCGATTTCTTGTTTCAAGTATTCCTTTGACTCGGGAAGTTTCAATTTACCTTCCATATGCGCACGTACATCTTCTTCTGAAAGGGTATTTCCTTCGATAGCTGTTGTGCCGAGAACACCCCGCGCCAGGTACACCTGGTACAATTCATGCGCCGTCTGACTCATCAGCGGAATACCTGTCAAGTGCTCACACTTGGCTTTGATCTCACCAAGGGTCATCCAGATTCTTGGCGGGACACGAACCAGGTAATCCGTATCGAAGCTTTGCAGCCACGGATGGGTGGTTTCATATCGTCTCATCTTTGACACCTATAATGTCCTTCATAATGTCCTTCATAGTGTCCCATATAAGATATTGTTATATTTATAATTAAAATGTCAAATACATTCATCATGTCCCATGATATTGTCTAAGTTACGAGTCCTTTACGTGTACTGTCAACTCTTTTGTACCTTGACTTACTTCCAAATCACAGCAGAATAAGCAGATTGTGGATCAAGCTACAATCCACCAAGGGTTTCTTTGTTTCGACAACCATAACAATCAAACTGTACCCAAGGACGCGCCTTAACACCATGCCCACCCATCCCACGACTACCGATATCGTCAAGGCACGGCGCTTCCTCAACGAGCACCTGACCCCGACGCCGATGTACCGGTCCGCAGGGTTCAGCGAAATGCTGGGACTGGAACTGTACGTGAAGTACGAGAATTTCCAGCCCATCCGCTCGTTCAAGGTCAGGGGCGGGCTGTATACCATGTCCCTGCTCGACGAGGCGCAGCGCGCCCGGGGGGCCACTACGGCGTCCACCGGCAATCACGGGCAGGGCATCGCTTACGGTGGCGGCGTATTGGGCGCTCCGGTCACGGTGGTCGTGCCCCACGGAACGCCGGAGGTGAAGAGCCGGGCCATCCAACGCCTCGGCGCGGAGCTGGTCGTCCACGGCGAGACGATCGCCGACGGATTCGCACGATCGAGAGAGATCGCGGCGGATACGGGCATGGTGTACATCGAAGACGGGGAAGACTTCGGACTCATGGCAGGCGCGGGCACCATCGGCCTGGAGATCATGGAGGACCTGCCGAACGTGGACGCGGTAGTGCTGCCCGTGGGCGGCGGCAACTTGATCGCGGGGGTGGGCACGGCGATAAAGGCCATGAATCCGGATGTGCGCCTCATCGGCGTCCAGGCATCCAACGCGCCGTCGGTTTACCGCTCCTGGCAGGAAGGCCGTACCGTTATCACGGCGACCTGCGACACCTTTGCCGGGGGACTGGCGACGACCTATCCGGGCGGACTGGCCTTCGATGTACTGAAAGACCTGGTAGACGAAATGCACCTCGTCACCGAAGAAGAGATGAAACAGGCGATCCCCGTCGTCCTCGAACACACCGGGTTCATCGCCGAAGGCGCCGCGGCGGCTGTATTCGCCCTGTGCATGCGCGAGGGTTCCTCGTGGCGCGGGCAAAACGTCGCAACGTTGTTCAGCGGCGGCAACCTGGGGATGGACGTCCTGCGGGAGATGGTCCGGAACCTGCCTGGAGAGGCATAGCAGATCCCTCGCCTGTCCACGGAACGGCTGCTTGTCGACCACACCTTTCTGTTTTGTGATCCTTACTCTGGAGGAGTCCACTAGATGAACGTAGCCCAGGCCGTTGCCCAGGTGTTGAAGCAGGAGGGCGTCGAGTACCTCTTTGCGTACCCGGTCAATCCGCTGATCGAAACCGCCGCCGAGCTGGACATCCGCACGGTGATCGTGCGGCAGGAGCGTATCGGTCTCCACATGGCGGACGCTGTCAGCCGGATGTCGTCGGGGCGCAAAATCGGCGTGTTCTGCATGCAGAGCGGACCGGGAACGGAAAACGCCTACGGCGGGGTGGCCCAGGCCTTCGGCGAATCGGTGCCCATCGTGGTGTTGCCCATGGGCCACCGGAGAACGGTCGCCCAGATACCGCCGAATTTCCATGCCTATCTCAACTTCCAGCATATTACGAAGTCCTGCGAATACCTGGTACAGCCCGAGAACGTTTCCG